>JDSH01000136.1_pt1 | contig 23927 bp, 37 predicted proteins | sample 199451 | NCBI WGS metagenome assembly JDSH01 (sample SAMN02584198, study PRJNA231836) | bioreactor metagenome | isolation source: continuous culture bioreactor electron acceptor NO2- transfer2 day 38 after... | place: Germany: Bremen | reverse complement strand
ATACGGCGTTGAACAGTCTGAGGATTGACGCAAAAACAAACCAGAGTTTCCGGCCATGCTGCGCCCGCGGCACGGGGGGGCCTGAGCTTTTGTCATGAAGGTGTTCGCATCCCCCCCATTTCACGGCGGGACGCCGCGCCTATTCTGCGCTGCGGAAACGCCCGGCCGCAGGGACGTGAACGGGTGCCCCCCCTGACAGGGTCGACAGCGCCATCCTCGGCGTCGAAAAAATCCACGGCGGGGGGGCGTTTGTCTTCGTCGATTAAGCGTCCGTCCGGCGCATCGCCCGACCAGAATCACCCCCCCGCCAACACCCCCCCGGCCTGTAACCCGGCCTACAACCCGGCCACTGGCCCGGACAAGCTGCGCAGGAAGGCGGCAAGATCGGCGATCTCGCGGTCGCTGATTGCGCGCTGATCCACCAGCGTCAGCACGCGGCCGGGGGGGGCGTCGCCGTTCACCGCATCCACCGCCACCCGCAGATCGGCCAGAGGATCATTGCTGAGGCGGCGGCCGGTTTGCGAAACCACCATGACCCGGATCGCCTCTTCCAGCTCGGCCACAGAGCCGTTGTGAAAATAGGGGGGGGCCGTGTCGGCCACATTGCGCAGGGACGGCACACGGAACCGCGCCGCCCGCCCGTCCACCAGCAAGTCATAGCGCGCCAGATAGGGGGGGTTGTTCAGCGGGTGCACCGGAAAGACGCGGTAGATGCCTGCGGGCTTTTCGCTGCCAGCGGCGGAAAACACCGGGTCCACATGGCAGGCCCGGCAGCCAACCTCATCAAACAGCGCCATGCCGCGCAGAGCCTCGGGGGGGCTCATGGCCCCCCCATCCTCGCCGCGAATGAACCGGTCATAGGGGGGGGCGTCGGGCGTGATCAGAGTCCGCTCGTAGGTGGCAATCGCGCGAGTGATGTTGCGAATGGTGATCGGCTCCGCCCCCCCGCCGAAAATGCGCGCGAATGCGGTGCGGTACTCCGGGTTTTCCCGCACCCGGTCTTCGACCGCCGCCAGGGACGGCATGGCCATTTCGACCGGGTTCACGAAGGGCCCTTCGGCCTGCCGCTCCAGCGTCGGCGCGCGCCCGTCCCAAAACAGCCGCGTCAGAAAGGCGGCGTTCAGCACCGTGGGCGCGTTGCGGTCGCCGGTCCGCCCCCCCAGGTATCCGGTCGAGACCCGCGCATCATCGTCACCCCCCCCTGCGCCAGCCCGTGGCACGAGGCGCAGGACAGGCTGCGGTCGCGCGACAGGGTCTTGTCATGAAACAGCTTGCGTCCCAACGCGACCTTTTCCGGGCTCGCCGGATTGTCACGCGGCGCGGGCGCGGTGGTCGGCAGGGCGCGCCAGGTGCGAAAGCCATCTGTGGCGACCCGAGGCATCGGCGCGGGGGGGGCCATCGCTTCGGGCAGGTAGGCGTTCACCCAGGCCCGCGCCGCCTTGCCAGACGCGCTCAGCCCCCCCTGCCCTCCGGTCAGGCTCAGCACCGACACGATACCCACCTTGATCGCAACCGAGATCACGCCCAACCCCCCCAACCCGCCCGACAACAGCAGGCGCGCGGGCGGCGACAGCTGGGTGCGGCGGCCCAGCTCATTGGCCACCAGGCTCAATGCGGCGATACCGGCCATCAGGCCCAGGATCAGGGCGTAAAGCGGGGGGGGAACGGGATCGACATGGCAAGCTCTCCTTCTCTTGCGCCGCAGGATAGGAGCGCCTAGACTAATAGAGAAATAGACAATGAAAATCACACCTATAGAGAAACTAAATGAAACTGCGACAACTCGAGTTTGCCCGTGAAATTGCCCGTACCGGGTCGTTCAGCCATGCGGCCGAGATCTGCAACGCGACCCAGCCAACCCTGTCCAACGCGGTGGCGCAATTGGAGCAGGAACTGGGCGCAAAGATCTTTCAGCGCACCACGCGGTCGGTCGATCTGACCCCCCCGTTCGGCGGCTATATCCTGCCCTATCTCGACGCCGTGCTGGATGCCCGCAGCGAGATGGAGAAAGCCTGCGAATCCTACCTGCATCCCGACCACAAGGTGCTGCGCATCGGCCTGTCGCCGCTGGTCGACATGGCACTTTTGAACGCGGTGCTGGAGCCTTACCGCCAGGATCATCCCGAGGTTGCGATCTATTTCAAGGAATGCCTGCTGGACGATCTGGGCGGGCGGCTGGCAAATGGGTCGGTGGACATCGCGGTGGTGCCGCGCGACATGATCGACGCCGACTGGGATCACCTGAATTTCTATGCGGATCCCTTGTTTTACCTCCCCCCCAGCGACGGGGGGGCGGATATCCCGGAACGCGGCCAGATCGAAATCGCCATGCTGCCCGCGTCACCGATCATCATGACGGGCGGGGGGGGCTGCGGGCTCAATCGCTCGCTGGAGCGGCTGTTTGCCCGCAACGCGGAAAACTTCACCCCCCCCTACCCCCGGTGCCGCGATCAGCTATCCGGTGATTGAACAGTGGGCGGGGGGGATCGGCATTGGCGCGGGCATTCTGCCCAAGGCCAAGCTGTCACCCGCGGCCAAAACCGCGCTGGCGCTGCTGAACCACGACGGCACCCCCCCCGCCACATTCGAATTTCACTGGGTCTGGCCGCCGGGACTGGCCCTGCCGCCGCATCTGGTCGATCTGCACAGCCATCTGCGCACCCGTGTGCCCGCCCTGGTCACCGGGCGCGGATAAACAAGGCACCCATCCGGCTTGTAGCAGAGGCGTTAATACGAATTACAAATGAATAAGATTTTTTCTTATAATTTCTCTATTTCCGCCAGCCTTGCCAGTCTCCGCCCATCATCTGGTTCTACCAAGGAGACACGACCATGACCCTTTCCCGCTCGAAATCCCTGTTTGCCGCCGCCGCGCTGGCCCTGTCCGCCACCGGTGCCATGGCCGACGGCCTGACCGATGGCAGATCGTCGCGATCTATTCCCAGGTCAACAGTTTCGACATCGAAACCGCCCTGATGGGCGAGCTGATGGGCCAATCTGACGAGGTCCGCGCCCTGGGCGAGATGGTGTCGAACGACCACACCGGCGTGCGCGCGGCGGTGCACCAGCTGGCGGTTGATCTGGGGGGGCTGGAGCCGGTGTTGCCCGCGTCGCGGCTGGCGGCGGCCATGGACCATGACAAGGTCACGGCCAGCCTGCGCGCCGCCGGGCCTGACGGGTTCGACGCCGCTTACCTGCGCCACGAGATCGCCTTTCACCGTGCCGCCATCGCCGCCGTCGAAACCCTACTTCTGCCCGAGGCCGACGCCCCCCCCGAGCTGAAAGCGCATTTCGAGGCCGTTCTGCCCGCCTTCCGCCACCATCTGCACGCCAATATCGAGGCGGCAGAAGCCCTTGGGATCGACGTGTCCGACTGACCGCGCGCCCGATCCCACAGGCCGCGCCATCCCGTTTGCTGCGCGGCCTCACCGGTCAATCCGCCTGCCACAAGGTGGATTGACCGGCCCCCCCTTCGATTGCTCTAGCCCTGTCCTCACGCAGGGGGGGAGTCCCACCGAGGGGGGGACTGAGAGGCTGACAGGGCAATTGCCCGGCGACGCGACCCTTTGAACCTGACCCAGTTGACACTGGCGTAGGAAGCTAGGCGCGCGATCCGGGGGGGCACGTCCCCCCCTGCGTATGCTGACAAGGGGGGGGCGTGCCCCCCCCTGCTCCTCCCCCCCAAGCTGACTGGTGTCTTTTTAAGTCGCAAGCTTGAGGAGCGCCAAATGACTGTCCCCCCCAATCCGAAAATCACCACCGGAGGCCTGCCCGCCTCGCGCAAGATCCACGTGAACGGCACGCTGCACCCCCCCGATGTGCGCGTGCCGATGCGCGAGATTTCCGTGCACCCCCCCACCGCAGGCGAGCCGCCCCCCCTGCCGGTCTATGACAGCTCCGGGCCTTACACCGACCCCCCCGAGGTCGTCACCGATATCAAACTGGGCCTCGCCCCCCCGCTGCGCCGCGCCTGGATTCTGGCGCGTGGTGATGTCGAGGAATACGAGGGCCGCGAGATCAAGCCCGAGGACAACGGCTTTGTGGAAGGCGACAAGCTGACCCCCCCGGAATTCCCGGTCAAACCCCCCCGCCCCCCCCTGCGCGCCAAGGATGGCCGCGCGGTGACCCAACTGGCCTATGCCCGCGCCGGGATCATCACGCCGGAAATGGAGTTCATCGCCATCCGCGAAAACCAGCTTCGCGAGTTGGCCCCCCCCTGCCACGGTCAACCCCCCCGCGACGGCAACGACTGGGGGGCGCGAATATCCCGGACTACGTAACGCCCGAGTTCGTGCGCGACGAGGTGGCCGCAGGCCGCGCCATCATCCCGGCAAACATCAACCACCCCCCCGAAAGTGAACCGATGATCATCGGCCGCAACTTCCTGGTCAAGATCAACGCCAACATAGGCACCAGCGCCGTGACCTCCTCGATGGAAGAGGAAGTGGACAAGATGGTCTGGTCGATCCGCTGGGGGGGCGCTGACACCGTCATGGACCTGTCCACGGGCCGCAACATCCACAACACCCGCGAATGGATCGTGCGTAATTCACCGGTGCCGATCGGCACCGTGCCGATGTATCAGGCGCTGGAAAAAGTGAACGGCATCGCCGAGGATCTGACCTGGGAGGTCTTCCGCGATACACTCATCGAACAGGCCGAACAGGGGGGGGTGGACTACTTCACCATCCACGCCGGTGTGCGCCTGCACATGGTGCCGATGACGGCGAACCGCGTCACCGGCATCGTTAGTCGCGGCGGGTCGATCATGGCGAAATGGTGCCTGCATCACCACCGTGAAAGCTTCCTCTATGAACATTTCGACGAGATCTGCGATATCTGCCGCGCCTATGACGTGGCCTTTTCGCTGGGCGACGGGTTGCGCCCCCCCGGCTCCATCGCGGATGCCAACGATGAAGCGCAGTTTGCCGAGCTGGAAACGCTGGGCGAGTTGACGCAAATCGCCTGGGCCAAGGACTGCCAGGTCATGATCGAAGGCCCCCCCGGCCATGTCGCCATGCACAAGATCAAGGAAAACATGGACAAGCAGCTCGCCTGCTGTGACGAGGCACCCTTCTACACGCTCGGCCCCCCCCTCACCACCGACATTGCGCCGGGCTATGACCATATCACCTCCGGCATCGGGGGGGCGGCCATGATCGGCTGGTTCGGCTGCGCGATGCTCTGTTACGTCACGCCCAAGGAACACCTCGGCCTGCCCGACCGCGACGACGTGAAGACCGGCGTGATCACCTACAAGATCGCCGCCCATGCCGCCGATCTGGCCAAGGGCATTCCCGGCGCGCAGCGGCGCGATGACGCGATCTCCCGCGCCCGGTTCGAGTTTCGCTGGGAGGACCAGTTCAACCTGGCCCTCGACCCGGAAACCGCGCGCGATTTCCACGACCAGACCCTGCCGAAACAGGCCCACAAGGTGGCGCATTTCTGCTCCATGTGTGGGCCGAAATTCTGTTCGATGCGGATTTCCCACGACATCCGCGCCGAGGCGCAGAAGGAAGGCATGGCGGCCATGGCCAAGAAGTTCCGCGCGGGCGGCGAGCTCTACATGCCCGCCGACACCGCGCCGGAGCTGGAGCCGGGCGAATGATCACCATCGCAGGTGCCGGCGTCGCCGGGTTGGCCTCTGCCTATGAACTGGCGAAACGCGGGGGGGCCGCGGTGACCATTTTCGAGGCGGGGGGGTCATCCCCCCCCGCCGACAGGTCCGATTCTTGGCCAAGTTCCTGGTTCGCAGGCGGCATGCTCGCGCCTGGTGCGAGGGCGAGGTGGCCGACCCGCAGGTCGTCCGTCTGGGCGCAGGTGCAATCAACTGGTGGGCGCAATTCACCCCCCCGGTGACCCGCAAGGGCACCCTGGTCCTGACCCCCCCACCCCCCCGCGACCGGGCCGAACTTGACCGTTTCGCCCGCCGCACGGATCGGCACCGCTGGGTGGATGCAGGCGAAATCGCCACCCTGGAACCGGCGCTTGAGGGCCGGTTCCAACGCGGCCTGTATTTCGAGGACGAGGCCCACCTCGACCCCCCCCGCCGCGCTTTGATGGACCTGACAACCGCCGTGCAGGCCATGGGCGTGGACATTCGTTACGACACCCCCCCCGCGCCCGAGCAGATCGACGTGGACTGTCGCGGCATGGCCGCAGCGGAATCAGGAGGCCTGCCCGGTCTGCGGTCCATCCGTGGCGAGATGGCGATCATCGAAGCGCCCGAGGTCAGGATCACCCGCACCCTGCGCCTGTTGCACCCGCGCATCCCGCTCTACCTCGTGCCGCGCGGGCAAGGCACCTACATGATCGGCGCGACCATGGTCGAAAGTGCCTCATGGCGGCCGATCACGGTCCGTTCCCTGCTGGAACTTCTGGGCGCGGCCTTTACCCTGCACCCCCCCGCCCTGGGTGAGGCCTCGGTGATCGAGACCGGCGCGGGCCTGCGCCCTGCCTTTGCCGACAATATCCCGCGGCTCAAGCAAAGCGGCGACACGACCCATGTCAACGGCCTCTACCGCCACGGCTACCTGCTGGCCCCCCCGGCCCTGGCCGGTCAGCTTGCCCGTCAATTCTTTCAGGAACCCGCTGATGAAAATCACAGTCAACGCCGAACCGCGTGAGATCCACGCCACCACCCTGGCCGAGGCCCTGCCGGAGCTGGGTTTCACCAGCACCGCGCTGGCCACCGCGCTGAATGGCACTTTCGTCCCTCGCGAGGCCCGCCCCCCCGCCACCGCGCTGACCGACGGCGACCGGCTGGAAGTGCTCGCCCCCCCGATGCAGGGAGGCTGACCATGCAGCTCTACGGCACCGACATTACCTCGCGGCTTCTGCTCGGCAGCGCGCAGTACCCCCCCTCCCCCCCCGCCCATCTGGCGGACGCGATCACCGCCAGCGGCACCGAAATCGTCACCGTCTCGCTGCGCCGTGAAACCGCGCAGGAATCGGGCGTGAGGTCTGGCGCTGGGTTCTGGGACATGCTGCGCGACACCGGCGCGCGCATCCTGCCCAACACCGCCGGTTGCCACACCGCCGCCGAGGCCATCACCACCGCGCTTTTGGCGCGCGAGCTCTTCGCCACCCCCCCTTGGGTGAAACTGGAAGTCATCGGTCATTCCGACAATCTGCAACCGGATGTCTTCGCCCTGGTCGAAGCTGCCCGCGAGTTGACCGCGCAGGGCTTCCAGGTTTTTCCCTACACCACCGACGATCTGGTGGTGGGCGAAAAGCTGATCGAAGCGGGCTGCGAGGTGCTGATGCCCTGGGGGGCGCGCCCATCGGCTCAGGTCAGGGGGGGCTGCGAAACCCCCCCGACGCGCTGCGCGCCATGCGCGCCCATTTTCCCGATGTACCCTTGATCGTGGACGCAGGCATTGGCCGGCCTTCCGACGCCGCCCAAGCCATGGAATTGGGCTACGACGCCGTGCTGCTGAACACCGCCGTCGCCAAGGCGGGCGACCCTGTGCAGATGGCCCGTGCCATGGCGCAAGCCATCCAGGCCGGGCGCATGGGCCACACCGCCGACCCGATGGAGCCGCGCGACATGGCCGTGCCCTCCACCCCCCCGATCCTTGGCCTGGCGGAGTTCGTCTGATGCATCGTTTCTACCTCATCGTCGGCAATGTCAGCCGTCTGGAACTGCTGGTGCCCCCCCATGGCGTCAAACTGGTGCAGCTGCGCCTCAAGGGGGGGGCCGACGACACCGAGACCCGCCGCCAGATCGCCCGCGCCCGCGACCTCTGCGCGGTGCATGGCGCGCAGCTGGTGGTGAATGACCATTGGCAGGCCGCGCTCGACCTCAATTGCAGCTTCGTGCACCTGGGGGGGCAGGAGGACATGGACACGGCCGATTTCGCCGCCCTCAAACGCGCCGGTGTGCGCTTCGGCCTCTCGACCCATGACGAGGCCGAACTGGACCGCGCCCTGTCGCACGGGCCCGCCTATGTCGCGCTTGGACCGGTCTATAAGACGCTTTTGAAGAAGATGAAATGGGCACCACAGGGGGGGCTGGATCGTGTAACCCGCTGGAAATCCATGGCGGGCAACACGCCTCTGGTCGCCATCGGCGGGCTGACCCCCCCGGACCGCCTGCCCGGCGTCTTTGCCGCCGGGGGGGCCGACAGCGCGGCGGTGGTGACCGACATCCAGCAGGCCCCCCCCGACCCCCCCGAGGCGCGCACGCGGCAATGGATCGCCGCATGTCAGTGAACCGCTACGCCCGCCAGCAGATCCTGCCCGAGGTCGGCCCTGACGGTCAGGCCCGGCTGGCCCGGTCCCGCGCTCTGGTCGTCGGCGCGGGCGGGCTGGGCTGCCCGGTGTTGCAATACCTGGTGGGCGCGGGGGGGGTCGGCCATGTGACCATAATCGACCCGGATCAGGTGGAGGAAACGAACCTGCACCGCCAACCGCTCTACCGCATGTCCGACATTGGCGCGCCCAAGGTGCAGGCGGCACGCGCCCACCTGCTGGCCGCCAATCCCGATGTGCAGATCGACGCGCAACACGCCCGGCTGACCCCCCCCGCCAACGCGCCCGCGCTGGTGGCGGCAGCGGATGTGGTGGTCGATGCCGCCGACAGCTACGCGGTCTCCTACACCCTGTCCGACGCTTGCCTTGCGGCGCGCAAACCGCTGATCTCGGCCAGCGTGTTGGGCCAGTCGGGATACGCGGGCGGGTTCTGCGGCGCGGCCCCCCCGTCGCTGCGCGCGGTCTTTCCCGCGCCGCCCGACAGCGCCGCCAGCTGCGCCACGGCGGGGGGGGTGTTCGGACCGGTCGTGGGCACGCTCGGCACCTTTCAGGCACAGATGGGCTTGCAGATCCTCTTGGGCAATGACGCGCCCCCCCTGGGACGCATGGTTTCGGTCGATTTTGCCCGCCACGGGTTCGGCGGGTTCGACTTTCACGGGGGGGCGAAGGAACCCGCGACCCGATCCCCCCCTTCATCGCCGCCGGGATGCTCACCCACGGCGACCGCGTGATCGAACTGCGCGGCGCAAGCGAAACCCCCCCCTGCCCCCCCGTCACGCCGCAAGCCGAGCGGTTGACGCCGGACACCGCCGCCCAACTCACCGCGCCGGACACCGGGCGATTGGTCCTGTGCTGCACCACCGGTCTGCGTGCCTGGCGGGTGGCCGAGGCGCTGCGGGCGCGCGGTCAGACCCGCCTTGCGCTGATGGCGGCCTCTGCGACGGACAGGCCGGTTCAGCCGCGCAGAAACACCTGAATGTCGGCCACATTGGTCCCGGTCGCGCCGGTCTCCAGCAGGTCGCCCGCCGCCGAAAGCGCCCGGTGGCTGTTATTGTCCGAAAGCAGCGCCGCCGGGTCCAGGCCCGCCGCGCGAATGCGCGCGCATGTGCCCGCATCGGCAAAGCCGCCCGCCGCCGGGGGGGTCGGCCCGTCGCGCCCATCGGTGCCGCCGCTGAGGAACAGCCAACCCGCGCCCAGTTCCTCCGCGCGCATGGCCACCCGCAAGGCCAGTTCCTGATTGCGCCCGCCCTGCCCCCCCGCGCCGGTCAGCCGCACAGTGGTTTCGCCGCCGAACAGCAGCGCCTTCGGCCCCCCCTGCCCTTTCGCGGCCTCGACGATGCGGTCGGCGGCCTCTCCCACGTCACCGGTCAAGGCGTCCGAGACAATACGCGCCGCCCCCCCGCCCCCCCGCGCGGCCTCGGCGAAACCGGCCTCAAGGCTCAAACGGTTCGATCCGATCAGAGTGTTCTCGGGCGTGGGCGGCTCTGGTGCAGGGGGGGCCGGGCTTTCCTCCAGACGCGCCCGTATGGAGCCGGGCAGTCGCGCCAGATGCCTGCCTCCATTGCCACGGCGCGGGCGTCCTCGCGCGAGCCAATCGGGGGGGCCACCGTCGGCCCGCTCGCCACCGCGCGCAGGTCATCGCCGATCACGTCGGACAGGACATAGCCCGTCACCGGCGCGGGCGCGGCCAGCCGCAGCATGCCCCCCCCGCCCTTCAACTGGCTCACCTGCTGGCGCAGCAGGTTCATCTGGGTGATCTCCAGCCCTGCCCCCCCCAGCAGAAGCCGGTTCAGCTCCGCCTTGTCCTCCAAAGAAATCCCGGCAAGCGGCGCGGGCAACAGCGCGGACCCCCCCCGCCGGAGATCAGCGCAATCACCCGGTCCCCCCCCGCCCGCGCCTGACGCAGAAGCTCCATCACCCGCTGCCCCCCCGCCGCCAGCCCGGCGGCATCCGGCACCGGATGGCCCGCGCGCAGCACGGTCGCGCCGGGCACCTGCGCCGCATTTTCATGATTGGTAACCGCAAGGGCGGTATAGGCCCCCCCGCGCATATGGCGCAGGGCCTCTATCAGCATGGCGGGCGCGGCTTTTCCAGTCGCGATCACGACGCTGCGCCCGCCATCGGACGGCATGGGAAGAGGTCGTGCCGTCAGTTCCTTTCGCAAGGCCCGCGCCGGGTCCGCCGCTGCCACCGCCCGGTCAAAGATCATCCGGGCACGGGCGCGCAGCTCCGGCGTGGCCATGGGCTCAGCCCACCGCGATCTGCTGGGCTTTTCCACCAGCACCTCGGCCTGACGGATCGAGCATAGTCGATCAGGCGACCGTCCAGCGACACCGCGCCCTTGCCCGCTGCCTCCGCCTCGGCCATGGCGTCAAGGATGCGCTTGGCCTTGGTCACCTCGGCGTCCGAGGGCGACATGACCTCATTGGCCAGCGCAATCTGGCTGGGATGAATGGCCCATTTGCCTTCACACCCCCCCAGAACGGCGGCGCGTTTTGCAGCGGCGCGATACCCGTCCGCATCCTGGAAATCGCCAAAAGGCCCGTCGATCGGCCGCAAACCATTGGCCCGTGCGGCCACCACCATGCGCGCCAGCGCATAGTGCCACATGTCGCCCCCCCAATGGGTCATGCGCGCACCGTCATCCATCGGGTCGGTCAGCACCGCGTAATCCGGGTTTACCCCCCCGCCAATGATCGTGGTGCGCGCACGGGTGGAGGCAGCATAATCCGCCACGCCGAAATGCAGGCTTTCATTGCGTTTCGAGGCCGCGGCGATCTCGCCCACGTTCTGCATGCCCAGGGCGGTTTCGATAATGTGCTCAAACCCGATACGCTTCTTGTAGCCACGCGCGTCCTCGATCTGCGTGACCAGCATGTCGATGGCATAAACATCGGCGGCGGTGCCCACCTTGGGGGGATCATGATCAGATCCAGCCGCTCACCCGCCTGTTCCACCACATCCACCACGTCGCGGTACATGTAATGGGTATCCAGCCCGTTGATACGCACCGACATGGTCTTGCTGCCCCCCCAGTCGATATCGTTCAGCGCCTCGATAATGTTCTGGCGCGCCTGTTCCTTTTCATCCGGCGCGACGGCGTCTTCCAGGTCCAGGAAGATCACGTCGACATCCGACTGCGCGGCCTTCTCGAACATGCCGGGCTGGCTGCCGGGCACGGCGAGTTCAGAGCGGTTCAGGCGGCCGGGGGGGGCCTGGTCTACGGGGGGGTAAAAGCTCATGGGTTTGGTCCTTGTTTGTGGGTCAGATCACACGGTCGCGCGGGTCGCGGCCCTGGAAGAAGTCGGAAAGGTTGTCGAGCACGCGAAACCCCCCCATCGCCTCGCGCGCTTCCTTCGTGGCGCTGCCCAGATGCGGCAGCATTACCAGGTTGTCGCAGTGCAAAAGCCCTTCGCTCACGCGCGGCTCACCGTCGAAGACATCCAGCGCGGCGCCGCCGATCAGGTCATATTGCAGCGCCTGGATCAGGGCGAATTCGTCGATCACCTCACCCCCCGCGCGGTGTTGATCAGGAAGGCACCGGGCTTCATCAGATCAAGCCGTTTGCCGTTGATCAGGTGCCGGTTCTCCGCCCCCCCGCCCGGACAATGCAGCGAGACGAAGTCGCAGCGCGGCAGCAGGTCCTCGATCGTATCGACCTGGGTGGCCTTGCACTGCGCCAGCACCTCGGGCGCGACGGGCGAGCGGTTGTAGACGACAATCTCCATGCCAAACCCATGATGCGCACGCCGGGCCATCTCCTGCCCGATGCGGCCATAACCCACGATGCCCAGCACCTTGCCCGACACCTTGGTGCCCACCAGATGCGTGCCGCCAGCCGGTCCAGCCCCCCCCGCGCGCAGCTCGCGCTCGCCCTCGCCCGCGCGCCGCGCCACCATCAGCATCAGCGTCATGGCAATATCGGCGGTGCATTCGGACAGCACGTCCGGCGTATTGGTCACGGTCAGGCCCAGGTCACGCGCCGAGGCCTCGCAGATATGGCTGTAGCCCACGCCGTAGTTACCCAGGATCCGGGTCTGAGCACCGGGCGCGTCCAAGGCCTCGGCATTCAGCGTATCGGTCACTGTGGGCAGCACCGCGTCATAGCGTTTCAGCGCCGCGCGAATCTCCCCCCCCGCGACAGGGGGGGCTTGTCGCCGGTGTTGAGCTGCACATTGTAATCCTCGGCCAGTTTCGCCTCGACGGCAGCAGGCCAGCGACGGGTGACGAAGACAGAGGGTTTCATCACGCGGCCTCCATCACGCGGGCGATGGTTTCCCCCCCGATCACGGCAGGGTTTTCCGCCACGGTGACCCCCCCGGCGGCCGACAGGATCTCCACCTTCTCCGAGGCACTTTCCCCCCCGAAGGCCGAGATGATGGCCCCCCCCGCGTGCCCCCCCATGGTGCGGCCCTTGGGCGCGGTCAGACCGGCCACATAGGCCACAACAGGCTTGGTCACGTGATCGCGAATATATTCCGCCGCTTCGGCCTCCTGCGGGCCGCCGATCTCGCCGATCATGGCGATCACATGGGTGTCCTCGTCGTTTTCGAACCACTCCAGAATGTCGCGGAAGCTCGACCCGTTGATCGGGTCGCCGCCGATGCCGACAGAGGTCGAAACCCCCCCAATCCCCCCCCGCTCCTTCAGCTGTGCGGCGGCCTCATAGCCAGGGTGCCCGACCGCCCGATGATCCCCCCCACATTCCCCCCCGGCAGATAGATATGCCCCCCCGGCATGATCCCCCCCAGCAGAGCCTTGCCCGGAGAAATGGTGCCCGCACAGTTCGGTCCGGTCAGCACCATGCGCTTGTCCTTCGGGTAGCGGTACATGTAGCGCTTGACCCGGATCATGTCCTGGGCCGGGATGCCGTCGGTAATGCAGACGCAATACCGGATCCCGGCGTCGGCGGCTTCCATGATCGAATCGGCCGCGAAGGGCGGCGGCACGAAGACCAGCGAGGCATCGGCCCCCCCGGTGGCGGCCACGGCCTCTTTCACCGTGTCGAAGACCGGCACGCCTTCGACCACTTCGCCCCCCCCTTGCCGGGCACGACGCCACCCACGACATTGGTGCCATACTGGATCATGTCCTTGGTGTGGAACCGGGCCATGCGCCCGGTGATGCCCTGCACGATCACGCGGCTGTCACGGTCAAGAAGAATGCTCATTTCACGGCCCTCATTCTGGTGGCTTGGGTCAGGTCGTTCTGCCAGGCGCCCACGGCGCGTTCGGCGGCTTCCATCAGGGTGGTGGCGCGGATGATCGGCAGGCCGGACTTGGCCAGGATCTTCTGCCCCCCCTCTTCGACATTGGTGCCGGCAAGGCGCACGACCACGGGAATGTCGATCTCCAGCTCGCGCAGCGCCTGCACGACGCCCTCGGCCACCCAGTCGCAGCGGTTGATGCCCGCGAAAATGTTCACCAGCACCGCCTGCACATTGTCGTCCGACAGGACCAGGCGGAAGGCCTTGGCGACCCGTTCCGGCGAGGCCCCCCCGCCGCCAATGTCCAGGAAGTTCGCAGGCTCCCCCCCACCCGCCAGCTTGATCGTGTCCATGGTGGCCATCGCCAGGCCCGCGCCGTTGACGATACAGCCGATATTGCCGTCCAGACCGACATAGCTCAGCCCCCCCCGGTCGGCGGCGCGGCTTTCACGCGGGTCTTCCTGGGACTTGTCGCGCAGCTCGGCAATCTGCGGATGCCTGAACAGAGCGTTGTCGTCAAAGCTCATCTTCGCGTCCAGCGCCACGACGCGGTTGTCACCGGTGACCACCAGCGGGTTGATTTCAACCATGGTCGCGTCCAGATCGCTGAAGGCGGCGTAGCAGCCCTGCAAGGTGCGCACCATGTGCTGGATCAGATGCGGCTCCAGCCCCCCCAGCTTGAAGGCAATCTCGCGCGCCTGGAATTCCTGTAGACCGACGGCAGGTTCGACAATAGACCGCACGATCGACTCGGGTCGCTCGGCCGAGATTTCCTCGATCTCCATGCCGCCTTCCGAGGAGGCCACGATCATTACCCGCTGGCTGGTGCGGTCCAGCACGAAACCCAGATAGATCTCGCGATCAATCTGCACCGTGCTTTCGACATAGACGCGGTAGATGCCCTTGCCCTCCGGCCCGGTCTGATGCGTGACCAGCTTTTGGCCGAACATGTCGTCACAGGCCTGGTAGATCTCGTGTTCCGTATCACACAGCTTCACGCCCCCCCCGCCTTGCCACGCCCACCGGCATGGACCTGCGCCTTGACGATCCACTTTTCACCACCCAGCTCGCGGGCGCGGTAAGCCGCCTGTTCCGGGCTATAAGCCAAAGCGCCCGAGGGCACTTCGACACCGAAGTTGGCCAGGATTTCCTTGGCCTGATATTCGTGAATATCCATGGGGGGGTCCTCCCTTGGGCGCGGCGCTTACGCGGCCACGCAGGTGCCGTAGCGGCTGTCCAGAATGGTGGTCACACTGTCGTGGTCGACCTCGCCGCCCAGCTCCTCCAAAGCTTCGGCGAACAGGCGCACGATGCGGGTGATGACGCCGCGATCCAGCAGGTTCAGGATGCCGATGCGCACCTGTACGGGGGGGGCGGACAGCGTCGGCCAGATGCCAAAGTCCCGCGCGCGGCAGTTCTGCACCAGCTCCATCTCCCGCCCCCCCGCCAGCGCGGGCGGCAGGTTCAGCACAACAAGGCTCGTCATGTTCGAGGTCACCTCGCAGCCCATCGCCTGAAGCGCCTCGCGCAAAACGGCCTCGTGGGTGCGATAGGCATGGGCGCGTTTCGCCAGCCCGTCCGCCAGCACGATGCGCAAGCTTTCATGCAGCGCGGACACCGCATAGGCGGAATGTGTGCGGTGATAGCTGCCCTTGTCCACGTCCTGCCCGTCCACGATGCCCCCCCAGTGGCGCGCTTCAAACAGCGGGTTGTGCACATAACTATAAGCCCCCCCGGACGCGCGCAGGCTGTCGATATAGGCATCGGTAAAGCTCACCGGCGCATAGGTCAGCGGCAGGCAGCACAGGCCCTTCTGCGGACACGACGCCCAACCGGCCACGCCGGGGGGGTAGTCGTCAATCGCGAAGTCCTCGACACCCAGCGAGGACACCGCATCAATCAGCCCCCCCATCGCGCCGTGTTTCTCGCAGGCATCCGAGAAACCGCGCAGGTCATTGATCCGGCCCGACCCGGTCTCCCAATGCGCCATAAAGGCCCACTTGGGTTTGTGTTCGGCCAGAGCGGCCTCGACCATCTCGCCGGTCACGGAACTGCCGTGCGGCACGTCGATCACCACCACCGATGCGGCCTGCGGGTCCAGCGGGTTGGCGGCGTGTTCCGCAGGCGTGGCCGCCTTGATGCGCAGGGTCAGCGCGTCAATGCCGGAAAAGGTCCCGTTCGAGAACGCCACCACCGTGTCGCCCGGCATGACGGCGGCGAACATCGCATCCAGCCCGCTCCACCCGGTGCCGGCCACGGCGAAGGTGTAGGTGTTGGTCGTGCCCCCCCACAGGCGGCGCAGCATGTGCTTGCATTCCACCATGCCGCGCAGCACGTCGCCGTGCATGTGATCGGCAATGCCTGCGCCGGCAAAGGCCTTCAGCACGCGGGCGTCGGTGTTGCCCGGCCCCCCCGGCCCGGCGGCCAATGTCTCGGGGGGGATTTCCAGCGGCGGAAAGATCTGAACTGTCATCTGCGATACCCTCGCGAACGGGGGGGGCCATTTCGGCCCGGTGTCTTGCTTGGGGGGGATCAGAAAAACCGGGCTTGCCGGATCGCACAACGGAACTTACTACTGCTTTCGGGTATCTAATTGGGTGGGGGGGGAATACCTACCCATAGGTGTAAGTATTCGACGGTATACGCAAATTCGGCCCACCCAAACGGGTAGGGTTTCCTGATTTCGGAAGTGAAAACAAATGGTTAATGCGCCTGAGCGTCCGGTGGACATCATGCTGGCGGACAGCAATCCGCTGGTCCTGTCCGCCATGTCCGAGATTTTTGAACGTGATGCCCGATTCTCTCTGGTCGCCACATCGGCCACCGCCGAGGGCTTCCTGGGCACCGTCATGCGCGTGCCGGTGCAGGTGGGCGTCGTGGATTGGAACCTGCCCGCCCTAGGGGGGGCCGCCAAGCTGATCGAGGTCCTGCGCGACCAGGCCCGCGCCCCCCCCGGCTGGTGGTCTACGGCGAGGCCACCGGCGAGATCCCGCGCCTGGCGATGCAGGCGGGGGGGGCGGCGGGGGGGTTCGCCGCCCGCTCGGGCGAGGTCGAAGGCCTGCTTGAAACCTGCGCCGAGGTGGCGGCGGGCAAGATGGTCTTTCCCTTCATCGACGTGCGCAAGATGCAGCAGGACCCGATCCACAGCCTGTCACGCAAGGAACGCGCCCTGTTGGACGCCCTGGCCCAGGGTCTGTCGAACCGCGAATTGGCGAAAGAACTGGGCATCTCGACCAATACGGTGAAGTTTCACCTGTCCAACGTCTACGAGAAACTGGCGGTCAAGAACCGCACCCAGGCGATTGCCTATTACTATTCCTCGCAATTCTCGGGCGGGACGGGCTGACCCGGCAAAGGCACAACAGCCCACACAATTCCTCAAATTCCCACAACTACGTGCATTTTCCCGTTGCAGCGCGGGGGGGTTGCAGGGCGTTAGCTTGGGCGGAACTGACCGAAACTGTGGAATTCCAATGTCACAATCGCACCGCGAACTGGAACTGATGGAGGCGCTGCGGCGGCTTGGCGGCTCGGCCCGCAACACCGATCTGGCCAGGGCGCTGGACGTGTCCGAGGAAACCGTGCGCCGCACCATCAAGGCGCTGTCCAAGACCTCGATGGTGGCGCGGGTGCGCGGCGGGGGGGCCTATCTGGTCGGCACGCAAAACGCCCCCCCCAGCGCGTTCCACCGCATCACCGACCGACCCGAGGAAAAACGCCGCATCGCCAAGGCCGCCGCCGGCCTGATCCGCGACGGCATGACCCTGTTTCTGGAGGTCGGCACCACCACCGGCTTTCTGGCCGAGGAGCTGCGCGCGCGGCAGGGTCTGACCGTGGCCACCAACGCGATCGGCGTGGCCCAGACCCTGGCCAATGTGAACGGCAACCGCGTGCATCTTCTGGGTGGCGAGATGCTGGCCGAAGAAGGTGGCACCTTCGGCCCTGTCACCCAGCGACAGGCGCGGCGGCTGGTCTATGACATGGCGGTGTTAAGCGCCGATGCGGTGTCCGCGCGGGCCGGGTTCCTGTACCAGTCCGGTGCCGAGGCGGAGCTGGCCCAGGTGGCCTGCGCGGCGGCCGAACAGGTTCTGATTGCCTTCGACCACGCCAAATGCGCCGAAACCGCGCCCTATATCGGCCCCCCCGATCCGCACCGCGTGACCCGCGTGGTGACCGACAAGCCCGCCGCCGGACCGCTTGCCAAGGCGCTATCCGGCTGGGGGGGCATCGACACCCTGATCGCCGAGGAGGCCGCCTGATGCCCATTGTCAGCTTCCTTCTGGAACTTGCGGGGGGGGCCACGATGCTGCTGCTCTTTGCCGTGCGCATGGTGCGCACCGGGATCGAACGCAGCTATGGGGGGGCCTCGTTCCAGCGCGTATTGACCGGGCAGCGCACGCTGGCACAGGCCGGGCTGTCAGGCATGGCGCTGGCGATGGTGCTGCAAAGCTCGGCGGCCGTGGCGCTGCTGACCGCAGGCTTTTCCGCCACCGGGGGGGTTCTGGGCTTTCCCACCGGGCTGGCGATCGTGCTGGGCGGTGATCTGGGCTCGGCGCTGATCATCCAGATCCTGTCCTTCCGGCTGGATTGGCTGGTGCCGATGCTGCTGGCGGCGGGCGGATATCTGTTCGTCAAGACCGAGGCCCGCAAGGCCCGGCAGATGGGGGGGCGTATCCTGATGGGTGTGGCCTTCATCCTGATTTCCCTGCGCTTTCTGCGCGAGGCGATGGATCCGATCCGCGAAAGCGCCTTTCTGCCCGCCATCGCGGGGGGGCACCTGGCGCGCGACTATATCACCGCCTTCCTGGTCGGGGGGGCTGCGCTGGCCTTTGTCATGCATTCCAGCGTCGCGGCGATCCTGATGTGCGTGACCCTTGTACAGATCGAGGCGATCCCCCCCTTCGCCGCCGGCCTGTCGCTGATGCTGGGGGGGGCGAATTTCGGGTCCGGTTTCATCCCGGTCTGGCTGTCGCGCGGCATGTCGCCCGCGGCCCGGCGGCTGGTCTGGGCCAATGTGGCGCTGCGCGGGGGGGGCTGGGCGATCCTGATCCTGTTTGCCCTGAACCTTGTGTTCGGGGGGGCCGGCTGATGGTCATGCCCGAGGGCGGCCAGGCGCTGGTCACTGCCCATATCGCCTTCAACGCGTCCCTGTTTCTGCTGGCCCTGCCCTTCTGCCGCGCCATCGAAGCCCCCCCCGTGCGCGGGCTGCTGCCCGATCCGGACACGTCCGAGGCGCTCACCCCCCCTGACAGCCTGCGCCCGGCCTCTGCGCTGGACATGACGCAGGTCACCAACCCGTCGCAGGCCCTGGCCTGTCTGAAACGCGAGGTGCTGCGCATGGGCGACCTGGTCGAAGCGATGTTCCGCCCTACCCTCGACCTCTACCGCACGGGCACAAAAGAAGAGATCGCCCACCTGCGCGACATGGATGACGAGGTCAACGCCTGCCTGTCCGGCATTCGCGACTATGTCGCCGCCCTGCCGATCGAACACTATTCAAAGGCCGATGCGAAACACGCCCGCGACCTGATGGAATACGCCATCCGGCTGGAGACCGCAGGCGATGTCGCGTCAAAACGCCTGACCACGCTGGCCGAGCGCATGCGCCGCAAGGGCACCGCCTTTTCCAAGGAAGGGCGCGGTGAACTGACCCGGATGCACGACTGCATCCTGTCCAACATGCGGCTGGCCTCGAACATCCTGATCTCGGACGATCTGGAAAGCGCGCGCCTGCTCAGCCTGGAAAAGACCGAGGTCAAACGCGCCGAACGCGACAGCCGCAAACGGCATCTGAAACGCCTGCAACAGGGCGCGGTGGACAGTTTCGAAACCTCGGACATCCACCTGGAAACCCTGCGCGCCTTTCGCGAGTTCAACAGCCATATTGCGGCGGTGGCCTATCCGATCCTCTATCGCAACGGTCAGTTGCTGGAAACGCGGCTGATCGAAGACATGGACGGCGCGGCCACCAAAAGCTGACCGCCCTTGCCCTGGCGCGCGGTTGCTGAAACCTTGGCGGCAGTTTTCGACCGAAAGGAGCTTTCGTGCTGGACGACCTCGACCGCCGCATTCTGGCGCTTCTGCGCAGCGATGCGCGCCTGCCCACCGCCAAGATCGCCGCCCAGCTGGACGTGGCGCGCACCACCGTGCACACACGGATTGCGCGGATGGAGGACCAGGGCGTGATCGCGGGCTATTCCGTCGTGCTGCGCGACCCCCCCTCACGCGAAAACGTGGTGCAGGTGGTCATCCTGCTGGAGGTGCAACAGAAGGAAACCGCCCGCATTATCAAACGGTTGGAAGGGTATCCCGAAATCCGCCTCTGCCTGTCGATCAATGGCGATTTCGACCTGCTCCTGTCTGCCGAGGCCCCCCCGCGGATCGAGGACCTTGACGTGCTGGTCGATGAATTGGGTGCGATCCCCCCCGGCGTGCTGCGCACCAATACCTCCGTTGTCTTCGGGCGGCGGATTGATCGTTGATACGATCTGACGAGAACCTCGTCACCCTGACGAACATATCCTCCGAATCGTCACATTGATCCCTACGGTCTGAACACGCCCTGCGGCATCCTGAACATGAACAGGAAAAAAACAGGGAGGACCGCATGTCCTGGAATATCTGCGTCGTGGGGGGGGCCGGTAAGATCGGCCAGATGATCGCGACTTTGCTCAAGGGGGGGTCGCCGAATTACCGCGTCACCGTGGCCGATCACGACCTCAAGGCCCTGGGGGGGGAGATCTCCAAGCTCGGCGTGGCGACGAAACAGATCGACGCGACGGACGAGGCCGGGCTGGCCGAGGGGGGGCTGACAGGCTTCGACGCGGTGCTGTCCGCCGCACCTTTCTTCCTGACGCCCGCCATCGCCAAGGCGGCCAAAACCGCCGGGGGGGCGCATTATTTCGACCTGACCGAGGATGTGGCGGCCACCGACACGGTGCGCGCCCTGGCGAAAGACAGCAAAACCGCCTTCATGCCGCAATGCGGTCTGGCCCCCCCCGGTTTCGTGGGCATCGCAGGGGGGGCCGCTCTGGCCGCTGAATTCGACGATCTGGACAGCCTGCACATGCGGTAGCGCGCTGCCGCTCTATCCGACCAATGCGCTGAAATATAACCTCACCTGGTCCACCGACGGCTGATCAACGAGTATTGCAACCCCCCCTGCGACGCCATCGTGGCAGGCGAGCGGGTCAAGACCGCGCCCTTGGAGGATTACGAACGTCTGGGCCATGACGGGGGGGTGGAATACGAATGTTTCAACACCTCCGGCGGTCTGGGCACCCTGCCCGAGACGCTGAACGGCAAGGCGCAGGCTGTGTCGTACCGGTCAATCCGCTATCCCGGCCATTGCGACATCCTGAAGCTGCTTCTGCACGATCTGGGGGGGTTGGAACGCCGCCGCGATCTGCTGAAGGAGATCTTCGAGACCGCCCTGCCCCCCCGCACCGATCAGGACGTGGTGCTGGTCTTCTGCACCGCCAAGGGCCGCATCAATGGCGAGCTGCGCGAAAAGAGCCTGATCAACAAGAGCTTCGCCCGCCAGATCGACGGCGCAACCTGGAGCGCCATTCAGGTCACCACCGCCGCCGGCATTCTGGGCGCCGTGGACCTGATGCGCACCGGCAAATTGCCCACCCAGGGATTTGTGAAACAGGAACAGATCAAGCTCGATGACTTCCTGAATACCGAATTCGGCCAGCTCTACCGCGCCGGTGACGCGACCCACATGAACAACAAGGCGGCCTGAGATGAAGGATATCCAAGTGACCCCCCCCGAAACCACCCTGTCGAACCTTGACCTGACCCCCCCCGCCGAGCTGACCGGCGGCAGCCTGCGCGTGACCTCGCCGATTGATGGCCGCGAGCTGGGCTGCGTGTCTGAGCTGCCCGTGGGCGAGATGCCCGCCGTCTTTGCCCGCGCCCAAGCCGCCTTCAAATCCTGGCGCACCGTGCCCGCGCCCCCCCGGCGCGGCGAGCTGATCCGCCTGTTGGGCGAAGAACTGCGCGCCGCCAAGGACGATCTGGGTGCGCTGGTCAGCTGGGAGGCGGGCAAGATCACCTCCGAAGGGTTGGGCGAGGTGCAAGAGATGATCGACATCTGCGACTTCGCCGTCGGCCTCAGCCGCCAGCTTTACGGCCTCACCATCGCGTCCGAACGCCCCCCCGGCCACCGGATGATGGAAACCTGGCACCCGATCGGCCCGGTCGGCGTGATCTCGGCCTTCAACTTCCCGGTCGCGGTCTGGTCCTGGAACGCGGCGCTGGCGCTGGTCTGCGGCAACCCGGTGATCTGGAAACCGTCCGAGAAAACACCGCTGACAGCGCTGGCCTGCCAGAAGATATTCGACCGCGCGCTGGCCCGGTTTGGCGATGCGCCCGACGACCTGTTGCAGACCCTGATCGGCGGCGCGGACCTGGGCGCGGCGCTGGTCGCCAGCGAAGAGGTGCCCGTCATCTCCGCCACCGGATCCACCCGCATGGGCCGCGCCGTGGCCCCCCCCATCGTCGCGGGGGGGCGCTTCGGCAAGTGCATTCTGGAGCTTGGCGGCAACAACGCGATGATCGTCGGCCCCCCTCGGCCGATCTGGAAATGGCCGTGCGCGCCATCGTCTTTTCCGCCGTCGGCACCGCTGGGCAACGCTGCACCACCCTGCGGCGTCTGATCGTGCACAACTCGATCCGCGAAGACCTGGTGGCGCGGCTCAAGGCGGCCTATGCGGGCCTGCCCATCGGCAACCCGCTTCAGGACGGCACTCTGATCGGCCCGCTGGTCGACGCGGCGTCGGGCGCGGCGATGACGGCGGCCCTTGAGGCGGCCAAGGCCCAGGGCGGCAAGGTCTTCGGCGGCGCACGCGTGACGGATGGCGTGCCCGAGGGCGGCACCTACATGCAGCCCGCCATCGCCGAAATGCCCGGCCAAAGCGACGTGGTGAAAACCGAAACCTTCGCACCGATCCTTTACGTGCTGGGCTATGACGACTTTGACGAGGCGCTCGCGCTCCAGAACGACGTGCCGCAGGGCCTGTCCTCCTGTGTCTTCACGCTCAACATGCGCGAGGCCGAACAGTTCCTGTCGGCGGCGGGTTCGGACTGCGGCATTGCGAACGTCAACATCGGCCCGTCCGGTGCGGAAATCGGTGGCGCGTTCGGCGGCGAGAAGGAAACCGGCGGCGGGCGCGAAAGCGGCTCGGACGCGTGGAAGAGCTATATGCGGCGTCAGACCAACACGGTGAACTACTCTGCCGAGCTGCCGCTGGCCCAAGGCGTCAAGTTCGACATCTAAGCCACCATCGAAACAGTCAGGCAGGCGCGGCCTACCCCCCCCGCGCCTGCCTGAGCAACCAATCGGAAAACAGCTGCGCCGCCTCATTGCGCTGCCCCCCCAGCGGCGTGGCGATGAAATAGGCGCTGTCCGAGCCTCCCGCGACCTCCCCCCCGACAACCTGCAACGCCCCCCGGACTCGACCTCCGCCTCGATCAGGTAAGACGGCAGGATCGCCGCGCCCAATCCGGCCACGGCCCCCCCGGCAATCAGCATGGTGAACTGGTCAAACCGTAGCCCCCCCGCAAACACCGCCCGCGCCCCCCCCAGCCCCCCCAGCTGGTCGTGGTAGCCCGCCCACAGGTCGGGCCGCGAGGTCAGATGCAGCAGCGGCAGGTCAAAGACCTGCGCGGGCGACACCACCCCCCCATGGGCGCGCACCAGATCCGGCGCGACGGTGACCACCAGATGTTCCGGCTGCAAGGGCCGCAGCCGCGCGCCCGGCCAGTCGTCGCGCCCGAAGTGAATGGCCAGATCCATGCGCCGTTCTTCCAGATTGAAGGGCTGGGTATAGGATTGCAGCTCCAGCTCGATCCCCCCCGGATGGTGCACCTTGAAATCCGGCAGGCGCGGCACCAGCCAGCGCGCGGCGAAGGTCGGCAGCACGGCCAGCGTCAGCAGGGACGCGCCCTGCCCCCCCGCCGCAATCGCCCGGTTGATCGTGCCCGACAGCCGCGCCAGATCGCCCGACAGCTCCGCCTGCAAGGCCCGCCCTGCCTTCGACAGCCGCACCGCGCGGCCAACCCGGCGAAACAGCGACACGCCCAGGGCGGCCTCCAACTCGCGCACCTGACGGCTGACCGCGCCCTGGGTCACGCCCAGTTCTTCGGCGGCCATGGTATAGCTTTCGTGCCGCGCGGCGGCCTCGAAACTGCGCATCAGCGCCAGCGACGGAAGGGAGCGGTATTTCGGCATGGTAACTCATGAGTTTGTTCACCAATACGATACATATACACGCCTTATCCTCAAGTGATTTCCCCCCCGCTAGACTCCGCCAGACCCTGACCATGAGGCCCATCATGCCCTTCCAACGCGCCACCCGCCTGAACGGTATCGAATTGTCTGAAATCGTGCAGATCTCCGAGGCCGCCCGCCGGTTGCGGACCGAGGGTCGCGATATTCTGGCGCTGTCCACAGGCGAACCCG
>JDSH01000135.1_pt1 | contig 23928 bp, 38 predicted proteins | sample 199451 | NCBI WGS metagenome assembly JDSH01 (sample SAMN02584198, study PRJNA231836) | bioreactor metagenome | isolation source: continuous culture bioreactor electron acceptor NO2- transfer2 day 38 after... | place: Germany: Bremen | reverse complement strand
TCTTAATATGGTTGAATCCAACAACCAAGATTACTGCATCAGCAGAGGCTACACTACCACGGAATGAGGGACTACGATACCAATGCCGTGGCAAGCTGGTAGCCTGGCCTTCCATCAAGGAAGCAAATGGCTTTGGTGGCGTTACCCACTGGATCATCGAGGAACCACCACCCTGGGCTACATGCTCTGCGTTGTCGCCTCCAATGCAGAGCTTCCAAGAAGGATCAAGAGGAAGTGCCTTACCTTCGTTTTTCAGGAGGACTGCACTTCCAAGAGCTACCTGTAAGGCTGTTTCTTGGTGTTTCTCATCCCCCCCCACCCGTAGAGCAGGATCGGCTAAAGGACAGGAAACAATCCTGCTTTCTCGTACGCTGTGAGTAGATGAAGCACCTTCTTGTCAATTGCATCCTCAGTGGCCACTCCTCGAGAAAGTGCATCCAGAACGCTCTCTTTCTTCAGGTATTTGCCACCTGGCATCTCCAGATCGACACCAGAGGCGAGCACCCCCCGTCTGTACTGTAGAGAGAATTCCAATCACTGATAACCAACCCATCAAACTGCCACTCTCCTCTGAGAATTCCTTCCAAAAGATAGGCATGCTCGCTTGCATAGGTTCCATTGACTTGATTATAGCTGGTCATTACTCCAAGTGACCCAGCATCCAGTGCATATTTAAATGCAGGAAGGTAGAGCTCCCTGAGCGTTCTCTCATCGACCACGGAGTTGGATTTGTGCCTGTCATACTCACTATTGTTACAGGCAAAATGCTTTACTGTTGTTATAACGGGGGGGTGGGTCTGCACTCCCTGGATGTATGCTGCTGCCATTCGACCTGCAAGCAAGGGATCCTCTCCAAAATATTCAAAGTTCCTCCCACAGATGGGAACTCGTGCAAGGTTTACCCCCCCAGGTCCAAGCAGGACCCCCCCGATACCCAGTGCACGGCATTCTGCCCCCCCAATATGCTCCCCCCCTACCTTTGTAAGCAATGGAGTGTCCCAAGTTGCCGCCATGGCTACCGATGCAGGAAAATCGGTTACCGGAGCATTCCAGCCCCCCCTGAGTCCGAGCGTCGCATCACTAGTCCAAACTGGTTTCAAGCCAACGCGTGGGATACCCGGGATACAGAACTCATCCTGCCCACTCAGCAGGGTAATTTTTTTCTTCAAGGGTAAGGAGAGCAAGCAACTGTTTGGCTTTCGAAGGTTCCTTACTTGGGGGGGGAAGCTGAAGATGCATCGGTTCATAGTCACTCTGGATATCTCGACTTTTCAGCATCTGCTGCATACGCAGCTGGACCACACGTTTCCCCCCCAGCTTTGAAACCATCGCATATACACGGCACACCTCCAAAGACAAGTATACCATGTACACTTGCCTTTGAACGGAAAAACTCGGTACTGTAGGGACATGAGCATAAGCGTACTCTTTTTGGGTGAAATAGTAGGAAGACCAGGGATTCAATGTGTCAAGGAAGCTTTGCGACAGCTGCGGACAGAGAAGTCCATCGATTTGGTTATAGCCAATGCAGAAGGAGCAACAGGAGGCTTCGGGATCGGAAGAGCCCACAGCATGCAATTGTTGAAACTGGGCATCGATGTGATCACTGGTGGAGAGAAAATTTACTACAAGAAGGACATGGTGGAGTTTATCGCAAAAAAACCCCCCCAGCATCCTCAGGCCTGCAAACTATCCACAGCAGAATCCTGGAAGAGGTATTCGCTTTTTGACGGTGAATGACCAAAAGGTATGCGTCATAAACATCCTTGGCAATGCAGACTTCCCCCCCCGCACCCATCTTTCCAATGCCTTCAGTCTTGCCCAGCTCCTCGTGGACAAGGCGCAAGAGGAAGGGGGGGCTATCCCCCCCTTGGTGCAGTTCCATGCTTCCCCCCCTACAGCAGAAAAACTCTCCATGGGATTCATGCTGGATGGGAGGGCCGCTGCAGTCATCGGGACCCATACCAAGGTACTCAGCGCTGATGGGCGTATTCTTAAGGGGGGGGCACAGCTTACATCACCGACAATGGGCGATGCGGCAGCCAAACAAGTGTGGGAGGCTTCGATGCCACCACGGAAATCGAAAAACAAATAGTACAGATACCGGTTCGCAGCCAAGAGTGCTGGGACGACCTTGCCTGGTTGGGGGGGTAATGGTGGAGATCTCAGACGAGAAGAAGGCTACCTCCATAGAGGTTATCCGTATACCGGTCGAAAATGAAAGGACATAACTATGTATGAGATCGTTACCGTATCAAAACACATCTCGCCTGACAAGGTAGAGGTCGTTTGCAATAGTTCTGCATGTAATGGATGCAAAGGATCAACATTCTGCAATACCAAAGGAAAAAAAAGTTCGAGGTTTGGAATGAGAACAAACTCCCACTTGATGAGGGTCAGGAAGTTGAAATCTACCTCCAGCCATCAAGAACGATTGCTGGAACTTTGATCACACTCATTGTTCCTCTCCTGCTCTTTCCTGTGGGCTACTTTTTATCTGTGGCAGCAGGACTGGGTGTGGGATCCTCATTCCTCATCGCCTTAGGTGGTATTGCACTAGGATTCGTTGGAGTTTGGCTCTATTTCAAGAAACAAAAAAACCACTACCTTCCCGTCATAGCTTCAGTCCTCTCAGAAGAGAGGGAAGAATGAGATTGCTCAAAAGGGCAACGGCGGTTATACTCAAGACATGAGAAAAAGGCTTCTTGGCATGGTTCTTGCATCGTTTCTCTTCCTCTCCTGCTCCCTATCCCCCCCCGAGCAGGATGCATTGGTACGCTCTTTTACCCTGCCTGACCTCTCCCTGAAAAATGCCACATATGTTCTGGACCGTGGCAGCGAACCACCACTTTACGTCATAGCTGATGAGATTGAACTCTATGACCAGACTCACAAAGCCATCATTCGTGGATTACATTTCTCACAGACTGATGAGGAAGGTAATCTCATGCTCACCGGTCATGCTGATTATGCAGAAGTCGATACTGAATACTACGATGCCGAACTTTCTGGCGCTGTCTCACTGGAAAAATCCCCCCCAGAGCATCTTCTCATTGAAGCAGAAGCGTTGAGTTGGATTGGGGGGGATGATGAAACATTGGTGAGCAAGGGAGATACCCCCCCGGTTACATTGGTCTATGAGAATGACAAGAAAGTACAAGGAACAGGAATGACTGCAGCTTTGGCAAGCTTTAAGGTCACCTTTAAAGCGGTTCTGGAGGGAGTGATATCCCAATGAGACGAGCATTAGTCATCTTATCACTACTACTACTATTTCTTCCTCTCGCGTCTCTCCTTGCCAAGGAAATCACCTTCTCCGGGGGGGTTCGACAAGCATGCACATGCAACAGGGATTCGAGACCATCACACTCTCAGAAGGTGCTACCATTACCAGTGGGTCGCTCCGCCTTGAAGCCGATACCATCGTTCTGACAGGAGAATCCTTCCGCTATGCCACCTGTACAGGCTCTGTTTCACTCCATGATGAAGAGCGGGGGGGAATTTCCTTGCAAAGCAAGAATCTCTACTATGACCGCCAAGAAGAATTGATCATCATAGACGGATACCTGGAGCTGGACGACCAAACCAACGAGGTGATCGCTTCTGCGTTCCACTTGGAGTTTACGCTTGACGATGGGGGGGAGGTCCTGTTACAGGTCCAAGTCCGACTTTTCAAACACACAGACAGCGGGGGGGCAATGGCTTGCAAAGCTGATTCCTTACACTTCAATCGCGAAAAACAAATGCTCAATCTTGAGGGAAATGCCACCATTGATTGGGATAGAGACCTCTATCAAGCCCAACGAATTACCGTTGACCTTACCACTGAGGCCATCACCATGGAAGGAGCAATCAAGGGGGGGGTAGTCAATGGATAAGTTCACCAGCCTTCTTGAAGTACGAAACCTGGCTAAATCCTATGGGAAAAAGGAAGTCGTAAAGGATGTATCTTTCTCCATGCACTCAGGGCAGATTATTGGACTGCTTGGCCCCCCCAATGGAGCCGGGAAGACCACTACATTCTACATGATTGTAGGATTTCTCAAGGCAAAGAAGGGAACCATCCTACTCAATGGAGAGGATGTAACTGAACTTCCCATGTACATACGTAGCAAAAAGGGACTGGCCTACCTACCCCCCAGGAACCCTCAATTTTCCGTAAACTCAGTGTGGAGGATAATATCCGTTTGGTTGCCCAAACGAGAAGAGACCTGAACCACAGCGAGCAGGAAGAAAAAGTTGAGCAGTTGCTTAGAGAGTTCGGAATTGAAGAGATCCGTTCCCAGAAGGGATATACCCTCAGTGGAGGAGAGAGGAGGCGTACCGAGATTGCCCGTTCCTTGGCAAGCAATCCACAATTTCTCTTGCTCGATGAACCTTTCGCTGGAATTGATCCAAAGGCTGTCTTCGAGATCAAGCAGTTGATCAAGGCGCTTGCCGCCAAAGGTATCGGCATCCTCCTCACCGACCATAATGTGAGGGACACGCTCTCCATTACATCCTGTTCATACATCATCAATGCAGGAACCATCCTGGTTTCAGGAGGAAAGCAGGAGTTGCTTTCCAACCAAATCGCCAGGGACATTTATTTTGGACAAGATTTCGGGGGGGAGGACACCTAATGGATTTTTCAGCACAGCTTTCACTCTCCCAAAAACAACAACTCAAACTAAGCCCCCCCCAGATGCTTCAGTCCTTTGAGCTGATGACGCTTCCTCTCACTGAGCTGCAACAACGAGTGAAGAATGAAATTGAGTCAAATCCTGCTCTCGAGATACCCTCCTCATGGGAAATTTCCTATGAACGGTTTGCCCAACAAAAACAACAGAAAGAGTCCAGCGGAATCGATGACAGCTACTCCGACTCATCTGCCTACGGTAGCGACCGACCCGGCTACGACTCGGAAGCAAGCGACCGAAGGCAGAAGTTCATGGAGAATGCGCTCTCCTCTGAAGAAACACTTCAGGAGCACTTGCTCAGCCAACTGGGTTGTGAACCACTGAATGAGGAAGAGTACGTCGTTGGAGAGCTCTTGATAACCAATTTGGATGCAAATGGGTTCTTCACAGAAGAACTTAAAGACTTAATCCCAGTACATTTCCAGGAACACCTTCCCAAGCTCCTGTCTATCATCCGCCAGTTTGACCCAACAGGGGGGGTGGGGGGGGTAAAGGATTGGAGGGAGTCTCTTATTCTCCAGGCAGAAGCAAAGGGGGGGATGAGAGGAGAAGAACTCTCACGATTTTCTGACTTGGTCATGGATAATCTGGAACTGATGCGGGCGAACAAGCAACCCCCCCAAGTGGCAAAAAACCTTGGCTTGGATCTTGAGGAATTGGAAGACCTCTGGACGTTCCTAAAAACACTGACACCTTTCCCTGGACAGGGTTTCTCCAGCGGACCGGAGCAGTATGTCATTCCTGATGTTTCCATCAAGCAGGAAGAAGGGGGGGAACTTGTACTTAGAATGAATGACTCATCCCTCCCTGATCTACGGATCAATACAGAGTTTGAACAACTCGCCCAAGAGGTAGGGGGGGCAGCCGATGAGGCAAAGAAAGCGCAGCAATATATCAACCAGCAGATCAAGAGCGCGAATGAATTGATTTTCCAGATACAGGTACGTAACCAGACGCTCTATAAGGTTTCCCAGGTACTACTTCGGGAACAGAAGGAGTTCTTCCTCTTCGGTCCCCCCCAGTACCTGAAACCACTTACCCAGAAGTCGGTAGCCCAGGAGATTGGGGGGGTACATGAAACGACTGTCAGCAGAATTTCCACTGCAAAGTGGATTGATACAGACTGGGGGGGTATTATTCCCATAAAGAAATTGTTTAGTAGTTCGGTCGGTGCAGACGGCGCGGAGCATTCCAAGCAGGCGGTTAAAGAAATTATCAGGCAGATTCTGGAATCACATGAGGGAAAGAAAGCACTCAGCGACCAGAAGATCTCCGATCTTCTCAAGGTACGAGGAATATCTGTTGCTCGAAGAACCGTTGCAAAATACCGTAACGAGCTAAATATTGATCCATCGTTTATCCGGGGGGGAAATGACTGACATTTACCTCCAAGCGTAATGAATGGGGGGGCGCCGAAACGCCCCCCCATCTCGTATTCCCAATAGATTAAAAAATGTTACTTATGGTCTGTAATCTTCCCTTTCTCCTTTCTTGCTACGGCCTCAATCTTGTCGGTTATCAGTTCGATACCCTCGTAGAGTTCGTAGCAGTCATAAGTGACCATCTTGACGGTACCCCCCCAAGAAAAGTGAAGTTTTGCATCCAAATGAAACCCCCCTGCCTACTGGCTCACGGGTAATGGCAATATCCAGGTCATGGATATACCCCCCCTCTGCAAACTGTAGCTTCTGGAGTTTCTTGTCCAAAAATTCACGTGTTGCGTCACTTGGGTTATAACGGATGCCTCTGACTGTCAAATTCATAAGCCCTCCTTTGACTATGGTCATACACTAAGAATAAGGCTTGGAAAGTCAATCGTCAATGGACATTTGGCTCTGAGAATGAGACCCTTGTATTATTTTTCATAATATATTTCTCTAATACAAGCGTTTATTTCTATATTTCCACGAATCTAACAAAGACAATTCTCCCGTTTTCCCCCCCCTTGCGAAATCCTATCAACAATTGTATAGTAAAATGGTCTATAGTGAGGAGTTGAGCATGCCTGATTTTACTGTCTTGGATTTGTTGGACCTTGATCTGAAGGAACACAATCATTTACGCCTAAGCTGTATAGCTGGACGCTCTGGGCTCTCCAAGCGAATAACCACCAGCAAAATCAGTAGACCTGGACTCCCGCTCAGTGGTTTTTTCGTGGAGTTCAGCAACAACTCGATTCAGGTATTCGGCAAGGGGGGGGAGCGAGCCTATCTGGACAAGCTGGAGACTGAGCAGAGCACTGATAGTATAGACAAGCTTTTCAGCTATGACATTCCCTGTTGTGTGTTCTGCGACAATAGTGACCCCCCCAGCCCCCCCCGGCTCATAGAACTCGCCGAGGAGACAGGTACTGCAATCCTCAAGACAGATCTCCTCTCCAGTGACTTTTCCAGACGACTGTACCAGACCCTTGACGAGGTATTTGCCCCCCCTACCAGACCATTCATGGGGGGGTTCTTGTGGAAGTGTATGGTATTGGGGGGGTACTGATTACCGGAGAAAGTGGTGTTGGAAAGAGTGAAACAGCCTTGGAGTTAATCGAACGAGGACACCGATTGATCAGTGACGATACCGTCAAACTAAGGAATATCAGTGACAACTACCTCATCGGTATGGGGGGGGAAAACCCCCCCCTCCTTGCCCACCATATGGAACTGAGAGGACTGGGCATAATTAATCTTGCAAACCTATACGGGGGGGTTGGCGCCATCAGGGACCGAAAGCAAGTACAGCTTGCTGTCCACCTTGAACAGTGGGACGCTCAAAAGAATTATGACCGGGTTGGAGAGGCTACGCTGGAGGATACCTATTTGGGAATTGCCATTCCCAAGGTCATCATCCCGGTGAAACCTGGACGGAACATACCGGTAATTATTGAGACAGCTGCCAGAAACGAGCGTCTGAAAAAAACTCGGGTATTATTCAGCCAAGGAGTTCGACCAGAGTGTTCTCAAGTGGCTGGAGAGTGAGTCAGCGCGAAAAATGTATTATATCAACGAGGAGACGCTGTGATGGTAACCAAAGAATTGAAGGTCTACAACCGAGCCGGTATTCATGCACGGCCAGCTGCATCGATAGTGAAGCTGGCCAATCAATACAAGAGTGACCTGTATCTGGAAAAAGATACAATGAAAATAAATGGGAAATCCATCATGGGGGGGATCATCACATTGGGAGCGACCCACCAGAGTTCAATTATGATGACGTGTGAAGGACCGGATGAACAACAAATGGCAGATGCAATTGAGCATCTGTTTGAAAACAGGTTTGAGGAGTAGCAGATGCGCGAACTTACCGACCGACAAAAAGCCATAGCAACCTTCATCAGTTCGTACATCAAGGAGAACAACTATGCACCATCGGTGCGGGATATTGCTGAGAACTTCCAGTTCTCAGTGAAAGCCGCCCATGACCATCTGAAAGCACTTGAGGCAAAACAGGTGATTAAAACCACCGGAGGAGTCTCACGGTCCATTGAAGTAATTGGCGAAGAGTTCTTCCCCCCCCGCGAGGAACTGATCCAGATTCCGGTCATTGGTTCAATTGCAGCAGGAGCCCCCCCCTTGATGAGCGAGGAGAACACCGATTTCATCCTCAACATCCCTGCAACCATGTTAAGAACGACACGAAATACCTATTTTGCCCTGAAAATCAGGGAGAGAGCATGATAGAGGATGGAATATTCGATGGAGACATAGCCATCATCCGCAAGTGCGATGTAGCCGAACGTGGGGGGGACATTGTAGCAGCATCTGTTGGAGATGATGAACCGGGAATTACGCTCAAGGGGGGGTACTATCCTGCAAGGGAAGTGTTGAACTTCGTCCGGCCAATGCCTCCATGGGCCCAATCATTACCCGTTCTTGCAAAATCCACGGCAAGTTGCACCTTCTGATCCGGAATTATCGATGAGTGAACGAGCATATCTTCTCCTCGGCCCCCCCGAAACCGGGGGGGCAAAGGAACAGGAACTGAAAGTGATAAGGGACCTCCTTAGGAAAACCTATGGGGGGGGTGAGATAGAACTCAGCAGGTTCTACCCTTTTGAGACCGAAAACGGGGGGGAAATCCTTACCGTACTGAACAACAACAGTCTGTTCAGCGACCATCGGATGGTCATCCTAAGCCAAGCTGATCAGCTTGGTGCATCCATGGTGGAAGCCATTGCAAATTACCTCGCACATCCGGTAGAGACAGCGACGCTGATCATCATCTCCAGTGAGCTCTATCTCTCACAAAAGATCATGAAGGCAATACCCAAGAAGAACATACATACCTTCTATGACTTACTGGACCACCAGAAGACCGAGTGGATTAGGAATTTTTTTCAGGAAGTTGGGAATATCGATCACCGCCGATGGAATAGATCTTCTGATTGACCTGACCGAAGACAACACCCAGGAACTACGGTTGATATGCAACCAGCTAGCCTTGTTCTGGCAGATCGACAAACGCAGCCGTCCCATTGAGGAAGAGGATGTCGAGACCTATATCTATCATAGCAGGCAGGAAGATGCTTTCACCCTCTTCCCCCCCTTGATTGCACGGGGGGGAGACCTGAAACAGAGCATTCAATCACTGCACAGTATCCTCGGTAGTGGGGGGGACAGCCAAAGCTCCATTCTATTGGTAAACGGATTACTTTGGCAGTTCAGAAGGCTCTACTCCATCCAGGAGACCATCTCCCAGGGTAGCAGTGAAAACGAGGCGTATATGCAGGCTCAGGTACAGGGAAAAAAACAGTCCTATCAAGAAACCAAAGGACAAAACCACGTACAGGAACGCACTTAAACGCTTTGACCTCGAAGCTATCAGATGGATTATTATTGCGCTGGGAGAAGCTGACCTTGAAGTCAAGGAATCCGGTAGCGAACTCACCAGCTTGGTACTCGAACGGTTGCTCTACCGCATTCTCAAATGTCAGGGAAGACCGCTCAGCAAGGCCAGCTTTGCCTCTTTAATCTAGAGTGACAGCTGGCTCAGAATCCGCTTTGCTACAACAAGGGAGATTCCTGCTTCCTTGCTCAGCTCCTCAGCTGACTTTGCCAGTATGGCTTCCAGACATCCGTACTGTTTCATCAGGCGCTCACTTCGCTTTCTGCCGATTCCCTCTACGGACTCCAGTACGCGGAAGGAGGCCTCACGACTCCTTGCTGCTTGGTTTGCACTGGTGGCAAACCGGTGACACTCATCTCGTACAGCGATAACCAAGCGTAACGCTTCATTGTCCTCTGGGAGCTGAAGATCCTCTCTTTCATCATCAAATACAATGGTTTCTAACTGCTCGGCCAGGCCAATGATCGGAATATCTACCATACCAAGTGCATCAAGGATCTCCCGGGCAGCATTGACCTGCCCCCCCTGCCCACCATCGATGATCAGGAGTCCTGGACGTTCCAGATTCTCATTCAGAATCTTTGTATAGCGTCTGGCTACTGCCTCTCGTATGGATTCATAGTCATCAATTCTTCCTTCAAGGCTCTTGATGTTGTACCTGCGGTAGTTTGGTTTGTCTGGATTACCGTTTCTAAAGGAGATAAGGGATGCAACGGTGTATTTACCATGCAATTGGGCAATATCGAATCCTTCGATGAGGGTTGGAGGAGCGGCAAGATCCAGGATCTCGGCAAGCTCTCCCAATGCCCTGGTATTGTCCTTGCTCTTCAGTCGCTTCTCTACATCCCGGCTCGCATTCTCTCTTGCCATGCGGAGGATTCTATAGTGTTTTCCATCTATGGGGGGGAGGTTCACATCCAGCCTCCCTCCCAGCTGCTCGGTGAAGTAACGCCTGATCAACTGTACATCTATTTCATGGGAGACATACAGGAACTGTGGAAGCTTCTGCCCATCTGCATAGTACTGTATCAGGAAATTCAACAGGGTTTCAGTCTCCTCCCCCCCAAGCGTCTCTGCACGATATAATGCACGACCGATCAACTGACCATCGCGCATCTGCATCAAGCTTATCGTACAAAGTGGGCCACGCATTTCGATGGCGGCATAGTCCCTGCTCTCGCTGGCGAAGTCTTGTACTTGTTGCCCTACTTGCGTAGTCTTGATAGCGGTTATCTGGTCACGCTTGGTTGCGGCTTCCTCAAAATTCAGTGCCTTGGAGGCTTGGATCATCTCCTCCTGCAACGTTGCCAAGAGTGCATCGGTCCTCCCCCCCTCTAGCAGATTCCTTACCGCCGTGACGGATTTCCCATACTCCTCTTCGCTGACCAGTCCAGCACAAGGTCCCAAGCAGAGTCCAATGTGGTAGTACAAGCAAGGTTTCTCCCGCTTTCTCAGTGGAGTGGAACATCTTCTCAGAGGGAAAAGTTTTGCAATCAAATCGAGGTAGAGATCAAGTTTTCCAGCATCAGGATAAGGCCCATAGTAGGAAGAACCATCATCAATGAGCCTCCGTGTCTTGAATACCTTGGGGGGGAACTTCTCATTGGTGATTCGAATCATTGGATAGCTCTTGCCATCTTTGAGAGAGATATTGTAGTGGGGGGGAGAGTACTTCTTGATGAGATTGTTCTCAAGTACCAATGCCTCATACTCGTTACCGGTTATGATGTATTCGATGGCAGCAATCTTTCTTACGAGTGCTGCAGTCTTTGCACTCCGGTTTGCGAGGAAGTAGCTGGTTACCCGTTTACGTAGATCCTTTGCCTTTCCGACATAGATAATGGCCTTCTTGTCATCACGCATCAAGTAGACACCGCTGGCATGGGGGGGCAATTCACGTGCCTGCATCTGCGGACTTACCTGTTCTGAGGCGATACTTCCAAGGCTTTCCACTTCACTGGACGGAGTATACTGCGCTGCTTGCTCTCGCTTCTTCTTCATACTCCTTTGAGCATATCCAGACAGTCTTGTTTTGGCAATGCTCAATCGCTACAATACGGGCTATGAATCATCCCCCCCTCTTTACAACCCTCCCGCAAGAGGAACAGCGCTATCTTACACATCTTGATGAGCGTTACCACTTCAGTTTTCAGCAACAACGACAGCTAATAGAAAGCGCCTGTGACCTTGCCATGTGGCAACTGGGTCCGTTACAGAAGTGGATTGATGAAGAGAAGGTAGAAAAGATACAGGGGGGGAAGGCCAAGATGAAAGCCTTGGTTGCCGACCACCTTATTCGTATGCAACAGGAACGAAAAAAAGCCTACCAGCTACCAGGATTTCACTCCTACTCCTCGTCTGCCTGACAAGTTTCAGAGTCTTTTTATCTCCAGTGACACCTTGATGGGGGGGAGATGCCCCCCCTGCCCGGTGGAGGGAGAGAAAACTCGCTGTTGCAACCTCAAGACGCTTGATGTAGTGCAACAGTGTGCGTTTGGTTGTTCCTACTGCTCGATACAATCCTTTTACAACAGCCATGAAATAAAGGTAGTGGAAAATCTTTCAAAACGATTGCAGGAACTTGAATTAGATGAGGATACCTGGCATATCGGTACAGGGCAAAGCAGTGATTCCCTCCTCTGGGGGGGAAACGACTTTGGCACCCTGGACGCACTCTCACTCCTCGCTTCCCGCCACCCCCCCGATCTCATCATTGAACTCAAGACAAAAAGCAAACGGAGTGACTATCTTGAACTCAACCTGCCACTCAATATTGTTTCCACATGGTCTCTCAATGCTCCAACAATCATCGAGAAAGAGGAGCATCTGGCTTCTTCGCTGCGTGGCCGGCTCGATGCAGCAAAAAGAGCGAGGGACAAGGGAAGAATCATAGGGTTCCACCTTCATCCCATGGTCTACTTCGAGGGGGGGTGGCAGGAGGAGTATGGTGCGCTTATAGAGGATGTGACAACCATGTTTCTCCCCCCCGATGAGTTGATGATGTTCTCACTTGGAACCCTGACATTCACTAAGGCAGTACTGAGACAGCTGCGAACTGACCACTATCCAACCCGGGTCCTGGACATGGAGATCACTGCAGCGGCAGGGAAATACTCCTATCCACTGGAGACCAAACAGGCGATGTTTTCGTTTGCCTATGAGCAGTTTCCTTCAAGTTGGAAGCAAGGTTCTCCCTTTTTCTATCTCTGTATGGAGGATCCTTCACTCTGGCAACCAACGTTTGGCTATTCCTACCCAAATGACAAGACATTTGAGGCAGCAATGAAAACCTCTTATCAGGCATGTCTGAAGAGGAAGAGAGACAGGTCATAGTTTCTAATTGATAGTATGGCCGCTTTAGATCACGCCATCAGAGAACAGGAATAAGACCCATTATACGTACAATGCCCGCTTCCCTGAGAAAGCGGGCATAGAAATTACAGTTGAAGCAATCCTAGTCAAATTTCTTTTCAAACAGGTCCAATGCCCTACCGGAAAGCGGGTTCGCTTCACCCTTGAGCATGGATTTAATTGCTTCCATTTCGCTTTTACTGAATTGCTTTCCCCCCCCAAGCTTATGCTCCTCGAATGCCTCGGTGGCGATTGGACAAACCTTTCTCACCAGATCAAGGATGGTCTGTGCATAGATACGGATCTCATACTGTGCATGGGCATCAAGACGAAGTTGCAGAAAGTGGAATAGGTTATGGAGATCCATCTGCCAGTACCATTCTGTGTAAAGGCTTAAGGGGGGGAGATCGATGCGGCTGAGTTCCCTCGCGATTCCCATATCCAGGAGCTTCTGGTAGGTATCGTAGCTCCGCTTCTGGTCTTCGCTGAGAATGGAGAGCACCTCTTTTGCCATCTCTGCATCGACTGGCTCAGTGACTCTTCCTTGCTTGTTGTCGTCGCTCTGGAAATTGATATGGGCGGGATCGGGCTGATAGCATTCATCACTCATGACACTATACCGTCCGCTGATTTCATTCACCCTTCCGGTACGGTGGCGAATCCACTGCCTGGCAACAAAAATGGGCATCTTCACATGGAAGGTGAAGTTCACTTGTTCAAAGGGAGAAGTGTGGTCGTTTCTCAGTAGGTAGTTGATCAAGCCCTTATCCTGTCGGTAAGTCTTGGTCCCACTTCCGTAGGAAACCCGTGCGCTCTGTACGATTCGCTCATCACTTCCCAGGTAGTCAACCAAGCGAACAAAACCATGATCAAGTACGGGGGGGAATTCCTTATCCAAAATCTCTTCAGCAGCGCTGACGATACAATGTGCCATAACGATACTACTCCTTCCTGTTTCTGGAATATTGCCATGGTACAGGAATATTCCACTCTGGGCAACTTCTATAGCAGGCCCATCCTACCAAGAAGGACCGCGACTCCGGCACTGCAAGCTGTTTCAGTTCTCAAAATCCTTTTTCCCAGTGATGCAAATTGAAAACCCTGTTCCCCCCCAAAGAGCGTTCTCTCTCTGTCACTGAATCCCCCCCGCTCTCCTCCAATTGCCAAAACAACTGGTTGCTTCTCTTCTAGTTTGAGCGCTGAGAGAGGTATTCCGTCCCAGACATTATCTAGGACGATCTTCTCTGCATCGGAAGGGAGTTGGGCAATGGCATCCTTGAGGGAAGAGGCAAACTGCACAGTGCTGACAGCGCTCTGACCACTCTGCATCGCTCCATCGATGAGAATGCTTTCATACTCCCCCCCACTGGTGTAGAGATTGGCCTGTGCATAGGATTTTTCAGCGGTGTCGGTGGTACATAGAATGAGAGAACCAACCCCCCCGAGGCTGACAGCTTCCCTGAGAATCCTTCTCATGCTTATCGGTCTGACCTGGGCAACGATGAGCGTTACCGGATAGAGAGAGGATACTTGCTCCTCTTTCACTTCGTAGGTGAAGGAGACGGTATGCTCGTCCATCTTGGTAATGGTAGCCAACCCCCCTTGCTCTGGTTGATGACACCAGCTTGGAAGGTATCACCTACGCCCAAATGAAGGATTTTCTTGATATGGCGGGCCCTATGGTCTTTCATGGGCAGTTCATTATTGAGAGATAAGTTGGAAAAGAGGATGATGTTCATACAGGGCACTATAGCATAAGGGCTGAGAAAAACGGTAGACTGGCACCATGAAGAATGCAATCTACTTGGCGAAATCGCACGACTGTGCAGCTAACCTGGCAGGAGAGGCATACCTAATGAGTCTGCCTCATGAGCATGTGTTGTATCTATGGGTGAATGATCCCTGTATCGTTATCGGACGGTACCAGAACCCTTTCAGTGAGTGCAACCTACAGCGCATGGATGATGAGGGAGTTCAGCTCGTGAGAAGGCACAGCGGTGGCGGAGCGGTTTATCATGACCAAGGCAACCTCTGCTTTACCTTGATCGGAAACAAGGAACAGAGCAGCAAGGAAGAAAACTTCGCCCTGATACTCAAGCACTCGCTTCCCTCTCTCTTGATTGCGAACTCTCTGGCCGGAATGATATACTTCTGGGCGGAAAAAAAATCTCTGGCAATGCATTCCAGACAACCGCTACAAAATTCTGTCACCATGGAACCCTGCTTATAAGCAGTGACTTGTCGGTAATGGGTAATTACCTTACCCCCCCAAGTTCTACCAAGCTTGCTTCCAAGGCTGTGAAATCTGTCGCTTCCCGAGTCGGAAACCTTAAGGAAGGAAACCAAGAGGTAACCAATAAGATGGTGCAGGATGCGTTGATCGAGGCTTTTAAAACGACCTACGGAGAAGCTGAGGTCAAAGAAATTGACTTTACGACGTTCCCCCCGCTGCGCAGGAAAATTATCACCAGTTCGGGGGGACCGCTCCCTAATTCTCGAAAGGACGCCACAATTCAGCCACTCCTTTACTCATCGATTCCCATGGGGGGGTGAGGCTGATTTCAGGATCCTTGTTGAGAAGGGCGTATTCAGCGATATTCTGATGTTCACCGACAGTCTCGATACTTCCATTGTAGAACGCATCAAAGAACTCCTGATTGGTGTACCATATGAGAAGCAAGCAGTAGAAGCGGTATTAAAAAAAATTGCGAGCAGGACGATTGCTCCGACCTGCTCACTTACTTGCTAGATTCCTTCTCTTCCTGATAGTTCGATCAAGGATCTGAGTCGGTCAACCCTCCATCCTTCAAGTTGGAGGTTTTCCGCTCTCCAACTCCAATTGCTCACTCCACAGGTGGAAGGTATGTTCATCCTTCCCTCCGCTCCAAGTTCCAACCAATCCTGCATGGGGGGGAGGATGGCGTCCTTGGCATGCGAGAGCAGCATCTGCCTGATAAGCTGCCACACAATCTGGTCATCAGGACACTCAAGGTAGCGCCTTACGGCATCCTTGGTCTGTTCATCCAAGGCTTCATACCAACCTCTGGAGGTATTGTTGTCATGGGTACCGGTGTAGATGACACTGTTGTGCTCACAGTTGTGTGGTAGGTAGGCATTGCTTGCATCAAGCTTCCCATTCCCTGCTGAGAAGGCAAACTGAAGAATTTTCATACCGGGGGGGAATCCATTGGAGAGCCTGAGTTCATCCACATCCTCAGTAATCACTCCAAGATCTTCGGCTATGATGGGAAGTTCCTCCCCCCAAGATGCGCTTTCAGTGCAGAGAAGAACTCCTTGCCAGGGGGGGATGGCTTCCAGGTACCATTCATGGCAGTCTTCTCCCCCCTTTGGGAACCTCCCAATATGCAGCAAACCCACGGAAGTGATCAATTCTGACGATGTCGCAGATCTCCAAGGTCTTCTCAATCCGTTTAATCCACCAGGAGAATTGTTGTTCCCTATGGGCCTGCCAATCATAGACAGGATTTCCCCCCCAGAGTTGTCCTTCATCAGAGAAGGCATCTGGCGGTACACCGCTGGATGCAGTCTGTCTGCCCTCTTTATCCATTTTGAGCAGATCTCTGTTTGTCCAGGCGTCCACGCTGTCGGGAGCAACAAAGATGGGGGGGATATCTCCAATGATCTGGATTCCCTTCTTGTTGGCATAGTGTTTGACCTTTGCCCACTGCATGAAAAAGAAGTACTGCTGTACCTGTATGTTCTCGATAGCCTTTGCGTGGTTCTTCTTGAGTTGCTGCAATGTAACTTCTTCCCTAAGCCTCACCTTCTTGGGCCATATCTCAAACCAACGGGAATCGTTGTAGGTTCTGCAAAGTACTTGGTAGAGGGCATAATCTTCCAACCACCACTGGTTTTCCTTTACGAATTGCAGGTACTTATCCCACTCTTTCTTTGCTGCCTCAGCAATAAAGGTTGCGGCAGCCTGTTCTAAAAGCGGTTCTTTATAGGAACGTACGCTCCCGTATTCAACCCGGTCGGAGGGAAACTCGGGATGGAAAAGTACATCTTCCACATCCAGATAACCCTCATAAGCTAGTGTCCTAAGGTCTATCAGGAGTTCATTCCCGGCAAAGGTAGATCGGGCAGCATAAGGCTGTCCCCCCCGTAGCCGGTAGGCCCAAGGGGGGGAAGAATCTGCCAAAGACTCGCTTTCGCTTGGGAAAGAAGGTCAATAAAAGTAAAAGCCTCATCACCCAGTGATCCGATTCCATGGGGGGGAGAGGGAAATGATGTCGGGTGCATCAATACACCACAGCGTCGTATGTCATGTTTCATGCTTCAGACTATATAGTATTCCTTTGCTGTTGGCTATCATTCAACAGGGAAGAGTTTGTTTTTGGGTGTTCTTGTTCTAACATGGAAAATAGGATATACTTGTGCTATGAATTCAGCCCAGGAACCAAAACAATTTGCCATCGGAGAACATGTAGTATATCCTCTCCAAGGCGTAGGCGTCATCAAGCGTATAGAAGAACGAATGTTCAGAGGCGTCGCTACGATGTATTACGTGATCTACCTTGATATCTCCGATATGACGGTAATGATTCCTGTAGACAAGTCCGAGGAGATGGGCATCAGGCCAATCGTCGCGGAAAAAGAAGCGAAGCAGGCGATTGATTCCATTTCCAGCAAGTATGAACCAATGCCGGTAGACTGGAAGGTCCGGTATCAGATGAATGTGGATCTGCTCAAGCAGGGTTCCATTACGTCTATTGCTAAGGTGGTACAAGCACTCTATCATCGCAGCAAGATCAAGGAACTGCCAGTACAAGAGCGAAAGCTTTATGACAATGCACTTCGTTTGTTGATCGACGAGATCTCGTTTGCCCTGAAGAAGGACAAAAAAAAGAGATCGAAATGCTTGTATTCTCCAAACTGGAGAAATAGGTTTATGAATTTTCCTCAACATGCAGTAATTGTGACCGCTGCCGGCAGCAGCGATCGTTTCAATATGAACAAGCAACTTGGCGTCAAGAAGGAGTATCTCTCCATTGATGGCCATACAGTGCTCTACCGCTCTGTTGCTCCGTTCCTTGAGGTTCCAGGGTGTCAGGTCATCATGGTCACCCATCCTCAAGGTATGGCTGACCAGTGTGCAGTTGCTTTGGAAGATCTCCTCCAACAAAATATGGTCCCCCCCATCATTCTCGTTCCAGGAGGGGGGGCTAACCGACAGAAGTCGGTTTACAACGCCTTGCAGATGCTCTCGTCCATGGCCATGGCAGTAGACTTTGTTGCAATCCATGACGGAGCTCGTTGTTTCCTCACACCCGATTTAGTGATCAAGACACTGGCAACGGCTACGGTCTTCCGTGGAGCAGTCCCTGCCCTTCCTGCTACAGATGCCTTGAAAATCATAGATAACAACGGGGGGGTTATCACCCACCATATAGACCGTACACACGCGGTGGGAGTACAGACTCCGCAGATTTTCAAATACCCAGAGATATGGGAAGCACATCAGGTAGCAAAAGATGCCACCACTTCCTATGTGGATGATACACAAATTTTCACTGACTATGGACAGTCGGTGGGTATTTGTGAAGGTACCCGGGAGAACAGGAAGATCACGTATATCGAAGATGTTCCTGATGCTGAACAGCAGATTGAAGAGTACCTCCAAAACCTTGAGGAAGGCAAACGTAGCGCACAAGCTGCAAAAGCACTCCACCAAGCTATGGATGAGGTACAGAGGGAGCAGCAAACGCAATGAGGATTGGCACTGGTTGGGATGTTCACCGCCTCGCTGAGGGAAGGAAATTCATCCTTGGTGGCATAGTCATTCCCAGTGAACGGGGGGGAGAAGTTGCCCACAGCGATGGGGGGGACGTACTCGTCCATGCAATCATTGATGCAATCCTGGGAGCGTTGGCAAAGGGTGACATTGGTTCTCATTTCCCCCCCGATACTGACCCAGCTTTCAAGGAGGCTGACAGCTTGCAGTTGCTATCGCACGTACTAGAAGAAGATCTGCCACCCTACTCTATCGAAAATATTGATACCACTATCATTGTCCAGCGTCCCAAGCTCCGTGACCATATTGATGCAATCCGGGAGAATCTGGCGAACGCAATGCACCTCGAAATTAGTCAGATTTCTGTCAAGGCGAAGACCGCTGAGGGAATTCTTGGTGAGCTTGGTACAGCGGAAGCTGTCATGGCCCAAGCGGTTGTCTTGATTTCCCGTAATCCTTGTTGACACAAGCTAAACAAATATTCTATAGTTGCCCTGCGCCCAGATGGCGGAATTGGTAGACGCACTAGGTTCAGGTCCTAGCGGTCGTTAAGACTGTGCAAGTTCAAATCTTGTTCTGGGCAGAAAGGCAAACCTTTTACTATAAAGGGTTTGCCTTTTCCTTTTGTCCAAAAAAAACAGGCTCCCACACCAGTCTTGAACTGAGTGCTGTGCACAGTTATGGACACAGTAAGCATTGAAGTTAAGGAATTATCAGAGCGATTGAGGCCACCAAGCACCTACCGTATCATGAGAATGCGGAAAATTGAATAGCATAAAACCAAGACCAGATGTACCCATATGTGAACACACAGAAATTACGTATTCCACGATGTGTCTCTGATCCTATACCCTGATCAAACCCCCCCTGAATCCCCCCCTGGATGCATAGTAGGATTCAGCTCCGTTGTGATAGAAAAATACCCTATCATAGCGACAGTCACCAAAGAGAGCACCCCCCCCAAGCTTTCTCATAGACGCAGGAGTACGGATCCAACTGGAAGATTTTACATCGAAGACTCCAAGTTTCTGGAGATTGCGATACTGTTGCTCATCGAGAAGCTCAACCCCCCCCATATCAGCAGCAAGAGAACCAGCACTACTTGTTGGAGGGTTCTTTTTTTCTGTTCTCAAGTGCAATCTGGTCATAACAGAGACTTCTGCGGCCAACAGGACTTTCAGCAGAACAATCGACGAATATATACGCATCGGAAGTTTCATCGTATCCGATTACATCAGGCTCTCCACCAGTGCGCTCCATCTCAGAGAGCGAGTAGAGTTTCTCAGGCTGCTGTGTAAGTCTTTCTGTAATAGCTTCCCAGTTAAGACCTTCGTGACGGGATACGTTTTCCTTGAATCTGGTATGAAGAACATCAATGAGTGATGCTTTTTGCTCTGAAGATAACGTAGTCTTAATTGTATTCATACAGCATCTCCTTCTACCACCTTATCAGTGGTACTATACATAGTGTATCTATATCCTAGTATTTTACTCAAGGTATACACCAATGCTTAAGATCTTAGAGGTCGAAGGGTTGCCAAATACAAGTGTTCTTTGCCTAGAGAGAGAGTTTTGGAATATTTTCTCCTTGAATAGAATGAAGCTCTCAAAAGAATTGCACCAACTAAGTACTCAATACATTGACCCCCCCAACATTATTTGGATGTTATCTTAGTCTAACACTAGGTAACAAACCTATCCTGGAGGTTCCAATGAAACGAAGCATATTCCATCTTGGATTTTTCCTCTCCCCCCCTCTCATTCCTGTCATCCTATATCTGTACTCTGTAGGTGCGCTTGTCGATTCATATTCTCTATCGATTGTCTTCGGTGTTTACGCCTTTGTCCTCGTCTGTAACCAGTTCTACCTAGCCTCCCAACCGGCTTGGCTGGTGTCCTTATTGGGGGGGGCAAAGTCGGTTCGTGCATTACATGGAAGCTCCCCCCCTCTTCTCATTCTTCTGCTCGCCCTTGTCCATGCAACACTGAAACTCGTCAATGGATTCACACTCTCCACTACTCAAGCACTCATGGGTCTTGTGGCTTTCATTCTATTCTTCGTGGGAATTCTGGCCGCCTTGCTCTTCTTTGCGAACACCTTGCTGACCAAGCGGAAAAGATTTGCACAACTGAGAACAAACACATTTGAAAAAAACCGGTCTCACCCACCAGAAAGCCCGTGCAATGCACAATCTAATGGTGGTATCCGGTCTTGTGGTCTTGTTTCACATCTTGGGTGCCTCCACTTCCTCGCTCACCTATAACCCATGGGGGGGGATTGGCATCCTGGTCGCTTGGATGGCTTTCTCCCTTGTCTCTTATACGAACTACCGGCTCTCTGGCCGGAAACCAAGGAGAAAATCATGAGAAAAATCTCTTTATTTCTTATTATATCTCTGCTCTTCAGTCTGCCACTGGCAGCTCAGATATTCCCATCTTCTCAAACAAACCCAGTCGTTGATGGGTCTTTCGGGACCAATGAATACCCCCCGAAATTGTACAACTCAAGGATCTGCGTCTTGGATATGCCCAGAGTCGGGATTCCCGTAACCTGCACTTCATTCTCGAAGCGCCAACCACAGGATGGGTATCCGTGGGCCTTGGATCCAACAGGATGCATGGGGGGGCTCATATCATCATTGGCTATGATGCAGTTTCAAGCCAAATCATCAGCGAGGAAACTGGTCGCGGACACAGCCACAGCCCATCCTCATCAAAGATTCTTGTACAGAGCAAGATCAAGGAGGCAGGAGGTAAGACCACCCTTGAGTTCACGATACCTGCCTCAGAGTTTGATTCAGGAAGGAACCTCCGTCTTATTGTAGCCTATGGTAATCAGGATAATCTAAGGAGCAAGCATGTCACCTATGCAAGTCACACCATCACATTCCTGAAATAACACATATTCACTGGCAATTGTGATAAGGGTATGTTTGGAACAACCAACATACCCTTGTGTTTTTCTCTGACTTCAATGAGATGAATGAGTATGTTGGAGATAGGCCCAGAAGGTTGGTATAATTCCTATGATCTCCTATCTTTGATCAAGTTCCAGGGAAACAAGCCATCTTTGTATAGTAAGGCAAGACCGATCAATCCTTGGGTTGCTCCAATCGCGAAGAAAAGTACATGAAGAAATACCACTGTCTTGATAATAAGTACCTGTACCACAATCCACACAATCATGGATCCTCCGAGTAGGCCAGCAACATACCCAAGATAGTTGTATTGTTTCAACAAGAAAATGGAACAGAGTAGATTTCCTACTCCAAACAATCCGAATAGAACGATGCCAGGGATAAGAAAGGTAGAGAATGGAGACCCCCCCTGCAACATCTCGGTTGTGGCTCCAAGGGGGGGAGTTACGGGATCTATCAAGCAAGCATACCCACCTGCAAGCGCACCCAATCCAATGATGAAATTAATTAGTAACAAAATGATACGAAGTAGTTTCATGATTCAGGACTCCTGGACCTGCCAAGCAAAAATAGTAGCAAAGGGTATACGCAAATAATAGAGGCAAGACCGGTCAAATCATCAAAATTGTACGGATTTATGCAAGAAAAATCTTTCTTGCAAAATTATACATATGTAATATATTCAGCAATTTTAAGCGATATTATTTGAGTTTCTTGTAATATTCGTATCCAAAAGTATCTAAATTTCGCTATTCATACTTTTTTCATAAAAACTGTTTTGACATTTGGAATTTCGTCCCGTATGCTAAAGAAAAAAAAGAGTTGTAGAAATTAAGCTTAATTCTGCTTAATCTTTAGACTCAAAATACATTCAGGAGGAAAGAATGAAAAAAAAGTTCTATTTACCCTTTTGGTTCTGGCTTTGGTAGTCATGCCAGTCATGGCCCAAGGAAGCAAGGAAGCTGCAAGTGGGGGGGACGATTATAAGCTTGTATTAAAAATGAGCCACGTTTTCGCACCCAATGAACAGCTGACAAAATCCCTCGACATGGTTGTCAAGAATATCAGCGATCGCACTAATGGTGCAATTGAGGTACAACACTACCCACAGAGTCAGTTGGCTGTCTACAAAGACGGCGTTGAACAGGTTGCTCGTGGTGCAGACTTCATCAGTGTTGAAGACCCATCCTACCTTGGTGACTATGTTCCCGATTTCAACGCCTTGGTTGGACCAATGCTCTACAAGACCTTCGACGAGTATGAGTACATGATCCAGACCGATTTGGTCAAAGGTATGCTGAAAGAACTGGAAGAGGAGCACAGAATCAAGGTTTTGGCTCTGGATACATCTTCGGTTTCAGAAACATGAAGACCAACAAGGTCATCACCACCCCCCCTGCCGACCTCCAGGGAATGAAGATCAGGACTCCCGGCAGCCAGTTGTTCATCGACACCATCAATGCAATGGGTGCAACCGCTACCCCCCCTCTCGGGTTCAGCGAAACCCTGAGTGCAGTACAGCAGGGTGTTGTTGACGGCCTGGAAGGCACCATGGATGCGTATGGATCCAATGGTAGTGCTGAAGTTGCCAAGAACATGGCTCTTACCCAGCACTTCCTCGGAACCTGTGGTGTATACATCAATGTTGATGTCTTCAACGCAATTCCTGAAGAGTACCAGACCATTATCGAGGAAGAGTTCACCGCTGGTGCAAAGCACATGATAAGTGAGATCTCCAACAATTATGAGGCCACAAAAGCCAAACTCGAGGCTCAAGGCAACAAGTTCAACGAAGTTGACTCTGCTGCATTTGCCGCAACCGTTACGAGCGTCTATGAGAATATGAAGGGTGTCACTCCTGGCATCTATCAGATTCTGCAGGACGAATTGGCCAAGATGCCCAAGTAAGTGTATCTGTCCTATACAGGTCGAGGATTGACAGTGTATGCTACAAAACACTGGTCTCTTCGACCTGTACTTTATTTTCAAGGAGAACGTGATCAATGCACCAAGCCGTAAAGAAAGTACTATCCAACCTTGAGCTCATCATCGCCAGTGCTGCCATCATTGTCACCACTGCCTTGGTCATGCTCAACGTCTTCACACGCTACTTCCTGAAAACCGGCATTTACTGGTCAGAGGAAGTTGCGACCGCCTGCTTTGTCTGGTCGGTCTTCATAGGCGCTGCCGCAGGATACAAGCATCGAGCCCATGTAGGTGTCGATATGCTGGTCAATCTCTGCCCACCAAAAACGAAGAAAACAATCACCATCATCGTTGATCTTGTCCTACTGTTGATCAACGGGTATATAACCTATATTGCAGTCATTTATCTCTCGCTCTCCTATAAGAAACCCACACCGGTATTGGGAATCTCGACTGCATACAT
>JDSH01000134.1_pt1 | contig 23960 bp, 30 predicted proteins | sample 199451 | NCBI WGS metagenome assembly JDSH01 (sample SAMN02584198, study PRJNA231836) | bioreactor metagenome | isolation source: continuous culture bioreactor electron acceptor NO2- transfer2 day 38 after... | place: Germany: Bremen | reverse complement strand
GCATAGCCCGGTGTTGAAATGCCGAAGGCCAGCGCCCGGATTACCTCCCAGAGGCCAACGGTGCCGCCTGCCCCCCCCGCGGCCAGTAAGCCCAGCACAAGGGCCAGTCGCAGTGGTCGGGTCGAGAATGAGGTGATGCCTCCATGGCCAGGTGTACGAGTTTCAGGTAGTTCCACTTGGTGCTGCCTGCGATTCGGGGGGGGTCGCGATCGAATTCCAGGGTTACGGTGGGCATACCGACCCAGGCAAACATGCCCTTGAGGTAACGGTTGCGTTCCGGAAGCCGGTTCAAGGCCTCGACCGTGCGCCGGCTCATCAGCCGGAAGTCGCCGGTATCGACCGGAATCGGAGAATCGCTGATCCGATTGATCAGACGATAGAAAAGGCTGGCCGTGATGCGTTTAAGCCAGCTTTCGCCGGCCCGGGATCGGCGTTTCATCAGCACGACATCGGCCCCCCCTTTGCGCCATTCGGCAAGCATGTCGGGAATCAGTTCGGGGGGGGATCCTGAAGGTCTGCATCCATAAGCACCACGGCCTCGCCGCGGGGGCGTGCTCCAGGCCGGCCGAGACTGCCGCCTCCTTGCCGAAGTTTCGGGACAACTGCAAGACACGGATTTCTGGCTGCCGTTGCCTGGCGGCCATCAGAATTGCGACCGAATCATCCCGACTGCCGTCGTCGACAAACAGCAGCTCAAAGCTGCCGTCGAGCTTTTGCCCGGTTGTCCAGAGCCGAGCCAGCAGGGCCGGGAGCACTTCAGCCTCGTTGTGGACCGGAATAACTATGCTCAGCATAGGTTCAGGGGGGGAGCTTGAGCGTTGTTTTTTTTCATGGAAAACAAACCTCTTGGCAAAGAAGTAATTGGCAACCGTGACGAGTGCCGTGGCCAGGAACTGTGCTGACAGGACTTTGAGGCCAGCCAGGCTGAGAACGGAGAAGCTGAAAAGGTTCAGGGTCCAGCCCAGACTGCTGCCGCCAGGTATCGCGGCATCGCGACTCGGTGCGGCAGGTTCGAGGCAAACGCGTACTGATGCTGGGCCACGTAGTTGAAAACCAGTCCGGCCGTGGCTCCGGTTGCTGTTGCTAGCCTGGGGGGGTCAAGCCCGGCCTGAACCAGCAGGCCCATCATCAGCCAATGCAACAGCGTGGCCAGTCCGCCGGCTGCAAGGAAACGGGCAAGTCGGCGTTGAAAAAAATGGCGAGCTTTGGGCATAGGTGTTTGCGTCTGTGTCGATTGTTTTCGGGATAGCCCCCCCGAGGTTGGCCGCAATCTACCCCCCCTCCTTTCTTAAGTGAGCCTTAACCGTGCAGGCACAGAAACCTTAAGGTGCTCTTAAGGTTTCTGTGGTGCCGTCTTAAGACTGGTTTAAGTCAGCCTTTCTAATCTGTCAGCCATGACCTGCGTCCGTCTGGGCCAGGAAAAGCAAGCAGAGAGAAGGCAGCCATGACTGATCCGTTAACAATGTCGACCTGTTGTCCTCCGGATTCCGGGGGGGAGTTGGTTCCGGCCGTCCGTTGTGCTGGCCGGTGGTTTTGCGAAATCCAGTCCAATACGCCATTGGCCCACACGGTGTCGGATTTCATTCGGCGCCGCTTCCTCCACGCGTACGGGGGGGCCGAGCCTTCCCTGCGTATTCCACGGCTTCTGGCCCTGACAACCGCTCAGGGAACGCTGCTGGCCGCCGTTGGCGTGCGCAATGCGGAACAGGAACGGCTTTTTCTGGAGGATTACCTGTCGGTGCCGGTGCAAACACTGATGCCGGAACCGGGAACCAGACGCAGCGGTATTGCCGAAATTGCCCACCTGGCCGGGGGGGTGGAAGCCGGGGGGGTCAGCCGCTATCTGTTCGCCTCGCTCTCAGTGTGGTTGGATGCTGCCGGCTATGACTGGGTGGTGTGTACCGGTACCGACCAGTTGCGCAACAGTTTCCATCGGCTCGGCATCGCCACGCAGGTGCTGGCGGATGCCGACCCTTCAAAATTGCCGGATGGCGGCGCTGGTTGGGGGGGTCGCTATTACGACCATCATCCGGTGGTGATGACCATCAAGGTCGCTGATGGTATGGCGGCCTTGCGCGCCGCCGGCTTGCTGAAGCTGGTGCAGCCGGTTGTTGCGGTCGAGGATAAACCGCAGGCGGACCTGGGAGGTGCCTATGGCCGCCTTGCCTGATCTCCTGTCTCAGCGGGTCCGGCAACATCCGGAGCGCATTGCACTGCAGGGGGGCCAGCCGCCAGTTTCAGTTATCAGCAGCTATGGCGGGCGGCGCAGTTGGTGGCCGAGCAGTTGCGGAGCCTGGGCGTGAAACGCATAGGCCTGTGTGGCGACAACACCCCCCCGGCCTGGGTGGTTGCGGACCTGGCTTGTCTGATGGCGGACGTGGTGTGTGTACCGGTGCCGGTGTTTTTTTTCCAGAAGCCAGACCGAGCACCTGATTCAGCGGGCCGGGCTGGATGCCCTGGTATTCAGTGGCGAAGCAGAACAGGCGGAGATGATCGGTCATGGCGTCTGGCTGAGACATTTGCCGGTGTCCCCCCCTGCTGCCTCCTGGATGCCGGAACACACCGCCAAGATTACCTTCACCTCCGGCAGTACTGGTACCCCCCCCAAGGGCGTGTGCCTGTCGGCGCAGCAGCTGGCGGCGACCGCCGGTGCGCTGCAGCAGCGGCTGGAAGGTGTGGAGCTGGAGCAACACCTGTGCATTCTGCCGCTGGCAACCCTGCTGGAGAACATTGCCGGGGGGGTTTACCTGCCCCCCCTGCTGATGGGCGCCACGGTGACGGTTGCCCCCCCGTTGCAGACCCTGGGCATGACCGGCAGCAGTGGCCTCGATCTCGGCCAGCTGGTGGCCGGCCTGAACCGGCATCACCCCCCCCATTCCGTGATTCTGGTGCCTGAGCTGGCGATGGCGCTGGTCAATGCCGGCGAGCAGGGATTGCTGACAACGGATTCGTTTCGCTTCCTGGCGGTCGGCGGCGGCCGGGTATCGCCGGACCTGTTGGCCCGGGGGGGACGGTCGATTGGGTTGCCTCTGTACGAGGGCTACGGCTTGTCCGAATGTGGCTCGGTGGTGGCGCTGAACGTGCCCGGAGCCGAGCGAGAAGGCTCGGTGGGCCGGCCCCCCCTGGGGGGGCATGTGCAGGTAAAGGTGGATAACGAACACCGGATTCTGGTTCGGGGGGGCAATACCCATCTGGGATATCTCGGTGATGAGCCGCAAGCCGATGACTGGCTGGATACCGGAGATCTGGGCGACCAGGACGCCGAGGGCTTTCTGGCCGTCAACGGCCGGGCCAAGAATCTGTTGATCACCAGCTTTGGCCGGAACATCAGCCCGGAATGGCTGGGAAGTGAACTGGTCCAGGCATTGGGGGGGGCCACTCAGGCCGTGGTATTTGGCGATGGTGAGCCACAACCCGGTGCTTTGGTGGTGATCACCGATAATCGAAGCCCTGATGATGTGCGTGCGGCCCTGACGTTGCTGAATGCCGGTTTGCCGGATTATGCCCGCCTGCAGGCTGTGTACCTGCGCCGGCAACGGCTGACCCAGGCCGAGGGTCACATCACGGCCAACGGTCGCCCGGTGCGGCACCAGATTCAGGCGGACCTGCCCAGGCTCATGGCCGAATCCTTTCCCTTATTCATGAATCTCTCAGTGCCTGCGGGCACTTCTATCCGACAGCCAACGCCAGGAGACTCCAACATGGCATTTTTTGACCGACTGCAATCCGAAACTGAACAGGCCCGGGCCCATGTCACCGGAGCCCCCCGGTGATTCAGGCTATCCGCGAGGGTCGCTTTGATCTTGAGGGTTACACCTGGTTCCTGACCCAGGCCTATCACCACGTGAAGCACACCGTGCCACTGATGATGGCCTGTGGTGGCCGGCTGCCCGAACGGCTGGAATTCGTGCGCAAGGCATTGGTGGAATACATCGAGGAAGAATACGGCCACCACGAGTGGATTCTCAACGACCTTGAAGCCTGCGGTGAAGACAAGGAAGCCATTCGTCATGGCCAGCCCGATACCTCCATCGAGTTGATGGTGGCCTACCTGTATGACCGCATCCAGCGGGGGGGTAACCCGGCGGCTTTTTTTTGGCATGGTTCAGGTGCTGGAGGGCACCTCCATTGAGCTGGCCACGCCCCCCCTGGGTGAAGCCATCCAGAAACAGCTGGGCCTGCCCAATCAGGCGTTCAGTTATCTGTACTCTCACGGCGCCCTGGATCAGGACCACTTTGAGTTCTTCCGCAACCTGATGAACGACATCACCGATCCGGAGGACCAGCAGGCCATCATCGAGGCCGCGCGCATGGTGTATCGCCTGTACGGCGATATGCTTCACAGTATTCCGCTGCGGGCCCATGGCAAGGAGCAACGTCATGAGCTGCATGACCGTACCTTCCTGCTGCTGGGTGGTACCGGTGGCATTGGCCAGGCCCTGATCGGGCCGCTGGTGGAATGCGGTGCCCGGGTGATCGTTGCGACCCGACATCCGGAGCGGCTGGAAAAGCGCGCCGGTGTTTCTCCGGTACACCTGGAGCTGGCCAGCCCGGAGCTGGATCAACAGCTTCAACAGTTGAGTGAGGTGTATCCCGATATTGATGGCGTGATTCATTGCGCCGGCCAGAACCGGTTTGCGGCGCTGGATGCCATGGCGATCAGTGACCTGGATGCCCAGCTTATGGTCAATCTGCGTTCCGCCATGCTGGTGGCCCGGCATTTTGTGCCTCGTTTCCGTAAAGCGGGCGTGGGCGCCCTGGTGTTGGTGGGGGGGTCCACCTTCGGCAGCATCGGGTTTCCCGGCTACACCGCCTATTGCGCCAGCAAGTTCGGCCTGCGCGGATTCAGCGAAGCCCTGCGCCGGGAGCTGGCGGACACCCCCCCGGTGCAGGTGGTGTACGTAGCGCCCAGAGCCACGGCCACGGCTATGAACCCGGCGCCGGTGAACGAGCTGAACCGTGCCCTGGGCAATGCCATGGACGCACCGGAAGCTGTCGCAGCCCAGATTCTTCAGGCGATGGAAAAAGATGAACGCAGACGTTTTCTCGGCTGGCCGGAAAAACTGTTTGTGGTGATCAACGGCATCCTGCCGAAGCTTGTGGATAAAGCCATGTTAAAACAACTGCCGGTGATCCGGCGCTTTCTGGATTCAGGAGTGGTGTCATGAAGTGGATCGTAATGGTGTTGGCGGGGGGGGTCATGGCCATGCCCCCCCTGTGGGCTCAGGACATGCGGGCTGAACTGGCCCAAATCCAGCAACGCTGGGCGCAGATCCAGTATCAGTTGCCCGAAGATGATAAGGAAAAGGCATTTGAGGCACTGGCCAAAGAGGCCGAGACCTTTGTCGCTGATTATCCGGGCCGTGCCGAACCGCTGATCTGGCAGGGTATTGTGCTCAGCACCTACGCAGGTGCCAAAGGCGGCCTAGGTGCGCTGGGGGGCTGGTGAAAGAGGCCCGGGCCTCCCTGGAAGCGGCCCTGAAGATCGCTCCGGAGGCGCTGGATGGCTCAGCCTATACCTCGCTGGGTAGCCTGTATTATCAGGTGCCGGGCTGGCCGCTGGGGGGGTTCGGGGGATGATGAGATGGCCCGGAAGTACCTGCAGAAATCGCTGGCAATCAACCCGGACGGTATTGATGCAATTACTTCTTTGGAGATTTTCTGGCGGAGCAGGATGAGCCGCAACGGGCCCGGGTCTATCTTGAGAAAGTATTGGCAGCCCCCCCGCCGAGACCCGGTCGTGAGGTTGCCGATGCCGGTCGTCGGGCAGAAGCGAGTTACTCCTTGAGGATTTGAATTAGAGAACTCGCGGGTACTATAGCCTTGCACTACACTTTTTATGTGAGGTTATGAGGAACCCAAACAATGAAGGGAACACCGAAGTCAGCGCCTGCTCAGACGGAGATGCAAGCACTCTCGGAGAGTTTTTTCCGAAAACTGGCATCAAGTGTTCCCGGCATTCTGTTCACCTACCAATTGAGTGCCGACCGGCGCCACCACGCTTTTCCCTATATTAGTGATCGGGTCCGAGACGTGTTCGGCATTGAACCGGTTCGTTTACACGGCGATGCGGATCCAATGTTTGCATTAATTGCACCGGACGATCTCGATGGTATTAGAGAATCGATTTTGCTGTCTGCGAATACCATGTCGCCTTGGTGTTACCGGGCCAGAGTCAGGGGGGGAAAAGACGGAGAAGTTCAGTGGTACGAAGCCACTTCCATGCCAGAAGAACAGCCGGATGGAAGCACTATCTGGTACGGGCAATTTATCAATATAGAGCACTACAAAGCGCTTGAACGCAGTCTCAGAATGAGTGAAGAAGAGGCCTCATATCAGGCGCGATTCCAGAAAATGATCGCAGCCTTGTCTGCGCATTTTATTCATTTGGGCTTTGGCACGATTGATGAGTGCATTGACGATCTTTTAAAAGCTATAGGACGTTTCTTTGAGGTTGATCGAGCCTATGTATATGCCTTTTCCAAAGATTACGCCCAAATGACCAACACGCATGAGTGGACCAGGCTGGAGTGCCGTCTTTGATGGCTGAACAACAAGAGGTCGATATCTCAGGCTTTACCTGGTGGCAGGGTCAGATCCATCGAATGATTGACCAGGATAAAGTGGTTTTTGTTGAAGACGTAAACGCACTTCCGGTTGATGCGACTGAAGAGCAATTGCTTCTTCAGTCTCAGGGTGTGAAGTCCATGATTTGTGCCCCCCCAATTCTTGTGCGAGGTGAAGTCATGGGATTCTTTGGAGTTGATTCACTCAGTTTAAGACCTTGGCGCCGAGATCAGTCTGATCTGATGATTATCGTATCTGGCCTGCTTTCCGGAGCTTTGGAGAGAAATCGATTGGAAGAGGATCTGGTCAGCCGTTCAATTCGTGACCCACTTACAGGTCTATACAACAGGCGATACCTGCTACCGCGCATGGAAGAAATGTTGGCGGCCTGTAATCGTTATGGCGAAAAATTTTGTGTAGCCATATTTGATATTGACCACTTCAAGCGCATAAATGACGGATTTGGACATCTTGTTGGCGACAAGATTTTAAAGCGGTTTTCGTTACTATTGACGCAATACAGCCGGACTACAGACGTTGTGTCGCGCTATGGTGGCGAAGAATTTATTGTGGTTTTTCGGGAGTTAACCAACAGGATGTTGTCCCGCTGATTGGCCGGATTTTTCAATCCGTGCGGGAGGAACAATTTGAGTGTGACGGACAATTGCTACGAATTACCGTTAGCGCGGGCGCGGTGTGTGTTTCGGAACTGACAGCTCAGCCTGCGACTCCGGAGGCATTGATTGCCATCGCAGATCATCGTCTTTACGAAGCGAAGGCGGGCGGGCGGAATTGTCTGTTCGATGGATTTGGGTTATCGCACATATAAGAAAACAGCATTTCACCTTATATATCGTTTCAGTATATCCTTAGATCAAATTAAAGAACTGGCGACTTCAGAGGTGAATACCATGACCCAGCCCATCGTTCAGCATTTTTTTCGACGAACCCACTAACACCTTCAGTTATGTCGTGCGCGATCCCGACAGCCAGGTCTGTGCGATTCTGGATTCGGTTCTGGATTTCGATTATGCCGCTGGCCGCACCGATGTGCGCTCGGCCGACGAGATCATTCAGTACATTCAGGCGAACGATCTGATCGTGGAATGGATTCTGGAAACTCACGTACATGCGGATCACCTGTCAGCAGCTCCCTACCTGCATGAAAAGCTTGGAGGCAAAACCGGTATCGGGGGGGCAAAAATCATTCAGGTACAGGAAATTTTCGGCAAGGCCTTTAACGCCGGTACCGAGTTTGCCCGCGATGGCAGTCAGTTTGACCGGCTCTTTGAGGAAGGCGACGCCTTTGCGATCGGCAGCCTCGAAGGCCGTGTGCTACATACGCCCGGCCATACACCGGCCTGCCTCACCTATGTGATTGGCGACGCCGCATTTGTGGGCGATACCCTGTTTATGCCGGATTACGGCACGGCCCGCTGTGATTTCCCGGGCGGTGATGCCCGGGTTCTGTATCAGTCCATCCAGAAAGTTCTGGCGTTGCCGCCGGAGACTCGCATTTTCCTGTGTCATGATTACAAGGCACCCGACCGTGATGAATACCAGCACATGACCACCGTGGCCGAGCAGCGCCAGGCTAATGTGCACGTGCACGATGGTGTGTCGGAAGAGGAGTTTGTGAAGATGCGCACCGAGCGGGATGGAACGCTGGATATGCCGAGGCTTATCCTGCCGTCGGTGCAGGTGAATATGCGGGCGGGCCATATGCCGTCTGCAGAAGACAACGGCCAGGTGTACCTGAAGGTACCGGTCAACCTGTTCTGAGCCGCGCATGAATCTGAAACGCTATCTGCCCATTCTGCAATGGGCGCCATCTTACGGTCGCGACCAGGCCACCAGTGATCTGGTGGCTGCCGTCATTGTCACCGTTATGCTGATTCCGCAGTCCCTGGCGTACGCTCTGCTGGCAGGCCTCCCGGCGCAGGTCGGGTTGTACGCCAGCATCCTGCCACTGGTGGTCTACGCGGTGTTCGGAACCAGTCGCACCCTCTCTGTTGGCCCGGTGGCGGTGGCCTCGCTGATGACGGCGGCTGCTCTGGCGCCACTGGCCGAGGCGGGCACTGCTGAGTATCTGGCTGGAGCTATCTTGCTGGCGGTGATGTCTGGCCTGATGCTGACCCTGATGGGGGGGGTTCTGCGGCTGGGATTCCTGGCTAACTTCCTGAGCCATCCGGTGATATCCGGGTTTATTACCGCCTCGGGCATTGTCATTGCCGCCAGCCAGCTCAAGCACCTGTTCGGTATCCAGGCCAATGGCCACAACTTGCTGGATATTGGTCACTCGTTACTGGTTTCCCTGGGCAATACCAACGTGCCCACGCTGTTGATCGGGGGGGGCGGGGGGCCTTGATGTTCCTGTTGTGGTCGCGCCGGTACCTGAAACCGGTACTGCATCGACTCGGCCTGGCGCCCCCCCGGGCGGCCGATATCCTGACCAAGACCGCGCCCATTCTGGCGGTGCTCGTCACCGCTCTGGTTGCCTGGGCATTGCGGCTGGATGAGCAGGGGGGGGTGCGACTGGTCGGTGAGGTACCGTCAGGATTGCCTTCCTTCACCATGCCCAGTCTGGATCTTGGCCTGTGGTCCCAACTGGCGGTCAGCGCCTTGCTGATCAGTGTGGTGGGTTTCGTGGAATCGGTTTCGGTGGGTCAGACCCTGGCGGCCAAACGGCGCCAGCGCATTGACCCGGACCAGGAGCTGATTGGTCTGGGTACCGCCAATCTGGGGGGGTCCGGCCTGTCGGGCGGTATGCCGGTTACCGGTGGCTTTTCCCGTTCGGTGGTGAACTTTGATGCCGGCGCAGAAACACCGGCGGCTGGCGCTTACACGGCGGTGGGCATCGCCCTGGCCACTCTGTTCCTCACTCCGGCCATAGCTGGTTGCCCCCCCAGGCGACGCTGGCGGCGACCATTATTGTGGCGGTGATCACCCTGATTGATCTGCCGGCACTGGGCCGCACTTTCCGATATTCCCGTACCGATTTCGGGGGGGCCATGCTGGCGACCATCCTGCTTACTCTTGGTCACAGTGTCGAAGCCGGTATCATTGCCGGGGGGGTGGCGTTATCGATTGGCCTGTTCCTGTACCGAACCAGTCGCCCCCCCCACAGCGCCGTGGTGGGCCGAGTGCCGGGCACCGAGCATTTCCGCAACGTGCTGCGCCATGAGGTGGAACTCTGTCCCAAAGTTACCTTCCTGCGGGTGGATGAAAGCCTGTATTTCGCCAATGCCCGTTTCCTTGAAGAAACCGTGATGGATCTGGTTACCCGGGAGCCGGAGCTGACCGATCTGGTGCTGGTGTGTCCGGCGGTGAACCTTATTGACGCCTCAGCCCTGGAAAGCCTGGAAGCGATTAACGAACGGCTGCGCGACGCCGGGGGGGTGCGTCTGCATTTCTCGGAAATCAAGGGCCCGGTCATGGACCGGCTCAAAGGCACGGAGTTGCTGGAACACCTGGGCGGACGCATCTTCCTGAGCACTTATGAAGCCTGGCAGGCGCTCACGAACCGGGCGGCGTTGGCGGCTTGACCTGAACGGTGTGATCCCATTGACGGTGTAGGGGGGGGTATGTGTAGACACTGCCCCCCCGTATTTCCAATCGCACCCGCACCGGTAAATCGCCATGGGAATGACCGACAACCTGCTCTCCACCAGTCAATGGCTGATCACCGCCGTGTTGTTTGCGGTGATTCTGTTGAACGCGGTGCGTTCTGTCGACTGGTCCGCCTTGCGCAAGGATAACGCTCTTCAGCATTCGTTTTTCGGTGCTGCGGTGATTCTGGGTTTTGTCTGGCAGTTGCGGGCAGGTATTTCACCAGGATTGGCGATTCACATCTTTGGCATCACGGTGATTACTCTGATGCTGGGTTGGGCTCTGGCCGTGCTGGCGGGCCTGCTGGCTCTGGTGATCACCGTCATCACCGGGCGCGAGCCATTACTGATGTTTGCCGCCAACGGTCTGATTACGGTGATGGTCCCGGCACTGGTCAGCCATGGCATCATGTTGTGGGAACGGCGGCGCAACTTCCGTAACTTCTTCGCTTATATCTTCTTCTGTGGTTTTTTTCGGAGCCGGTCTGTCGGTTGCCGCGGCGGGCATTGTGATGTGCCTGATGCTATGGAGCAGCGGTACCTACAGTTTTGATGAACTGGTGCATGAGTATCTGAGGTATCTGCCGCTGTTCATGATTCCGGAGGGCTTCATCAACGGCACCTTTGTCACTGGCCTGATGGTTTTCCATCCGGACCGGCTCAGTACGCTGGACCAGAGCCGGTACCGCTAAGGCCTTTTTCAGATACCGTCACCCTGCTCGGAAACGGTCTGTAGTTCACGAATGTCCCTGTTGGAGTGGCTTCTCTGACGCCAGTTGTCCAGCCAGTCCAGTACTTCGTCTGACGGCATAGGCCGGGCGATGCCATAGCCCTGAACCAGGTTGCAGCCCATGTCCCGCAGTGCGGTGGCGTGCTCCAGCGTTTCCACCCCCCCTTCGGCCAGTACGGGGGGGTGGTCAAAACGCTGTGCGAGGAAAATGACGCTTTCGACGATGGCACGGTCATTGGCGTCGGTAAGCATGTTGCGGACGAAACTCTTGTCAATCTTGATGACGTCCACGGGCAGGGTGCGCAGGTAGGTCAACGAGGAAAAGCCGGTGCCAAAGTCGTCCAGCGCCACCTGCAGCCCCCCCAGAGACTGGCAGCGCGCCAGCACATTGCTGGCGCGTTTGGTGTCTTCCAGCGCCGTGGATTCCAGCACTTCCAGGGTGATTTGCCCGGGGGGGCTCACTTCAGGATGACTTTGCAGATAGCCTTCCAGGTAGTCCGCAAACTTCCGGTCCATCAGGTGGGGGGGCGCGCTGATGTTTATGCTGACAGCCAGGGCTTCGCCGGCTTCCCGCCATCGGTTCATCTGGTGAATCGCCTCTTTCAGCACCCATTGGCCCAGGGGGGGGATCTCCAGGTGACTGTTGGCCACCGCCGGCAGAAAGGCACCGGGGGGGGTAATCAGCCCTTTTTCGGGGGGGTGGTTCCAGCGGATCAGGGCCTCGAAGGCAATCACCTGGCAGTCGGCCATGCGCAGTTGTGGCTGGAAGTAGAGTTCGAATTCCTCGTTCTCCAGGGCGCGGGAAATCTCCATCAGCAGGTTCCGACGTTCCTTGCGGAAGGCATATTGGCCGGGATCGAAAATATGAAACTGGTTGCGGCCTTTCTCTTTGGCAGCGTACATGGCCTGGTCGGCATGGCGGATCAGGCCTTCGGCGTCGGTATCATCTTCCGGGTACAGGGTGACGCCGAGGCTGGCTGTCAGATTTACCTCTTTACCCGCCATGTCGAAAGGCTCACTGACCGAGGTCAGGATACGCTGATACAGGGGGGCTCGGAATGTTCGCTCTGAATCAGCAGAACAAATTCATCGCCGCCGATCCGGGCGACGGTATCTCCGCTGCGGAGACTTCTGGTGAGCCGTTCCGCCACCATGCGGAGGGCCTCGTCGCCGAAATCGTGGCCGAGTTCATCGTTGATGCCCTTGAATCCGTCCAGGTCAAGATAGCAGATGGCGAGTGAGCGTTTCTGCCGGTCCGCGTGCGCCTTGGCGGATCGCAACCGCTCTTCCAGCAGCTGTCGGTTGGGCAGACCGGTGAGGTCGTCGTAATTCGCGGCCCGGTCGAGCTCTTTGGCGTGATTCTTCAGGGCGGTGATATCGGAGAACGCCGCCACATAATAATGTTTGCCGGGTTCTTCCAGGTGCACCCGGCTGATGGATAGCAGTTCCACATATTCCTCACCGTTTTTGCGGCGATTCCACACCTCTCCGCGCCAGTGGTCGGTCTTTTCGATGGACTGCCACATGGAACGGTAGTATTCCCGGGAATGGCGGCCAGAGCTCAGAATGGAAGGGTTGAGGCCGAGTACTTCCTGACGGCTGTAGCCGGTAATCCGGGAAAACGCAGGGTTTACATCGATAATGTGGTTGAGGTGATCGGTGATGACAATCGCCTCGTGACTGCGATCAAAGACGCTGGCAGCGATGCGCAGGCCGCGTTCACTGTTTTTCCGGTCAGAAATGTTGGTCTGGATCACCACGAAGCCGGGTTCAACGTCGTCCGCGCCATCCACCGGTGTGCAGTAGGTGTGTACCCAGTAGGGTTCGCCGCTGGCGGTATAGTGCAGGATGTCTTCTTCAAACGCCTCGCCCCCCCGGAACAGGTGGCGGTATATCCGGCTGACGGTATCAGGATCCGTGTCCGGCCCGGCCAGAACCTGGCTGGGAAGCTTTCCGCGAACTGCACTCAGCGAATAGCCAGTATGCTTCTCGAACGCCTGGTTGACCCATTCGATGCAGCCGCCGGCATCCAGTATCAGTGCCATGTTACGGCTGGCGGTGGCGACCAGGGCCAGTCGTTTCGGATCGATATCCGAAGCAGGCTGGGGGGGAGAGTCCGGGGGGGTGTTGGGCATAGATCAGGTGTTCCGGTTAACGGTGGCTTTCGGCTTCCTCCTCTCCATGTGAGAACTGTTCGCGGGAATGGCAATGATGGCTACCCGCAACCTCCGCATTTTCCGTGTACTTGTTATCCGTATATTGCAATGAGAGGTGCGAGGGATGCTACCTCATCCGGGGGGGCTGGAAGGCATTCGACCTTGGTTTCAGATAATTGATCATCGTCAATTCGTAACGACTTTTTACGGTTCGATGACAATCGAGGCACTATTGCCGCCAGCGGGAATGTTTTTGCAGTTTGCGCTGAAGTGTACGCCGGTGCATGTTCAGGGCCCGGGCGGTTGCTGATATGTTGCCTTCATGCTCATTCAACACCCGCTGGATATGCTCCCACTCCATTTCCTCCACCGACGGCGGTTCCTGGCGCAGTTCGGGGGGGGCGCCTTCAATGGGCTCAAAACCGTGAATCAGCTGGCTTACGGTGACCGGTTTGCACAGGTAGTTCATGGCGCCACGGCGCATGGCTTCTACCGCTGTCGCGATACTGCCGTAACCGGTCAGCACCAGGACCTCCAGATTGTCATCAACCTGCAGCAGTTCTGGCAGTAATTGCAGGCCGCTCTCACCCGCCAGATTCAGGTCCAGCACGCAGCGGTTAAAGTGCTTCTCGCCAAGGGCCCGGAGCGCATCCGCCCGGTTACTGGCCGTCGCGCTCTCCACGCCCTGTCGTGCAAGAGAGCGACTTAGTACCTGCAGAAAGCTCTCATCGTCATCAATCAGCAACCAGCATTCGCCGTCTGTCATGTTCAGATAACTCCCGTAGAAGGTGCGCCAGACATCGGAAGGTCGATCACCATGGTGGTGCCCTGATCGCTCACCCGGGCACGAAGATGGCCGCCCAGTCGCTGTATGGTGGCGTTGGACAGAAACAGCCCCCCCACACCCAGGCCGTTGCGGGAATCCACCACGTCTTCGCCCGGCGCACCGGCAAAGGCACTTTCCAGACCATCGCCGTGGTCTTCGACGATGATCTCGACCCGTGCATTGTCGGCCCTCTGGCAACTGACGGCGACCCATTGCGGGCTGGCGGTCAGGGCGTTGGCGAGCAGGTTCAGTACCGCCTGATCGAGGGTGGCATCTACCGCAACCATGGCCTCGGGACAATCGTCTGCCCAGCGTATCGGCCCGGCGGGCCAGAGCAAGGTTGCAGACTCCCGAAGCCGTTTGAGCCAGGCGGACATCGGCAGGTTTTCCAGTTTTGCGTTGCGGGCTTCGACGGCCGCCTGGGTCAGCTGCTGGAGATGGCCACTGCACAGTGCCAGCTGCTGTTGCATCATGCTCAGATCATCCTCCAGATGCTTGTCGCCCTGATCAGAGGTGGCAGAGCGAATTTCATCCAGCAGTAACGTCATGGTGTTCAGGGGGGGCGTTCCGAGACGATGGGCGACGGCCGCGGCGGACAGCCCCCCCAGAGAAATAATCTGTTCGTCGCGAAGCCGGTTTTCCCGGAACTGTCCAAGCTGGGATTGCTGTGCTCTGAGCTGGCGGGCCAGAGTGCCCACTACCAGGAGCAGGATGGTGGCAGTCAGGGCAAAGGTCACCCACATACCCACCAGATGTAGCTGGGCCAGGTCGCCGCCGTGATGCTGATGTTCAATGGCGGGCGTATGCCAGAGCACCAGGGCGGTATACACCAGAACACCGGATACTGTCAGGACGATACTGTGGCGCCCAGGCACCAGGATAATGGCGACCGCAATCGGCAGCAGCAGGAGCGAGACCAGAGGGTTGGTGTAGCCTCCGGTAAGGTAAAGCCAGAACCCGATCAGTACCAGATCGGCTGCCAGGGTAAGGCTGACAAAAACCGCCGAGGCGGGCGGGCGTCGGCTGAACCATAACCATCCGAGCGTGGCCAGTACACCGTATAGCAGGCACAGCAGCAGCGCCTCGGCCCGATGAGCAAGGGTGATGGTGGTTTCGGCAACCGCGACCGCCACCAGCAAGGTGACAATAATGGCCAGGCGCATGCCCAGAAGGTAGCGGGCGGCCTGCCGAAAACCGGTCTGTGAGTGTGTCAGCCATTCCATGAGGCATTCTAGCAGCGTGTTGTCGGTGCCGGGGGGGCGAAAAACCTCTGGCTATTGCTTCGGGTCAACCGGCCGGTAGCACACCAGTTCCTGCCGAACCACATCACCGGTCAGTTGCAGGGGGGGTGTCTGGTCGGTGACATATACCCGGACGGCGCGCTCAATGTCACTGGCGTTGTCAGGCTGGGAGATTTCGCCGGGCAGAAGGTCAGGTCGGTAGCGGCACTGGTCTGATTCAGGAAACAGCGCCACATAGGCAATACCGGTTTCCACCAGATCCTGGAAGAAATGGGAACCGTAGGACAGATCCGGCACCATGTCGCCGGCATTCTCCGATACCTCCACCAAGCACTGACGCCGGCAATATCGGCAAACCTGACCGGAACGCCCAGCTCCGGGCTGCTGGTGCCCCCCAACGTCCGGGACCGATCAGCAGGGTGCTGGCGCTGGATTCCCGAACCACCTCGCCGACACGTCGGGCCACATCGTAACGCTGATTGATATTCAGGTTGGCGTAGATCGCCGCATCTATACGGATAATCCGCGTAATCGCCAGATTGATGTTGCCGCCCATGAAGTGGCCCTGGGTGCGGAAAATCTCTCGCTCCGCGGCAGATGTTCTGGCAGTGTGACCGGACCGGTTTCACCAATCGTGGCCAGTGGCCGGCACTGAACCAGATTGAAGGAGGGTTCGCCCTGTTCATCAATATGCAGGGTGAACTCGACATCCACGGGATGCTGATAGCCGGCCTCCAGTAGATAACAGAGATGACAGCCGCTGAATGAATGAGCTGAACTGAACCAGCGGCCGGAAGGTCAGTCGCCAGACCGGCCCTGGCAGCCCAATCTGTTCCGCCCGGGTACTGGCGGCCCGGTCGATTTCGCCCATCTGGGCCATGGGCAGATCTTGAACGGTGTCCAGTAACTGGCTCAGGGGGGGTCGGGTTTCCAGATGGCCCTCCTGCAGGTCGAGCAGGTCCACCAGATGTTGGGAGAATCGATAGTGTTCGTCCGGGTTGCGGAAAGGTTGCCGGCCGGGATGATCCAGCGCCATCACGCAGGCGTGGTCGCCTTCAATCCGGTCTACGGCCCGGGTGCCCAGCCCCCCCATAACCAGGCGGACCATGCCCGCTTTCGGGTTCATGGTGCTGTCCCAGGCAAAGGTGTTTCTGGACACGCCAACGCCCGCGGCATCGGCAGGTAATAGCGGCCATGGAAACGGCCATTTACCCGCTGGATCAGCAGGGCCATGGGTTCCTCGCGCTGATCCAGGCCTCTTTGTTTACGGTACACCAGAGCGTCGTCACTCATGGACGAGGCGTAGACCTGGCGGATGGCATCTTCCAGTTCCGCCAGTCGCTGTTCCGGTGCCCCCCCCTGGTTAATCAGGAAGACACTGTCGTATTTGCCGGCAAAGGCGTTGCCGAAACCATCCTCCTGCAGGCTGGATGAGCGCACCAGGATGGGATACTGGCCGTAATGGTCAAGCAGGCGTTCCAGCTCCGAACGGACTTCCGCCGGGAATTGCCCGGTCAGGATGGCCTTGCGCAGGGCGGGTGCTTCACTGAGATAACCTTCTGGTGAGCGTTGTCGCATGATTGCCGGCCACAGGCCGTTGTGGACCAGAAATGCGTAGTAGGCGTCGGTGCCAGGTAGCTGGAATCGTGGGGGGGTTCCAGATTCGGCTGCCAGAGTTCAGGCGCATCTTTCAGCAGAATGTTCCGGGCAATCAGCATGCCTGTGGCCTTGCCGCCAATATAACCGCTGCCAACCAGACGGCTGCGAATGGTGAGCAGATCCTCCAGAGTCAGGTAGCGCCGGGCCAGTTCCAGAATCTTGGGGGGGTCGCGGCTGATCATCACCTGCAGAACCTGCTCCTGCAGATCAGGCATGCAGGTCTGGTCCTGTTCAAAAACGGCCCGGCTGACTTCCTGGAACAGTCTGTCCCAGTAATCCAGCAGTGGCTGGCGATGCAGGTGCCCGGATTCCAGCGAGGCCTGCAAGCGGGTGGCATCGCTGCTGTCGGTAATCGGCCAGAACTGGCCAGCCTGTTCCCGATGGGGGGGCAGGAACATGGTCGGTGATTGCCGGCGCCAGGCCTTGATGGGATGAATCTGCACATCGTCGCCGTGGCGGTGTACATCAATCAGCACCTGGGTGGTCTGGCGAATCCGGTCCAGGGTCATCCGGGAGTGTCGGTCCGGGTGCAGGGTGAACCAGGCGACGGTATCCAGTTCGAACAGGAAGGGACACACTACCCGGAAAAAAAATTGCCCACCATGGCGTCGGTGGCCCAGGCATTGAGTAGCTCACTCAGGCTGTCGCAAACGTAGAAGGCGCCGCGGCCATGTTGTTCGATCAGGTGCCAGACCCGGCTGGTAAAACTCTCGAAACCGCCGAGGGCATCAATAGTGATGGTGCGCACCGCAGGGTGCTGGTCAATGATCGGCGGATGCTCGCCGAAGCGGAGATAGATGATCTGCCGGCCGGCGTCGGCGGCAGCATCCAGAAAGGGAAGAACGAATCGGCGGTAATCGTCCAGATCGGAGACCCGCCAGACAACATTGTCGCCGATTCGCAGGCCATCCAGCACCTCATCCAGACCGGGCAGTCCGGTGGACACCCGGTCTTTGGTCTGCTGAGGCTGCTGGTGCGTCATGGCGTGATCAGATCACGCCCATGGCGGTCATAGCCTTGGCTACGCGAAGGAACCCGGTGATGTTCGCGCCCAGCACATAGTTACCCTGAGCGCCAAACTCTGCGGCGGTCTCGTAACAGTTCTTGTGGATATCGATCATGATTTCCTCAAGGCGCTTCTGGGTGTAATCGAAAGTCCAGGAATCGCGGCTGGCGTTCTGCTGCATTTCCAGGGCGGAAGTTGCAACACCGCCGGCGTTAGCGGCCTTGCCCGGGCCGTAAGCAATCTTGGCGTCCTGGAAGATGATGATGCCTTCCGGCGTGGTCGGCATGTTGGCGCCTTCGGCAACTGCGATACAGCCGTTTTCCACCAGGGTCTTGGCATCGCTGCCGTTAAGTTCGTTCTGGGTGGCGCAAGGCAGGGCCACATCACACGGAACGCTCCAGATGTTGCCGTCTTCCACGTACCTGGCGTCTTTGTGGTATTCAGTGTAGGCGCTGATGCGGCGGCGCTCCACTTCCTTGATGCGCTTGACCGTCTGCAGGTCAATGCCCTTCTCATGCACGATCATGCCCTGGGAGTCGGAGCAGGCAATTACCTTGGCGCCCAGTTCGTGGCATTTTTCGATGGCATAGATGGCTACGTTGCCGGAGCCTGACACCACCACGGTCTTGCCTTCCAGGGAGTCACCACGAGCCTTGAGCATTTCGTGGGTGAAGAACACGGTGCCGTAACCGGTGGCCTCGGTACGGGCGCGACTGCCGCCCCCCCAGTCCAGGCCTTTGCCGGTGAATACGCCGGATTCGTAGCGGTTGGTGATGCGCTTGTATTGGCCGAACAGGTAGCCGATCTCGCGGCCACCGACGCCGATGTCACCGGCGGGAACGTCGGTGTACTCGCCCAGATGGCGGTACAGTTCGGTCATCAGGCTCTGGCAGAAACGCATGATTTCGTCGTCCGACTTGCCTTTCGGGTCGAAGTCGCTGCCGCCTTTACCACCGCCGATGGGCAGTCCGGTCAGGGCATTCTTGAAGATCTGTTCGAAGCCCAGAAACTTGATGATGCCGAGGTAAACAGATGGGTGGAAACGCATGCCACCTTTATAGGGGGGGCCAAGAGCACTGTTGAACTCGACACGGAAGGCTCGGTTGATGTGGATCTCACCGCTGTCGTCCTGCCAGGGCACACGGAAGATGATCTGGCGCTCGGGTTCGCAGATGCGCTGGATGATCTTCTTGTCCGCGAACTCCGGGTACTTCACCAGCACGGGCCCCCCCAGGGTTTCCAGTACTTCGTGAACCGCCTGGTGGAATTCTTTCTCACCCGGGTTGCGATGAAGAACGTCCCGAAAGATCGGTTCCAGCTTTTCGTCGAGTTTTGCAGTCATGGTGTCATGCCCTCGGAATACGCGTATTGAAGGTCGCAGGGAAATGCGGTGCCCAAAAAAAGGGCAGTGATTGCACCACAGCGGTGCGGTAGTTGGCAAGTGAATCCGCTGCTAAGCCCGGTGGCCCACCCGGCGGAGATACCCCCCCCAAGGGGGGGGTGCGGCATTGTGTCTCAAGCCAGTGAAAAAGAAGCGGCATACAATTCCGGCTAATTCACGAAACACCTGATCCGAACGCTCCAAGGACCCGCCACACCATGATGAGAAAAACCCACCTGGCTCGCTGTATCAGCCTTGTGATGGCCGGCTATGCTGTCGCCCCCCCTCTTGCCCATGCCCAGTCTGAAACCGATGCCCTGATGTTGATCCGGGTGACCGAAGGTCAGTCGGCCGAAGCCGCCCGACTATCGGCGGCGGCCGTTCAGACCGAGCCAGTACAGCGGTTGTCCTCGGATGCCGGGGGGGTTTCGCTGTCGCGCATGGGTGGCCGTGGTCTGGACCCGGTGATCCGTGGCCAGAACGAAGAACGGGTTGAGGTGCTGCTTGACGGCATGCGGGTGGAGGGAGCGTGTCCGAGCCGGATGGATCCGCCCACCAGCCGTTTGAGCACAGCGCTGGCGCCGGTGCTGGAAGTGCGCACCAGCAACCGCACCCTGCGCTGGGGGGGCCCGATTGCCGGCGGCCAGGTGGTCGCCACCACCGCCGCCCCCCCGGAATTTGCTGATGACAACCGCACAACCGGCCACCTGACCGTCGGCGGTGCCGACAATGGTGAAGGCAAGCTCGTGAATGGCAGCGTGGCGGTCGGTGACAAGGAAACGTTTATCCGCCTCGCTGGCGGCTACGACGAAGCGACGATTATGAAGACGGCGACGGTAACGACGTCCGCAGCGCCTATAAAAACTCTGAAGGTCGGGTAGATGCCGCCTGGACCACTGATAATGGCTTCTACATCAAAGGCCTGGCCAGTCGCAGGAAGAGCGGGATGTAAAGTTCCCGGCCGGGGGGGTATGGATGCACCGAAAACGGATACCGACCTGTACCGTCTGGAGCTGGGAGCGCCGGTCGCCAGCGGCGGCTGGAACCTGATGGCCTGGCAGGCAGATGTGGATCACGTGATGGATAATTTCAGCCTGCGTGAGCCGCCGGTAAATATGGGTATGCCCATGAAAATGCAGACCAACTCGGAAACCCGTACCCGGGGGGGTGCCCGGCTGGTGCTGGATCAGACCATTAACTACACCAAAGACATTGCCTTTGGTGTCGATGTGGAAAGCAATGAGTGGGATGCCACCATGTACAACGGCATGAATCTCGACCACGAGGCCTCTTTGATGTGGCCGGGCGTCGAGCGAGACCGGGTAGGTGTGTTTGTGGAAGCCTTCCACCAGATCCGCGCCAATGCCCGCCTCGGTGCCGGCATCCGTTATGACCGGGTGGAAATGGATGCCACTCGAGCAGAGCAGACGTTTACTCCGATGGCCGGCGGTATGATGACGTTCTCCCCCCCTGCGGGACTTTACGCCTCGGCCTATGGTGCAAGCGATACCGAAGCCAATGATGACAACGTGAGTGGTTTCCTGACCGGGGGGGAATGGCGTTTTTCTCCGGTCCAGGCCCTTGAGGTTACGGCCAGCCACAGCGTGCGCTCCCCCCCCAGCGTGAATGAGCGCTATGTTGCCCGTAAGACCATGAAAAGCAGTTGGATCGGAAACCCGGATCTGGACACCGAAAAACACCATAAGCTGGAAGTCAGCCTGCCCGGCAATCAGGGCGAGTGGAGCTGGCGACCGGCTGTCTGGGTGGACCAGGTGGATGACTATGTTTACCGCTTTGACCTCCGCAATCCCAATAACACCACGGATACCCGCTACGAAAACATCAGCGCCCGCCTGCTCGGCGTAGAGGGCATGCTGGGATGGACCAACGGTACCTGGAGCAGCACCAGCAAGCTGGCCTCGGTGCGCGGCGAAAACCGCGATGCCGACAAGGCGCTGCCGCGGATTCCGCCCATCCAGTTTATCCAGACCCTGGGCTGGCACTACCAGGGCCACACCCTGGAGGCCGAATGGCAACTGGCCCGTCGCCAGGATCGGGTAGACCTGGAATCCGGACTGGACCCCCCCAGCACTTCACCGGGATACGGCGTATTCAACCTGTCCGGAACCCATCCGCTCATGGCCAATCTGAGCCTGACCTGGGCAGTGGATAACCTGTTCGACAATACCTGGGCGAACCATGTCAGTAAGGACAACCTGGCCGACAGCGGGGGGGTGTTCCGGGTCAATGAGCCGGGGGGGCGCACCTTGCGCGCAGCGCTTACGGCCCGGTGGTAAAACGATTATGGCGGTTGCCCGCTTCTCATAGCCGGCGGGTGACATTGATGCCCCCCCGGGTGGTGCCAACGCTCCACTCGGGGGGGCTTTTTTGTGGCCGATCAAGAATTGCGCTACCTCAACTTCGGGTCCCACTTCATGAACTATGCTGTAGCCATGCAGATCTGTACGAGTGGCTCATAACCGCCGGGAAACTCCCAGCCTGTTGGGGGGCCCCCCGAAAAGGACTTGTCTGCACCATGCGATTACGGAAAGGAGACGCATTGTGACCGAAGACGAACAGTTGCCAGAAAATCCTGAAGCCGACCTCACTTCCCGCTTCCCCCCCACCGCTTATACAATCCTTTTCGGCCTGATTATTTTGGTGGCCGCGCTGACCTGGATCATTCCTGCGGGGGGGCAGTACGAGCGAGCCATGAATGAAGAGGTTGGGCGGGAAGTGGCGGTGCCCGGCACCTATCAGATTGTTGACCCGAACCCTCAGGGCTTCGTTGATGTAATGCTGGCCCCCCCCACTGGCGGTTTTTATGACCCGGACAGCTATGCTGCCAATGCCATTGACGTCGCTCTGTTTGTGTTATTTCTGGGGGGGGCTTTCTCGGTGTGATGAACGCCACGGGCGCGATAGACACTGGTATTCGAAGTGCGATGCGGCATCTGAAAGGTCACGAGATCTGGATGATACCAGTATTAATGGTGCTCTTCGCGATCGGTGGCACGACCTACGGAATGGCCGAGGAAACCCTGGCCTTTTACGCCATTCTGATTCCCGTGATACTTGCGGCCGGGTACGACGCCGTAACGGGGGGGGTTGCCATTATCCTTATCGGCGCCGGTATTGGCGTTCTGGGCTCCACGATTAACCCGTTTGCCACCGTGATTGCAGCCAATGCTGCCGGTATCCCTTTCACAGATGGAATCGTATTGCGGTTTATTCTGTTGATTGGCGGTCTGGTGATCTGTATCGGCTACGTGATGCGGTATGCTCGCCGGGTAAAAGCCGATCCGTCGAGATCCGTGGTTGCCAGGCAGTGGCAAGCGCACAAGAAGCTGTTCCTGGAGGATCACGAGCAAGAGATTCACAGCGCCAAGCTGACTACCACTCAAATTATTGCCCTGATTATATTCGCCCTGACCTTTGCCGTGATGATCTGGGGGGGTGTGTCATCCCAGGGATGGTGGATGGCCCGGATGGGCTCTTTGTTCTTTGGTGCGGCCATCGTCATCGGCATTGTTGCGCGGCTGGGCGAGAAGAAACTTACCGGCAGCTTCGTTGATGGTGCGCGGGATCTGCTTGGGGGGGTTGCCCTGGTGGTTGGGCTCGCCAGGGGGGGCATTGTTGTGATCATGGAGCAGGGCATGATTGCCGATACCATCCTTCACAGCGCCGAAACCTCGCTGGGAGGTTTGCCCGAGCTGGCCTTTATCAACCTGATGTTCTGGATCGAAGTTGGCATGAGTTTCTTCGTACCATCTTCTTCCGGTCTCGCCGTTCTCTCCATGCCGATCCTCGCCCCCCCGCTGGCGGATTTTGCCAGCGTCGGACGAGACCTCGTCGTGACGGCTTACCAGTCTGCCAATGGCCTCGTAAATCTGATCAACCCCCCCACCTTTGCGGTTGTCGTCGGCGGGCTTGCCATCGGGCGGGTGTCCTACGATCGTTGGCTCGCCTTCATCTGGCCCTTGCTGCTTATCCTGACCGTGTTCATCACGATAGTCATAAGCCTCGGCGCAATGCTGTGAACACTCGACAAAAGGAGCTTTGTCATGTCTGAACACACTCTTGGAGTGCACTCTGAAACCGGAACCCTGCGCCAGGTCATCGTTTGTCGGCCTGGGTTGGCGCACCGTCGCCTGACGCCCTCCAATTGCGATGCGCTGTTGTTCGATGATGTCTTCTGGGTCAAGCAGGCCCAGAAAGACCATGACGTGTTTTCAGGCCTCATGCGTGCCCGGGGGGGCGTTGAGGTGCTGGACGTCAACGAGTTGCTGGCGGAGACGCTGGATATCGCGAAGGCTCGCAAATGGATACTGGATCATCGCATTACCTGGAACGAAATCGGTGTCGGGATGGTCTCGGATCTACGTGCCTGGATGGACGAACTGCCGGGGGGGACCAGGCTGGCAGAGTTTCTTATTGGAGGCCTTGAAGTAGCCGATCTGCCTTTTGATCCGGTTGGCCTGTTTGGCAACCATCTCGGTCATTACGGCTTCGTGTTGCCGCCACTGCCAAACTTCCTGTTCACCCGCGATAACAGCGCCTGGATCTATGGTGGCGTCACCCTGAACCCCCCCATGTACTGGCCGGCGCGGAAGCCAGAAACCCTGCTTATGGCGGGTATCTACAAATTCCATCCCAAATTGCCGGCAAGGTTAATGTGCACTGGGGGGGCGATCCTCTCAAAGACCACGGTCTTGCCTCCCTGGAGGGTGGGGGGGATGTCATGCCGGTGGGTAATGGTGTCGTGTTGGTGGGTATGGGGGGGGAG
>JDSH01000133.1_pt1 | contig 24054 bp, 35 predicted proteins | sample 199451 | NCBI WGS metagenome assembly JDSH01 (sample SAMN02584198, study PRJNA231836) | bioreactor metagenome | isolation source: continuous culture bioreactor electron acceptor NO2- transfer2 day 38 after... | place: Germany: Bremen | reverse complement strand
AAAAACGAGGTGCAAATATGAAGAAAAAACAAGCAGAAGTATGGTCCTTGAAGAGAATAAAAAAGCTCAAACGTGAAGATGGTCTCATTATGAAGACCGTCAACAAGTATACAATGGACGCAGTGGTTGATTGTACATCAAGCCGCAATCCGGACGGGATTGCCTTACGTACTACCGTGAGGAAGGCACTGAGATTACCTACGCACAGCTGAAGATGATGAAGGATGCCATTTCAATCACCCTTCTGGAAGCTGGATTCTCACGTGGGGGGGATAAGATAGCCATCATGGGGGGGGAGAGTTGTCCTCCCTGGATGGTTGCATATTTCGGTATCACCTCCATCGGTTGTGTGGCAGTTCCCATCCTGCCGGATTTCTCAACCAAGGAGACTACCCAGATTCTCGAACATGCTGGGGGGGTGAAAGGTGTCGTAATAAACGTCAAGCATTTTGAAAAGGTAAAGGGATATGTCCAGGCCAATGATTCCTACTTGGTAAGAATGGAAGACTTATTTCACATCCCCCCCTCAACCATCGCAAAGGGGGGGCTTGAGGATAAAACACAGTTTGCTGCCGCACCGGGTAAGGATATCAGCCGCAGAAAGATTGATGAGAAGGGCAGGAAGCTTCGCGAGGCCTCCCTTGCCCAGGAAGATGATCTTGCATCCCTGATATACACCAGTGGTACGACCGGCAGTAGCAAGGGAGTAATGCTTACACACAAGAATCTTGTGTGGAATGCAGACATCTCCACCGATGTCTATGTCGATCTCAATCACAAGTCCAAGGTGCTCTCAATTTTGCCGGTGAGCCATGTTTATGAGTTTACCACCGGACAGATCTTGGAACTCATGTGTGGTTGTGAAATTGTATTTCTCGGTAAGCCACCGGTAACATCACTTCTGCTTCCCGCTCTCAAAGAGGTTAAGCCAACGATTGTGATGACGGTTCCCTTGCTTATCGAAAAAGTCTATCGCAGTGCAGTGCTTCCAGTTACCAAGGGTAACGAAAAGATCAAGAAGTGGATGCGTTACTCCTTTACCCGTAAGTTGATCAGCAAAGCCATCGGACGGAAACTGAAGATGACCTTCGGTGGACACATGAAGTTCTTTGGTATTGGTGGAGCTCCTCTTGACCGAGAGGTTGAACAATTCCTCGCTGATGCAAAGTTCCCCCCCTATGCAATAGGCTATGGACTGACCGAGACAGCACCCCCCCTGATTGCTGGAGGAAAGCCCAAGAAGCACTTTGTTGGGGGGGTTATCGGAAAATTGGTCGATCATGTCGATGTGAAGCTGTCCGATCCTGACCCGGAAACCGGGGGGGTAGGAGAAATCTTGGTCAAGGGTCCCAATGTCATGCAGGGATACTACGACAATCCTGAGTTGAACAAGGCAAGCTTCACCGAGGACGGATATTTCAAGACAGGTGACCTTGGTCATCTCGACAAGCATGGGCGGCTTTCCATTAAGGGAAGAACCAAGACCATGATCCTTGGAAGCGGAGGGGGGGAGAATATCTACCAGAGCTGATCGAGTCTGTGATAAACAATCAGGATTTTGTCACCGAGTCGTTGGTTATTCCTGAGCAGGGTGGCCTTGCAGCCTTGATCAAGATTGATGTTGAGGCTTTTGCCAGCAAGATGGCCTTGAATGTCAATGAGGCAAAGGATGAAGCCCTGAAATATGTCGCGAAAATCAGAGAGGACGTGAATAAGGAACTGAGTGCTTTCAGCCGACTTAGCAGCGCTGAGTTGCAGGAAGAACCGTTCCAGAGAACACCAACCCAGAAGATCAAGCGATTCCTGTATTCCAGAGGCAAGGATGATACGGCAAAGGAAGCTGAAAAGGTTGAGCCTCAACGCGGAGACGTGGTATACCTTCTCAAAGGAATAATCAGCATGGCAAACGTAGATATCAGAATTAAGCAGGTTGAACCACTTGCTACACCGCAGCAGGTCGTCTCCCTGCTGCCGGTTGATGAGAAAACCGCAGAATCCATTCGTCGAAGCCGCCAGACGGTCAACGATATCATCCAAGGAAGGGACCAACGATTGCTTGCAATCATCGGTCCCTGTTCTCTGCATGACCCCCCCAAGGCAGCTCTCGAATACGCTCAGAAGCTCAAGAAGCTTGCAAGCGAAATAGAGAATGAGATGTTTGTGGTAATGCGTACCTACTTTGAGAAGCCAAGGACCGTAGGTGGTTGGAAAGGCCTGATCCTCGATCCAAAGATGGATGGGTCCTATGATATCGGTGGGGGGGGTATCATGGCAGCCCGCTCCCTCTTGCTGGACATCGTCAAGATGGGTCTGCCGGTAGGCTGTGAGGTACTCGACCCCCCCATTATTCCGCAGTATATTGATGAGTTGATGAGTTGGTCATCCATTGGGGGGGCAAGAACAACTGAGAGTCAGATTCATCGTAACCTTGCCAGTGGCTTGAGTGTGGCTGTCGGGTTCAAGAACAGTACCAGTGGGGGGGACCTGTATAATGCAATCAATGCCATCAAGAGCGCTCATCAGCCAGCCTCGTTTATTGGTATGGATGGTACTGGTGCCAGTGCCATTTTCAGAACCACCGGTAATGATTGTTGTCACTTGATTCTTCGTGGAGGGGGGGACCAGAGCCCCCCCAACTACTATGAGGATGATGTGGAAAATGCAAGGGTCTTTATGCAGAAGGAAGGTGTGAATCCCTCGATTATCATTGATTGCAGTCATGCAAACTCCAGAAAACACTATGAACGGCAGAAGCGAGTGTTGCGTTCTCTCATCGACCAGGTTTCCTGGGGGGGAGAGAAGGCCATTCGTGGCTTCATGTTGGAAAGTAATCTGGAACAGGGATGTCAAAAGATTCCCGAAGATCTATCTACCTTGAAATATGGTGTCTCAGTAACCGATGCATGCATTGGTTGGGATGAGACAGAACGAATAGTGCACCATGCTTGCGATTTGCTTCGCAAGGCTCGTAGCGAAGGCGGCGTTGTTCAACCGCTCTGAAGAATGGAGGTCTAATCATGGTTCCCTCAGTATTGGTGATCCTGGCAGAAGGGTTTGAGGAGGTCGAGGCCATTACGCCGATTGATCTGCTCAGACGTAGTGGTGCAAAAGTCACCGTGGCATCCCTTGATACTCTTGCAGTGAAAGGTGCCCATGGCATTGTAGTATATGCCGATACCACCCTCGCATCTTGCAAGGAAAAGTTCTTCGATTGTGTGGTACTCCCAGGAGGAGGCCAAGGGTCGAAGAATCTTGCTGCATCCTTTGAGGTGTTGGAAAAAGTAATTGAGACTGCCAGAATGGGGGGTGATCGGAGCTATTTGTGCTGCCCCCCCGGCAGTTGTGCTCGGGAAGACCGGTTTGCTGGATGGTAAACGGGTAACAGGGTATCCAGGGACAGAGGATTCATGCCCTGGATTGGTTTTCGAGAATGAATCATTCATTGTTGACGGGTCGTTGGTTACCGGTCAAGGACCTGGAGCTGCCATGCCGTTCTCATTGGCACTTATCGGTGTATTATTTGACCAAAAACTCAAGAAACAATAGCAGGACAACTGCAGTACAAGGGGGGGTAAAAAGCGTGGGTGCAATTGGATTTGACAATGAGAAGTATCTGGAAGAGCAACGTCACTACATCCTCGAGCGAGTGAAGCAGAGTGATGGAAAACTCTATCTGGAATGTGGGGGGGGCAAGCTCCTATTCGACTATCATGCATCACGGGTGCTTCCCGGATTCGACCCAAATGTGAAGATGCGTGTATTCCAGTCACTCAAGGAACAGATTGATGTCATCATCTGTATTCATAGCGGTGATATTGAACGCCGTAAAATGCGCAGTGATTTCGGCATTACCTATGACACTGATGTGTTCAAGATGATCGATGACTTCTCCAAGTGGGGGGATTGAAGGTCACACGTGTGGTAATAACCCGATTTGATGAGGAACCTAGTTCGGTCCACTTTAAGAACATTCTTGAACAACGTGGTATTACCGTGTATACCCATCGAGCAACCCATGGATACCCGAACAATGTGGACCTTATTGTCAGTGATGAAGGATATGGTGCAAATCCCTACATTGAAACCGACCGACCAGTAGTTATTGTAACCGGTCCCGGTCCTGGTTCAGGGAAGCTTGGTACCTGCCTTTCTCAGATGTACCACGACTACAAGGCTGGACGACACAGTGGCTACTCAAAGTTCGAAACGTTCCCTATCTGGAACCTCCCGATTGACCATCCAGTGAATATTGCCTATGAGAGCGCAACCGCTGACATTGGGGGGGACAAGAATCTGATCGACCATTTCCATGCAAGCGCCTACAACCAGATTACCGTAAATTATTCCAGGGACCTGGAAGCATATCCCTTGCTTAATAGAATCTTGAGCAAGATCACCGGCAAGGATTGCCTTTACAAGAGTCCTACCGATATGGGAGTCAATCGCTGTGGGTTTGGTATCATCGATGATGAGGTTGTCAGAAAAGCTGGTGAACAAGAGATTATCAGGCGCTACTATCGAGCTGCCTGTGAATATGTCCAAGGTATCGGCACCAAGGATACAGTCGAGCGGAGCCTTTCCATCATGGATGGGGGGGCAAAGCTTTCAAGTGAAAATCGTAGCGTGGTTCCTGCCGCCAAGCATGCCCTTGAGAGAGGTATTGAACGGAACAAGGGAATAAACGGAATTGTATGTGCTGCTGCAATCGAATTGCCTGACGGGCGGATAGTCACCGGATGCAATTCACCATTCTTGCACGCTTCCTCTGCCTTGATCCTCAACGCAGTGAAGGTGTTGGCGGATATTGATCATGAGATTGACCTCATCCCTCCTGCAATTGTGCAGTCTGTAACAGCGATGAAGCGTGATGTGCTCAAGGGAAGGGGGGGGTTAGCCTGAATCTTGATGAGGTATTGATCTGTCTGGCTATGAGTTGCGCTATCAGCGAAGACGCAAGAAAGCAAGTGAAGTCCTTCCACTTCTCCACGGATGTGAAGTGCACATGACCCATATTCCCAGTAGTGGAGACTCTTCAGGTTTAAGAAAGCTGGCACTCAATGTAACCAGTGACCCGAGATTTCCTACATCTTCGATGTATAATCCAGCCTAGATACCACCGAAAAGACCGGCTATCAAGGGAAGAACCCCCCCCAGGACCGCCAGGATGCGAAACGTATGCATCAGGACGATTTTGGGGGGGGTTTCTAGTCCCAATTCGTCACTGATCAAACCCATCTCCTGGATACCTCCAGGGGGGGTGGAGGAGAAGAGACTGGTTGCCCAGTCCAGGCGACAAAACTTATGCAGGATTGCCGCAGTGAAAAATGCCATGAAAAAGAGTTCAATGGTCAGGATTACCGCAGGGAGCAGGAGTACCTTGATCTCAAATAGTGTCTGAACAGTTATTCTGCTTCCGATATATGATCCAGCTGCAATTTGTACCAATATCTTCAGTACCTTTGGGTAGGTGGCCTTGTCGCTGACAAGGTTCAGCAGTGCAACTCCTACGATGGACCCAAGGATTGCCCCCCCTGCGGGTATTGATACAGCATTGAAAAGCAAGCCTCCCGTCAATGCACAGGCAATGGTGGCAAGGAACCAGCTTGGAGAGACAGATATGGATGACCCAACACGCGTCATTGTTTTTGCAGGGGGGGAAGCCTTCTCATCAATCTTGAGCATTGCCCTGATCATAGGAGGGAATACGATGATCACGGAAACCAAGCGGAACAGCTGCAACAGCGCAACATGTTCCATTACAGCCCCCCCGAAATCGGTAGCTACAAGCGCCAAATCTGATACTCCACCAGGAGCACATGCAAAGAAGCTTGTCATGAAGCTCAAGCTGGTAAAGTGTTGCATGATGAAGGCAAAGAGAAGATTGGTTGAGAGAAGCGTTAATACGAGGATGATTATGGGAAAGACCATGGTTTTTAGTGTTTTGATATCGGAGCGGGTGAAGCGGGTCCCAATTACCAAGCCACTCAAAATCTGGACAAAGACGCGAAGGTCTTCAGGATATATGGTTGCATTTGACTGAAAACTGTTGAGGATCATTACTGCAACAAGGGCTCCTATCAATGCCCCCCCTGCAGGTATGCGTAATCGTCTTAACAGCAGCGCTCCTGTTGCCCCCCCGACAACATGTAATACGAGTAATGGAAGTAAATTCATAGGAAATCCTTGATGCATTGCTCCTGCAAAGTATTGTTGTATACCATCTATCTAATGATTATGGGAGCTATTGTATCATGAAAGGGGGGGTGATTGGTGAACTGTTTGTATACAATTTTAGAGCCTCTCAGATGCTTGACGTCGCGATTGCCTACTGATACCTTCTAGATATGAAATTATCGACAAAAGGTAGGTACTCGTTGCAGACCATGGTCTATCTGGCCACCTGCAAGGAGAATTGTAGTATACGCTCAATCAGTGAAGCGACTGGTATCAGCAGTGGGTATTTGGAACAATTGATGATTCCTCTTAGACGTGCAAAACTCGTGGTTGCAGAACGAGGTGTACAAGGTGGATATCGTATTGCCCGTAGCGGTATTACTTGCCACGATGTACTTAATGCCAGTGAAGGTGATTTTCATCCGGTTCCTTGCAAAGATTGTAATCGAACAGAAGCCTGCAAGACTCACCAGATTTGGTCTTTGCTGCAAAATGCCGTAGTGGATTATTCAAAGCAGGTTTTTATAGAGGACCTTGCCTCGCACTTGGTTGAACATGAAGTGGGGGGGGAGGAATATGAAAATTTCCACACGTGGTCGTTATGGCCTGAGATTACTCGTAGACTTGGCTGAACACCAGAATGAAGGTCCTGTTGCTCTCTCGCATGTAGCACATCGACAGGAACTCAGCGAGAAATACTTGCAGCAAGTAGCACTTCTGCTTACCCGTGGTGGATTCTTAATCTCTATCAAGGGAGCTGGCGGCGGATACCAGCTTAAAGAGAGCCCAGAGAAGATTTTCATTTATGATGTACTCGATCTTCTGGAAGGAAATATAACGTTCGAGGAAACAACACAGGGGGGGCAGGAATCTGCAATTGAACGCGTTATCAGGTTGCACTTCTACCAGAAATTGGACCAGGAAGTGCGAAAGGTATTTGAAAACATTTCCTTGGCTGAAGTTACCCGGGCAGAGTGGTTCACATACATGATCTGAGGGTTGGCCTTGACAGAGCGCTGTGTTTCAAATACTATAAAGACTATAAAATTACTAGGATATACAGCTAAGACAATGGAGGCTACCTGATGAGCGGACATATTTACCAGAACATTACAGAGAAAATTGGCAATACCCCCCCTTTGGTCAAGATCCATCGACTCCATGATGGGGGGGACGCTACCATACTTGCCAAGCTGGAAAGCTTCAATCCGCTTTCAAGTGTCAAGGACCGCGTAGCCTTGTCCATGATAGAGGGGGGGGCTGAACACCGTGGTTTGCTTACACCTGATTCCGTCATCATAGAACCCACCAGCGGCAACACCGGAGTAGGGCTAGCCTACGTTGCAGCCGTAAAAGGCTATAGCTAATTATAACGATGCCAGAAACTATGAGTGTTGAAAGACGGAAGCTGCTCTCAGCATTGGGTGCTGAATTGGTCCTTACCGAAGGTGCTCTTGGTATGAAAGGCTCCATAGCGAAGGCCGAAGAACTCGCCAATCAAATCCCTCATGCATTTATTCCAAGCCAGTTCGATAACCCAGACAATCCAGCTATCCACTACCGTACTACGGGTGTGGAAATCTGGGAAGACACTGCACACAATGTCGATATGTTTGTAGCTGGTGTCGGTACTGGGGGGGGAACCATCAGTGGAGTGGGAAAGTACCTCAAGGAACATAATCCCCCCCAGGTGAAGATTGTGGCAGTGGAACCATCAACCAGTCCGGTTCTAAGCGAAGGCTATGGTGGCCCTCATAAGATCCAAGGTATTGGTGCAGGCTTTGTTCCTAAGAATCTGGATCGCTCTGTTATTGATGAGATTGTTACAGTAGAGGATGCAAAGGCAGGGAAGACAGCCAAATCTCTGGCAAAGCAGGAAGGCTTGCTGGTTGGTATTTCCAGCGGGGGGGCGGCAATGTATGTCGCTCTCCAGTACGCTTCAGATCCTGCATGGAAGGGCAAGACCATCGTTGTCCTGCTTCCTGATTCTGGTGAACGGTATTTATCAACCTGGTTGTTCGAAGAAGACTAGGCAACCTCTCCTATTGTGCTATAATTACGTATGAGAGCGTTGTTCCGGTTTCCACAGATTGAGGCAGCAAGAACAGCAGCATCCTATAAGCTGCTTAGTGACGACGCGCTCTATGCCATGGGAGTTGCGTACGTCGAAGAAGCCCTTCATGAGATGGGCTATACAGTTGTATTTCGTAGTGGAAGTAGAGATCGATATCCACAGCTTAAGGCACAGAAGCAAAATGGTAAGCTTTGGTGGGTTATTGTCGGAGTAGGCATGTATCCCAATCGTCCTCACCTCGGGGGGGAAGAGGTAACCAAGCAGGTACTCAAGCATGCTCCAGAGGAGCAGGCAAAGGTCTTTTTTGCGCCAGTGATGTTCAGCAATACCCGTTCCCAAAATTTGTCCCTACCGAGTCAGAATGGATCATTTACAGCACTGTTTAATGGTTTGATCCCGGTAACTAAACGTTCTCGTCAGTGACATAGGTAGGAATGGCACGCCCAAGGCTGTCTTTTTCCAACCCCCCCCATGTGAGTGAGAATGGTGAATCGAGTAGAATCGAAAAGAGATGAGTGAGGAAAAATTCATCGCTGCATGCAACCTGGTGGCAGGCATATCGCTTTTGGGTAGGTTCTGTTTGCTGAAGAGAATGCCGAATATGCTTGAGAAGATCAAAGAGATCCTTCTCTGATGATTCATCAATCAATGTTTTCACCAAGGGATCCTCGAGATAAGAAAGACTCTCTTATGTAGTTCTTCCTCGGTTTTTCCCAATGCCAGGATTGTTGCCAGACCTGTTTGGTAGTCAACGGCAACCAAGGCCTGACAAATCCCTTCCTTCCCATATTCTGCAGCACAATCCAGTACCTGGCACTGCATACCAAAATCCAAGGTATTATAGACTGCTGATATTTCTGGATAGGCTTGAAGGTGTAGGTCGGCAAAGCTGAATGGATAGTGTAATGAAAACGAGTCATTTTCGAGTGAAGATAGGACACTGGCTACTGTTTTTATCTGGCCCAAGTCAAGATAGGAGAGGATTTCTCCCTTCTCATGAACCATGAATCGATAACGAGAGTTCAAAATTTCATCACGTAAACTAGCTCGTATACCCTGCTTTGCTTGATTCATGAAAGGCAGTATAGCACAATGATGAAAAAATGGCTAACAGAAGTGATGGATGCTTTGCTTGCAAGATGCCAAGAGCTTTGATATTGTTTCGGCTATGAATGATACCCTGATTAATCTGGAAGCAACGTTGTTCTGTGGACAAACCTTTGCCTGGACCAAGGAAGGCTCCACCTATGAAGCGGTGCTTGGGGGGGGCGTCATATTACTTTCGAGGAATCTGAATTTTCTACCTTGGTAGCAGAAGACGCTATGCTCTCTCTTTACTTCGATATGGAATGGGACTATGAAGCAGCTGAGACAGAACTCAGTACACTTGATCCTCATCTAGCCACGCTGATCAGGCAGTATCGTAGTATCCATATCCTCAATCAAGATCCATGGGAAGTATTGGTTAGTTTTTTTTACTGAGCCAGAACAACAATATAAAGCGAATAAGGGGGGGTATGTATCGCACCCTTTCTAAAACCTATGGCACTGAGGTTGATCCTGGTGCCTTTGCTTTCCCTCGGCCAAGTCAGCTAGATCGTGTCAGTGAAGCCGATTTCAGGGCACTGGGTATGGGCTTCAGGCTCCTTACCTTATCAGTGCCATCGCCCAGGCCGATCTTCTTGACTCCCTCGATTCCATGGACTACCTCTCGGCAAAAGAGCTGCTCAAAAGTATTAAAGGGGGGGTGGGGGGGGAAAAGGTCGCCTCGTGTATTCTGCTTTTTGGATACCATCATATGGAAGCATTTCCCATCGATACCTGGATGAATAAGGTAATGAAGCGGCACTATCCCACAAAAGATGAAACATTCTTCGCCCCCCCATACGCAGCCCTTGCACAACAGTACCTGTTCCATGGTGAGCGTCTAGGAGGTAGGCAATGATAAGCGTATCAGTAGTTGGAATCCGTTTTGATCAATTCCCTCCTTCCATTCACACGAAATTCTCATTCACTGAAGAACAACTTAGTGCTATTACCATTAAACTGCGTAAGCAAACCCGTAGCGATGCGGTAATCATGCTTTCCACCTGTGACCGTGTGGAAGTCTGGTGTGAAAATCCAAAGATTGAAATCAAAGAGCCACTTCTAAGGGCTCTCTCCCTTCCTGTGCTGACATGGGCAGAGCATGCCTACAACATTATCGGTGAGGAGCTATAGACCATCTCTTCTCTCTGGCATGTGGACTGCTCAGTCCGCTTTTTGGAGAGGACCAGATAATCAGCCAGATACATGCAAGTCTCTTAAGAAGTCGGATACATGGTTGTGCTTCCCCCCCACGTTTGGAGTATCTCTTCAGGGAAGCGATCACCACAGCGAAAGCAGTACAATCGAAAGTGAACCTGCAGATTCCCGATGAGTCATTGGCTGAAGCGGTGCTTACGCTCCTGGAACAGAGGAGAGCCGATAAGAAGGTAATGATTATTGGAAGTAGTGCCTTGGCTCGTCTTGTGGCAAAAGTACTCTCTGGAAAGGGATATCAGGTAACCATGACCTTCCGTGACCTAGAAAAAGCAGATCTATTGCTTCCCAGGGGGGGCGCTCAGGCGCTCTCATATGAGGAGCGTTTTGATCATTTTGCTTCATACAGCGTGGTGCTCAGCGCTACCAAGGGAATGGAGTACACTGTTGATCTCGACAGCCCCCCACGGGCCCAAAGCTTTTCATTGACCTAGCCCCCCCGGTGAGAGATATCAATCCAATCCTTTCTGAGAGGAAAGGGGGGGTTGAGGTGCTCACCCTGGAAGATTTTTCGGTGCCGTTACCCCCCCGTAGGGAGGCAGCCACGGAAAAAGCCAAGCTCATGGTAAAGGAGCGCAGGAACCAAGCGATGCACTACCTTACCTATCGCCATCAGGTGGAGGCCGTACAACGTATGGCTGGCCAGGCTGCTAATGACTTGGTATATCGACTCAATAGCCTACTTGATTCTCAAGATCTGGACCTTGATTTCCGCAGGGAACTCTATGAGACAGCCAGGAAAGCTTTCAGCCATCAGCTCTACCAGGAGCGAAAGCGGAAATCAGATCTGTTGCGTTATGACCTTTCCTCATCCTTGGAAAGTGGCCAGGCAAGCTATCCTGAGGACCCCCCCGATACCATATTGGAGCGAGTTCATACCATTGATAAAGAGGGTTGGAATCTGACTAGGCTCTCTCTTGGTTCCCATACAGGAACCCACATGGACAGTCCTTCCCATCTTCTGAAGACAGGCAAAACGCTCGACCAATATCCGCTCTCCAGATTCTTTGCCACTGCTTATGTGATAGATTGCAGGAATCTTGCACTAATCAGTCCAGAGGATATTCCCGATCTTGATCCTTCCTGTGATGCCGTCCTGTTCTGTACTACAGGAGGCGCCCAACTGAGTGTGCCCGCTATAAACAGTCTCCTTGCCAGGGGGGGAATTCGTTTATTTGGGTTTGATACCCCCCCGAACTGTGACAACAGTGGAGACCTTTCATTTCCCGTACATCATGCACTCTTTGCCCAAGACGCCCTGATCATCGAGAACTTGGTAAATCTGGAAAGGATAGTTTCTAATGTGGTACAACTTACCTGTCTCCCACTCTCTTTCAAGGATGCAGATGGTGCTCCCACTCGGGTAATTGCCACTAGAAGGTAGCTTTTTTCCCTTTCTCCTATGAGGAGGCCACTGCACACTCCTGCTTGGTATGGTATACTCTAGGTAGTGGAGGGACCTCATATGAGTACAAATACCGTATTTACCATTGGACGACAGTTTGGAAGCGGCGGACGGCAAGTAGGGAAAAATCTGGCGGAAAAACTGGGAATTCCCTTCTATGACAAAGAACTCATAGCTATCAGTGCACAGGACAGCGGCCTCAGTGAGGCACTCTTTTCAAACGCTGATGAGAAAGCAACCAGCAGTATCTTTTACTCGCTTGTAATGGGTAACTATCCTATGGCCAGTGGAGCTTGGGTGTTACGGAGATGCCGCTGAACGACCAACTTTTCCTCATACAGAGCAAGACGATCAAGCGCCTTGCATCCGAAGGCCCCCCCTGTGTAATAGTGGGTCGATGTGCTGATTACATTCTCAGGGAAATGGAGAATACCATCAATATCTTCATTCATGCTGATTTGGATAGTAGGGCAGAGCGCGCAATCCGAGTGTATGAGGTGGAAGAGAAGAAAGCTGAGGATGTGTGTCTGAAAACAGACAAGCAGCGAGCAAACTTCTACAACTACTACAGTGATCGGAAGTGGGGGGGCATGTGCCGTACCTATGATTTGAGTCTTGACAGTGGGAAGCTGGGAATCGAGGGTTGTGTGGGTCAAATCATCAACTACGAACAGCTTTGGCAGAAAAATAAAGGTAAGGCGATCTGATGCTTGTTGATCTTTTGGACAATCTCGAATGGTATCGAGCCCTGCATCCTGCGATGCAGGGTATTATAACCATAATGGATCGTAGTATTCCCTACGACAATGAAGAAGGAACCTATACAGTTGATGGTATTTCCTATCACGTGATGGAGTATGAGAGCTCGGTTATAGGGGGGGAACTCGATCAGGCAGAAAACAACCAGGTACAGATTCTTCTGGAAGGCGAGGAGATACTCAGCCTACAGCGCGAGGCATTGGTGGAAGTGGTGACTCAGTGTACCATTGGCATGTTTGTATTGTTCAGGAAGGGAGAGCGCTTCCGCCATAAGCAGAATCGAAACACTCAGACCAAGGTAAAGAAAGTGGTTTTTACCCTTCCTGATCCTGTATCTTGAACTGATTACGTTTTCTCCAGAGATGGGCGAGCATGAAACGCTCGCCTTTTATTGCGTCATGATTCTTGATGGCTGCAACCAGCTTTCTATGTTCGTCCTGGGTCTTTTTCAGTCCACGTTTATTCAAAGTTTGGCTGAACAGTAAGGCAGCCTCTCCTAGATTCAATCTGCTGTAGGTGAGGGTGAGAAGGTCGTTTCCTGCAAGCGATACCAATTCCAGATGAAAACGATAGTGTAGCTCACTGAACTTCTGTATTTGAAACGGCCCTTTTTCTTCTATCAAACCGTCCATGGTATCCAGAATATGTTCCAAGGCAGTTGCCCCCCAGCGTGCTGCTCGCAAGCCGAGCGGATAGCGAGGGCCTCGAGATATGCTCGTACCTCAGTCAGATGCTGGTATTCCTGCATTGTCAGATCTTTTACATAGGTCCCACTATGAGCAATTGTAACAACAAATCCGTCCTGGTCCAATCGTTTAAGCGCCTCTCTCACCGGTGTCCTGCTGCATGCGAATGTTGCTGCCAACGTGTTTTCCGAGAGTTTTGTACCCCCCCCAGAGAGTGATCCGCTTCGAATCTGGTCCCGTAGGGTATCATAGATAGTATCAATCAATTGGCTGCTTATGATTTCTGACATGAAATCAGTATACCCAAAAGTGGGGGGGATGAATGCCTAGTAAAGGAAACGGGCCAAGGATTAGATCCATGGCCCGGTACAATCAAGATAGTGTTTCTTAGTTGTCGATACCGACGAGTTCAATATCGAAAATAAGCAACGTATTGGGGGGGAGAATGGCCTCAGTTCCTGCTTCTCCATACCCAAGACTTGGGTGAATCCAGGTTCTCACTACGCTTCCCGTATTCATGGTAAGCAGTGCTTCGGTGAACCCATCGATCAAGCCATCTACAGGGAAGTGAGCGGTCTCTCCTCTGTCGTAGGAACTTTCGATGACAGTTCCGTCAGCCATCTGCAGCTGATAGTTTACCTCTACGGTATCAGTCAAGGAAGGCTTCTTGCCCTCTGCAGGGGGGGTCTGTACTTGGTACTGCAAACCGCTTGCTGTGGTGATGACGCCTTCGTTGGACTTGTTCTGCTCGAGGAATGCTTCAGCCTCTTCGAGGTTGGTTACAGCAACTTCAGCAAGCCAAGCATCGTACTCTTTCTCGAGTTCCTGCTGGTACTCAATGAAAGCACTCTGCATTTCAGCTTCATTCATCAGGAGATGATTACCACATGCATAGTCCAAAGCTCCACTTGCATAGAGATCTCCATCGACATGGATGCCTTGGCCAGACATGTTCAATGCGAGCAGGTAGCCATAGGTATAACTGAATGCGTTTGCAATCCCCCCCTCTGGCTTTTTCAGGCCCCCCCTGACATCATCAATGTTGTCATAGGATTTACCATAATCGGTTTGGGCAAGACCGAGACTCCAGATTTCTGCCTGATACTGCTCGACATTAGCGTACAGCTCTTCAAGTGTGTAATATCCACTCATTGCATCACTCTGGGAGTCCTTATATCCATCGAGGGCACCTTTTACATAGTATCCAGCATCAAAGAACAATCCCTGGTTAGCGAAGGACTGGATCAGCATAAATCCATAGGTATAGCTGAAACGATCCTCAAGGCTTTCCAGTGTTGTTGCCTGCACAGTACTGATATTGTAGGGTAGCACACCGGTAGCAACCAATGGGTTGATGTATCGGATATGGGATGCAATACCATTACTGACAACTACTTCCAGATAATCGCCACGTGAAAGTGATGCGACGGGATATGTTGACTCTGTCATGTCGCTTGCCATGAACACAAAGTCCACGTTTTCCAAGGTCCTGACAGTAAAAGCTCTCTGGCCTTGCTGGTCGAAAGCGGAAAGTACTCGCACGGTGACTGAATCGGGATGGGCTTCTTTTGCCCCCCCAGCTGCAAACAGTGCAGTGGAGATAAGCATCATCACCAACAAGGTCACGATCATTTTTGTTCGATTAGGTTTGTTCATAGTCATTCCTTTTTGTATGTTCGTTGCTTATTGCAACTTACTCTAATGTACGTGCTCTTTTGAGAAACGTCAATGCAAGAAGATTTCCACTTCCATGAAAACTATGCCTTAGCGCTTGTCTAGGCACTAGATATGCGTTTCATGAAGTTTTATGTACTTACATCTGATTGCCAACCATAGCCTCTCATGATAGGGTAGGTATACTACAAAAGAGGAGCTGAAATGCTACTATCAAGAGAAGCAAACTCAACGAACAGGATATAGAGCTACTGTATGAAACAGTCAGAATTGCCCATCAGGCAAAAGAGAAAGGTAATCATCCCTTTGGCGCCTTGTTGGCTGACAAGGATGGAAAGATACTACTCGAACAGATGAATGATTATGAGGAGGGAGGTTCTGCAATGCACGCAGAGACCTTGCTGCTCTTCAAGGCAAGTAAGCTGTACGACCCCCCCGAGTTTCTTGCAACATGCTCACTTTACACCAATGCTGAGCCATGCGTCATGTGTACCGGTGCAATGTACTGGACTAATGTAAAGCGGCTTGTGTTTGGCATCACAGAGGAGAAACTCCTTGAGCTGACTGGAGCCGATGAGCAGAATCCCACATTCAACCTTCCCAGTCATGAGGTTCTTTCCCATGGACAGAAGGACATGGAAGTGGTAGGGCCTGCAGAGGATGAAGCATTGCTCAAGGCAATCGTAGAAGACCATCTTTCATTCTGGGTACATTGATGATCTCTCTTCCTTATCTCCTCAGGAGTGAGAATATCGCTCGAATTGAGGGAAAGCATCTCTTGATCGGGGGGGACAGACGGGTCTATCCGTTTGAGAAACGCTTTGAGCGTTGCTCCACCGTTCCTGAGATTGCCTCAGCCCTGAAGCGGATGGTCACCCAAGGAGGTGGCCCTTTGGAGGTAGCCCTCACTGCAATGGTTTTTGTCGTAGAGCAGATGAAAGAAGGTTCCATAGCAAAGGAGTTTGCTGAGCTTGAAATTGCAGCTGCACTACTTATCGCTTCACGGCCAACCAATACTACAATGAAACGGACCTTGCTCTCACTCTTGGAAGAGTTGCGCGGGAGACCTGATTTTATTGAGCAGGTGGCACCTTTGGTGGAAGCCAAGAAGCACGCCTTTGACCAGCTCTACCACCAGCTTGGTAAAGCCGGGAGCTCTCTCATACCTGATAAGGCGGGGGGGGTACTGACTACTTGCTTTGCTGAGCATACCTTCCTGCTCTCCCTTGCCTATGCAAAAGAGAGTGGCAAGAATATCAGGGTATTTGTCCCTGAAACCAGACCCTACTTGCAGGGGGGGAGCCGGCTTACCGCCCCCCCCTCCCTCCAGGAGATGGGTATCGAGGTCAGTGTAATTACCGATGGTATGGGAGCGACGTTCCTTGGCACTGGGGGGGATGCAAATCTGTACATGACCGCCGCAGACTTGGTTTGCATGGATGGTACAGTGGTGAACAAGGTGGGAACCCTTGGCAATGCCATTGCAGCAAAACGTTTTAACGTTCCCTATTATGCCTTCTCTGTCTCCCCCCCTGATCCAACAAAATTGGATGCAAGCGGCATACAGATGGAGTGGCGTTCAGCGAGGAGGTGACCCAGTGTATGGGAAGCCCTACCTCATCACTTGGAATGAAGGCACTCTACCCAGCCTTTGATATTATCCCTCCCGATTTGGTAACAGGGGGGGTTGTCACTGGGAAGGGTGTGCTCAAACCGGAAGAAATTAAAAGGAATTTTCAATGAAAGCAATTATTGGTGGTACTGGAGTCGATACCTGGAAGGGATCGATTCAGAGCGGAAGGTAGTGAATACTCCTTACGGAGATGTTGAATTGTTTGTAGGAAAGGGCAAGGATGCTTCCTTGGTCTTCCTTCCCCCCCGCCATGGCTCTGATCATTCCAACCCTCCTCATCTGATCAACTACCGTGCAAACGTCAAAGCGCTGGAGATGCTTAAGGTAACCCATGCCATTGGTATCTATGCGGTAGGATCCATCACTGAGAAGCTGGCTCCAGGAAAGGTTGGTTTGGTCAGTGATTTCATTGACCTCTCCTCAGGGAGAGACCATACCTTCTACACAGGGGGGGGAGATCATGGGGGGGTGGTCCACACGTCCATGGACGAGGTCTTCGATCCCTCGTTGAAGTCTCATATCCTGAAGGAAGATGAATCCCTCCTCGATGCAGGAGTGTACATTTGCACCAACGGTCCGAGGCTGGAGACCCCCCCAGCTGAAATTCGCTATTTGCGCCATATCGGAGGCGATACGGTAGGTATGACCTTGGCAACAGAGGTATCCCTGCTTCGAGAGGCGAACATATCCACGCTCGCCCTTGCCTACAGTATCAACTGGGCAGCAGGAATCGAGCATGGACAGGTTACCTTTATCACCGATGAGCAGATTGTCGCATTGAAGGGACGGATGACTGAGCTCTGCCGTAACGTGCTTCAGTCAAGTTCCTCCAAGTGATATGGAGTGTTCTGATAGACATGGTAGTTAAGCCAGTTGCTGAATAAGAGATTTGCATGACCTCTCCAGGTAACCTGGATTTTCCCTCTAGGGTCATCTCCCTGGAAGTAGTTGACCGGAAGCTGGGCATCGAGCCCAGCTTTTTTTTGTCTCTTGTATACTCCTCTAGGAGTGTCTTCTCGTCATATTCACTATGTCCTGTGACAAACACCTGTCTTCCATTCTGCTTACCGCCAAGTAGACTCCTGCTTCTTCGCTAGTGGCGAGAATCTGGAGATCCTTGTGTTTTGCAAGGCTCTCTTCATCGAGCGTGGTATGCCTGGAGTGGGGGGGAGCCAGAATTGGTCATCAAAGCCCCCCCGTACCAGTGGATGATTCTTGTCACGTACCGTGTGGCTGTAGATGCCTGAGAGCTTGTGGTCCAAGCCCTGTTTTCCGATACCATGGTAGTGGTAGAGTGCAGCCTGTGCTGCCCAACACACAAAGAGAGAGGCAAACACATGCTTATCTGCCCAACGGAGGATTGCCTCCAGCTCCTGCCAATAGGCAACATCCTCGAATGCAAGGGTTTCCACAGGACTTCCTGTATGATGAGTGCATCGAAGTGCTCTTCCTTCACATGGTCAAAGGTCTGGTAGAATGCCTTTAGGTAGGATGAAGGTGTGTTCTTGCTTTTATAGCTTGCAGTGGTGAGGAAGGTGATCTCCACCTGCAAGGCAGAGTTGCCTAGCAAGCGGAGGAACTGTTCTTCTGTCCTCATCTTATTGGGCATAAGGTTGAGAATGGCAACCTTGAGTGGGCGGATATCCTGGTGAATTGCCCTCTCAGCGGTCATGAAGAAGATATTTTCTTGTTTGAGAACCTCACCGGCTGGGAGGTCCTTGGGAATGGTCACTGGCATGATGTATCCTCCCCCCCAAGGGCCTGCGACAGGTCTGAGAGCAGGTCGTCGATGTGTTCACAGCCGATCGAAAGCCTCACAGTGGTCTCAGAGATTCCCTGGCTTTCCAGCTCCTCCTTGGTGAGTTGGGAGTGGGTCGTTGTTCCCGGGTGGATAACCAGTGATTTTACGTCTGCTACATTGGCAAGAAGGCTGAAAATCTCCAGTCGGTCAATGAACGCCTTCGCATCCGCCCCCCCTGTACCCTTGATATCAAAGGTGAAGATAGAGATACCACCTTTAGGGAAGTAGTGCTTGTAGAGTGTGTGATACGGGTTATCCTCCAGGCTGGGGGGGTGCTGTACTTTTGCAACGCAAGGATGGCTAGAGAGGAACTCGACCACCTTCAGGGTATTGTGAACATGCCGATCAAGTCGTAGGGGGGGAAGGGTTTCAAGCCCCCCCTGGAGGAACAGGAATGCATTCAGCGGCGCAATACAAGGGCCAGTATCCCTGAGCAGGACGGTACGGGCTTGGTGATCCAGGCAGCTTTTCCCGCTGCATCAAGGAAACTCAATCCATGATAGCTGTCATTCGGTTCTGTTACCGATGGGAACTTTCCGCTCTGTTTCCAGTCGAAGTTTCCGCTGTCAATAATGACGCCACCGAGGGATGTCCCGTGGCCACCGATGAACTTTGTTGCAGAATGAACCACGATGTCAGCACCGTGCTCGATAGGACGAAGCAGGTAGGGGGGGGTTGCGAAGGTGTTGTCTACCACGAGAGGTATCTTATGGCTATGGGCTAGATCAGCTAGGGCCTTCAGATCACAAAGGGTGGCATTTGGATTACCGATGGACTCTACAAACAGAGCCTTGGTATTTTCCTTGATGGCACTTTCAACTTCTGCAATATTTGTGGCGTCTACAAAGGTAGTGTTGATACCCCCCCACTCAGGGAGTGTGTGTGCAAAAAGATTGTAGGTCCCCCCCCGTAGATGGTCTTTGCTGAAACGATATGGTCCTGGTTTTTCGCAAGGTTGAGTATGGAGAGCGTGATGGCTGCCGATCCACTGGCAACAGCCAAGGCACCAACACCCCCCCCTCCAGGCGGGCCATCCGATTCTCAAACACTTCCTGGGTTGGGTTTCCAAGCCTCGTGTAGATGTTTCCAGCCTTGGAGAGGTTGAAGAGAGACTCGGCATCGTCACAACTGTCAAAGACATAGCTGGTTGTCTGGTATATGGGTACTGCGCGGGATCCAGTTGCGCTGTCTGCTTTTTCCTGTCCTGCGTGTAGTGCTAGGGTTTCAAAGTGGTAAGTGTTGTTGGTTTTCATGATTTACTCCTGAATGATGAGATTGACAAGGCAACGCCTGGTCTTCTTATTCTGTTCAGAAGCCTCGCATGTGGTCGGTTACCGACCCACAACGTGGATGTTTTGCATGTTTCATGATGATTCCTTGAAGGTCTTAGGCGAGTGCATATTGGCACATGTCAGATTCAATACTGTCTTGCATGCTTTGCATCATTAATGTGCCTCCTTCAAGAAATTACCTACCGAATGGCTAGGGATTGGAGCAAGTATAGGGAAACTTACACATGCGGTCAAGTGGTCAAATACAAGAATCGGCTAAGGCGTAAGAAAACCGGGGGGGGTGAGCCCCCCCCGGTTCTGCTTCTTAGTCTTCTGTAGCTATAAAGGCATCGAACTCCTTGAAGACCTCTTCATCGGGATGTTTCTCAAGCAAGCTGAAAACAACCATACAGAGGGAAGCAATGATGAAGCCAGGGAGTAATTCATAGACATCGAATATGCCACCTGAGAGTTGCTTCCATACAACGACGGTAATACCACCACCAAGCATAGCTGCCACAGCTCCATTGCGACTGGCGCGTCTCCAGAAGAGAGAGGCGAGGATGACAGGTCCAAAGGTTGCCCCCCCGAATCCTGCCCAAGCATAACTTACTACATCGAAGATGGAGGAATTTGGATCCATCGCCAGGAAGATTGCTATGATGGTAATTGCAACTACGGTGAGTCTGCTGACCAACAAGGTCTCCTTGTCAGATGCATCTTTTCTGAGAACTGCCTTATAGACATCCTTGGAGAAAGCAGAAGAGGCAACCAGGAGCTGGCTGTCAGCGGTACTCATGCTTGCAGCAAGAATAGCACAGAGGAAGAACCCTGCAATGAAGGTCGGGAAGATTTTCTGCATACTGACAATGAATACAGCTTCTGCTGCACTCTGGGAGTCAAATGTGGTAGGGAGAAGGAAGATTTTTCCCACCACACCAACGAGCAATGCTGCTGCCATGGCAATAATTACCCAGACCATTGCAATTCTGCGGCTGGTCTTTACCTCATGATTACTCCTGATGGACATGAAGCGAATCAGGATGTGAGGCATGCCAAAGTAGCCGAGTCCCCCCAAGCAAGGGCACTGAGAATCTGGAGGAAGCCATAGCTGGTTCCTGGTGGTGTAACAAACGGTTGATGAAGTGCTGGCCGAATTGGCTGAGCTGTTCGAATGTATGGGCAGGTCCTCCGATTGCGAATACGGCAATTACGCCGGTCATTACCAATGCAAAGAACATCAGGGTTCCCTGTAGGAAGTCAGTTGCTACCACAGCCAGATAACCACCAAGCAGGGTGTATCCAAGGATGACCAGTACGCCCAAAATGAGCGCAGCATAATAATTCATACCGAAAACAGCGGTGAACAGTTTTGCAGAGCAAGAAATCCACTTGCCGTATACACAATGAAAAATACAAGGATGATGATCGAGCTGATGGTCTGCAACAGCTTGCTCTTGTCATGGAAACGGTTGGTGAGGAATTCAGGGATGGTGATGGAATCCTTGGCGTGAATGGAATATTTTCTCATTCTCTTTGCAACCAATAACCAGTTGAGGTAGGTTCCTACCAGCAAACCAACTGCGGTCCAGAACGCTTCCTGGAGCCCAGTGAAGTAGGCAAGACTGGTAGCCCCCCCATGAGCAACCATCCAGACATGTCACTCGCTTCAGCGCTGAGTGCTGTAAACCATGGACCGATCGAGCGGCCACCGAGAAAGTAGTCACTGGTGGATTTTGTTTTTCTAAACGTGAAAAACCCGATTGTTAGCATAAGCCCCCCCAAATAGAGTGCAAAAGCCAAGGCTGTGATGAGCTGATAACTGTTCATGTTCACAATTCTCCCAACATTTAATACATGTTGTCCAGAATACCTGTTGAAAAACAGGGTGACAAGAGCAATAGAGAACTTCTTGTAAAAAAAATGCATAAATATGCATAATTTTGGGTATAAAATAACTTTTTTGTTACAAGCCAAACAGACAGAGGCGCCAGCTAACTGCTGGCGGCTACTGTCTTGAGGAACTTTCTGAAGAAGAATGCGATAAGCATGGTGCCCAGAATCATGACAAAGGTGAGTGCGTTTATCACCGGGGGGGATACCCCCCCATAGCGAATCATTGAATACACGTACAGGGGGGGTAGTGTTCCAGAACCTGGTCCAGAGACAAAGAAGGTAATGACAAAGTCCTCGAGTGACATGGTTATACACATTAGGAATCCAGAGAGCACGGCTGGAATAATGGACGGAATAATGACCTTGAGCAGGGTCTGCCGCTCATTGGCTCCCAAGTCACGTGCAGCTTCCAGGGTGGAGTAGTCAAACTCATCCAAGCGTGCACTCACCAACATGAATACAAAGGGAAGGTTGAAGGTGGTATGTGCAACAAAGATGGTAAATAAGCCGAGACGAATCTTCACCGCAGAGAAGAAAATCAACATGGAAATACCGATGATTACCTCAGGGAGGACCATGGGAAGGTAACTGACTGTGGTAATGTAGCTTCTTCCTTTGAATCGGTACCATTTGATGCCGATGGCTGCCAGGCTTCCAAGCACTGTAGCAGATATGGAGCTGGTGAGCGCTATGATAAGACTATTCCTGAACGCAGCCCAAAGCGATGGGCTTTCATAGATAAGCGTCTTGTACCAGATAAGGCTTGCACTTTCCCACTGCATCCCTTTTACGCTGTTGAAGGAGAAAAAGACCACGACAAATAGGGGGGGAATGAAGAGGAATACTATGACCAAGGAAAGCATGGTATAGGAGAAGGAAAAGCTTTTTTTGGAGGAGTTTCTCTGATTGCTCATTTCTTCCCCCCCCGTTGGCTATGGTGCAGTTTGATGTTCTGCTCGAGCGCCTGTTGATTGCTCTTCTTCAGGTGAATCTCTCTCTTTCCACTGTACAACATCCAGAATACTCCTATGAGGGAGATCAGGGTCAGTACCATGGAGAAGGCAGAGGCCAGAGGCCAGTTCCTGGTCTTGGAGACTTGGTCGACTATGATATTTCCGATCATGGTGGAGTCTTTGCCACCAACCAAGAGTGGTACGGTGTAGGCACCGAAGATAGGAATGAAGGTAAAGATAAAGGCAGTACTTACACCGCTCTTGATATTGGGGGGGATCATGACCTTGATAATCGACTCCAATTTGGTCGCACCCAAGTCCCTGGCTGCATCGAGTAGGGCGAAGTCGAACTTGTCTATGGTCGTGAAGAGCGGAAGAATTGCAAAGGGGGGGAGGTACATGTAGATCAGGACAACGATCACTGCCTGATTATTGTAAATCAGGGAGAGACTGTTATCGATCAGGCCGAGGTTCTTAAGAAGCGAGTTGAGAAATCCTTCACTGGATAGTATGGAGATCCATGCATAGATGCGGATCAGGGAGTTGGTCCAGAAGGGTATGATGATCAAAAACAGGAGGAAGGTTTGATGCTTGCTTTTTGCCATCGCATAGCCACAGGGGGGGAGTGCTATCAAGAGACAAAGCAATGTTGAGACGACACTGATCCATACCGTCCTGAACAGTACCTTTGCAAAGCTTGGGTTGAACATCTGCTGGTAGGCTGAGAGGGAGAACTCCCACTCAACGCCACCGTAGAGGCCACGCTTGAGGAAGCTGTAGAGGATGATGATGCTGATGGGAATTGTAAAGAAGAGTGTGAACCAGATTCCCATGGGAGCGCTGTAGAGCGTTCCAAGCATTCGCTCCCGTTCCCTTGGTTTGAGAATTCGCTTCATTGCACAGTGTCCTTTACCAGGTAGCCGTCATTTGCACTCCAGCTCACATAGACAGTGTCCTTCCACTGGATCTCAGGTCCTTCTTCCAAGAATACTGTGTGTTGCTTGAATACCTTCACCAACGTGGCAGGTTCCTTTTCCAATTTGACAAAGAACTTCGATTGGAATCCGGAATAGATGGGTTCTTCCACAATGCCTTTGAAGGTGTTCATGGTTATATTGTTGCTTCTTGGAGGATTTGGGGGGGAAATTCTGATTTTCTCTGGGCGGACGGTAAAGTCGAGCGAAGACCCAACTTCCTGGGCCTCTGAATCAGTTACATATACCTCCCCCCCTTGCAGCTGAGGGACTTCAACGCGTAGGAGGTACTCTTCTCCCTGTGTTTCACAGGAGAGTACGGTACAGGGGGGGAATATATTGGACTCTCCGATGAAGCTGGCAACAAATCTGGTTGCAGGAGCCTCATATATCTCATAGGGAGTTCCTATCTGCAATACCTTGCCTTTGTTCATGACGGCAATGCGATCGGAG
>JDSH01000132.1_pt1 | contig 24084 bp, 36 predicted proteins | sample 199451 | NCBI WGS metagenome assembly JDSH01 (sample SAMN02584198, study PRJNA231836) | bioreactor metagenome | isolation source: continuous culture bioreactor electron acceptor NO2- transfer2 day 38 after... | place: Germany: Bremen | reverse complement strand
AGTCCCTTGGTCCAATGCTCCAATGTAACGCACACCGCGCCTCCTTACCAAAGCAGTATAGCCGTTCCCACTGCTTTTTTTAAAGCATTGTTTGCAAGTTGAGAGTGAACTTGTATTGCATACGGGAAGACCTTATCCAGTACACTGAATCGGAAAAACAGTTCCAAAGAGAATCCTACACGTCCTATCAAATATCAACGGATTTACAGGAAGTGAAACCTGGAGTTTCCATTGCGCAAATTCATCATGCTTCCTGAATCTCCCATTGTTCTCTTGCACTGAGCCCCCCCATCAAAAAAATTTTCATTTTTTTTGTGTATCCAAAGAATTCCAATCTTGACTTCCAAAACGTTTCGGAATATACATAAACCATACCCAAAACGTTTTGGATTAATATTTTTAGGGGGGGTAGAGAAACTATACAAAAAGGAGATTTGTATGAAAAAAGGACTCTTGATACTTCTTGTTCTGATTCTTGTGAGCACTGGAACATTGTTTGCGCAATCCCAGGCAGAGGTCATGGAAACAAAACCTGTAGAAATTGAATTCTGGACTACTGAGACACAGTCTGACCGGATGGCAACCATTCAGGTATTGATCGACACATTCATGGCTTTGAATCCAAATGTCAGCATCAATCTGATTCCTGTTGATGAAAATAATCTTGTAACTCAAGCACAAACAGCAAAAGCAACCGGCTCGCTTCCAGCTCTCTTCGAAGGACCTGCTGAAACTGCTGTTTCATTCGGTGCACAAAACATGCTAGATATTGCGAGTGCAACAGAAGTCATACAGGAAATTGGCGTTGATAATTTTTATAGTGGCCCTCTGAAAGTGCTGGAAACCAGCGGAAAGAATCAGTACTATGCGCTTCCTTATCATGGCTGGATCCAGGGTATCTGGTATCGCAGTGACTGGTTCAGTAGAGAAGGACTAAAGGCTCCCACTTCATGGGATGATGTACTTGCTGCAGCAAAGCGCTTCTACAAACCTGAGATAAACCAATATGGAATCTTGGTGGGGGGGACTCTACCAGAGGCGTACACAGAACAGTGTTTCACCCCCCCTATTGCAATGTCCAATGGTGCGGCACTCTTCAATGCTGAAGGAGAACTGATTTTCAACTCTCCTGAGATGCGTGAGGCAGTTGAGTTCTATACAGAGTTGGCCAAATACAACCCACCAGGACCACAAACTTGGCGCGCTCGTGACTATTACCTGCAAGGAAAGATGGCAATGTTCTTCTATTCCACCTATATCATGGACGACTTGGCAGTCCAGGAAGCTGCTGCAGGCTCCCTGACCAGCGAGTATTTCTCAGAGTTGAAAGGTTCGAGTTTTGACCCTGACCTAGTCAATAAAACAGAAGTTGCCACGATGGTACAGAAGAAGGTTCCTGCGGGATACGGTACGGTTGTCTCTTTTGGCCTCTTCAACCAGAGCACTCCAGAACAGACAGCAGCAGCAAAGAAATTCCTTCGCTACCTCTATACCCCCCAAATGCCTATATCACCTTCCTGCATATGGCTCCCGGTGGCATGAATCCAATGTTGAAGGAGATTGCAACCAATGAACGCTTCCAAAACGACCCTCAAGGATTGTTTAAGCGTTATGGTACACAGAAAATGGCTGATATCATTGACGGTTTAGAAAATGTGCAGACCTTCAGTATCGTTGAAGGTAAACGAATTGAAGCTGCCAGTGAGATTACTGCAAAAATGATCATTCCTCAAATGCTTTACAAAATCACCCAAGAAAGAATGCCCATCGATTCAGCGATGAATTGGGCAGAGACTGAAATGAGGAAAATCATTGAACAATGACCCTGTATAAGGAGGGAGGCACTGCCCTCCCCCCCCTCTTGAAAACCCAAAACGTTTTAGGGGGGGTATACAATGCAACTAAGTCCAAGAGTATCTACGAAAATGAAGATCCAAAGAACCCGGGCACAACAGGAACAACGCTTGGGATGGACATTGGTACTTCCATCGGTAGCAATCATCCTTATCCTGATTCTGTATCCCATCATCTACAATATGTTTCTCAGCATGTTCACCTTCGATTATTCAGGAGAACGTTCTTTTGTAGGATTAGGGAACTATGCATCAGTCCTTGCTGACCATGAATTCAGGACAGCGCTCGGTACAACTGTATTATATGTAATTCTTACAACACTAGGGACCACGGTCCTCGGAGTGGTAGTGGCATTAGCATTGAACAAGGAGTTCCCTTTGCGGGGGGGGCTGGTAAGAAGCATCGTGCTCCTTCCCTATGTAGCTCCAGTTATATCTGTGGTATTTGCCTGGCAGTTTGTTTTTGACCCCCCCGTAAATGGTGTATTTATGGACATTTTCCATGCAAAGCTAGGATTCTTTGCTGAGAGAGTCAATATCGTAGGAGATCCCAGTACTGCAGTTTGGGCTGCGATTACCTTCAGCATATGGAAGAACTTTCCTTTTACCTATCTGATGGTCCTTGCTCGCTTGCAAGCAATTGATAAAACACTCTATGAAGCGGCCGAAGTTGATGGCGCCTCTTCATGGCAACAATTCAAGGCAATAACCATGCCTGAAATCTATTATGTGGTAAATGCATTAATTCTTCTCAGGGTAATTTGGAACTTTAACAAATTCGATGAGGTATATCTCTTATCCAGCAATGTAAAAGTACTCTCTGTGTATACCTACCTCAAGGCGTTTACCGGAAGCATGGACTTTGGACAAGGAGCAACTCTAGCAGTATTGCAATTCTTGATTTTAATCGGATTCATTCTTTTCTATGTCAAGAAGGTACTCAAATGGTAAAAAAAAGAAATGTAGTAAAAAGCGTACTGTTCTTCCTCATGATCATGGCAATCTTGTTTTTCTGCCTCTTCCCATTTGCTCAGATGCTGTCCCTCTCACTGAAATACTCCTGGGATTGGGGGGGAAACCCTTCGTGGATTCCTTCGAAGGTGAATTTGGAAGCCTATAAAGAACTACTGAACATTGGGAGCTCTCTCAAGGACGTGCCTGAGTCGGTTCAACTTTTACTCAGTGAATCACCAGACCTCACTGAAGCACAGAAAAAAAGCTATCATTTCCAAATATCAGAGTACTGGAGATGTCTTTCCTTTCCTAAAATATTTCGCAAATTCACTCTTGGTTGCGTTCTTGGCCTCCTTCACATCGGTATGCCTCGCAATACTGGGAGCATACTCCTTTAGCCGACTCGTGTTTCGGGGGGGGCGTTCCATTGTCCAACGAGGAGTGTTGTTTGTGTATATGTTCGGGGGGGGAATCCTCTTACTGATTCCCCCCCTCTACCGCATATTTGCAGCATCCGGATTGCTCGCAACTCCAGCAGGCACTGTTGCCAGCCTGATCATCATCTATGTAGTGCAAACACTCCCTGTCTCACTGTATATGCTGGGCAACTATTTCCGGACCATTCCCTACTCCATTGAGGAGCTGCCATGATTGAAGGACTGAGTAGATTCGGCACCATCATACGAATCATCATCCCACTCTCCATTTCTGCAATCATCACTGTCTTCATCTACTGCTTCATGATCGCCTGGAATGAGTATATGTTCGCTTCGATCTTCCTAAAGAGCTACAAAGGGCTCTATACCCTACCTATTGGGCTGAAAACACTCTTTGTATCGAAGAATGCTATTTGGGATAGAATAATGGCTGCATCAATGCTTACCGCTATCCCGGTGATGATTCTCTTCATGTCCATCCAGAAGAATCTTACTGGTGGACTGGCTGCCGGGGGGGGTGTGAAAGAATGAGTGGAAACAGTATACATCTCTTTCAATCGGAATGATCCATTTCAAGACTGGTGACACTGATGGTGTCTCCCTAGAGATGGACAAGTGGCGTGATGTATTTCTTTCAGAAGGACACACTGTTCACTATTGCTGTGGACAACCCCCCCCAATACATGATAATCAGTGTTCCGTACTTCCTTCCCTGTCCTATTTTAGAGAAGAGGTGCGCTCATTGAATCGCGGAACATTCGAGAATCTTGAGGAGTTTGGTAGTGAAGCGGCATATGAAGAATCAATGGAAAGGGAGGTTCTGGCACTGACCAAGGATTTACTCTCTTGGATTGATGCAGCCCACCTGAATGTCCTTATTGTGGAGAACATCTGGTCGGTGGGACTGCACCCAGCTGCCGCAATCGCGTTGGAGAAAGCCATACAACAACGAAGACTCCATGTACTTGCCCATCATCATGACTTTTATTGGGAGCGAGTCACACCCATCTCACTCACCTGCAAGCATGCCATGAAGATAGCCGACCAGTACCTACCTCCCCCCCATGACAAGCACTATGCCCATGTGGTGATCAACTCAAAGGCCCAAAAGGCGTTAGATGAGCGCAAGGGCATCACCGCCACCATAATCCCCCCCAACACGTTTGATTTCAGCGATGGCCCTTGGCAGAAAGACACATATAACAGCGATTTACGGGAAGCGTTCGGCATCAAGGATGAAGATGTGCTCCTATTACAAGCCACCAGAGTGGTAAAGCGAAAGGGGGGGATTGAGCTTGCTATTGATTTTGCCCAGATACTGGAGAGGAAACTGGAAGCATATCGCAATACAGCTCTCTATAATGGACAGGTATTCACAGAAACGAGTAAAGTCATCCTTTTACTTGCCGGCAGCATTGAAAATGATGAAGGAGCATACCTTGCCCTACTGAAAGAGAGAGCCTGTATCCGACACGTTACCCTGATCTGGATTGGAGATCATATCGGCCATACCCGTACGAGAAGGGAGAGACAAAGATATACAGCCTTTGGGACGCATATGCACATGCAGATATGGTGACGTATCCTTCCTACTGGGAGGGTTGGGGGGGCAACCAGTTACTGGAAGCTGTGAAAGCGAAACTCCCAATCGCCTTATTCCCGTACGAGATATACAATAGTGATATTAGGAAAGCAGGATTCCAGATGATTGAGCTCGGCAAAAAGGAAAGCCTTTCTTGGGATGAAGAAGGGCTAGCTCAGCTTCCCCCCCCGGTACAGATAGAACAAGCGGCCAATGCCGCGTGTACCGTCCTTTTCGACAGACATGCACGAAGGGATATGGTAGAATCAAACTTCAAGATAGGCAAGGAATCGTTTTCCCTGGATACACTCCGTACGCTTCTCAAACCCTATACAACAACTTGGAGCAACACACTATGGTGACTTTGAAAGATATTGCAGAGCACGTACACAAATCGGTAACTACAGTTTCCCGTGCATTAGCAGGATGTTCCGATGTAAGTCCTGAAACAATACGTCTGGTACAAACTACCGCAAAAGAAATGGGTTATGTGCCCAATAGTATCGCCCAACGGTTGCAAAAAAAAGGTAACTGATACCATTGGTATTGTGGTTCCGTATTCTGCCAAGGGCTATGGTGAACCATTCTTTAGTGAATTGCTCGCGGGCATCGGTAGAGAAGCATCAGAGCAAGGGTTGGATTTGCTTGTTGCATACGCAAAAAGAGAGAATGAACTATCACTCTATAAAAAGCTGATAAACGGGCGAAGGGTTGATGGATTTATCATAAGCCGGACCCTCTGCACGATGAAAGGATAGACTACCTCTCATCAATTGACTTTCCTTTTGCTTCCTTCGGCATGGTTGAAAACAAGCAAGACTTTCCCTTTGTTGAAGAGGACAGTGATTATGCAATGGCTTGTGTAGTGGACCACCTTGCCGGTAAAGGGCATACAAGAATTGCGTGTATCGCTCCCCCCCCTCTTTCGGTCATGTTCTCTAGCGTTCGCCTGAGAGCTGTCAGAAAACATATGGAACTCATCGGACTTTCTCTTCCGGACGAGATGGTATGCATCGGCAGTTTTGACCAGAAGGATGGGTTTGCACAGACGCATAAACTTTTGGACCTTCCTCATCCCCCCCCGACTGCATCATCTGCTTCAACGACAGTATTGCATTCGGCGCCATCAATGCGGGGGGGAAAGAAAGAGGTCTCTCCATAGGGACAGATCTTGCCATTACCGGATTCGACGACGTACCTATGGCCGAATTGTACCGCCCACCCCCCCTTACCACTGTGCGTCAACCCATTGCAGATATCGGTTCGTTGGTTACAAAGCTACTGATCAAAGCTATACAGGAGAAGCATCCAACGTATAGAGCAAAAGCTGATGGTATAGAGAACATGCAAATCATCCTATGCCCGACACTTATTATCAGAGAGTCATCATGAGTAAAACAAGTTTGCAGGATTTGGTCATCCCTTATCTGACAGAGCTATACGGAAAGAGAGATGCAACACAGTATGGTGATGCATTCGTCTCTTTGTTGGAAAAATACCAAGGAGAATTTCAAAAAAAGTCGATTAGAAAAGGAGTTCCTTTAAAGCAGCATACATCAATACTCATCACGTATGCAGATTCCCTTATAGGAGAACCAGACTGCCCAACACTCCCCCCCCTCCTGCAATCATTCCTGCACGAGTATATCGGCCCAGTCATTTCAACGGTACACCTCCTTCCCTTCTACCCTTCCAGCTCTGATGATGGGTTTTCCGTTATTGACCTGCCGCGGTCGACCCTGCCTTTGGGAGCTGGGAAGATATCCACGCACTGCAGAAAGAGTATCTACTCATGGTCGATTTTGTTGCCAATCACCTCTCAAGAAAGAATAGGTGGGTCCAAGGATCCCTGAAAGATGATCCTCGCTATAAGGATTTCATTATTGAGTTGCAAGGCAATGAGGATATCAGTTCTGTGTTCAGGCCACGTGCTTTGCCCTTGCTTACCAAGATAGGTGAAAAGCTGGTTTGGACCACGTTCAGTAGCGACCAAGTAGATGTAAACTACCACAATCCTAACGTACTACTCATGATGACTGAAATCCTGCTCCTCTATCTGGCACATGGAGCATCAGTGGTCCGCCTCGATGCCGTTGCTTTTCTTTGGAAGGAGTTGGGTACTCGTTGCATCCATCATCCAAAGACACATACAATCATACAGTTCTTTTCAAAGATTCTTTCCACTCTCTTACCCGACAGTCTTCTGATCACTGAGACAAATGTGCCTCACAGAGATAACATCTCGTACTTTGGAAATGGACACAACGAAGCCACAATGGTTTATAATTTTTCGCTTCCTCCCCCCTTGTGTTCCATACATTCCTCTCTCAGGATGCAACAGCACTCTCTTCATGGGCAAAAACACTTGTGCTTCCCTCAAACGAAGTAACTTTTTTTTCAACTTCCTTGCTTCCCATGATGGAATCGGATTGATGCCGGTACAGGATATTCTTTCCAAACCTGAAATCGAGGCAATGGCGGCACATGCACAAAAGGAAGGGGGGGGCTACATCTCTAGAAGGAATGAAAGTGATGGTTCTACCAGTCCATATGAATTGAATATCAACTACTTTTCAGCTCTCTCAAATATTACCGAGGGAGAGACTGAAATACTTGCCATCAAACGGTTCATCGCTGCTTCTGCAATTATGATCTTCTTCAAGGGAGTTCCTGGCATCTACATCCACAGTTTGATTGGTTCGAGAAATTGGACAGAGGCTCCTTCCCTCTCTTCACATCCCAGAAAGATCAATCGTGAAAAAAATTGAAATACAATCTCTGAGGAACGAACTCTCAGATCCTCATAGCAGGCGCTCTATCATTTTAAAAGATATGCTTGCACTCTTGAGTATCAGAAAGAATGAGCCCGCATTATCTCCGCTCGCCGACCAAACTATCATCAATACAAACAACCCAGGTTGCTTTGCCTTCCTTCGAACGGCCAGAGAAAACACAGAAGGTACTGGACGCTTAGAAGAGGTTTTTATTGCAGTAAATATCAGTGCTGTTCCTCAAAACATTTCATTTCATTGGCATGAAACCTTAGAAGAATATGAATATATAGATCTGATAACCAAAATGCCTTACACCGTAGCAAAGTACATACAGGTTGATCCATATCAGGTGATTGTGTTACGGCGTAAGTAATAGTCGGATTATGACCAGCTGTGTCCTAAGGGAGTGATTTGCAAGAATTTCTCTTTCTCTAAACACCAACAAGGATCCCTAAGAATTCCTGTTTACCCTATCGTGATACCTCCTGTCCATGATATACTCATCCTTATGAAACTCAAAGATATTATTGCATGTGTAGATGGACAGCTCATCTGTGGCGAGTCCCATCTTGAAGATGAGATTGCACGAGGATTTGCCAGTGACTTGATGAGTGATGTGTTGACCATTCTTGAGGATGATATCCTCCTGATTACAGGACTCTCAAACAACCAGGCGATCAGAACAGCCGAGATGAGCGACATCAAAAACATTCTCTTGGTGCGGAACAAGAAACCAAGCCAAAACATGATAGATATGGCACAAGAGCTGAACATCTCCCTCTCATATACTTCCTACTCGCTGTTCAAAGCCAGTGCCCTGCTCTTTCAAGAAGGATTGAAACCGGTATATTGAGATGCATCAAGAATATACCGTACCAGCCCAAGATTTCTCAGTAGCCGGAGTTGCGTCAAGTAACTTCAAGCGGTTGCTCAAACAGTTGAATCTCCCCCCCCGAAGGTGATCAAGCGAATCATTGTCGCTGTCTTCGAAGCTGAGATCAATGTCATTGCCCACTCCTACGGGGGGGGTAGGATTGTTTGTGAGCTGAGTGAAGATGCAATTACCGTGGAAGTCATCGATACAGGCCCGGGTATTCCGAATCTTGATCTGGCAATGAAAGAAGGGTGGTCTACAGCCACCGAAGAAATCATGGAACTTGGGTATGGGGGGGCTGGCATGGGACTGCCGAATATCAAGAAGAGCTGTGACCGGCTCTCCATCAAGACCAAAGCAGGCGAACATACCCATATAACCATGGGGGGGTTTGACCTGAAGGAGGAGTCATGAGTGAGAAGGTATTCCATCATGCCATCCGTGTCATCAACTCCTCCTGCAAAGGATGTACGCATTGCATGAAGCGTTGCCCAACCCAGGCAATTCGGATTCACCACGGAATGGCAGAGATTAACGGGGGGGAACTCTGTATTGACTGCGGCCAATGCATGGCAGTCTGTCCCAATGATGCCATCAAGGTGGAACAGGACCCCCCCTTCAACCAATTAGAGGACTACCAAGTCCGTGTTGCTATCATCCCTGCCGTTTTCTTTGCCCAATTCCCTGACACCATCACACTATCTGAGATACTAGGCGCCTTGTATGCAATCGGGTTCACCCATATCTACCTTGCTGAGACTGGGGGGTTGATATCCTGAATGTCCTAAAGGCGGAGGAAGAAGTAACCGAGTTACCCCCCCTCATAAGCAATTTCTGCCCTGCAGTACAACGCTTAATCCAGATACGATTTCCCCCCCTCCTGGTGGATAACCTGAGCAGACTGCGCCCACCGGCACAAGTGACTGCCATTTTTGCAAGAAGCGAGCTTTCAAAGCTATCATCAAACCTGGGGGGGATATTCTATTTCACCCCCCCATGTGCAGCGAAGATTGCCCAGTTCAATACTGAAGGATCAGAAGAGAACCGTCTGTTCGACGGCATCATCAATATCGATACCGCGTATAACCTAATCAGCACCTATCTTGCAAAACATGACCAAGGGAAAGAAGGTACCCTCACCTTTTCAATGTGCACCAAGCAGGCTCTGCTCTGGAGCTTGGTCAAAGGTCAGATTCCTTCCCACAATGGGCGCACCCTTGCTGTTGATGAGATGCATAATGTCATTGAGTTCCTGGAGATTCTCGAAGAAGAAGAACAGACTAATCTGCAATTTCTTGAGTTGGATGCCTGTGCAGAGGGGGGGTGTGTGGGAGGCATTCTCACAGTGAGAAACCGATTCCTTGCCTCAGAGCGGCTCAAGCACTTCTCCCAACAGCTCCCAGAGGTGCTTGATGCAGTTCTCATCAAACGTATCCAAGCTCAGAAAAAAAGCTTTCCATGACAACCTTCTGTTGCCCCCCCCTTTTAAGGCAACCATGGTAATGGGGGGCTCGATACTGACCGTTCCAGGGCGCTCTACAAACTCCAAAAAGTGAGCGATATCCTGAAAGTGCTACCCGGTATTGACTGCGGACTCTGTGGAAGTCCTACCTGCAAGAGTCTTGCTGAGGATATTGCACGTAACCAAGCAAGCCTCAAACAGTGCGTAGTGCTCAAGCTAAGAAATGCACAGTCTTCAACCTCACTCTCCAGAATCTGGGGGGGAGACCCTGCTAGAGAGGAAGGCGTACAGAAGGACGATCGAGAATAGGGTGTTTCTCTTTCTCCGTCTCCAGTAACTGTGCCCCCCCGCTGAGCACCACGTAGGAGTCCTCTTCCTTTGCAGCACGGAGCAAGGCTTTCGCTCCTTCATTGAGTTGTTTACTGTCCAACTGCAACAGATGCTGGCGTCTCATTGCCCTGAACTCATCACTGATGTGGTAGAGCAACCTTCTGAAAGCAAGAATGGAATCCTGGCTGGGAGAAAGCGGCCTAAGTTCACTGCCAATGGTTGCGATCAAGGCATTCTCAATATGCCCCCCCGGATCAATATCAATTTGGGCATATCTATTAAGAATCTGGATGAAATCGCGATAGGTGCCTGCAATTCGGGGGGGATCCCTGTAGGTGGAGAACACACAGATTTCTTCCATGACATCAGCGTTTGCGGCAACACCGTAGGCGCCACCCTGTCCCCCCCTGATTACTTCCCACAGATCATTACCCGTCAAGATATTTGCAAGTAGAATCTGGGCAGCCTGTAAAACAGTACCCCCCCGCTTCTCAGTCCGCATGGCCCATGCTGCATAACTTACGGTTGCAGGAAGCCGGTAGAGTTGTACCTCATGGATGGTTCCCTTGCTTACTTCTTTGTAGGAGCGAGGGGGGGACATCTGGATCTCTCCCAGGTCATAAAAGGCTTTTGTGAATGCTTCGTATACCGGAACGTACTCATGGACCAACTCTTCATCACAGCTGAGATGAAGTTGCAATCTCCTACGGTTTGAAAGTTTTCTCTGCAACTGTTCCAGTTCCTGGGCAATGGCGGGAAGGTCTTTCTCTTCTATAGACTCTAGGAAGAACCATTGATGAAGACCTGAGAGTTGCTCCCCCCCTTCCCACTGGATGGGAGAGAACACACTCGCTGCACAGAGACTTGCAAAGCTGTGGGCGCTGTAGGTAACACTATCAGCAAAATCAGTCCTGAAGTTGTTCAGTACCAGCTTCAACTGTTTCAAATCCCCCCCCACATTTGCTCCAGAGAGCAATTGCTGGATGAACTCCATGGCAGGTTCAAAATCTTCTCTGAGCGTCTTGACCCTGCAAAGCAGCGTCAAGACATCATTGTTGTTACAAGAACTACCCAATTCACCATAGACGTTAAAATCACCGGTCAGGTGTTTCAGTCTGGTTGCCACCTGTGCATAGGTGAGTTTCCCGAGGCCAGTGGTCTGGAGCATTCGCGTATACAACGGAAACAGCAGTAGTTCACGTTCACTGAAGTCCTCCACATTGAAAGCAAAGTCAGCATAGACTATCTGGTTACAAAACTGGGGGGGTCGGATAAAGAGTGGTTGTCCTGCACATTGCACCTCTTGGTGGGTGTTGGGACGAATTGTAGATGGTAGATCTTCCAGATGGAGGCGTGGAATGGTAGCCAATGCCTCTGGGGGGGTATCTCCTTCCATCTCAAACTGCAGGAAACGCTGGTTCTGGTCTTTCAAAACCTTGATTTCTTTCTTATCCAGGGACTCCGTGAGCTGTGTTGCGTATCGAGCTATGGCATCCGTCTGTCTCTTCTGATGTTCACCATCGGGTTTCACAGTAACCAAACAACGGTGAGGATTGTCCAGAAGATGGCGTTTGATCCATTTCTCAAAGTAGCGAGGGTCCTTATGCAGCGCATTCTCAAGTGCCTCAAGAGGTTTCCCCCCCGATTCTATAGTGGCACAGGGAGAGAGGTCATAGAGCCACCCTCTAAGGCTTCTGTTCAATGCCCTCAACCCGTTGGGAACACCTCCCGGTATTTCCAGCTGCTTGAAGCGAATCCTCTTCAGGGACGAGGCAACCATTTCTGGTTCCAGTCCCTCTTTCACGATTTCCTGCAAAGCCTTCAGGATGCAAGTTTTTGCTTCCTCTGCCAAGTCCGGATTGATCCCCCCCTTGAAGCCTACGAGGAACGGCATCTGCCTGAAGTCAGCACTCATCCCACTTTCAGGAGAAATATCGATACCTAGCTCACTGTCAAGCAGTGCCTTGTAGAGGGGGGGCGCTGCCTGATTACCAAGCAATAGGTCAACAAGCGTAGAGAGGGTGATGACCTGCAAGGGGGGGTCGGTAACATCAGTGGTAGCCCAGGAAAGCACTATAGAGGCGCTCTCCTTCGTCTGCCCTTCTTCCATGGGACTGGTAAGGGTAACACTTCTTTCTTTCTTCCAAGGTTCAGATGTTGGGCAGAGGCTGTTTACCTTAAGGGATCCACGTGTCTTCAGATACTCCCCCCCGTCAAGGAACGAAAGATATTCCCCCCCAACCTCCATATCACCAAACAAGAAAAGCTTGCAGTTGGAGGGGGGGTGGTAAAACTGGCTATAGAAGGATCTGAACTGCTGGTAATCCAAACGAACAATCTGCTCAGGATTACCGCCTGATTCAAAGGAGTACGGAGAGTCAGGGAACAGGGATCGAATACTGCCCTTGCCGACAATTGAATCATGGTCAGCGCTGTCACCCAGCATTTCATTGTAGACCACTCCTTCAAAGTGGCAACTCTCCTCTTCACAAACAAGGCGTACACCTTCTTGCCAGAACGTCTCCTCGCGTAGCAGAGGAGCGAATACAGCATCTGTATATACATGGAAAAGATTCTCAAAATCTTTCTTCAATGGACTTGCACCTGGATACAGGGTCTTATCTGGGTAGGTCATGGCATTCATGAATGTATTGGTACTGCCCTTGAGCAGGGTCATGAATGGATCTCTTACTGGATAGCGCTGACTACCGGCCAACACACTATGTTCCAGAATATGTGCGATACCACAATCATTGTTGGGAAGCGTCCGAAAGACATAGCTGAAGAATCGCTCTCTATCAGAATTGATGAGCTGAAAGACCTCCATATTGGTTTCAATATGTCGAAATAAATATCCGGTTCCTTCATACTCATCAAGGTGGGTAATCTCCACCAGCTGGAAGCCCGCGAGCTCATCCCCCCCTAAGGCCCATTGCCGTTGTATCATGCTCATTCGCTCCTATGTAAGGTGGACACTACCACGAGTTCTGATGATTGACAACCCTAGCCTCAAGCTCTAACGTTCTCCTATGCATACCATAGGACCACATACCAGTATTGCCGGCGGTGTACAGCACGCAGTCATACAGGCATTTGACCTTGGAGCCAATGCCTTTGGAATGTTCACCAAGAACCAACGGCAATGGAAATCCAAGGATCTGGAGAAGGAAGCCATAGAACTGTTCAAGTCTACCATGGCGGAGAAAGGTTTTACAGCACAACAAGTGCTGGTACACGATAGTTATCTTATCAATCTGGGTAATCCTGACCCTGAAAAACGAAAGAAAAGCCTAGATGCCTTCATCGATGAACTTCGGCGGGTTGAGCAATTGGGATTGAGCCTTCTTAACTTCCATCCAGGATCCCACTTGGGACTCGTTGATACCAAGGAGAGTCTCGCTCTTGTTGCTCAGAGCATCGATATTGCCCTCAAGGAAACTGACCATGCAATTGCTGTGATCGAGAACACCGCAGGACAGGGCACGAACTTGGGGGGGTCTACCTTTGAGGAGCTTGCATATCTCTTTGAACAATGCAAAGAAAGAGAACGAATAGGCTTCTGCATCGACACCTGTCATGCCCATGCTGCAGGATACTCCATGAGCAGCCCCCCCGAAGCATTCAATACAGCAATGGAGCAATTCGATGAGCTCATTGGAATCTCACATCTCAAGGGAATGCATCTCAACGATGCAAAAAGCGGTGCCGGCAGTCATCTTGACCGACATGCAAGCCTTGGTATGGGAAGCATTGGATGGGCCACCTTTGAGCACATTGTAAGTGATGCACGATTTGAAAACATGCCTCTCATACTTGAAACGGTGGACAGTACGCTCTGGAGGGATGAGGTAGCCCATCTTCGCTTCGGAGGAAGACAATGAAACAGGTATTTGCTAGGCCTCTTCTGTTTGGACACAGAGGGTCTTCAGTTGACCACATTGAAAATACACTTCCCAGCTTTGCTGACTGCCTGGAACATAATATTGATGGAATAGAACTGGATGTACAACGTTGTAAAAGCGGCGAGTTGGTCGTGATCCACGACTATGACCTGAAGCGGGTGGCAGGCCACCCAGGCAAAGTAGCTGAACTCTCCTACCAACAACTCAAGGAGATTGATATCGGAAAGGGAGAACATGTTCCCTTGCTCACTGATGTTTTTGCCTTGGGAGGTGCTGCCCTCTATTATGATATTGAGATCAAGGCACCCGGTACAAAGAACCTTGGAGTGGAGCAGCTTCTGCTTGAGCAGATTCGCCAATCCGGACTGGAATCCCGATGTTTGGTCAGTTCATTCAATCCGATCAGCCTACTCAGATTCAAACGAAAGAGCAAAGGGTCTATCCCGACCGGCCTTATCTATGGAGATGAATCTGGGGGGGTCCCTAGAATACTCCGTCATGGTTTTGGAAGGCATATCACCCATCCCTCCTATGTAAAACCATCGAAGGATCAAATCAAGGAAGCTCTATCCTTTGCCTACCAGCTCTGCGCCTGGACAGTCGATGATAGAGAGGAGGCCAAATCTCTTCTTGCTCAAGGAGTGATGGGAATCATCAGCAATAACCCAAAAGCTCTACAAGACTTGTTCAACGTTTGAACAACCAGGCACTCTGCAGGTAGGCAGCAATGGAACCAAAGCGGGAAAAAGCCACTCTCTGAGCCTCATCACGACTCTCTCCTGAGCCGACGGCTTCAACCGAGAGGGTGTCAAAGAGCAAGGCTCCAGTTTTCAAATCGTACAAACCAACATTCCCACTGGCCACCACCACATAGCGATCACGTACCTGTTGCTGACTCGCCACGCCTACACTTCCAAGAAATGCCAGGTCTGCCTCTCCCTGCAGAGCAGAGAGTTGATCCTCGATGTCGGTCGGTCTGAGGTCAATCTCCTTCACCATGATGTCATCATGACCAAGTTCCTGGTTGAATACCTTGAGCGCCTGTTCTCCACCGACGAGAGATCCTTCAAGAGAGAACTCCTGTATCTCTGAAAGAATACGCTTGGAGGAAACGGTGGAGGTAATCGTGTAGGGGGGGAATGTAATGGAGATGGTTGAGACTGCTTCCTTTATTCTTTCAACCTGTTCCTGAGAGAGAGACTTCTCGAGTTTTGCGATGGTCGATGAAAGATCAAGCGAGAAAACAATCTGACCATCCTTCACCAAGCCTTGGTTATAAGGAATGAACAAGAAATATCCATCGCTTGCAGTATTGAACTGAAGAAAATCGGAATAGGTCTCAGAGAGGCTGTTCCTCGCTTTGAATGTCGCATTGATAGAGGCATTGAGTACCTTTGGAGAGAGCAACCTGCTCTTCCTTCGCAGGTATACTGTAACTCGTGCCTCTTTCTCCACTTCGTTACGTAGGCTGAACCGTAACGCTTCTATAAAGGAAACAGCTTTATCCAAAAGTGTTTCAGTCTCAAATTTCCTTTCACTGACCGGACCCTCTGCAGACAATATGGTAGCTTCCAAATACTGTTTGATAGCACCAGTATCATCATTGGAACGATAAGCTTGGTCAGCTTTTTCCAAGATTGCTTCAATGGCTTGTTCCCGTTCAATCATCTGGTTGTAGACACTGGTGCGCCTTCCACTGAGCAATGATTCATTCATTCGTGCGAGCAGATAGACATCGAATCCAGTTCTTCCCTCACTAACGGTATGTTCACTCGCGATGGTTAAATTAAAATCTGTTATAGCATTTGTGGTGGTGAGTTCTCGATAATACATATCATACACATCCTCACCAACGTACGAGGATATCTGTCTCAAGATGGATTCATAGGCCAACAGTCGTGCATTGTAGTTGACAGGTGCTGTTCCCTTACCCACAAAGGCAACTTCCCCCCCACTCCGTTGCTGAGGTGAGTATATCCAGGAGGGGGGGAGCCCCCCCTCTACCTGTGCCCTAACCAGGGAGGAGAGCGAGGAACAGGAGATAAGCATTAAACTCAGCATGAGCACAAGGCAAGCTTTCAGGAAGAGTCGTTTCATAGTGTATAAGTGTACGCTGTTGTGAGCTTGAGGAAAAGCCCTTGTTCTAGAAGCGATACGTTACTTGCAGCTACCCGGTTCCCCCCCAGTGAGAGGGAGAGTGTCCAAGCAGAGAAGGCACACGCAACACCCAATTCTCCGGATGCCTGATAAAAAATCTCCTGGATGGATGTATCGTATCCAGCGGAGAACAAGGCAGTCGCTTCAAGGGAAAGGTTCCTTACCAGAACGTTCTGAGAGGAAAAGAACTGGCTGAGAGGAAGCTTCGCTCGGAGTCCTGCACTGCCATAGATACGGTTAGTCGTTGTTGCACCGAGACCTAATTGAACAGAGTATGGATGCATTGGAAGCGGCCAGGAAGTAAGTAGATCAAAGGCAGGATCCAGATCTCTGTTGAGTGAGAGAGAAAATGACACGCTCTTGTTCCCCCCCTGCTCCTTGAGCTCCATACCCAAGAAGAGCGGCTTCCCTGAAAGCTGGGAGAGCAACAATACTCCCTCATCCTCAGCTACCTGGGTCACCACAACCACGCCCTGGGTTCTCTGCCTTGCATCCAGAACAGTGAATCTATCTCCCTCTGCATAGGAAAAATCCTCAACCTTGGCCCCCCCAAATCCACGACCAGTGAAGGAGGTCAGACCCAGGGGGGGGCAAGGATTCAAACAGGGAAAGACCATCATAATTCAGCGCTGTTGCAAGGCGCTTTTGAAAGCTCTCGGCTTCCCCCCCAAGAAGTGTATAGCTGAGGTGTCTCTCCCCCCCGTATGAAAGAGAAAGTGTATACTCCCCCCCCTGTTCATTACCTTCCAGTACAGCATTCAGCAAGCCTTCTTCGCTCAACCGCTCCACGAGAGCTTCCTCTAGTGCTTGCTGTACTCCTTCTGCCACCTCCTGTGGCACAGCCGAATCATACGTAAATGAAAGCTGCGCCGAGGAGAGTGGAGACAGGGCAAAGGTAAGGAACAACAGGGAGAGTACTAACCTCATGTTGCAGCCCCCCCAACCTCAATGATTTTCAGGATCAGGCGAGCTGCATCCTCCATTGCTGGCAGAGCTGCCCACTCAAACTGGGAGTGAAGATTATGTCCACCGGTGAAGATATTCGGACAGGGGGGGATATTCCTTTCATTGGCCATACGTGCACCATCGGTACCTCCCCCCTGATCAAGGCTTGCTCAAGCTTGAATCCCAGCTCATCTCCAGCTTTTAGAAGATTATTCATGGCAAAGGGTTTGTTCTTCGCAACCAAAGCCATGTTGTAGTAGATGTGTTTTGCATCAACAGTGACTGTTCCGTTTGGATAGAGAGCCTCTGTAGCGGCTGCCAACTGCTTGATTGCCTCAATTCTCCGGTCGAGTATTTCCAGGTCAAAATCCCTGAGGTACAGGGTGAGGTCAACCTCGGTATTCGTGCCGCTCATGCTCTGCGCACAGTAGTAACCATAGCGCTCATCAGTGGCCTCCGGACTCTCTGCCTGGGGGGGCAGAGCGTTGACGAAAAAGGCTGCCATGGTCAGAGCATTGACGAGTCGACCTCGGGCAGCCCCCCCAAAGTGGTAGCTCACCCCCCCGCTGAAGTGAACTCGTACCGTTGCAGCATTGAAACATTCACTTTCGATCTCATAACGCTTACCACCATCGATGGTATAGCAGTAGTCACAGCTGATCTTATCGTACGGGAACGTATCCATGCCAGCGCCGGTTTCCTCATCGCTGGTGAAGATGAACTCCACCACCCATGCTTGATCTCAGGATGGGAGAGCAGATACTCTGCGGCGCTCATGATCTCAGCCACACCAGCCTTGTCGTCACTTCCCAGGAGCGTATTCCCGTCGGTGACAATGACGGTCTCTCCCTTGTAGCGTAACAGTTCAGGATTGTCTTCTACCTTGAGGGTGTGTTCTTCATTGAGCGGGATATCTTTTCCTTCATACGACGCAATGACTCGGGGGGGCTTCACACCGTTTCCTGGGACATCATCGGCTGTATCAACATGAGCCATGAAGGCTACGGTGGTACATCATGATCAATGTTGGAGGGGGGGAGCCTGCCTATGACAACTCCATTCTCATCAACTTGGATGTCCTCAATCCCCCCCAGGACGCGCAATTCTTGTTCAAGCAACCTGAGCAAGTCCCATTGGCCATCAGTGGAGGGGGGGTGCTTCTCCCCCCTACTTTCTTGTCATCACTCATGGTATCTATGACTGCATAGCGCAGAAATCGTTTCAGTATAGTATCTGCAAATGTATTGGGCATTGGCCTCTCCTTCATTGTGAGTATTCCAATGCCCAGTATTTCACAAACTAGTCTTGCAGGCAACCAAATCAATACTATTTAGATAGTGAAGTCATAACTCGACAGCATTGGCTTGATCATATCCACCACATTGTAGAGTGCAAACACACAGATGATGATTCCAGTGACAACTGGTCCCCCCCGTTTGAGCGTCTTTCCCACTGAGATGACACTCGCTGTCATGGCACTGGAGAGTTCCGGCTCTGTAGTCACCGTCTTTAACCAATCACCAAAGGCTTCATCGGGAGTGCCACCAAATTGATAATATCTCCAAATCGACATGACCGTGGTGGCTACCACTCCGCTTGCAATGGCTATGGCAGTCGCCGCTGAGATTTTTCCCCCCCAGAATACAGTGGTCGGAATACAGGCATAAACCACTCCGGCTGTAAAGAGTACCAGTGTCCTGGTTACCAGTTTCTGCATATCCTTCCAAAAAGCGGCTCGCTGGCTGGGGGGGGCCAAGCCACGGGCAAGCGTCTCTCCTCTTGCCTGAAGCAAGCTCCGCCTCACTTCCAGCTGCTGTTCAAGCTGTTGTTGTTCCTCATCACTGAGGAGTGTATGTGCGTAAGAGACCACCGTTTCAACGTCCGCCTCTCCCTGTGGGTCCCCCCCTACCGCATAACAGAACTCCAAATACTCTCTTCCTTGGCCTTCAGAGAGGGTATTGTTGACAATTTGCTTGCCAGAGGGGGGGTCACTCTTTGTCAGTGAACGACTTACCTCCTCTTCCAGATATGGCCACACAACTTCCTTCTGTTGTTCAATCATATCAGAGACTGCAGGCAGCAGCTGGTCATCTGAAATCTTCTGCTTCTCAACTGTTTGCAGTCCCATCGAACAACCAGAGAGTTGCAGTATGAGCAACAATACCACAATCTGGGTACCTATACGTCTTCCTATCATATTCCTTCCTCCTCTTGTATATATTCCCTCTTTGTTTGCTTCAGGGAGAATGTCCACCCCCCCACAAGCAAGGAAAACCGAATCATGGGAAAGCGGGAAAATCGCAAAGAAAGCGTGTTGTATGCTGAACTGAATACTCCGTTTGGGTCACGTAGGATTACCCTCGGTTCAACACGCAATCCCTTGTAAGGTGAATGTCCACCCGAATGCTATTTCGTTGAGAAATGTCAGAGAGTCCTCCTCATCGTCATACCAGTCATTGAAAAGGAATCCCACCTGGATCAGGGAGACAGTGAGATGTAATCCATAGTCAAAGGGGGGGTAGTAATCGAGAAAGAGTCCGCTTTCCAGTAATATAGGTCCTCCTCTCTCACGCTCAGCAGCAAGTCCAATGGGAAGACGGAGGGCGAACTGATCATCAAGGGAGAGCCCAACCTCCACACGAGCGAGTACTGTCTCCTCCCACAATGCATCGATAAGGGAACTATCCACAGAACAGAACAGGGTATGTCCTGCCCCCCCGAAGAGAGGGCTGCAAATGATGAAGAGTGGGATGAGAATCATCAGGATACGCACGTAATTCCTCCGTACACTGAAGCTAGCACGGAGAGGAAGGAGGGGGGGATATTCACCAAATTGGGTACTAAAAAAATTGGAGGAAAGGGCCTCTTCATAAGAAAAACAGGAATTCTTCTCATTAATGGAAGTAACTCATGGTAAACTTGTACACAAACTATGAACTTTATTGTTATAGTTTATTGTAAGGAGTTTGTTGTGAACAAGATTTGGTCTGTAGTATTGATTGTCATTGCTGTTCTGACCGTGGCTGCAGGTACCTACTGGTACGTGGAATTCAGGCCCTTGGCTGGAGAAAGTGAAACAGAACAAACGGCAACCAGTGAACAAGCACAGAAGGGTGAGACCATACAGGTCCCACAGGTTTCTTCTGTACAGAAAGACGAACCACAGCAAACCGCAGAAATCCCATCTGAGCTCCTGCAAATTTCCGAGGCACCAGTACAAGACCCCCCCCGGAAGCACCAGTGATGAAGTCAGTAGCCAAACAATCGGTGATACAGGTTACAGAACCGATGCCACTGCCTGTAAGCCCCCCCTTGATCCAAAACGGACTCCTCAAACTCCCAAGGCCCAGAGGTCCAGTGGTCCAGATTCCTTTCGCGCCTCCGGGGGGGGTTGCAAAAACAGATCAGGTCGAAAAAGGCTTGGTACAAGAAGCAACGCCTGTCCTTGCATTGGAAGAAGAACCCAGAAAGAAAGAAGAGCAAATGGAAATACCACTGCCAGAAGAAAAAGAAGCTGAAGAAATACAGGCGGTGGTACTCAAGCCGAGCACCCCCCCATCAGTAGCTGCCAGCGAGGTAATCTTCGACGAGCAAGCTTTCCAATGGTCGATCAACTCTTCAGTCTCATTCATTGACTATCAGTTCCCTGGAACGGTTAAAGGCTTTGACATCCAGGTTGACCTGCTCAAGCATGGGGGGGAGGGATCCTTCAAGTTTGGAGGAGCCCTTGAATATGCGAAAGTCGGAAGCGACCATGAGATAAGCGTGCTGGGCAAGGTACAGTGGAACCTCAGAGATGATAAGCCTCTCTCCTTCCCCCCCCTCTCCGTCTCGCTTGGTCCAACGGTTATCATACCGTCCAGTGGAAGCAATGAATTTGGAGTGACTGGAAAAATCCAAGGAGGCGTCTCCTACGCATTGACTGAATGGATGCGCGTCTTCTACGAGGCAGGAGTACAGGCACAGTGGATCATCACTGCCAATGACTTCACCATACAGCTTGAACCAATGAGAATTGGATTTGGATTCAGTTTCTAGAGATCCTTGAAAGAGGGAGCCCCCCCACTGGCTTCCTCTCCTACCCCCCCAACATCCCCCCCAGGAGGCATGCTCCAGCCTAGAGCTGCAGTGAGAGCCTCCTTTTTTTGCGTGTGCACGGGAGACGACAAACTTGGCTTCACTTTGGCCCTTTGCCTTGAATGTAATCCCACTGCGCACGGAGAGCACCTTTCCTATAGAGAAACCCTCCAAATCAGCAATGGCAAGGCAATATGACTCTTTTACAGGATTTCTTCCATCCTTTCGATAGAGAATGATTTCATCTTTAGTGATAATCAATCTGCCTCTGAGCAGATCGCCCTCCCCCCCGAGTGGGGGGGGAACCATGGCACAAAACAAAGAGTAGTGAAACGTCTCGTCTGTAGCCCTGATTACCTCTTTTTCAGAAACATAGTAGGTAATTCTGTAGAACAGCCATACCAAAAAGAACAAGAGGGGGGGGAACGATGCATAATAGAGCCCCCCCTTACCGATATAGGAGGGATTGATAAAGACCAAAAAGAAGGTCAATGCCAATAGGATGAGTTTAATTAAAGCTTGCATGCTCCCAATGTACTTGCTCGAAGAAAAAAAAGAAAAGCCATGAAGCAAATGTTTGCCGTCTGCCTCTTACTTGGTGGAGGCTACAATGAACAGACTATCACAATGTTCACGTTGGCTTTGGATTCCCCCCCTACTTTGTTGCTGCATGTGTTTTACATTTGGGGGGGGATGCAAAGAAGAGAGTGCAGGTCGCTCCTCCTTGCATGTAAGCATGGAGAAGCGGTCTACAGCTGAGAAGACCTTGTTGCCGAATGACACTCCCCCCCTGGAAGTGTCTCGCTACGTAGTGGAAGGTGCAGGACCCCCCCAGGATACCACCTTCAGTGTCATGTCCAACACCAGTACTGTGGATGTGGATGGTCTCTTGATTGGCAACTGGGATATCACGGCCGTGGGACGAAACAACCAGGGCGTTGATCTGGTCACAGGATCTGTTTCGGTCAACCTATCCAAGGATCCCTTGGAGACGATCATCAAACTGGACGCACTAAGCGGAAACGGTATGATGGATATTCATCTCCAGTGGGATGCAAGCAAGATCAACAACCCCCCCAGCCTTGAGGTATGGCTTACCGACCCAGAGGGAACTTCCACATCGCTTACCCCCCCAACAACAAACAACATGGAAAACGGCTCTGTTGTCATTGGTGGTTCTTATCCTGCAGGATCCTACTTGCTGAGGGCAAAGCTGTACAGTGGTTCAACGGCAGTGGCCGGATGTGCTGAGGTTATAAGGGTGGTAGGAAACAAGACCACAGAAGGAGTTGTTGCACTGACATTGGATAAGTATGCGGATATTCCAGCTACCATTACCTTGGTGAACAATTTGGGCGTACCTGTTGAGTGCAACATCCAAGGAATCAGTGAAGTCATGGAGGCACAGGTACCTGCTACAGCAACCCTTTCTGCTGACAATGCAACAGATCTGGAGGTGAGTTGGTACCTCGACGGAGAGGAAGTAAGCAATGCCCTCTCCTGTTCCTTCACCCCCCCAGAGAGTGGCCAACATCGCTTGGATGTCATTGCAAAAGGAGCTCTCCTGGCTAGTACTGGATCGGCCAGCATCACTTTCAAAGCCGCTGTTGAGGGAACTACTGGAGTTCCGAAACTCGTCGGATTGGTAGAGGACACTACCGATGGCTTATATGTCGGGAAAAATGCACATTTGGCATTCCTGCCCGATGGAAAGTTGTTGCTGGCCAGCAACCAACATCAGACTATTCAGGTCTGTAGGATTGTCCGCGATACCCTGGAGGTGGTTAACACCTATACTACATCTGATGGCTTCAACGCAGTGGGGGGGGTGACCGACGTCTATGTCGACCCTCTTACAAAACTTGTTGCCATTGCTGATGGGAGCATACCGAGCCTATGCGTCTATCTCTATGATTCAAAGACTGCAACGCTCAGCAAACAGTTTGAACGAAACAACACCTATTTCAAAAACAGCAGTTCAAGCAAAACCTTCACAAGCTTGCATCATCTGAGTAAGGAGTCAACCACAGGAATTCTCTATGGTCTGATACCTGATGCATCGCATGTGATACAGACAAATCTGTATGCCCAGAGTCCCGAGAGCGCTGATCCTGATGAGTATATTTGGTGGTTCTCCAATCCGCCTGTCTTTGACGCTTGGCAATCTCTGAGGGATCCCAGAGTGCAGCATTGGCAGACACGGTAACTGGTTTCCTTAAACTCTGCCGGAAGAATGACATGGGTGATTTGTTTGCACAGGATGAGCATTTCCAGAGTACTGACACCCCCCCATATCTGGACAATATTGGGGGGGCCTTGCATTTCATAAACGATGATCAACTCATTTACGCAACGGATAATGATATTGGAAGGTTTGCCTATGCAAGTAATGCATGGACACAAAAGGAGGTGTATACCTCCTCCCAGAACGATATCGGGGGGGCAATGGAGGGAATCTCACAGCTCCTCACCAATAAGGATGACACCATGCTCTATGTGCTTGCAAAAAAACAGCAAGAACGTCGTCTCCTTCTCGGTTGATGGGTTCGGAAGACCACTCTTCTTGGAAAATTGCACACTTGGGGGGGATTTTGCTCCTGCAAGAATGTCAATCTCACCAACTGAAGAACACCTTGCCATTGTCTCTGACCTGAATGATTCACTGATCCTGTGTGCTATTCCCTAACTTTCGGTATTGCGCTCCTTAATACATTGAGACCCGGATTTTTCCGGGTCT
>JDSH01000131.1_pt1 | contig 24412 bp, 36 predicted proteins | sample 199451 | NCBI WGS metagenome assembly JDSH01 (sample SAMN02584198, study PRJNA231836) | bioreactor metagenome | isolation source: continuous culture bioreactor electron acceptor NO2- transfer2 day 38 after... | place: Germany: Bremen | reverse complement strand
AAGATGGGCAAAAAGAACGCGAAACTCTATCGCAACCTGAAAAAACGGTATCAGGAAGAAGGCGATTTTGAGGCGCTTGAGACCGCACGGGCCCTACTGAAAGAACAGCAGAACATTTCGCTGGGTGACCGCGAGCGGCTATACGGTTTCATTGAAGGCGGCGGCAAGGTGATACTGCCGGAGCCGCAGCCGTTGCTGACGCCGGAATCCAAGATGCCGGGGGGGCTGGACGGACAGAAGATGTCCAAGTCCTACAACAATTACATTGGCTTGCGTGAAGATCCGGACAGTGTTGCTCAAAAGATCCGGACCATGCAAACCGACCCGCAGCGGGTGCGACGGACAGACCCGGGCGAGCCGGAGAAGTGCCCGGTCTGGGGGGGTATGCACAAAGTCTACTCGGACGAGCAGACCTGCCAGTGGGTACAGGAAGGCTGCCGCAGCGCCGGTATTGGCTGCCTGGACTGCAAAAAGCCGCTGATCGATGCCATCATCGAGGAACAGAAGCCGTTGCATGAGCGTGCCAGGGAATACGAGAGCAATCCGGATCTGGTGCATTCCATTCTGCAGGAAGGGCGAGAGCATGCGCGCGATGCCGCCCGTGATACCCTGGAAGAAGTCCGTGCAGCGATGGGGGGGCTCAGCTACCGCTGATTCCTGACCGCCAATAACGTCAAAGGCTGGCAAAGGCATGACCGAAGACACCAGGGAGCCGGAAGAAGCGCAGGCAACGACACCGGAACAGGTGCCGCTGGCGCTCGTATCCGGCAAACCCCCCCTGGTGGATATCCCCCCCAAGGATCTATATATCCCGCCGGATGCCCTCGCGGTTTTTCTGGAGCCTTTGAGGGGGGGCCGCTGGATTTGCTGCTCTACCTCATTCGCCGCCAGAACATGAATATCCTCGATATTGATGTCAGTGAAATCACACGCCAGTACATGGATTACATTGGTGCGGTGGAAGCGATGCGGTTCGAGCTGGCAGCCGAGTACCTGGTGATGGCTGCAACCCTGGCGGAGATTAAATCCCGTATGTTGCTACCCCCCCGCCAGGAGAGTGACGATGAAGACGATATTGACCCCCCCCGGGCAGAGCTGATTCGCCGGCTGCAGCAGTACGAACGCTTCAAGAAGGCTGCGGAGGATATCGATGAGATCCCGCGCATGGAACGGGATACCTATCCGGCTTCCGCTGCTTTACCCAAGCTTCCGTCATCGCAACCCCCCCATCCGGACGTTGATATGAAGGAGCTGTTACTGGCGTTGCAGGGTGTTTTGCAGAGGGCGGATCTGTTTACCAGCCACCATGTCGAGAAAGAGCGGTTATCGACAAGGGAGCGGATGTCCCACATTCTGTCTGTGCTGCAGGGCGACCGGTTCGTAACATTCGAGAGCTGTATACCCTTGAAGAGGGCCGGCTTGGCGTGGTGGTGACCTTTCTCGCCACACTGGAACTGGTGAAAGAACAGCTGATTGAAATCGTTCAGGCGGAAGTGCTCGGCCCCCCCATTCATGTCAGGGCGCGGGCGGCAAGCTGAAGGATCGAGTGACACTATGAACGAAGAACATCTGACCCGTATTCAGGCTATTGCGGAGGCGGCACTGTTGGCGGCCGGCAAGCCGTTGTCTCTGGAGCAGCTGCGCGAGCTGTTTGGCGAAGATGAGCGCCCGGCCCGGCAGGTGATGGAGCATGCGCTGATGATGCTGGAGCAATCCTGCGAAGGCCGCGGCTTCGAGCTTCGCAAGGTTGCCAGCGGGTACCGATTGCAGGTCAGGGAAGAGTTTGCGCCATGGGTTGGTCGGCTGTATGAGGAAAAGCCCCCCCAGCGTTATTCCCGGGCGCTTCTCGAAACTCTGGCCCTGATTGCCTATCGTCAACCCATCACCCGTGGCGAGATCGAGGATATTCGTGGTGTTACGGTAAGCAGCAATATCATTCGAACACTGCTTGAGCGAGAGTGGGTGCGCGTGGTCGGTCATCGGGATGTCCCTGGGCGGCCTGCCATGTATGCCACCACACGCCAGTTCCTCGATTATTTCAACCTGACCGGGCTGGATGAACTGCCTCCGCTTTCTGAGGTGCGTGACCTTGAGGAAATCGGTCGGGAAATAGAGCAGAACATGCAGGGAGAGATCAAATTCGACTCTCCTGATGGTTCGGGTGCCAGTCCGGACTCTGACTCGGAGTCCCAGGCGCCTGAATCGGATCAGACACTTCACTGAAACCCAGGTTTCAGCCCCCCCGTATATCAAGGATATCTACCCTTATGGCGGCAAAAGGCCCCCCCGAAAACAAAACAGCCCGTAGCGATCAGTCTCTAAGTGCAGGCCCCCCCGAGCGGGTGCAGAAGCTGCTTGCCCGCGCCGGCGTTGGCTCCCGGCGGGAAGTGGAAGGCTGGATAGAGGCCGGTCGACTGCTGGTTAATGGCGTTCCGGTTCAGCCTGGCCAGAAGGCTTCCACTTCTGATCGTTTTGAGCTTGATGGCAAGCTGCTGGATGTGAGTTCAGCTGCCGAAGTTGTGCGTCGGGTGCTGATTTACAACAAGCCGGAAGGTGAGGTGACCAGCCGGAAAGACCCGGAAGGGCGGCCCACGGTGTTTGACCGCCTGCCGCGGCTCAAGGACCAGCGCTGGATCTCCATTGGGCGTCTGGATATCAACACTACCGGTCTGGTGTTGTTTACCACCGACGGTGAGTTGGCGAATCGCTTGATGCATCCCTCCAGTCAGATTGACCGGGAATACGCGGTTCGGGTATTCGGTGAAGTGGATGACGCCATGATTGAGCGCCTGAAGGAAGGTGTGCTGCTTGAAGACGGCATGGCCAAGTTTACCGATATCAGCCCGGCGGGTGGCAAAGGTATGAACCAGTGGTTCCACGTAACCTTGCTGGAAGGTCGCAACCGGGAGGTGCGTCGCCTTTGGGAATCTCAGGGCGTTCGGGTGAGCCGTCTCAAGCGGGTACGGTATGGACCGATCTTCCTGCCCAGCCGGTTGACCATGGGCCGTTGGGAAGAGCTGGATCAAAAGGGTGTTGATGCGCTGAGCCGTGCCGTCGGGCTCGGCAGCGTTGCTGTACCCCCCCAGAAAACTCCGGGAGAGCAGGCTGCCCATGATCGCAAGCGTCGCAAGAGTCCTGGCAAATCGCTGCAACGGACGCGTAAAGGTGGAAGCTGGCAAGTCGCCGATGGTGCGCCGCCAAAAGCCCGGTCAGATTCCCGCGGGAAGCCATCTGCAGGCAAGGGCAGAAAGCGAGCACGCTGAGACCTCTCTTCAGGAAATACTTGCGAATACCCGCGTGCAGTTTCTGCCGGCCGCCTTGGCCCGGTAGAGTGCTTCGTCGGCCCGGGCAAGCCATTGCTCGGGCTGTTCATCCGTCAGATGCATCGCCACACCGCAACTGGCGGTGACCGTCAAAGGTGTTTCACCGCCGTCCACTCGAATGCTTTCAATGGCACCCCCCCGAATTCGATCTGCTACATCACGGGCTTCCTGCTCATTGGTATGAGGCAGGAGAATGGCAAACTCCTCACCACCAAAGCGATAGACCGTGTCGGAATTACGCAGGGCCTGCTCAAGCTTTTCCGCGGTGCGAGCGAGAATGTGGTCGCCAACCACATGGCCGTGGTTGTCGTTAATCAGTTTGAAGTGATCCAGATCGCACAGGATCAGGCTCCAGGGGGGGGCGCCGTGTCTGTCCGCCATGGCGCTGGAGCGCTGGAGCGCTTCGTCCAGTGCCCGTTTGTTGCCAATGCCTGTCAGGGAATCCGTCAGTGCGGTCTGTTCGATGGCAATGAACTGGCAGGCATTTCGAATATGGCAGATCGCACCGGAGAGCATCATCTCGATACCCGTCAGTTCCTCTTCGCTGAATCGCTGGCGACGGTGTAACGTCAGAGTGCCATACTGCTGACCTTCCAGAGAGAGACGGTACTCGCAGCGATGGGGGGCCCACCCATGCCAGTGGAAAAAATGAAGTCCTGACGGGCGATGCGGTGCCTGTAATTGAGTGAGTCGAAAGGCACCATGTCTGTCATCTCCTCCGCCAGAATCGACAGTTGCGCCTCGAGGGAGAGAGTGGTGCTCAGGCGTCTGGCCAGCCGGGCCATGACATCGGAGGTGTTGTTCCAGTCCTGGAACGACTGCTTCAAAGCGGCAAGCCGCGCGGGGGGGCGGGAAGTGTTTGGCCGGATCGATGTCAGGTTTTTCACAGTAGGACGCTCTGCTGGTGACAAAGTGATTTGCTGTACCAATAAGCAGAAAAAAAATGCCACAAGATAAAAAAATCAATAAAAACAACAGGAAGGTGTCTCCTGTTAAAGTCGATTCCATAAACTGGCAGATAATATTTGCCTGGTTGTCAAAATTCCGGCAGCGGGTTGCCGGTTCTGAAGACGTGCAATCGAAATGTCGGACAAAGGGGGGGTGGGGGGGCTGCCAAAAGCCTGTGATAAACTCCTGCGCTTGAATGTACCAAGCGAGCTGTCGATTTATGAGATTTCAGGCACCGGAAAGCCTATCCGAACAGATTGCCCAGCATCTGGGGGGCAGCGCATTGTTGTTCGCGATCTCAAGCCGGGAGAGCGAATTCAGGAGCTCAAGGTCGCCGGCGATCTGAATGTCAGCCGCGGCTCCGTGCGTGAGGCTCTGCTGATTCTGGAGCGGCGTCATCTGGTTGAGATCTATCCCCCCCGGCGCGGGGGGGCGGTGGTGTCGGAGCTGACGATAGACTCGGTGAATGCCCTTTACGATATTTACATCGATCTGCTGTGCATGTTGGCTCGCAAGGTGCTGGAGCGTTGGCCAGGTGAACAGCTCGGCGGCGTGATGGGGGGGCAGGTTAATGAAATGCAGGCGGTTATTGATGCCCTGAACTCGAATGCGCCCGATGCCGCAGAGCGGGTCATTGAAGCGGGGGGGTTCGGGGGGGTCATGCAGTACGCCTACCGTCTGGTTGACAATCCCTTTCTTGAGGAAACCCTCGAAAACTTCCGTCCCGCCATCAGCCGGACCTATTACGTGGCGCTGGATCATTTCCGGAGTGAGATCGCAGAAACCGGTACCTTCTTCCGTCGTCTGGCCGATGCTGCCGTTGAGGGTGATTCCGAGCGTCTGCAACGGGTTATTCAGGACTTTGGCGAGCATCAGCGCCACCAGGTTCTGAGTATTCTCACGGAGGAGACCGCCTGATATGCGGCTGAAGTCCATCAAGCTCGCGGGATTCAAATCCTTTGTTGATCCCACTACGGTGCCTTTCCCCCCCTCCAACATGACCGCGGTGGTGGGCCCTAACGGCTGTGGCAAGTCCAATATTATCGATGCTGTTCGCTGGGTAATGGGTGAAAGTTCCGCGAAGTACCTGCGTGGCGAATCGATGACCGACGTTATCTTCAACGGTTCCAGTGCCCGCAAGCCGGTGGGACAGGCGTCTATTGAACTTGTTTTTGACAACAGTGACGGATCGGCGCCCGGCGAGTTTGTGAAGTTCAACGAGATTTCGGTAAAACGCCGGGTTTCCCGGGAAGGGCAATCCGAGTATTTCCTGAATGGCTCCAAATGCCGTCGTCGTGACATTACCGATCTGTTCCTTGGCACTGGTCTCGGGCCGCGCAGTTACGCCATTATCGAGCAGGGCATGATTTCCCGGCTGATTGAGGCGAAACCTGAGGAATTGCGGGTGTACATCGAGGAAGCTGCGGGCATTTCCAAATACAAGGAACGGAGGCGGGAAACGGAGAACCGTATTCGCCGTACTCAGGAGAACCTGGAGCGGCTGACAGACCTTCGCGAAGAGCTTGGACGTCAACTGCAGCACCTGGAGCGTCAGGCGGCAGCCGCGGAAAAATACAAAGCCTACAAACAGGAAGAGCGCGAAAAGAAAGCCGAGCTAACCGTGTTGCGCTGGAAAGCCCTGGATGACGATCTTCAGACCTGGCGCGGAAAAATCCGCGATACCGAGCTGGAACTTGAGAAGTTCCTGACCGAAAGGGTGAACCTGGAAACTTCGCTGGAATCGCTCCGGGAAGACCACCATGAACGGACCGAGCACTTTAACCGGGCTCAGGCCCGGTACTATGAGCCGGGGGGGCCGACATTGCCCGTATTGAGCAAAGTCTGGAGCACCAGCGCGAGCGCAGCCGACAGACTGCCGCAGAGCTGGATCAGGCCCTGGCCAACGAGCGCGAATTAGGCCGCGAACTGGAACAGGATGAAGAAAAGCTGGCCACGCTCCGGGAAGAGCTCGACATGATCGAGCCTGAGCAGGAGGCATTGGCGATACGTTCAGAGGAATCGGCCGAGAAGCTCCAGCAGGCAGAAGAGGCCATGAGTGACTGGCAGCACCGCTGGATGAGTTCAGTACCCGTTCATCGGATGCCCGCCGGCAGGCCGAACTGGCGCAATCCCGAATTCGCTCTCTTGAAGACGCCATCGAACAGCTGAAAACCCGACAACAGAAATTGCGCGATGAGCAGGCGCTGCTGGACGGACAATTGGATCGCTCGGAGCTCGAGCAGCTTCTGGAAGAACAGGAAACCCTGGCACTGAAAAGGGAAGAAACCGCGGAGCGTATTCAGCAACTGCAGGATCAGGTGTATTCGAGCAGACAGGCTTTGCGCGAAGCCGAACAGAGTTCATCTGAATATCGCCAGACGGTACAGAGCCTCAAAGCCACGATGGAGTCCCAGCAGGCACTTCTGGACGAACAAATGGGTGCCGGCGACAATGCCCTGCAATCGTGGCTGGCCGATCAGGGGGGGCTGACCGACGCGCCGCGACTTGCTGCGAAATTGTCGATTGAGGACGGCTGGGAGTTTGCCGTCGAGCAGGTCATTGGCCGCTTCACTCAGGGCCTGACGTTGCCGGAATTCGATCAACTGGCTACAGCGCTGGAATCGGCCCCCCCCAAAGGTTTTGCGGTGGTCAGTGACCGTGCCGTTGCCTCCGAAACCCGTGGCCTGGCGGCAAGGTGAGTGGTGTTGGGGGGGCGATCAGCCAGCTGCTTTCTTTGGTTCAGGCTGCCGATACCCTTTCTGAAGCCATGGCCAACCGATCTGGTCTGGCGCCTGGCGAGAGCATCATCACCCGGGACGGTGTCTGGCTTTCTCGTGACTGGTTGCTGATGCCTGACTCCGATGCCGCTCAGGTTGGTGTGATTGAGCGTCAGAAAAAGGTAACGGAATTGCAGGCAAAGCTGGCGGAAGCACAAGCCAGGCTGGAGCAGGCAACCGAGCAGCTTGAGCATCTCCAGGAGAAGGCGGAGCGTGCCGAAACCGAACGGGACGAGGCTCAAGCCCGCCACAGCGACGTTGAGCGGGAGCTTGGGGGGGCTCTGGCCTCACGTGCCAGTGGTCTGAAAGCCAGGGCAGAGCAGATTGAAGCCCGGCTGTCCCGGATCAGGGAAGACATTGCGGATGTGGGTCTGGCGTTGGAAGAGCAGCAGGCCAACCTCCAGGAAGCCCGTGAAGAGTGGGATATTGCACTCGCATCCAGCGAGGACAGTGAGGAAGAGAAAGAGCAGTTGCTGGAGCAACGGGATTCTCTGAGGGAAACGCTGGACCGCCTGCGCCAGGAAGCCCGGCATGACCGTGATCACGCTCATCAACTGCAACTACAGTTGCAGACACTCCAGAGCCAGCGCGACGGACTGCAGCAAACCATCGACCGGATGCAGATGCAGAAAGAGCGCCTGCAAGAGCGGCTGGATGTACTCAGGGAATCCCGCGAAAGTGCCGAGGAGCCTATTGAGGATCTCCAGTTGCAACTTGAAGGGTTGCTGGAACGACGACTGGCCGAAGAAGAAAAGCTTAGTGCCGCCCGGGATGCCCTGGAAGAGATTGATCGACAGGTTCGTGATCGCGAACAGGGGGGGCGGAGCCGAACCGAGCATCAGGTTCAGGAAATCCGGGCTCGGCTGGAAAAACTGAAGATGGAATCCCAGGCCCTGGAAATTCGCTCCGGCAACCATATTGAGCAGCTCAAGGAACTCGACGTTAAACTCCAGGAAGTTCTCGAACAGCTGCCAGAGGATGCTGAAGAAAAGGTCTGGGCCGAAGAGCTGGAGAAAATCGGTAACCGTATCCAGCGTCTGGGAGCAATTAACCTCGCGGCCATTGAAGAGTATCAGGTACAAAGCGAGCGAAAGACCTACCTGGACGAGCAGCACAACGACCTGATGGAAGCGCTGGAAACCCTGGACAATGCTATCCGGAAGATTGACCGGGAAACCCGGCAGCGCTTCAAAGAGACGTTTGATCAGGTGAATGGCGGCCTGCAGGCCCTTTTCCCGAAAGTATTCGGTGGTGGCAATGCCTATCTCGAGTTGACCGGGGGGGAAGACTTGCTGGAGACTGGCGTGGCCATCATGGCGAGGCCGCCGGGCAAGAAGAACAGCACCATCCACCTGTTGTCGGGGGGGGTGAGAAGGCGCTGACAGCCATCGCGCTTGTGTTCTCGATTTTCCAGCTCAATCCCGCTCCGTTCTGTATGCTGGACGAAGTGGACGCGCCGCTGGACGACGCCAACGTGGGTCGCTACGCGAATATGGTTAAGGAGATGTCGAAACAGGTTCAGTTCATCTACATTACCCATACAAGATCGCCATGGAGATGGCGGATCAGTTAATGGGGGGGGTCACCATGCACGAACCCGGCTGCTCGCGCCTGGTATCTGTTGATGTGGATGAGGCCGCCGCGCTGGCTGAGGCTGATAGGCGCAGTGTTGGTGAAATGCTCGCCAACCATGACAATAACGCCATCTGGGCCCGGTGTGCGTTGTATTCATTACGGGCTTTTCTTAGAGTAGCAACGTTCCAAACTGCAAACAGGACAGCAGCATTATGTCACTTAGGGAATGGTTAATTGCCATAGGTACCCTGGTTATTATTGGAATTGTGATTGACGGTGTGCGCCGTATGCGGCGTGCCCGGAAGGAATCCATGGCCATTTCGTCCGGTATGGGGGGGGCCGACGAACTCAAGGATTCCCCCCCGCTGGATGATGACTTCAACCCGGAATTGCCAAACGGTGGTGCTCGCACGGTTTCCCGCTCGACACTGGAAGACCGGGGGGGCTATCTGAAACGCGATATGTCCGCGCCCGTAAGTGCTGATCAAGAAGACGATGTAACCCCCCCGGAATCCGGCTGGAGCGCCCGGGACGACGATGAGGATGACGGCATCCTGAGCCTCCCAGGGTCGTGAAACCGGAAACAGAAGAATCCGAGCCCGTTGAGTGCGAGGCGGTCAGCACTCCGGCACCGGCGGTGGATAGATCGAAAACCAGGCCCTCCCGTCCTGAAAAGGCCAAAGCCGAACCCGAACCCGAACCCAGAGCGGAAGAGCCGCCGGTGGTTACCACCGAAGTTGAGGAAGATACCGCCAGGCGAACGCCCAACAAGCCGCGCAAGAATCAGCCCCCCCTGGCCGGAGCCAATCGCCCCCCCGAGGCCAGGGAAGTGCTGGTGATCAACGTGTTGGCCCGCAGCGGCGAGCAGTTCCAGGGCAGTAAGCTCAAGAGCCTGTTTGAGGCCTGCGGCCTGGAGCATGGCGATATGGACATTTACCACCGCCATGAATCCGAGGACACTACCACGCCTGTGCAATTCAGTGTCGCCAATGCCGTGGAGCCGGGTACCTTCCGCCCGCAGGACATGGCCGGCCTCAGCACCCCCCCTGGTATCAGTTTCTTCATGAGCCTGCCGGGGGGGCCCACCAATGCGTTGCAGGCCTTCGAATTCATGCTTGAAACCGCCCAGTGCGTAGTCCGAAACCTTGGTGGCGAACTGAAAGATGAGCGCCGAAGCGTAATGACGCCGCAAACCATTGAGCACTGTCGCCAGCGCATTCGTGAGTTTGAACGCAAACAACGCTCCCAGCGAGCCTAGCAGCCCGTCCGGACCCCCCCAGAACCGATGACCAACGTTCCCGAAACTATCCGGAAGCGCGTGGACTCTCTGCGCGCTACCCTCGAAGACCACAATTATTACTACTACGTTCAGGATGACCCCCCCAGGATCCCCCCCGACGCCGAGTACGATCGGTTGTTTCGGGAGTTGCAGAAGCTGGAAGCCGAACACCCGGAACTCGCGACAGAGGATTCGCCGACCGCCGGGTAGGCAGCAGCGCTGAGACCAGTTTCGAGGAAGTTACCCATCGCCTGCCGATGCTGTCGCTGGATAATGCCTTCAGTGAGGACGAGCTACGGGATTTTGACCGTCGGGTTCGTGACCGGTTGGGAGAGGACGGGGGGGCCATTGAGTATGTCTGTGAGCCCAAGCTGGACGGTCTCGCCGTCAGCCTGCACTACGAAAACGGTACATTAACCCGTGCCGCGACCCGGGGGGGTGACGGCTATACCGGCGAAGATATCACCGCCAATATTCGTACCATTCCGTCGGTACCTCTCAAGCTGCGTGGCTCGGGATATCCGGATCTTGTTGAGGTCCGCGGCGAGGTGTACATGCCCCCCCGTGCCGGTTTCGAGAAGCTGAATGAGCGCCTGGCAGAGCAGGGCGAGAAGACCTTTGTAAATCCCCCCCGCAACGCTGCTGCCGGAAGCCTGCGCCAGAAGAAATCGACGGTAACCGCCAGGCGCCCGTTGGAACTGTGTGCCTACAGTATGGCGGTAACTGATGAAAGTGTACTGCCTGAAACTCATTGGGACAGTTTGCAGCTTGTCAGGGACTGGGGGGGGTTCCGGATCAATCCGGAAATGCGCAAGGCCGAGGGTGTGGAAGCCTGTCTGGATGCCTACAACGAATTGATGGCCAAGCGCGACAGCTTGCCCTATGAAATCGATGGCATTGTGTTCAAGGTAAACCGTCTCGATCTTCAGCAGGAGCTGGGTTTTGTTTCCCGCGCCCCCCCGCGTTGGCGATCGCCCACAAGTTTCCGGCCCAGGAAGAGCTGACGATCATTGAAGATGTGGAATTCCAGGTGGGTCGAACCGGAGCAGTGACACCGGTAGCCCGCCTGAAGCCGGTGTTTGTCGGCGGTGTGACTGTGTCAAATGCAACCCTGCACAATATGGATGAGATCCGACGCCTGGACGTTCATATCGGCGATACGGTGTTCATTCGCCGGGCCGGGGGGGATGTTATCCCGCAGGTAGTGAAGGTGGTACCGGAAAAGCGCCCGGCCATGGCGCCGATGGTTGAAATGCCCGAGCACTGCCCGGTCTGCGGCTCGGATATTGTCCAGATTGAGGGAGAGGCCGTTGCGCGGTGTTCGGGCGGCCTGTATTGCCCGGCTCAGCGCAAGGAAGCGATCCGGCATTATGCCTCCCGGAAGGCCATGGATATTGAGGGCCTTGGGGGGGACCGGCTGATCGAGATGTTGGTGGACGAAGGTATGGTCAGCACCGTGGCGGATCTTTACCGGCTGACGAAATTCCAGATCGCCAGTCTGGAGCGTATGGGCGACAAATCTGCGGCAAATCTTACTGCCGCCATCGATCGCTCCCGTGAACCGGTGCTTTGGCGGTTCCTTTATGCACTTGGTATTCGTGAAGTGGGTGAGGCGACCGCCAAGGGGGGGCTGGCAGCCCATTTCGGCACGCTGGAAGCGATTTCCGAAGCGGATGAAGAGTCTCTCCAGACGGTGCCTGATGTCGGGCCTATTGTGGCCGGTCATATCCGGAGCTTCTTTGATCAGCCCCCCCATAATCAGGGAACACTTGCGGCGCTGAAAGAAGCAGGCGTCACCTGGCAGGAAGAGCAAGTGCTGTCGGCGGATGAACAGCCTCTCAGTGGTCAGACCTGGGTGTTGACTGGCACCCTCTCCGGGATGACACGGGATGAGGCCAAGGAAAAGCTTGAGCAGCTCGGTGCCAAAGTGGCTGGTAGTGTCTCCAGGAAAACCGCCTGCGTTGTCGCAGGCGAGGCTGCCGGCTCCAAATTGACGAAAGCAGAGCAGTTGGGGGGGGTGCCTGTGTTGGATGAGGCAGGGCTGGCCGACCTGCTTCGGGAGCATGGTGTCGAGGTCTGAGGGCTGCTGGCCAAAGAATCTGAGAACTCGCGCAGATCGCTCCGGATTCAAATTGGCTACCATGGCGTTGATCTGTAACGGTGTGTAAACCGGATGCCAGGCATCCGGGCACGGCCATAACAATAACGTCATGAAACGGATTTTTGCATGCGCGCCGATTTGTTCTCCCGCTCAACCGCCTCGGGCCGTCTCCTTGGTGTTGCCCTGATTGCCTTGATTGCCCTGGCAGCAACCGGCTGCAAGACCGAGAAAGATCCTGACCAGCCCACGTTGTTGGGGGGGGCGCCACCGACCACCGCCTATCTCGGGGGGGTGGAGTATTACTACAATTGGGGGGGTGCCTATGGCGGTGAAAGCATACTCGATTACTCGCTGACCAATGCGCCATCCTGGCTTGCGCTGGAAGACACCAGCAATAAGGCGCGTCAGGGTATTATCATGCGCGGTGTGCCTGGGCTATCTGGAGGCAACCGGGGGGGTGAAGCTGATCTTGGCCAGACCGAGAATATCGAGATAGTCACCACGGATGGCCGCATGGCGGGTTTTCAGCCGTTTGATATCGACGTCAAGCGGAACGTTATCACCTTAGCCGGAGCCAATCTGAAAGAAGGTGAAAGCCAGGAGAGCGAAGACGAGTCGGAAGAGCGGTGTGCGGTGCCTGAGCTTGATGTCGGCTCCTATTCTTATGAGCTCCAGAAGTTCACGGATGAGGGCGCGCCGGATGGAACTGAGTCAGTCACCTACCCAACCAAGCGCGCGTATGTAAAAGTAAATCTGGATCAACCCTCGGTTACCGAAGTCAAAATCGCCTTTGAGCTACGTTCTGATTTCGACCCAACTGCCTGTGACAATGACGAAACTGATCCCGCCCATCAGGACTGCAAATATAGCCGCGCCAACACCGGTGCGATTATTATCGGCGAAGACCTCGTTGCGCTCAGCGACGAACTGAATCACCCCCCCGTTGATAAAGAGGGTAACCCCCCCCTCGAGTACGTCGAATATGATACGACTGGCAATACGGTAACCAGCGGTGTTGTGACACTGAAGCCCGGTCTCACCGAGTGCTACATTCCCTTTGAAGTGGTTGACGACCTGATTCCCGAGCCAACAGAAGTGGCGACCATGGTTCTGACCGAAGTACGCCAGGGCATTGCCTCGCTGGGCAATGGTAGTGTTGAGGTCAAAGCCAACCTTTCAATTGAGGATAACGAGCCGCTACTCAGCATAGAAACCGTCAATGGCGGTAGTCGCGATACGATCAATACCGAGACCACTCGTGAGTATCGCGCCATTCTCACTGGTGATCGTAAAACCCTGTTCAGAGCCAAGCTGGCAAGAATTGGCGAGCTGACGGGTGTTGTCGAGGACGAAACTTTCGAGATTGTTGAGAAGAATGCTCAGGGTACCTATGACCCAATTGAGGAGCTGGTATTCCCGCTGGAGCAGGATGAAATCACCTTTGGTGTGCGTGCGCTTGTTTATAACAATCTTCAGGATGAGTTGGACGACAACGCTGCGCCTATTGGCGTCGATGTAAATTACCAGGCTGGCCGGGCCGGATATGCGAGGGGGGGCGAGTCTGAAACACTGCTGAGGTTGAACCTGAACCGTCTGATTGAACCGCTGGTCTGGAGTGATGGCTTTATGGCAACGGATGTGTCGCTGGGCCATGAGGGCCGGGTGTTTGTTGCTGGTTACCTTCCCGGGAACAATCAGGTCCAGGTCCGCATTTATGACCAGGCGGGTACGGAGCTGCAGATTGTTGAGGTGACAGACCCGGCGATAACGCTGCAACCTTCAGACGTATTCCTGGACGTTGGTGTACGAACGGTCACTGAAAACAATAACCGTGTGAATCGTTATGAAATTGCCGTTGCTTTCAGCTCTGACCAGGCAGAACCGGGTGCTCCCGTTGGCGGGTCTGATGCGGTAACGGCCCTGTTTCATTATGACGGTGCTTCGGGGGGGAACTATCTTCCGAGCTGGATCGGAAACAATATCTTCAGAATTGGCACGCCGGCGGAAGATTCGGTGCGATGGGTGGGCATTAACGGCACCACTGGCTATGTGTTGGTGGGCGGCGAAACCCGCGGTGCCTGGAATACCGATGCCTACCAGGGCGGCACCGACAGTTTCCTGGCCCGCATTGATACGGCGGAGAACGCAGGGGGGCTCTGGAGCCGACCCTGGCCTGGACACGGCAGGTTGGCTCATCAGGTGATGAGACCGTGGTCGGTGGTAGCTCACAAGGCTCGCTGGCTCTGCTGTTCGGGGGGGCGTCGCCAATGACGCTTGATGGCCTCGGAAATGTTGGCCCGTATTTCTTCAATGGCAACACCGGAGAGTCACCGACCGTGTATCAGGTGGGTGAAGACAGCTCTGAATCGCTCGGGGGGGACGGTCTGTATGGTGGTGCCGGGGGGGTGGTGCTGGTCGGCGACGCGCCCTATAGCTACCGATTCCGTGAAGCGCAGCCAGAGGATGCCGGTACCGAAAATGCGGAGGATGAGATTATTCGCACGCGGCTGGATAATCGGGCCGGCTTTGTTTTGGGATTCAATACTTCAGGCGAACCTCTGAGCGCGTACACCGTTGATGATGCGGGTGATCTATCCAACGAATTCCTGACCCGTGGTGTCCGGTTTGACGGTGATATTGTGGTGTCGGGCAACACCAACGGGAGCTTTGTTGAAGGCCAGGCGCGCCGGTGACGGGCACAGAGAGTATCCTGGCGAGAGTGGATACCTCCGAATCTGACGTACCTTCCGCAACTGGCGTAGGCAACTGGCATTCGAAGGTCTGGACATTCTCGATCTGGAGAATTACCGCGACGATGAAGTGGTGGCGTTGGTGAACCGAAATGGCGAAAGGATGCTGCTTGTTTTTAGCCCGGAAGGTGAGTTACTGACACCGATAACGCCGTAATCCTCCGGGTTGCAGGTCCGGGGGGGTGGGTCAGACCGCCCCCCCTTCCTGTCGGCCCGCATTGGCATAGAGCTTCAGGTAGTCGGTGCTGGTGACCACGCCGGCGGGTTGTCCGGCAGCATTGATGACCAGGGCCGCATTCAGCCGGTGAGCGAGCATCAGGCGTGCCAGTTGATGGGCATCGGTTTCGGGAGATGCAGTCAGAAAAGCCGGTAGTTCGATGTGAATCAGGCTTTGGTTCAAAGCTTCCGAACTGTTCTCGTGAATCCACGAAAGAAGCCAGCGCAGGTCGATCAGGCCTGCGACATTGTTATCCGAGAGCACGACCAGATGGTGAACGCCGTGTTCTTCCATGGTCTCCAGCGCCTCTGCGACGGTGGCAGAAGCAGGAACCGAAAACTGCGCTGGCGAGCTGATGTCGGCGACTGGCAGGTAAACCCTTTCCTCCCGACGTTCGCCCGCAGCAGCGGCACCATACTCCTGAAGTGCGCGGAAGCTGCTACCACCACCGCCGCTGTGCACGGCCTGCTGGAACTCGGCGTCGGTAGCCTCGCTGTGTTCGGCAGAAATGGACGCAGACTCCGACAGCTCGGTGACATCGCCCACCCGGCGACTTCGGAACGCTTCGGGTAACCGGGTTCCGATCGGACGTCCGGGTTCACTGACGAAAATGGACATGGTTCCACCTCTCCGGGGGGGATTTCCCCCCCCTCTACTGCCACCTTATGAAGGTTTATCGGCCGCCGGACCGTTCGCTATAGCTCGAGTTTATTACTATACGGTTAGTTGGTTCCGGTAAAGGCGTCCCGTTTCCACACGACGGGCCAGTCGGGTATTCAGGCAGGCCGGTTGCTGGCAGATCCGGTCGGCCAGATATTCCGCCAGCAGGGGGGGAGCCCATACCAGGCCTTTGCTGCCAAAACCGGTGAGCAGATACACGCCGGGCCCGGCTGTCTCATCGTTACCGGGGGGGCACGGACCAGCCACCGGCTGATAGTCGTGTGTGGTACAGCGAAATCCCACGCGCCCCCCCTGAAGATGTTCTGCCTGTATGTGTTCTGAGATGTTTACGGAGGGCAGCAGTTCCCGAAGTTGGTCCAGGTTTTCCTGATGTCCCTCGGGCGTTGGTTCAGGGTTATCGTCGCGAAGATTAAATGTGGCACCGGTTATGGCACTGCCGTCATAAGCGGGGGGGTTCAGGTATTTGGTGCCACAAATGACTACGTCTGGAAGCTGGCAGTCGTCTGCGGGTATACGCGTGACCTGTCCGCGAATGCGCTTGAGGCGCAGCGACTGGCCCTCAGGTACAGGAGCGAGGGTAGTGCTTTCATGGCCGGCAGCAACCACAATCTTTGCGGCTTTGAGAGATCTTCCGTCACTGGCCTGAATGACCCAGTGGTTATCTGCCCATCTCAGCGTATCGACCTTGAACCCGAAAATCGTGCGGATGAGTGGGTGCTCAATCAGCGTTTTGCACGCACGGGCCGGTTGTAGCCACCCGGAACCCGGAAACCATAGCCCTTCGCACTGGACCGGTATGCCGGCAATACGACTAGCTTCTGTGGGTGATACGGCACCCAGCAGGTTTTCGGGGGGGTAGCTGCTGCGTTCCAGAAACCGCTTTTGGCGATCCTGCTCCTGGTCTGTGGCTGCGAGCTGCAGCAACCCGCTTGGGTGCCAGAACTCGCCCTGCCAGCGTTGGTAGAAGCGCTGACTGAAGCAAAGCGCGGTGGCTGCGAGTTCTGTCTGGTCGTTGTACTCGACACCGAGTTTTACGTACAGGGCCCCCCCCTGGTCATTACCGGAAGCTCCAGCTCCGGGGGGGCCGCTGGCCTGGTCGGCAAGCACCACCGGAACGCCCCCCCGTTCCGCCAGGTTGCGGGCCAGAGCGGTACCGGCTATCCCGGCGCCAATGATGACGATGGGGGGGTCAGTTCCGACAGTGGGGGGGGCAGAGACCTCTTCCGACGTTGGCAGTCTGCCGGTCAGCATTTCCCGCTTGCGCCGAAGCCGGGAACTTTCGCCATCTCAAAGCCTTCATCTGCCAGCGCACGACGAACCCTGCCGACCGAGGTGAAGGTGGCCAGGGTGGTGCCTGGTTGGCTGTGAGCCCGGATCTGATGAATGGCTTTTTCAAGCCACATGTCCGGGTTCAGCGACGGCGCAAATCCGTCAAGGAACCAGGCGTCGGCCACGAATTCCAGTTCGTTCCAGGCGTCCAGTACATCGCCAAAACAGAGGGTAAGCCTGATAGCGCCGCCGCCAAGTACCAGGCGGTGCGTTCCTTTGATCAGAGGTGGGTAGTTCTCAATCAGCTCCCGTGCAAGGGGGGGCTGCAGCCCCCGGCCAGCTCTCCAGGGCCTTTTCCAGATCGGCCAGAGACAGGGGGGGGTAACGTTCCACCGAGATGAAGTGAAGAATTGCGTGGCCTTTATCGTCAGGTCGTTGAGCCAGCCACTCGGCCCAGGTCGCCAGGAAGTTGAGCCCGGTTCCGAAACCTGTCTCGGCGATCACAAAGTGGCTGTTCCTGTCGAGTTTCGCGAAGCGCCCGGGTAGTCCATTTCTTTCGATGAACACGTAACGGGTTTCGGCCAGACCGTCATCTCTGCTGAAGTAAACGTCGCCAAAGCGCGCTGATTCAGGCACTCCGTCTCGCCATATCAGCTCCGCCGGTTCCATTGCCGGCGGACGAAGGTCGTTGATCATGGGGGGGCTCAGTTGTCTTTTGTGATTTCTTCGGCGGACTCGATGATGACCGGGCTCACGGGAACATCGGCCATTCCGCGCTGGTAGCCGGTCTGGACCCCCCCTGCGATACGATCAATCACACCCATGCCATCGGTCACCTTGCCGAAAACTGCATAGCCCGGGCCCCCCCGAACTCCGGCGTTCAGGAAATCATTATTGGCCACATTGATGAAAAACTGGCTGGTGGCAGAATCCGGTGCATTGGTTCGGGCCATGGCGATGGTGCCGCGAAGGTTGGGCAGGGTGCTGGTGGCTTCATTCACAATCGGGGGGGCTCTGGTTTTTTTGCGTCCAAGATTCTCATCGAATCCTCCGCCCTGGACCATGAAGCCGGGAATCACTCGGTGAAAGATGGTGCCATCGTAAAAACCGCTGTTTACGTAAGCCAGAAAGTTTTCCACGGTTTTGGGCGCAACATCGGGCCGAAGCTGAAGCACGAAAGAGCCTCCGTCGTTACAAAACGGACCTCAGGAAGTGCCGGTTCCTCGTTCTGGGCCATGGCTGGTGAGGTGGTCAGCAGAGTGGCAACGAAGGCAAACAGGACAGACATCACAATCGGGACGAGTTTTACGGGATTTGTCATTTCAAGGCAGCTCTCTGTTACAGGTGGTGACCAGAATACTGAGATAATCCGGTTATTACGTAGTTTGTGCAGATCTTAACAGATCATTACGCCATTAAGGGCAAATCAGAACAGCACGCTCAGAGGTTGTGGGCTACGCTTCACTTGACTGTTGAATACCGGGCCGGGTTGTACGGTGATCACTGATACTGCAGGAGGAATCTGGTGAGAATCCGTCAGGGTTTTGAAGAGAAATCCCGGCTTGGCCGGTTGCTGATCAATCGTGGCTACCTGTCTGAAGGTCAGCTGGAAGAAGGGCTTCGTGCGCAGAGGGAAACCGGGCAGCGCCTTGGTGAGGTGTTAATTGCTGCCGGCTGGATCTCAGAGAGGGAACTCCACCGCGTACTCAAGCATCAGTCGCGTTACCGCAATGCAGCAGCGCTGGTTACCATGGTCACCTTGCCATTTCAGCCCCCCCTGGTGTCACTGGCGTCCAGCAACACCAATGCAGCGCAGATAGGCGCCGGAGTGGGCGAACTCTACGAGCGGAGCGGACTCACCCCCCCCTCTCGGAAGAGGAAATGTCAGGGGGGGTGTCTGCACAAAGCGGTATTGGCCTGATGGAGCGCCTGGAGGCCGTGTCTTCCATGCCCGCCAGCGCCCGGGACGATCTCTCAGGAGAATCTCCCGATGTCGACGTGGTGGAAGGGATCAGGCTGGCGGCAAATGTATTCGTGCCGGTGCTCAGTTTTCTGGATTCAGACCTTACAATTACGGGTGTGCATTACCGGGACTCAGAGCCTCGCTACTCGCTACAGGAAGACGGAGGCCTGAGGCTGGCATTTCCCGAGCGTATTGAGCAAATCCGGATGGATAATATTCGCGTGATGGGCGGCCAGACTCCACCCATGGGCAATGTCAGCATTCGCGATATCCGCTTTCACCCGGATTCCCAGATGACCATCTATACGCGTTGAAAACCTTGCCCTGAAACGAAAAATGCCCGGAAGATCTCCGGGCATTTCGTTGTCTGTGAGCGATGGGTGTATCAGGCGCTGGCCAGAATATTGGTGCTTGAGACGTTGGTCTGCTGGCCTTTGGCACCATAGAGCTTCTGCTGGGCGGAAGCACCTCGGAAGATGTCGGTAAGGCGTGACAGGCGCTTTTGCAGGTGGCCAAGAATTCGGCCGTTGTTATGATTCACGGCCTGGCATTCGCGCAAACGGGTGTCGGCTTCTTTCCAGAGTTGGTGCAGCTCATCCATACCAGCGGCGCGAATGAAGCGTGATGGCTCTCCGGCATTGGGCTTGTAGCCCATATTCACCAGCAGGTGAATCTTCTTTTTGGCGCGTTCGCGTATGCCCTCAAGAATCTGGTTTTTCCGGCTGGTCATTTCCTGGAGGGGGGGTTGGATATCCGCAGAGGAGAGCACGGATTTTTCCTGGTGGAGTACTTCCGCCAGCAACTCAAGCTGGCGGATATCTTCCTGAAGAATCGCTTTCAACTGTTCATGTGCAGTCATGCTTTACTCACCCGAAAATGCTTTTATCCATCTCAAGCATTTTCTGGGCCAGTTTCTGGGCATCTACCTTGTAGGTGCCGTTCTCAAGAGCAGAACGAATCTGTTCGATGCGATCATCGTCCATTTCGGGGGGGTAGTCCCCCCCCAGCTTCTGCTCAAGTTGCTTCAGGTTTTTCGCCTGATTGCTCAGGTTCACGTTTTCGCCACGGGCAGCGGGGGGGCTCTGGGCCTTGGCTTGCTCGCCTGTGGGCGCCTGTGACGTTTGATTGCCTGAGGCTTTGTCGGCCGTCGTGCGCGTGGTGTTGACCTGGCCGGGGGGGCCAATTCCATTTAAGTCAACTGACATATCAATACCTGCTTGCCTGGGGGGGCCACAAGAAAGTGGCGTATTCGGGTTTATATCTGCTTAACGGCAAATCCGCGCCATACTTTAGTTACAAAACGGAAAACATTTGCCGCTCTTGCTGTTTGCCGCCTTACATCGGAATTTCGACCCGCCCTGGGCCAACGGCACGAGCTTTGACTGTCCGGGACGAGCGGAGATTTTCCACCAGTACCTGTTCTCCAACGCCCGCGCTCGCCAGTGCCTTACCGCGAGATGATACCGAAAATGAGCCTGAGCGCGCGGTGATAATAACATGGTCACCCCCCCGCTCAATCGCGTTGGGAGCTTCAAGGAGATCCGGGGGGGTCATTACCGTGCCGGCGTTCACCGGGCGGCGCATCATCATGCCTGAAACGGACTCTTTGCGGGTGAGTACGCCGCGACGACTGGCATTGATCTGCACCGAATTTAGGGTGACCAGGTCCGGCGTCAGGCGTTCGCCACGCGCCAGAGGACGGGCTGCTATCAGGGCAGGGCCGTGAACCTCGACGCTGGTGGTAACGTACATTCTCCAGGGGGGGCGCTCACCACTGCAGGAAACCAGGACCGACGGGCTGGTGGTCTGTAGCGGATCGCCCGCAAACTCGGCGTTCAGCCCCCCCTGGTTGCAGGCAGCAAGGGCGATGCGGCTGTCGATAGCGCCAACTTCGTAGCGGCTCGTGTAGCCCTCGGCAGCAAGGGTTCTGGACCACTCTGCCAGGAACGTCTGGGCAGCGTCACGGATGGCTTCAGCACTGGTTCTCTCTGAAGACAGAGTGATTGGGCTCAGTGATAGACACAATGCAGCCAAAAAGATGATTCGCATACGCACCGGTTTGTCCTATGCTGTGTTTATCTGTGTGTATTGTCGAAATCCGCTAAGGATTCGGGTTTTCGGGCCGTTAACCGTTAACAGGTTGCAGGCGTCAAAGATTTGTCTTGGACAGGCCTGAAAACACCTTACAAAGGTCAAAGCAATATTGATGCCGGTAAAGGCGCGCCAGGAGTAAAGCATCATGACAGGGGGGGTACTCGACAGCGTTAATCAGCGAACGCAACTGGTCGGTAAGAACAGGCTGGAATTATTACTTTTTCGGCTCCGGGGGGGGCAGCAGCTATACGGTATCAACGTCTTCAAGATTAAAGAGGTGCTGCAATGTCCCAAGTTATCCTCGATTCCCAACAGTAAAACGGTGGTGAGAGGCGTTTCTCATGTTCGGGGGGGGAGACCATTCCCATTATTGATCTGAGCATGGCGATAGGGCTCGCGGGCATACCGCAGGAGCAGTTAGCTACAAGCTTTGTGATCATTACGGAATACAATCGTAAAACGCAGGGTTTTCTCGTGGCTGGTGTCGAGAGAATCATGAATATGAATTGGGAGGATATTCTTCCGCCACCCAAGGGTGCGGGAAGGATGTTTACCTGACTGCGGTGACGAAGATTGATGATAAGCTGGTAGAAATCATAGATGTAGAAAAGATTCTTGCAGAAGTTTCTCCGCTCAGGGAAGATGTTACGGAGGAGTTGGTTGCCAGGAGTGCCGAACGTGTGCCGGGCCACCTGCCTGTGCTGGTGGTGGATGACTCTTCGGTGGCTCGTCGGCAGATCGAGCGTTGCCTGACCGCTATAGGAATGGAAGTGGTTACCAAAAACGATGGCAAGCAAGCACTGCAGTATCTCAAAGAGATAACTCAGGATGGATCGCGCGCAAATGATCACCTGTCTCTGATTATCTCTGACGTTGAGATGCCGGAAATGGACGGCTACACCCTGGTTACCAGAATCAAAGAAGATCCGGCTCTGAAAGATATGTATGTAATGCTGCACACCTCGCTGAGCGGTGTCTTCAACCGGGCGATGGTGCAGAAGGTGGGCGCAGACGATTTCATGGCGAAATTCAGCCGGATGAGCTGGCCGAGCGAGTAATGGAAATTATTGATCAGCACTGATGCTCGGCTGATGGTTTCACCCACGAAGAGATCCAATGAAAGCGGACATAACGCCCCCCCAGGAATACGAAGCCTTTAAAAAGTTCCTGCAGGATGCGTGCGGCATCCTGCTGGGTGATAACAAACAGTATCTTGTAAAGAGCAGGCTTCGGCGCATTCTCGAAGAAAACAGCCTGAATTCCCTTGGAGAGCTTCTGGAACGATTAAAGAGGCCTGGAAGGGCAGGCTTGCGCGAGGTGGTCATCGACGCGATGACGACCAACGAGACGCTTTGGTTCAGGGACAACCACCCGTTCCGGATTCTGCAGGAAAAGCTCTTGCCAGAGTTTGCCGAGCGCAGTTCACTCCAGCCGTTAAGAATCTGGTCTTCCGCCTGTTCTACTGGCCAGGAGCCATACTCCGTAGCCATGGTAATTGACGAATTCCGCCGCACCCGGCCGGGTAAGCTGCGGGATGTAAAAATCACGGCAACGGACATTTCCAAAAGCGTGCTGGAGGTTGCCCGGAGAGGCGAGTATGAAATGATCGCCATCGGCCGCGGGCTGTCGCCGGAGCGTCAAAAGCACTTTTTTTACCCCCCCCTCGGCCAACGGTGGTTGGCAGATTCGACCGCAAATCAAGTCCATGGTGGAATTCAAGGAATTGAACCTGCTGGATCGATACATGCTTGGCAAGTTCGACATCATCATGTGCCGGAATGTGCTGATCTATTTCTCAGCGGAACTGAAAAAGGACATTCTTACCCGGCTGCATGGTGCTCTGAACCCCCCCGGAGGCTATCTGATTCTTGGTGCTTCTGAGTCTTTGAACGGGCTTCCCAATCTCTACGAAATGGTCCAGTGTCACCCTGGCATCATCTATCGCAAAAAATAGCCGGGAACTGTTCAATGCGGAGTAGGGGGGGACCGATGTGGAGAATCTGAACCTCCGACATCTCTATTATTTCTGGGTTATTAGCCGCGAAGGCTCTATTGCCCGAGCCAGCGAGGTACTCGACCTGGCACCCCCCCAGACCCTCAGTGGCCAGCTTGCGACCTTTGAAGGCGCGGTGGGCGGCCGGTTATTCAGCCGCGAGCGCCGGCAACTGGTACTCACAGAGCTCGGCCATATGGTTCGCAGTTATGCCGATGAGATCTTCGAGCTAACCGGTCAGTTGTCTGAAACCCTGAGGGCGGGGGGGCCTGAACACAGGCCGCTTTCCTTGTCTGCGGGCATATCGGCGTCTATCCACAAACTGATCGCCTATTACCTCCTTCACCCGGCGATGAAGCTGAACCGGCCCGTGCAACTGGAATGCCGGACCGGCCGGACGGAAGATCTTCTTCTCAGCCTCAAGCGGAAGGAGCTCGACGTTGTACTGACCGATAGAATGCCCCCCCAGGCAGAATCTCCTGAACGTTTCGCGGTTCATCCGCTATCCCGGTCTACCATCAGTCTGTTTGCTGCACCCGAACTGGCGGAGCAGCTCAAAACCGGCTTTCCTCACTCGCTCAATCACCAGCCGTTACTGGCGAACGCTACCGATGCGCCGTATTTCGAGAAACTGATGCACTGGTTCAATCTCAATAATGTCCGAATGAACCTGGTTGCCCGAGTCGATGACAGCGCCCTTATCAAGGTGTTTGGTCGGGAGGGACTTGGTGTGTTCGCGGCGCCTACGATGATTCAGGATGAAGTGTGCCGTCAGTATCAGGTGGCTCTGATTGCTTCGCTCGATGAGGTGACGGATCAGCTGTTTGCGGTCTCCCGAAGCCGAAAGCTGGCCCATGAGGGGGGGGTGAGGGCAATCTGCGAGGCTCGTCAGGGGGGGATCTTTGAGCGCTAGACTTCACTCTGTTAAAGCATCGAAAAATACGATGTTTTTTTGCTTAATAAAACTTATTTTATCGAAGCCTGCACTGCTCCATTATGGAATCGTATTCCGCAGTATCCAGAGGAGCGCAGCTATGAAAACGATTCACAAGTTCAGACTTGAGCCTGGTAAAGAGCCTACCACCCTGACCTTGAGAGAGGGTTATGAAGTGGTGCGCTGCGAGTATCTGGTGCCGCACAAAGCGGTCTTCCTTTGGGTACAGCAGCCTTTGAATGTAACCACGCCTACTGTGGAACGGCAGTTCCGGGTGGCAATGTCGGGTGAGCCGGTTCCCGATCGGTTCCAGTACATTGATACCGCGCTTGACCCGTTCGGCCCTGAGGCCTATCACGTCTTCGCGGTGCCGGCAGGTGAATTACACCTCACTGGTAATGGCCACGAGCGGGCCAGCGATGAAATGCTGGGTGGCGCTGGGTGGCAAGGGCGTTACGCGTCCTGAATATGATCGCTAGCAAGCAGCGTTGCACGCGCTCTTGGGCCC
>JDSH01000130.1_pt1 | contig 24633 bp, 28 predicted proteins | sample 199451 | NCBI WGS metagenome assembly JDSH01 (sample SAMN02584198, study PRJNA231836) | bioreactor metagenome | isolation source: continuous culture bioreactor electron acceptor NO2- transfer2 day 38 after... | place: Germany: Bremen | reverse complement strand
CTTGTAATTCCTGTGAGTCTCTTCTCGGTAATTTTTGGGGGGGCTATTATTGGGTTCATATTTGCAAAGGTCAAGTTCAAATATTCCAATATCATTTTTGCTTTGGTCATTTTTGGTATGTTTATTCCGTACCAGAGTATCTTGATTCCTCTCGTTCGTACCATGAATACCGTAGGGTTGTACGGTCATCTGTCTGGGCTGATCGTGACCCATATCATCTATGGCTTACCAATCTCTTCACTCATGTTCCGTAACTACTATGCAAAGCTGCCTGATGAGTTGCTTGAAGCTGGGATGATTGACGGACTTCGTCTCGGCGGCGTTTTTAGAAAAGTAGTGGTTCCCATTTCTTTGCCTACGATGGTTGTTGTACTTATTTGGCAGTTTACCAGTGTTTGGAATGATTTCCTTTTTGCTGTCGTCTTGACGCAAAGACCTTCTATCCAACCAATTACTGTTGCCCTGCAAAATCTGGCAGGAACCCAGGTAATTGAGTGGAATGTGCAGATGGCAGGGGGGGCCTTGATTGCAGCAATTCCTACACTGCTTGTCTACATTTTCCTTGGAAAATATTTCATTCAAGGGCTTCTCTCCGGTTCAGTGAAAGGCTAATAGGGTAGTGTTCTATGGAATCACAGAAATATATTGGCATTGATATAGGTGGTACGAAAACAGCTATCAGCTTGGGGGGGATAGCGATGGTGGGTTGATCAATAAACGGAAGTTTCTAACCCCCCCTTCTGGCGTGGACGCTGTAATAGAGGGCATCTTTGCAGAGGTTGAACTACTTTTATACCCATCACATACGCTCAATGATATTCAGGCAATCGGTATTTCTTGTGGGGGGGGCCACTTGATAGCAAACGTGGAATAATACAATCACCTCCTAATCTACCCGGTTGGGATGATATCCCGATTGTTGACATTGTGTCTGAGCATTTTGGTATTCCAACATTTCTCGAAAATGATGCGAATGCATGTGCTTTGGCTGAATGGTATTGGGGGGGCAACGGAAAGGGATTTGACTCGATCATTTTCCTGACCTTCGGAACGGGATTGGGTGCTGGATTGATCTTGGATGGTGCTCTCTATCGGGGGGGAACCAATGGCCTTGCAGGAGAAGTTGGACATTGGAGGATGGCTGATACCGGTCCCTATTGTTACTACAAGAGAGGATCATGGGAGAGCTACGTAAGTGGCTCAGGTATATCCGGACTGTATGAAATTGCAACCGGGAAAGCAGCGAGTGCTCAAAAGGTTTGTCAACTGGCAAAGGAATGTGATTCTACTGCGATGCATGTGATTGAACAGAGTGGAAAGATGTTGGGCTCAGGGCTAGCTTTGTTGATCGACTTGCTCAATCCACAGCGTATTATCATTGGAAGTATCTATAGCAGGGACGAGGAGTTGTTCCGACCAATAATGGACCAGGTGCTACGCGAGGAGACTCTCAGCCTCCCTTACTCAAGTTGCGAGATAGTACCTTCCTTGCTTGGAGAACAGCTGGGAGATATGGCAGCCTTAGGAATTGCTAGAGACCATAGTATGAGGAGAGAGCAATGATATATACATTGGATCAACTGCTAGAACGTTACCCACAACTGAAGTGCATAACCAGTAATTTGGCGGCGGCTCGGGATCTGGTGGTGAAGAAAGCTCAAGAAGAAAAATTATTCTTGGTTGCGGGCAATGGAGGGAGTAGTGCTGATGCCGACCATATCGTTGGGGGGGAGCTGATGAAGTCCTTTGTCCGTAAACGCCCGATAGAAAATATGATAGCTCAGCAATTGAGCAATATTGGGGGGGGAGAGACAGGGAGTCGAATAGCTTCCAACTTAGAGGGAGCGGTAAAGGCAATCTGCTTATCGAGTCACCAAGCACTTTCAACAGCTTTCATGAATGATGTTGACCCTTCCCTTGTGTATGCACAACAGGTTTATGGTTATGGTGATCCTGGAGACCTCTTTATCGGGATATCTACTTCAGGCAACGCAAAAAAAATGTATTGAGTGCAGCATTAGTAGCTCGTGCAAAAGGTTTGTCGGTACTTGGTTTGACGGGTGAAGCCGGTGGTGCATTGAAAGAGCATTGTGATGTATGCATTCAGGTTCCTGAAATTGAAACATTCAAGGTCCAAGAACTGCATCTCCCTATTTACCATTGGCTCTGCATCGAAATCGAGGCTGCTCTTTGGCCTTAGATGCGATGATTCCAAAGGAGGGATTCCTATGCAGTTGCTTCCGGATGTATATGTAGTTGGAGGGAGCCTTGTTGGCCTGACTGGAAGCCAAGTGAGCGGTCCTTTTGATGATTGCAATGTGTATGCACTTGATCTTGGATCAGAGATCATCCTCATCGATACAGGCAATGGCGATTCTTGGCCAACAATCCAGGAGAATATGCAGCAATGGGGGGGACTTGATACGAGAAAGATTTCAACTGCACTGATCACCCACCCTCATTATGACCATGCTCAAGGAGCACATCTCCTGCAGGATGCCGGAATTAAGCTTATTGCTCATGCCTATACTGCTGATGCGATGGAGAAGGGTGATGAGCGGTGCTGTGGCTACCTGTACCATCGTGTTTTCACTCCGGTATCTGTCAATCGAATCTTGGAAGATGATGAGCAGTTCACTGTTGGTTCCCTTTCAGTCCAATCAATCCATCTCCCTGGTCATACCCTTGGATGTACAGGGTTCTTGATCTCATGGAAGGGAAAGAAGGTCCTCTTCTCTGGTGATGTGATAGGTACATTAGGGTATGGTCACTTTGGCTGGAATGGCTCTATTGACTTCGATAAGCAGGTGTATATCAAAACGCTTTTAAAGCTTTCAAAGATAGATTTTGACGTCATGCTTCCCGGACATGGACTTGGGTCATACACTAATCCAAGAGAGCGGGTAGAAGAGAGCCTAAATGAAGCCTTAATGACATGGCGGTAGGTTTGGGGGGGAAATAAGCCACTTTTTATGCGTTGCATAAGAGAACCGTCTTGTATGTATCCACTTCGCGCTTACTCGTTGAACACATAAACAACGAAGAACTTAATTCTTTACAACTTCAGCCTCTCATGACTACTATGCATTGCCTCTTCAATGTTTGGGAAGATGGAGGATTCCTCTATAAGATGATGCTTCAGGAATTTCTCCTTTAAATTCTCATTCAGACCACTGAAGAGTACCTGGATATCCTTTCTCTTCATATCGGAGAGAAGTACCCTCAGCTTCGTTATTCCATCAGAGTCTACGATGGGCACATAGCGGAAACGAAGGATAAGAATCTTGTATCCTTTATCGAGTTTCTCTTCAATGTTCAAGAGATGGAATACCGAGCCAAAGAACATGGGACCGTTGATCTCCACAATCCGTATCCTCTTGTCATACTCGCCAAGCTCTTGGGAGAAGATCAACTGGTCATCGACCTTGGAGTACATCAAGGGGGGGCTGAGTTCCACCCCCCCGTCAGCCATTCTCTTCATGAAGAGGATCACAGCCAGCATAAATCCTACCGGGATAGCGATGGTAAGGTCGGTCAACAGGGTGAGTATAAAGGTAGTGAGTAGGACAGCAGACTCATACCGGTTCACCTTCAGACTGCTGAGGAACACATGTATCTCGCTCATTCTCCAGGCAACGATGATAAGGATGCCTGCCAAGGCAGCCATTGGGACGAATTTGACGACAGGCATTGCTACCAGGTAGATGAACAGAAGGGTGAGGGCATGCACAACACCGGCTATAGGAGTCCGACCACCGTTGTTGACGTTTGCTGCAGTTCTTGCAATAGCACCAGTTACAGGAATTCCTCCAACCAGGGAGACCGCAGTATTCGCGAGACCCATGGCGATGAGTTCCACATTCGATCGGTGGTGTCCACCAATCATGCTGTCTGCAACGACAGCTGAGAGGAGGGACTCCAGCGCACCAAGTAGGGCGATGGAGAATGCTGCAGGCAGCAGGGTTATGATTATCTCTTTATTGATCGTGAAGAACGTGAGCTCGGGAACCTGGAAGGTAATCACACCAAAACGGTCTCCAATGGTCTCTACAGGAACCCCCCCCAGTATTGAGGTCAGCAGGGTAACCAGTACCAGGGAAGCAAAGACAGCAGGAATCTTCTTGGTAAGTTTTGGTAGGAGAAGAATGATGGCTATGGTTGCAAGGCCTACTGTCAGTGACCAAAGGTCAGTGAGATGAAGATTGCTTCCATAGTAGACGAGCTTCTCCAGGAACTCACTAGGGATGCTTTTCTCTGGCAGTCCAAGGAAATCATTGACCTGGGTCATGAAAATCAGGACGGCGATACCACCGGTGAAGCGGTGATGAGGGTCTGTGGTATATATTTGAGCAGGGAGCCCATCTTGAAAAGCCCCCCATAAGGATCAGGATGATTCCTGCAAGGAAGGTGGCAATAAGGAGCCCCCCCTCCATGCCATGGGTGGTAAGGATGGAGACAATGATTACAATGAAGGCACCGGTAGGGCCTCCAATCTGGACCCTGCTACCACCAAAGAGGGAGACGATGAGTCCTCCAACGATTGCAGTCAACAAGCCGGTCTCAGGAGATACTCCAGAGGCAATGGCAAAGGCTATTGCAAGAGGAAGGGCGATTACCCCCCCAACGATAATCCCACTAATGATGTCTTTCTTGATTTGCTCTTTCTCAATACCTTCTTTAACAAAGGTGAAGAGCTTGGGTTCCCATTCTTTATTTCTCAATTGATCACTCCACATGAGGTATACTCCAGTTTTGTGAATATGCCAATTGGGTGGTGAGTGAAATAGGAAGGAATATTTCTAGAACGGATTCAGGTTGGGCTTTTATGTTTACATAAAGAGGTAATGTGGTTTTTCTGAATATTTTTTTTCTCAGTACTGAAATGGTGGTATCTTGATTCCAGTAGCCTGACTAGCGGGTTCTATGGGAAACGTGACAGTTCTCCCTGATCCCTTTGCAATAAAAACCCCCCCACACTTTCTAGAGAATTCCAGAAAATGTAGGTCATCACTTTCATGATTACTATGTTCCAGCAGGAATCTAGAGGCTGATAGCAACTCCTAGCTTTCCCGCAACCGTGTAGCCTTTGACATCATAATCCACCGTAGTAGAGTTTCCTCCGAGAATGTATTCTCCCTGTTCAGTGAGGGGGGGGAATGCTACGTCAACTCCTCCAACAATTGCCAAGGAGTCAGTTAGGTGAATGAGTAAATCACTTACAAGGATCGCACTGAGGGTGTTGAAGTTGATTACATAATCAGTTCCTAGAATCTCACCAGTTCTTGCATAGCGTTCGTACATAAGACCTGCTCCAAGTTCAAGAGCGAGCAAGTCTGTCATGTCGAGTCTGAATTTTCCATCGATTGCGACATTCCATGTCAAAGGATAATCCTCAACTTCCAACTCTTCTCCATCCCTTTTATGAATAGCTGTCTTGGCAAAACCGACTTGAAATCCTATTCCAACAGGGACATCGCCAATACCCAAAGTTCCTGCGATGTTCAACCCTATGGGAATAATGGTGTGATCTTCCGTTCCAGATTCCTTTTTGACCGAGGCTGTGCCTTGGACACCTACCCAGCTTGGTGCTGCGAATAAGAGCCCGGATGTTAGCAATGTGATTGCTAGTACGATAATCAATTTTTTTTCATAATTTTTGTCTCGTTTTCCTAGGAATTGTCCTAGGTTCTTTTGTAGAGCAGGAGGAGATGTAGAAATAACAAATACCCATAGTTAATATACACTAATATTCATCAATAAACAACAATAATAAATAATATTAAATATATTCTGCATATAATAGGCAATATCGATGTGTTTTCTGATCCTAAGGTCATTATTCTATGTATGATATTGAACAAGAAAGAGCATTTTCTGCAAGGAGGTTGATGCTCTCCTTAGCTCACCGAACTATGCTTGCAAGTGATCGAGCTCAGGTTGCCAACAGGAGCGGGACCTTTATAATACATCATGCCCAATAACCATAAGGGAATAGTATTTCCCCCCCCGGGGGGGTAATCGGTGTCATCACGTATTACAAAGTCGGCTTTTTTTTGGGACGTTTAGAATGCCTTCCCACCTCAATTTTTACTTGACTTGAGCCTGTAGCTCCCATTTTGGAAATGACAAAATCTCCCGTGGTCTCGTCTTATGTTGCTTCAACCAGATAACCCCCCCCATATGAGCAGAGCATGGTAACCAATGCTTCCCTTGCATTGCCAACATCTCCCCCCCCGAGTACTGTGTAGAAGGCCGGATCCGAGAAGAAGAGTTTCTCGCCTGCACTTTTTACTTTGGTGGTATGTTCTTTTCTGATGATACGTAGGAGGTCTACTGATTCCATTACCTGTAGTAATTGATAGAGTTTGTCTGCACCGATTCCCCCCCAATCGCTGCAGAGAGAACGGACCTGAAGGCGAGGAATGGATGTACCAGCCAGTGTACCAGAAACTGCCTTCATCAACCGAAGGTTGCCATCAGTTATAGAAGGAAGAAAGAATGGGATGTCACTGTAGAGCGTTTTATCGAGAATTGAGAGCATTCGGTTATTGAAGTCTCCCTCACTATAGAAAGGACGGGTCCCTATACCTTTATACATTCTGAATGCAGATAGGATATCGGGGGGGGAAGGTTGTATAGGAAGAGCTTCATTTGGATAAAAGGGGGGGTTGTACACTGGATACTCAACGCCAGTTTCGAGGTACAGAAACTCCCGGAATGAGAGAAGTGGCATCTCAATATGCACGAAACGGCGAGAGAGATCACCTTTTCCCATTCTCAGACAAAGAGACGATGAATCACTAATCCAGAGCGTATGGTTAGGGAAGTCATCGTAGAGTGCTTTCATGTGTATGCTCCAGTCTTTTGCAAAATGAACTTCGTCAACTATTACCCCCCCTGAATAGCCTGAAAGAAAGATGGAAGCCACGATTTCATAAAGACTCTCGGTGCCTAACGTGGGGGGGTTGTCAGCCGAGAGGTACAGAATTCTCTGTTGTTGAGTGTCAGATAGTCTCTTGGCATGGTGGAGGAGGTAGGTCGTCTTTCCAACACCTCTCGGACCGGTGAGCATGAAGGTACGTGGAAGTATCTCCCTATGCCTAACAAACGGTCGGAAGCGTCTAGGCAAGGAGGAAATACGACGTAGCATGGTTGTCTCAAGTTCAGCAATTCTTTTTGCAGTCATGGTATATATAGAATAGAAGCGATATATTCCTGAGCCAAGAACAAAATAAGTAAAATGTTCCTATAGAATGAACATTTCATTGGTATTGTTTCCACAGTTGGAACAGCAAGACAATTATCAGTGCATGAGTGCTTTTGGCTGATACAATTCCCTTTAAGGTCGCTGGGGGGGAAATGTTTAGAATGAACTTGGAAATTCGAACTACTAGGTTTCGCAGCCCTTCTCATCGCTCAAACTTCCCACTAAATATCTTCTTCAGTCAATCGCTACTGGTCGGAATGAAGGAAGCTCTTTCACTTCCTACCACCTCTTCTGCTGCCTCTCCTTTTGCGCCAAATCCATAGTCACTGATTGTGCCATCGCCGATGAACCCGATTTTCCCATGACTGAGAGCATCCCTTCTATCTTTGCTCTTCCTTTTTCTGCACCAATTGGTAGGAGAGAGAGAAGGTGGTTGCAGTATTTCAGGAACGGTATAGGCTGCCGGCTGAAACTCATAGTTGCTCCCCCCCGTGTAGTATTCTATTGCTGTTTCTTCGACTATCTTCTAGGTCAGGTCCTCAATTGCCCCCCCCTATATAACAGTATCAAAGGCGAGCGTAGTTTCTTGTATCCGTTGGCCCCCCTGTGTAGTGGTCCTGCAGCTGGAGCCTCTGTTCCCAAGTGAAATGGGTATGCCGTGCCTGTCCCTCTATGGTATACTTCTTTCGTCCCATGGTGTCCTTGTTACGGTTGAGTTGTGGTAAACCCATTGTAACAGAGTCCTGTGGGACTTTCTTATCACCTCTCTTTTTTTTCCGCGCGTGTCGTACTCTCCATGGATATTTATTTCTTGACAGCTCAAAAAAAACGAGTCTAAGCTATCTAAAATGTAACCGGTTACATTATCAGTCTAGGAGGTCTCTTGTACAAATTACCATCGCTATTCAAGCCTATGCTGTTTTCTGGTTGAATAGTCTCTTTCTTCGTAAGAACTTATGGCATGTGAACCGAATGTTGCAGTGGAATATTTAGATAACCCAGATGCAATCAATGTTCGTTCAGTTGTTATAAACTGAGATGGTTCATTCGATTACCTCCTGCTTCAATATTTTTCTGCTTCTGAGAAATCAAGTATGCAATAGTTACCGGATAATCCAGATGGGAATTTGGAGATATGGGCCATCTGTTGATATAAATGGATCGACAGCGATTGAAAGAACGACTTGATTGCAAGTGCGTCCAAGAATACTTACAGCAACATCTTGTTCAAGCCTTTAGCAGGTGATCATGATTGGTTCCTGATGATACTTCCTTTATGCTCTGTTTAATCAGGAGAGGTTTCGCTCATCATCACATGCTATGATGCTGGTTAAAGGTTTTTCCATGATATCGTATGGAGATAATGGCAGTTGCTTCAATAGTAGGGTTATTTTATGTTGTGTTACTTGATCTCATATATGAAGATGTATTGTTACAATCTTCATGATATTTAATATTGCTAACTGTTCATATTACTTCTCTACATACAAAGGAAAGGTGTTTATGCATAAAGATTCTCTTACAATCCATCTGATTGGCAATGCTCATATTGATATTCTCTGGCTATGGAAATGGGAAGAAGGCGTACAAGAAATACGTTCTACGTTTGCTTCAGTCTTGGATAGGATTGAAGAACATGATGAGTTTGTGTTTACCTCAGCTTGTGCATATTACTATGAGCTGGTTGAAAAAAATTGATCCCTTGTTGTTTGGCAGAATTCAAGAGGCCGTTAAGAGGGGGGGTAAATGGTATATTGTAGGTGGTTGGTGGTTGCAACCTGATTGCAATGCTCCTTCAGGTGAATCGTTTGTGCGTCAAGGACTGTATGGGCAATCGTATTTCTCTTCTCGGTTCGGTATAACTGCCAAGCACGGCTATAATGTTGATTCTTTTGGGCATCATGGCAATCTTCCCCCCCAAATACTCAAGAAGATGGAAATTGATACGTATACATTCATGCGCCCCCGGAGAACATGAGAAATCGATTTCAAAAAGCCTGTTTCAATGGAAAGGAATTGATGGAACCAAGGTACTGACATTTAGAATTCCTCCAAACTACAACAATGCCAGTGATTGGGGGGGTGAAGGGCTTAAGGCGAAAGTTGATGGGTTACGGGTTCAAGCAGAAAATGAATCTATTCCTTTAATGGGATTCTATGGAGTGGGGGGGAACCATGGCGGTGGCCCCCCCACGAAAGAAAACTTGCGTACACTCGATACCATTATCAATGAAGATGATTCGGTAGGTTACAGCGATGTTGGAAGATACTTCTCTCAGATTACCACCAGTGAAAATCTCCCTATCGTAGAAGGAGACCTACAATTCCATGCAATAGGATGTTACAGTGCATACAGTTTGATCAAGCGACTGAACAACAGTGCTGAGCACCTGTTGATGAGAACCGAAAAAAATGATCTCAGTACTATCAGGGGGGGTGGTCAAACCAGAAGAAGGCTCCTATGAGATAATGAAGGAGGCATGGAAAAAAAAGTATTGGTTAATCAATTCCATGATTCTCTAGGTGGTTGTTCGGTGCCAGAGGCTTACGATAAGGTAATTCAATCGTACGGTTGGGCAATGGAAAGTGCCGATACTTTAGCAGCCTTGAGTCTGCAGAAATTGGCTTCAAGAATACGTACATTTCAGTGTGGAACAACTCTCCTTGTCTGGAATCCTCATCCCTGGAAAGTAACTGAATGCATAGATATAAATACGGTACCGACTTTTATTACCGATGAAACTGGAGATGATGTTGCCTTTGAGATTGTGCCAACAAATTCAATTGGGAATGAATATACCCATACGGCGCGCGTATGTGTGAAGGCACCTCCATTGGGTTACGCTGCATACCATCTTAACGATACGAAATCAAGATTGGACCCTGGACAGCTTCATTCTCTTCAGTATGTGAGAACGACCAGTAATATATTTGAAGCTGGCAACTTCTCTTGTGAAATTGATCAAGAGACAGGGGGGGCAATAGTTTCTTTAAGAAATGTAATAAATGGAAAGAAATATCTTGGACCAAAGGGAATCAGACCCTATGTTGTTGATGATGATTCTGATACTTGGTCTCATGCTCTCTGTAGTTATCGAGGGAAACGAACGCCCATGCAATTAAGAACGTTCCAGATGGTGTCTTCTGGACCGATCTCTACTGAATATGAGGTTACCTACCAGGGAGAACATAGTCTGGTGGTACTTAGGCTGAAACTGTACCAGCAGCTAGACTATCTTGATCTTAGTACAAGAGTGGTATGGCATGAGCATAGGAAACTGTTGCAACTAGTTATTGATACTCCTTTTAATGATGAAGCGGTCAACTGGAAGTCGGAAATTCCCTATGGTGCAATAGCTCGTCCAAAGAATGGTAATGAGTATCCTGTGCAGCGGTGGAGTTGGATTGGTAGAAAAGATGGAGTAGGTCTTCTTGTCATAAACGATGGGGGGGTTTATAGTGCAAGTGCAGAAGAAGGTGCCCTCCGATTAACATTGCTCAGAAGCCCAATTTTTGCACACCATGAGCCTGCACATCCAAGACCCGATCTGTATCCACGATATATGGAGCAGGGGGGGGAACATCAGTTCCTGTTCCGACTTATTCCTCAAGGTGGAGAGCGTTCAGGAACTAATGACTTTGGTAGGGCTGCCCTCCAGTTCAATCAGAGGCAGCAGGTCTTGCTTGAGTCAATACACGGAGGGGGGGAGTTGCCTCTTTCTTCCAGTTATTGTGAACTCGAAGGAGATCCTTCCTTGATTATCTCTACAATAAAGAGAAGTGAAGCTGATGATGGTTGGGTGATTCGTGTCTTTGAGTCGTCGGGGGGGCAGAAAGCAGAAGGAATCCTGCATGTTCATTGGCTTGGTATCTCAAAACAGATTACGCAGAATCCGTTTGAATTGCAGACATATTTTGTTTCCGATACCTCAAAGTCCATTCTTGAATGCAATTTATTAGAGCAACCATCACTACAATAGGGGGGGTATACAATGTTTACTGATTTTAGTCTCGATAAAATTGCCAGACAGACGGCCCTCTTGAAAAAGGTGCGTTACCGCGATGGTTTTACCATTTCCTCTCTTATCGCTACAGAGGAACCTGAGGATGCAGCTCAATGGTCCTTAATCAAGCCTGGTAAGACATCTACCATCATGGAGGTGGGTGATTTTTGGAAAGGGAGGGATAAATATCTTTGGTTGCATTGTGATGTGATAATTCCAGAAAAGTTCAGAGGGAAAGATGTGGTTGGCCTTTTTGATTTTGGACGGACAGGAGCAGGATTTAATAGTGGTTTTGAGTCTCTGTTATATCTTGATGGAGTGCCATATCAAGGGGGGGTGGACACGAACCACCAGGAAGTATTTTTCAAAGACGAACACATAGGACGGAAGATTGAGTTGGATTTCAGACTGTGGAGTGGTCTGGAAGGAGGAGGTGAAGTAGAAATTCAATATCACCAAATCAGAAAAGCAGGAGTCTATACTCTTGATCCAGCAATAGACAAGTTGTTTTATCTTCTCTCGGATTGGATTGAAGCTATCAGAATTATCCCCCCCGAAGATCGAGTGGTAAAACATGAGCTGCAGGCTTTGCTTGTTGAGACATATAAAAGACTTGATTTCAATTTGCCTTTCAACTCTGAAGCCTTTTCATCTTCTGCACAATCAGGACTTGCTTTCTGTTTGCAAGAGCTTAAGAACATTGATAATGATGAGAAAGTGAAGGTAGGATGCATAGGGCATACGCATATCGACCTTGCATGGTTATGGAGATATAAGCATACTCGAGAGAAAGCTCAACGCTCTTTCTCTACAGTCCAACAACTCATGGAGCGATATCCAGAGTATATCTTTCTTCAGACACAAGCTCAGCTATATGAATCGGTGAAATATGATCACCCGGCCTTATATGAAGATATACGAGCAAAAGTAGATTCCAGGCAGTGGGAAGCCTCAGGGGGGCAATGTGGGTTGAAGCTGACTGCAATATTCCATCAGGGGGGGAGTCTTTGACTAGGCAGATTCTCTATGGAAAACTTTTCTTCAAGAAAGAGTTTGGGGGGGTTGATAACACATTTCTATGGCTTCCAGATGTGTTTGGATACAGCTGGGCATTGCCTCAGATTCTTAAGAAATCAGGTATTGATACGTTCATCACCACGAAGATTAGTTGGAACGAAATTAATCGCATGCCTCATGATACGTTTATTTGGGTTGGTATTGATGGTACAGAAATACTCACGCACTTTATTACCACTCCGGACGAAGAGGGCCTCAGGAAGTTCTACACGTATAATGGACACATATATCCAAGGACGCTGAAAGGGATTTGGAATACCTATCAGGATAAGGCTCTCAGTCACGATCTGCTTCTCTCCTATGGGTATGGAGATGGTGGAGGCGGCGTAACACGAGATATGCTAGAACATCTCCGTGCATCAAAAGAAATTCCAGGAATACCAAAACCGTATACAACACGAGTTGATGAATATCTTGAAGGCCTTCATCATCGTCTAAATGATGAGAGGGTAAAACCTGGGCTGAAAAGATGGGACAAGGAGCTCTATCTGGAATTTCATAGAGGAACGTATACTTCTCAAGCATATGTAAAATATATGAATCGTAGGCTTGAATTGCTCTATCGAGATGCTGAAGTGCTCTCCAGTTTGAGAACCATTGCAACAAGACAATGGGATTCGACGTGTTGGGCATCCTTGCAGAGAGGTTGGAAACTGATTCTTAAAAACCAATTTCATGATATTATCCCAGGTTCAAGTATCTCTGAAGTATACAAGGATACACGTGAGGAGTATGAAGAGGCCAGCGCTATTGGAGAGACTGCTATCCATTCATTGGAAAGAAAGGGTGATTCCTCAATCATTTCGGTTGTCAATACAACTTCTTGGAATCGTTCAGGATATATAACATTGGACGGTTGTTATGAAATTGTTGGGGGGGAGAAGGACCATCCTGTCCAGTATATGGGAAACTCTGGAAGTGAACAGTCATTGTTTTGGATTCCAAGCATAGAACCGTTGAGTACTTTACAGCTCAAGAGATCAGAAGTGATGCGTGAGCCTAAACAGGACTCCAGTTTTACATTCTCAAATAATTGCCTTGAGACACCTTTTTATACAATCACTTTCAATGTTAGCGGCCAGATATCTTCAATGATAGACAAGGATAGTAATAGGGAATTATTCTTTGATGATGCAAATGTTTTACAGATCTTCGAAGATCGACCGAGAAATCATGATGCTTGGGAAATGGAAGCGTCACTGGATCATCGCAAAGAGCTTATTAACAACTTACAAACAATGGACGTAGTTGAAGCAGGCCCACTGGCAGCAAAGATTGAGTTTGTTTGGGTATATGGCTCCTCCAGAATAATCCAGAACCTCATAGTGTATGCGAAGCATAAGCGAGTGGATTTCCATACAGTTGTTGACTGGAAAGAACGGAGTAAGCTACTAAAAGTTGCATTCCCTGTCTCGATTCATGCAAATGCTGCAAGATTCGATATGCAATATGGAAGTCTTGAACGGTCAACACATACCAGTACAAGTTGGGATGAAGCGCAGTTTGAGGTTGTAGGTCACCAATGGCTGATGTTTCTGAATATGGTTTTGGTGTGGCACTCATGAATGACAGCAAGTATGGATATGATATCAAGCACGGTGTTATGCGTCTCTCATTATTGAAAGGTGCAGAGTACCCCCCCGATCCACAGGCGGATGTTGGGAGACATGAGTTCACCTATGCTCTCTATGCACATGAAAAAGCCTGGAATGAGTCAGAACTAATTAAGCTTGCATGGGATCTTAATGCTCCTTTGCAGGTGCTCGATGGAGTGATCAAGACAGATGATATTCTTGTCATTTCAGCTGAAGGAATTGCTCTCGATGCACTTAAAAAGTCTGAAGAAGGCGATGATCTGATACTTCGTATACATGAAATGCATGGGGGGGGCGAAGTCATTTTGGACTTCGATTCAATATTCCTATCAAGAAATGGTGTGAATCAACGTTGCTTGAAGAACCTATAGGTGATTGGAATGAGGATTCAATGATTGAACGTGAAGTAAAACCCTTTGAGATTGTTACTTTCAGGATTTGTCTGTAGCTATCCCCCCCTATGCAAAGAAGTTAATGGCAACAAGCAATGACTAGAACACACAGCCCCCCCTTCTGAGGGGGGCTGTGGTGGGCAATCTCAATTATTGTAGCTTTTTGATCTCCCTATCACTCAACCTTGTTCTTTCGAGATGCTCTCCTATACTCAACAGGGGGGGAGTAAGAAGTAAGGTTCTTCATTTTCGTACAAAAATAGTTGCTCGATGAGAACCCTGCATCAAGTGCTATCTGGGTGATGGAGAGATCGGTATGAGCAAGCAACTGCTTCGCATGCTCAAGTTTTTTCAGCGTAATGTAACTGGCAGGGGGGGGAAATCCCACAACTTCTTTGAATTTGCTCTTGAACCTGGACAAGGAGTAACCAGAAATGGCAGCTAGTTCTTGCAAGCTGGTATTTTCCGAATCCTGTTTTTCAATATGGTCGATAACACGTTTGATATTACTGTCGAAAATAACTTTCTGGTCTCGTTTCACGGGGGGGATGAAATCCTGTATCTTAAACAGGAAGCTGGTGAAAAATTGTACACCAAGCATTTTTGATGATTCATTGCCATCACTGATATACGAAAAGCCCTGTTTTAACCATTGGGCATCACTAGCAGGGAACCGTAGGTGACGATACTCGCAAGAAGTGAGAAGTTTATACAAAGCGCGGCTATACTCTACATTTAGGCCCAGAAGGTGATCTTGGTCTTTCAGATCAATTGCAAAGCAAAAAAGGTATAGGGACTGGAGTGATACCTCGATGTATGATGAGGTTCAAATGGAAAGGTAAGAAACATTTCATTTCCAGTAACCGTATATGTTTCATTATTTACATGGCAGACACGTTTTCCCTTGATCAGGCAATGGATCTCTATGATGTCAGAGTGATAGTGTTCAGGGGGGGAAGGTGGTGTTGCCGTCGAAGGGTTTGAGAACGTGATGTTCTTCAGACCTTGAATCTTATGTTGGTCATACGTAATGACTTTATTATGATCTTCCCAGCACCAAGTATCAATAATCTCTTCCACAGAGTTCCCTCCTTATAAAGTTTGGAATAATACTAAATATTATTCTGAATGTGCTCACACTCAAGTAGAATTATAGTTCATATATCAACACAAAGCAAAAAAACATCTTGTTCTTTTGAAGGGAGATAATACATGAATAATGGCATTGCAGATGGTGTTTGGCCAGTAATGATAACACCTTTCACCGAAAATAATACCATTGATTATGATGGCGTATTGGAATTATTACACTGGTATGACAGTCAGAATGTAAGTGGTATTTTTGCGGTTTGCCAATCGAGTGAAATGTTTTTTTTCTCACTTGGGAAGAGCGTTTGGAACTCATCACATTTATTCGGAAAAATCTCCCTAGCAAACTCGGTCTCATTGCTTCAGGACATGTTGAAAAAGATCTCCAGGAGCAGATTAGACAGGCTAATAGGTTTATTGAAACCGGTATCGATTCTTATGTCTTCATTTCGAATCAGTTTGCATCTCAGGATGAAGGTGATGATGTCGCGAAAAAACGGATTGAAACCTTATTATCCAATATTGATGGCAACAGCTTTGGTGTTTATGAGTGCCCGTATCCCTACAAGCGTCTGTTGACACCAGAACTGCTTTCATGGTGTGCAAAGACAGAGAAGTTTGGGTTTCTCAAGGATACTTGTTGCAACCTGTCTGAATTGAAAGCAAAGATTAAGGCAGTTGAGGGAACCCCCCCTCTCAAGATATATAACGCAAATGCTGCCACGTTGCTGGAAAGCTTAAAGATGGGAGCCGCTGGATACAGTGGTGTCATGGCAAACTTTCATGCCAGGCTTTATGTATGGCTTTGTGCAAATTTTACCAAACAGAAAGAAACAGCTTCACAAGTGCAAGACCTTTTGGGTATGGCCAGTATCGTTGAATGCCAATACTATCCGGTGAATGCCAAATATCATTGTCAACTGGAAGGGCTTGATCTCAATCTTTTCAGTCGTGTGCAGGATTTTACCCAGTTTACCTCCAGTAGGAGGCTTGAAGTCGAACAGCTTAGAAGAACGGTCAACCTATTTGAGACTCTTGTATTAGGAAAATGATTTTCATCAGAAAATAAGAATATTGTATTAAAAGGAGAATTTTATGAAGCGTTTTACAACAATCTTACTTGTTCTATTGATGGTAAGCGTATCTGCATGGGCTGCAGGATCCAAAGAAAGTGCTGAAAAGCCAGTTGAGTTGATTTTCACTTCGATTTCAGTGTCGGGAGACTCTCATACAGAAGCCATGTATGTGTTTGCTGATAAGGTCAAAGAATTGACCAATGGTAGCGTTGAAGTAAAAGTGTATGATAATGGAACTCTTTTCTCTTCCGAGAATGAGTTTGATGCACTCGTTAGTGGAGAGGCTGATATTGCGTATCTTTCGTTCCCCCCCACCATTGCAACCCAGATTCCTTCCTATAGCATGTTCGGTTCTGGTTACTTCTTCAGCTCCTATGAGCACATGACTGCTACGCTTAATGGTAGTATTGCGGATGAACATATCTGGCCAAAAGTCCGTGAAGTCATTAATGTTCAGCCCCCCCTGGGAAGCCTCTATCTTGGCAGTCGTGTAATCAATACTCGTAACCGGCCAATCAACAGCTATGCTGATATGGAAGGACTTCTTCTTCGCATGCCAAACTCTGAATCCTGGTTGTTCCTCGGCGAAGCTCTTGGCGCAAACCCAACTCCTCTTTCTTTCAGCGAGCTCTATTCTGCATTACAGACCGGTGCAGTGGACGGACAGGATAATCCCCCCCTGCCAACTGTAGATAGTGCCAAGTTCTATGAGGTTACCAAGTATCTTGCTCTTACAAACCATGTCATTGACTCTGTTACTCCTTGTGTTAACTTGGATAAATGGAATTCCATGACAAAAGAGCAGCAGGATGCTGTGCAGGAAGCAATGACCTTTGCTATTGAATACAACGATAAGACAAGGCTTGAAGCTGAAGCCAGATTGGTTGAATTCTTTGAGGGAGAAGGCCTGACTGTGACCACTCCAGACATCAACGAATTCAGAGAAAACGTCCAAGCAGCATATGCTGCCAATACCAAAATGGTTTCTAGCTGGGACATGGATCTGTACGAACAAGTCCAGAGCCTTGCGAAGTAGAGCCAAACAGGTAACCTAGTATACTATTGTTTTCCTAAAGATTCTTGCTGGATCTTTAGGAAAACTTAAATAGCACTATAGGAAAGGTATATTATGCAACGATTACATGCTTTAGGGAAGAAAGTGATTTATGTGTTCGATACGTTAATACCTAACGTAACGTTCATCATTATTTTTCTAACGTTCATGCTCACAATAATTAGTCGGTATATTCTAAAAACCCCCCCAGTAACCTGGAGTTATGAAGTGAGTATTCTTGCGTATATGTGGACAATGTTTTTGGAGTAGGTAAAGCACTGCAACAGAAAGAGCATGTAGTATTCTCTCTTCTCTATGATCATGTAAGTCCTCGCAAGCAGTTGATTTTTGATATTCTCTCAAATCTGCTCATAGTCCTACTGATCGGAATTGCTTTGGTTCCTTCAGTCAATTCACTACTTAAGAAAAAAAATGATTACCGGTGTTCTGAAAATTCCCTATACTGTTGCATTTGCACCACTCATTTATATGTTTGTTAATGTCATGATCAGAAGCATTATTGAGTTGCGTGTGTATGTGAATGAGCTGATACGTATGATGAGGAATCCAAAATGAATATAATACTCCTGCTTTTTCTTGTTCTCGCTATTTGCTTCCTCATTCGTATGCCTGTTTCCTTTGCCATGCTTATTGCCTCGATTTCTTATTTTGTAATGAGTGGCAGAAACATGGAACAGGTGCTATCAGTTCTCACAGGTAACATGTATTCCAACTATACGATGCTGGCAGCTCCTCTCTTTATATTCATGGCCAATGTAATGAATGAAGGAGAGATTACCGACAAGCTCTTCAGATTCTGCAATGGTCTTTTTGGCCGTATGCGCGGTGGTACAGCCCAGGTCAATGTTGCCGCATCCTTGATATTTTCTGGCATGACCGGGAGCGCAATTGCAGATGCTTCTGGTATTGGTCTGATGGAAATAGAACAGATGAAGAAAGAGGGGGGGTATGACACTGAGTTCAGTTGTGCTCTTACTGCTGCTTCTGCTACTGTTGGACCAATTTTTCCTCCATCCATACCTATGGTCATCTATGCAATGATCTCTGGAGCCTCAATAGGAAAGCTTTTCATGGGTGGCATGATTCCTGGTCTCATTCTCTCTCTCTTGCTCGGTATTTATGTTGCTGTTATCTCCTTTAAGAGGAAATATCCTCGTGGGGGGGAGCAGATGGCATTCAGGATGTTTTTGAGAGTCACTCTTGAGGCTTTTCCTGCTCTTTTTACCGTTATATTGTTGCTTGGAGGTATTTACCTTGGCGTTGTGACTCCAACAGAAGCTGGTGCCCTTTCTTCTGCATATGCAATACTCATCTCAATACTCATTTATCACAACCTAGGTCCTAAGAAGATGTGGAGGATCATAAAGAAAAGTGCGGCTAACACTGCTACCTTGGCATTGCTGGCAGGTTCTTCGATGTTGTTCTCCTACATTATTTCCCTGGAACAAGTCCCAAGGGTTATTGCAGCTTTTGTTATGGGTCTTACAGAGAATAAATACATCTTCCTGTTTATTGTTAATATTGTGTTCCTACTGCTTGGCTGTGTGCTTGATGTCAGCACCATCCAGTTGGTTTTCGTCCCGATGGTACTGCCTTTAGTAAATGCCTTTGGTATTGATTTGGTACATTTTGGCGTTGTCATCTGCTTGAATATGATGATTGGACTCTCTACACCACCATTTGGAATGCTGTTGTTTATTGTCTCAGGTCTAGGAAAGGCAAAGATAAGTGGGGGGGTAATTCGGGAAATAATCCCAATGATAGCTGTCATGATAGCGCTCTTGTTTGCTATTACCTATATTCCAAATATTGTAATGTGGATCCCCCCCAATAATCTCATGTAAAAAGCGCACTAGCCACATGGAGTGAGAGAAGTACTCAATAATCAAGATTCTCTGAGAACCCAACACGTTTTCCCGTAAAAGGAGGCTTGTTGGGTTCCTTTCATTAACCACGAAGGGGGGGAAAATGCATAATCACATAACCGCGAGAGGTTTCTGGGGGGGGTTACTGCTGTGCTATTCTTGGTACAGTATCACTACAGCGGAAGGTGTTATGAAGAAATGTAAAGAGATACTGAAAGATAATGAGGTAGTGGCGTTCCTGGTAGGAACCTATGTAGTTTCTTGGTTGATCTGGATGCCTTTTGTGATCTTCGCCCAAGGCTGGATCAAAGGACTCGGAAGTTTCGGCCCAACTGTCTCTGCTCTCCTAATCACCGGTATAACCAAAGGAAGAAGTGGCCTAAAAGAACTGTTTACCAAGGTTCTCATCTGGAAGGTGCACATCTTCTGGTATATTTTCAGCCTTTTCAGTACGTTGGGCGCCATATTGTTATCCTTGGGTATTTACCGACTGACAGGGGGGGGAGAAGTGGTTAACACCAACGATCCTGGACAATGGTACCTGATCCCAGTGATATTCCTGTATGTCCTGTTCTTCAGTGTGGCTGGAGAAGAATTCGGTTGGAGGGGGGGGTTCCTCCTTCCCCCCCGGTTGCAGAAAAAAAATACAGTGCTCTTTCTGCCAGTCTAATCATCGGGTTGTTCTGGGGGGGATTTTGGCATCTCCCTCTTTTCCTCATACAAGGTGATTTTCATGAACATATTCCCTTCCTGCTATTCATCCTTCAGGATGTGGCACTCGCGGTCATCCTGACTTGGATCTATAACAATACCCGCGGTAGTTTACTGTTGGTTCATCTATTCCATGCTGCGAGTAATGCCACGGTAGGTCTTTTGCCCATACTGCCTATGAAGCCTGGCGACAGTCTCACTCCATTGTATATAACCGTTGTGGTCCTAGTTCTGGTAGCCATAGCCATAGTCATCATATATGGGCCTAAAACCCTCTCAAGGACAAGAGCTAAAATCACGTCTAGTTAAACTATCTAGGCAATCACAGTATCAACATGACTTTTTCATGACCAAGACATTACTTTCTCCACTTATATCATGCTGGAGGTGCAGGATATCCTGCACTTGCCCGGAATACTTGTTAGTGGCTGACTTTACCTTGAGTCATCCACAAGAAATTACTGAGATTACGGGTAGTCTAAGTGCGGTGTTGAGGAGAATACTATGCTAGGATATGAAACAGCGGAATACCATACAATCCACAGTGTTTGTAGCAAAGAAGGGCTCGATACGGAATATGTTCTGTATAAAGTCAATGCTGAAGGAAAGAAGAAACGTTGGAGACTGATCCAGGCGATTTTGGCTGTGCTACGTTGAAGCAGTAGGATGATGTGGTGGTTATGGTTTGAATGGAGAAGAAATGAACAAGATACGGGTGTTGATCGCAGATGACCAGGCAATAGTTGCACAAGGCTTAGGTGCTCTGCTGTCGGTGGAAGACGATATGGAAGTGGTGAAGATTGTCGATAACGGGCAGAAGGTTCTGGAAGAACTGGAAAAGCAGCCTGTCGATGTGATTCTCATGGATATCAGGATGCCCGTCATGAACGGGGGGGTGGAATGTACTGGACACGTATGCGAAAAATATCCCAATACTAAGGTATTGATACTGACAACCTTCGACGATGACGAATACATTAGCAAAGCCATTGGCAATGGTGCCTCTGGCTATATGCTGAAGGACCTTACTGCGGAAAAACTAACAGCTGCAGTACGGAATGTTCATATTGGCAACTCGGTGCTGGATCATTTCATAACCAAGAAAATTCTGGGAAATAGTAGTGCAACAAGGGCAAAACGCATATGTATTCGGGCTGAAAACGGCGATGCACTAACCACAAGAGAGATGGATATTCTAAGACATGTAGCACACGGTCTGAACAATACAGAGATATCAGATGCATTGTGTTTATCCTTGGGAACGATCAAGAACTACATAACCGCGCTCTATGACAAGCTTGGAATAAAGGGACGACCCAAACTGATGTCGTTTGCTATAGACAATGGACTTATGGAGGACGGAGGGAGTACCGGATGATTTTTGGCATATCCTTCCTGCATTACTGCTTATTCTCACGCTTCAAGTCATACTCCAGTACAGGTTTATACCTGAATGTCTGGGGGGGAATAATGAACTTTCAAAAAAATGCCAAGATTTTTTTGGGTTGCAGTTTTGCTACTCAGCTTACCGGGAATAATAGCCTACCTTCTTGCATTCCAGAAGAGAGCGAGAGCCGAAAGAGCCCATGGCTTGAGACCACAATTGAACCGGAACATTGAAGAGAGTATATTCCTCGGGCTTCTCCTGGCATTTTTGTTATATGTTATTGCCATCATACGGGTAAACCCTGGGAATCTTCCAATAGCGAGTATCTTGACGGCATGCCTTGTCATAATGATGGGGGGGATACACTATTTGCCTCATGAGAGGTATAAGGTGCTGCGTGGTACTTTGCCCTATGTTCTTGCCATCCTCATCATAGGACAAGACTATCTCTCTGTTTCTGAGGACTACGGATTCGTCGTACTTCTCACCGTGGCATTAGTGATCATTGAATACAGTCTTAGGTATAATAGCATCTATTTCTGGGTGCCACTTATCCTGTATCAAGCGGTGGCTCTTTTTAAATTCAAGGCAGCCCAAGGATACTTGGATGGAGATTTTATTGCAGGTTATATCTTGAGCAATACTGTGACGTACTGTTTTGTTACGGCAACATTCTATTTTGCGAAGAGACAGCTCATTCAGAATAATCAACTTCATTATCTCATGAAGGAACTCAAAGGAAAGACCTTGCAACTCGAGGAAGCAGGTATTTTGAAGGAGCGTAGTCGGATCGCCAGGGAGATCCATGACACGCTTGGACACTCCCTAACCGGTGCAATAATCCAGCTGGAGGTTGCCAGAAAACTCATCGATAAGAATTCTGACAAGGCACTGGAAGCGATTATACGAAGTCAAGAGATTACGAGATCTGGGTTCAATGATGTGAAAAGGGCTATAAAAGCACTAAATCCATCAGGCATTGAGGAGCTCTCGCTTTCTGAATGTGTACATCAATTGATACAGGAAGCTCGAGACAGCTACAACTTCAATATTGAGGGCGATATAGACCTATCTGATGACCTCTCTGACGATCTTAAGATACCCGTCTACAGAATAATCCAAGAGCTTATTACCAACAGCATACGGCATGGACAAGCAAATAACATGGAACTTACCATGGAATGCCATGATGGCATCCTTAGGATACAGAGCCATGACAACGGCAAGGGGGGGTGTTCCAAGCTACAGGAAGGCAATGGGCTGAGAGGTATTAGAGAGAGAATCGATCAGCTTTACGGGCAGGTACGGTTTTCATCACAAGAAGGCAAGGGCTTTACTGTTCTGATTCACATCCCTCTGTAAGGGTGAGTAGTAGGTGGGAGTGGATAGGAATATGCAGGGGGGGAGAGTATGGTTCAAGAAATCCTTCCCGAACCTGAATTTGACTAACAACCGTACTCTACATTTACCCATCGTCGTTCTTGAGCACTTGTAACTATTGAATCTACTAGTGTGATTGCATCCAATCCTTCTTGAAATGAGGGGGGGACGCCCTTGTTTAAAGGAAGTCCTGTTTCAAGCTGGTAATAGAATTCTTTAAATAAGTTGCTCAATGCATCGTGGTACCCCCCCATTGGATGTCCTGCAGGCAGGGTAGTGAAACCAGATGTCCGAGTATCTTGTTGCAGAGGATCATCGATGTACTTCGATTGATATCCATCACGTTTTCCGACTGTGTGCACAGTTGGGTTTCGATGGTCCCAAAATAAGGACCCCCCCTTTTCGCCAAACAAAGCAATGTCTAAGGAAACTTTCTCTCCTGGACAGGCTTGGCAAACTGTGAATGTCCCAGAAATTCCATTTTCTGCTCTAAAGAGGATAGAAGCATAGTCCTCTAATTCAATAGGGATTTCTGTGAATTGTCCGCTTGAAGCCTTGGTTTTAGAAAATGTTTCAGAAATATTCAGTCTTTTTGTTCTCACAGGGTAGATAGTTGCTAAATCGGCACACACCGAAGTGATTCTACAGCCAGTCAAGAATGAAAATAGATCGGACCAATGGGTTCCTATATCCGCAACAGTGTTAGATTTCCCGGAAAAGGAGGGGGGGTCCAGTCTCCAATTGTAATCTTGTGATGAGCTTAGCCAGTCTTGAAGGAATGAACCTCGTACGGTATGGACCTTTCCCAAGATACCTTTTTCAATCTTCATCGCTGCTTCTTGTACTGACGGATAGTATCTGTAACAATAGTTGACTGCGGTTTGCAGTTTGTTCTTTTCCGCCAAAACAACCAAACGTCGAGCCCTCTCCGCATCTAGGCAGAGAGGTTTCTCTGAAAGTATATGCTTGCCATGTTCCAGGCAAGCTTTATTGATCTCATAGTGCAGATTGTTAGGAGTGCAGTTATGCACTACACCTATCGATTCATCTTTCAACATTTCTCTGTAGTCGTTGTAGACTTGTGTTATGCCAAAAGTTTTTGCCACTCGTTTAGCTTCTTCTTGATTCGGGTCAACCAACACCAGTTCCTGCACTTGAGGTACAGCTCCCAGAGAAAGAAGATGCACTTTACCTATATATCCAAGTCCTACTATTGCCGTTTTCATTTACCAATCCTGTCCATTGGGATGAATGAATGCTTTCACATCATTTCCATTTTTCAACTCAGAGAATGCAGTTTCCCATTGATCAAGACGATATCTATTGGTCAGCAATATATCTAGGTTGAAAGCACCCATGCTAATCAAATCAACAGCCCTCTGCCATGTCTCAGACCCGTTCCAGCTCCAAGCACCAGAAATATCCAATTGATATAATGAAATAGCATCAGCAGTTAAAGTTATTGGTTCACCCCCCCATAGACTAATGAATGAGATTTTGCCATTGCCTCCTCGACCTTCTGGTGATTTCCTGGCACAATCAATTGCATGCTGTACGCCAAGAGCCGAAGCTGAAGCCTCAAGTACGAAATCAGCACCTCTGCCATTGGTGATTTCTTGGATATATTTCGCAGGATTATCCTCAGAGTACAAGACATGATCAGCTCCAGCCAATTTTGCGATTTGGAGTCTTTTTTTCATCTTTTTTAAGTCCAATAACCGCTACAGTTTTGGCCCCCCCCTGATTTAGCAAATTGCGCACCAAGGATTCCCATC
>JDSH01000129.1_pt1 | contig 24633 bp, 40 predicted proteins | sample 199451 | NCBI WGS metagenome assembly JDSH01 (sample SAMN02584198, study PRJNA231836) | bioreactor metagenome | isolation source: continuous culture bioreactor electron acceptor NO2- transfer2 day 38 after... | place: Germany: Bremen | reverse complement strand
CGTGAGCCTGAACTCAGAAGAACACCCGCCAGAAGAATATGATGCTCAGTACGTGAAAGAGAATATCCGAGTTAAAGGCCGGGTATTCTGGTACTCCGGCCTGCTGTAGATAACAGGCCGCTTGAAGGAGCCTGTAATGGAGAACGAATCACTCAAGGATATGTGGGCGGAAGCTAAAGCCAGTAAGCCAAAAATGATCTTTCTGGCCCTCATCCTTGTCGCAGCCCCCCCCATAGGAATCGCAACCCAGGCGATTAAATTGCTGGACCACCCTGCCCCCCCAATATCCGCCAGCTATAACGACCTGATGAAGCAGGTATACCTTTCCGGTAAAACTACTGCCCAGAAACAGGCCGAGAAGAACAGTCTGATCGGCAAGAGGGTTGAATGGACCGGCACTGTTCTTGATGTTTCGCCAGCTGGCGGAGGTTACGCCGTAGAGCTGAGCGATGGAACGAAGAGAGCGCTGACAGATCTGTTCATCGAAGGCCTGTCTGAAACCGAAGCTTTGTCTCTATCGCCTGGCCAAACGATTCGCTTCGAAGGCACCATTTCGCGCATAGAAGACGGCATGCTTACAGGCTACGTTTACCTCAAAGACGCTGAAATACTATACCTTCGGCCAGAGCCAGGCCCGCATAAGCGGGCTTTTTTTTCGCCCTGCATAAAATTTTTAGCATTTTGCTATTGCGCTTTCTTTATCGGTGAGCTAAATTTTTAATCAAGCAAAACGATAAAGGTGAAGCAAAATGCCACGCACAGTTAAGCGCTACGAACACAAAGACCCGGCTCTTGCCGATACCAGCGGTCTGACCAAGCGCCAGGCAGAAATCGCTGAACTCATGGCCATGGGCATGACAACTCAGGAAATCGCCTCCGAGCTTGGCATTTCCTCCGACACAGTCACCTGCCACATGGACCGCCTTAAAGATCGGTTCCACGCATTCAACAAAGTGGATCTGATCTGCCAGATGTGGATGCACGGGATTCTCCAGGCGCGGGTCATGAGCTGCGTGCTCGTTTGCTTTCTTTGCATCCTTTCCACCTTCCCCCCCATGGCCAGAACCAGCCGCCCTAACCAGAACAACCGCCAGGTGGTGAGCGTTGTCCGGATTGGTCGGAAGGAAGTGGCCGCAATTATCGGAGGGCTTCACTGATGACTTCCAAGTTTCATGTGGCGCGCCAGGAGGGCGTTAAGGGGGGGCAGAACGCTGTCGCCCCCCCTCTTTTCTCCCTGATTGCCCGCATCACCAAACGCAATCCCCCCCTGCGATCTTCCCCCCCGGCTCAGCAAGTAGTCGAGCCGGTCTTTTTGCAGGCCGCAGAGGGCGAATCCGGGTTCTACGAAATCCCGGCCTACATCCGCAAGCGCATTTTCCAGATTGACGAGGACAACCGGGCCCGGCTGGCAGCTTATGCCGGACGCGTTCGTGCCCACTTTGAGGATGCTGCGTGATGGAAGGCTACAACCCCCCCCTCTACGACATCCTGATCCTCGGTATACCGACACTGGCCATTGGGTTCTACCTGGTCTGGGACTGGGCTTACAACAAACTGGAGCGAGAAAGCCATGGAACAACTGAGAATCCACAGCGAAATTCTGATGATCGTCAGCCTGGTGATGCTGATCAACGATCTGAACTCCGACAAGACGCTGCACATTTCCGTCACCGACAAGCGGGTGAGTCTCACCTGCTTTGATTGCCACGACAAGATTGAGTTTCAGCGTGATGTTTACGCCTGGGCCAGCCAGCAGCCATTCCTTCCGAAGTTGCGGGTTCTTCGGCATGAGCTGGAACAGATTCGGGATGCGGAGTTCGCACAGAAAGCGGCGGAGGTGTCGGCATGATCACTCCAGACAACCTGGTCTGCACCAGCGTGGACGACTGCGCAGCTTCCTTGAAGTGTCGGGTCGATAGTGACCCGCCGAAGCTCTGAGCCTGATCAGCCAGGCGCTGCAGCACATGAACCGCCAGCGATTCGAACACAAATCAAGACGCGCAGTGATGGTCCGCGAGGCCAAGCGTGCCATTACCGCCCTGGGGGGGAACGGCTATGAAAAACAAACTTTCTGACCTGAACAACCATCTCTTTGCCCAGCTGGAACGGCTCGGTGACGAAGGGCTTTCCGGAGAGGCCCTGGAACGCGAAATCGAACGCAGTAAGGCCATCACGGGCGTCAGCAAAGAAGTGGTCTCAAACGCCAGGCTCGTGCTCGATGCCGAGAAGCACAAGCGCGAGTACGGAATCAAAGACGTTCCGCAAATGCTGGAGTGAACCATGTTCAGGTGGACGAATCGCCACGATGAATGGCTGAGAAGCATGTACCCCCCGAAACCAGCAATCGGACTATTGCCAAAGTCCTGGGGGGGTGTTCCTACAGCGCAGTTAAAAACCGTGGGCAGCTCCTTGGTTTGAAGAAAAGCCCCCCCGAGTACCTGGAGCGAGAGAAGCCCGGGTGTTTCAGGAAGGGCCAGCCAACCTGGAACAAGGGCCTGAGCTATCAACCAGGCGGGCGCACCAAAGAAAGCCAGTTTCGACCAGGGCAGAAGCCGAGTAACACGGCACCGATCGGCGCGGAAACAGAAGACAAAGACGGCTACCTGAAGCGAAAAGTCAGAGATGACGCGCCAGCAGGCATGAGCCGCAAGAACTGGAAGTTCGTTCACGTTCTCAAGTGGGAAGAATACCACGGCGTCCCAGTACCTGCAGGCCACGTTATTCGGTTCAGGAACGGCAACAAAAGGGACTTCTCGGAAGCAAACCTTGTGCTCGTGAGCATGGCCGAGAACGCGGTTCTCAATAAGTTTTTCGCAATGGCAGAGCCGCCAGAGGGCGGGTTCGAAGTCCTACTTAACCTGGCCCGGATTCAGTTGGCCATTGGAAAACGCAAGCGGGAGGCAGCATGAAACACATTTTTTTTCAGCAGTAATGGATACGGTCTGGCTGGCATGCCTGTACTTCGGGCTGGTTCACCAGGTAGAGGGCGCGCTGAACATTGGTCTGTTCCTCGTTGGCGTGATGTTCGTTTTCAGCTTTTTCCTGTTGTCTCCGGACGTTGAGAAAGCCATCAGCAAGACTCCGGCCTGGGCAATGGCGCGGTCTGTCGCTTTCGACCTCGCAGCGCTGGGGGGGCTTCTGCTGTGGCACGGCTGGATCTGGACAGCGATTGCTCTCGCTTGGAGCGCCACCATTGCCTTCGGCTCATGGAGCAAGAACAGAGTAAGGAGAGAGGCATGAACTTCAACGATCCCTCAGAGTTCGGCAAAGCGTTTCAGCGCTTGGTTACAGACCCCCCCGAAGAGGTCCGAGAGGCCTTTGAAGCGGACCAGCTGGCGGAAGACAACTTCGACCTGATGACCGCCGAAGTATTCCAGGCACCGGACGGCGAGCATTTTGAAGTGGCCTATGTCCGCGAAGACGGGATCCGGGTCACCGATCAAGGCCGCTGGCTCTCCCCCCCCGAGGAATGGGCCTGTGCCGCCAGGTACAAGTTCAGAAGAAAGTGGAGGCCTGATATGTGCAGCTTGAAAGATCTGACAAGCAACGAGCTGCAGGCGCTTGATGAAGACATCCTTCAGCGCCTGACCCTTCAGCGGGCCATGGCCGCGAACACCCGGGCAGTGCTGGAGCTGGAACTGGGCATCAGCGATCGCACCATCAGCAACATCGAGGCCGGCCAATACGAGCACATTTGCCCCCCCTACAAGGTCTCTGCCGAAATCCGCCGAGAAGTCCGGGCCCGCCGAAAGCTCTGGCACATGGGCAACGAGGCCATGCAGGGGGGGTTCACGATTGAAGCCCTGGTTAAACGCCATCGAGTAAGTAGCCGGGTTATCGAAAACCGGATCCGTTACTTGAAGACAGTGGCCAACCGGGTGGAGGTAAAGGCGGCATGAGCATCCACAACCTTTCACCAGACCACCCGCTGCGCACCGATCCAAACCGGCCATGGCCTTACAAGGTGCTGGTGGGCTACCGAGCTCAGGGCAACCGCAAGATCGTGGCCACCCGCTCGGTCTATGTCCGGGCCACCAGCGAGGACCAGGCAGAGCATGCGGGCTTCCGGGAAGCCAGAGCCATGATTCCGATGGTGGTCGATGGCCGCCGGCTGAAGGCCAGCCGGATAGTGAGCAGTCGGCCACTGGATAAACATGATGCGATTAGTGGTTCGGCATGAGCTGCGACAAATGCAGCGCCCTACTGGAGCGCCTGGACAAACTGCGTGACCGGAAAGACTACTACGTGCGCGAGAACAAAAGACTTCGGGCACAGGTGCGGAATCAGCGGAAGAAGCTGAACGAATGGGAGAGGAAGCATGGCAATGACGTTTGATGAGTACGAGGAAAAGCACCTGCACGATCTCAATCACGAGGCCAGGCGGCTTGTTCGCATGGGGGGGTGGAATGCCCGGGCCAGCCATGGCGAAAACGATCAAAAGCTTACCGATGAGCAAGTGGATGAAAGCGTATACCTTGAATGGGCTCAGTCAGTTAACGAAGAACTGGACCCCCCCCACGGAGTCGGAATTTTTGAAAAGGATCTGGCGGAAAAAGCAGGGCGCTTGTGAACAAGGTCTCAGCAATCCAACAGACCGGCAGTGCAGACCATCTTCCTGACGCCACGAAAATGGTTCAGGGCGATGTGCAACTCATGGGTGAAGTCACTGATGAAGAAGGCAACACCTACTCGCCAGCCATGGTCGTCGAGTTTCCCACAGTCGAGGACTTCCTCGCAGCCAAGAAGGCTGGCAAGTGCCGCTTTACGGTGTTTGGGGGGGGTGAGGCATGAGCAACGAAAAACCAATCCTGTTCAAAGACGACATGATCAGGGCGATTTTGGAGGGTCGAAAGACGCAGACTCGGCGGATTGTGAAATCGCCGGCGAAGAACATGCAGGCAAGCGGCGCGGAGGTTATCAAGCACCGAGCGCCAGGAGATAAATGGTATGGCGATCACGTCTGGTCTATGCGCGGCAGTAGTGGCGTGTGGGGGGGCGACTACACGCACGAGAGATTTCTTTCAATGTGCCGTATGGAAAACCTGGGGGGGGTCGTCTTTGGGTTCGGGAGACTTGGAGTGATGTAAACCTGCAGGGTGCCCCCCCAGGCATCGCATATCGCGCCGACGACGATATCCGTGACCTTATGGATGAGCCGGTTTCCATGACAAGGACGGTGCTTTCAATTACGACGACGAGCGCGTAAAGCCGTACCACTTCGCCGTGTGGTCCGACGATCTGCTTTCTGGTGCTGAAGGACGCTGGCGCCCTTCCATCCACATGCCCCCCCGCTGGGCCAGCCGAATCACGCTGGAGATCACCGATGTTCGGGTGGAGCGGTTGCAAGATATTAGCGAGGAAGATGCCATTGCTGAGGCGCCCAGCACTTCCCTGATCTGCCCGGAATGAGCCGTATGGCCAAGATTGCAGGTGGTCTATGGAGCAGCCTGAAAGCGTCTATCAATGCCTGAGTAGCGCTCGCTGGGCCTTTGCAAACTACTTTTGCAAGCTCGCCGGCAATGCTCCGAAGGGGGGGATTCACGACGAGAGGCCATGGGACGCCAACCCCCCCTGGGTGTGGGTAATAGAATTCAAACGCATTGATCAGGAGGCAAAGGCCGCATGAACATCGAACTAAAACCAATCGCAGAATCCAAAGTCCGCCAGCTGGGCGGCGATGTTTGCGGGGGGGTGCTGGTGCGCAAAGACCAGAAGCTGGCCGCTGTGGATGAGCATGGACGGTTTACTTGGCTAAGTGATGATGTGCCGGGGGGGCCGGTCGAATTGTCGGGCGCAGAAATCGAGAGCATCAAGCAGCGCGCAGACGCATGGCTGGGCCTTGTCGAATTGCTGAATGACCTGACCCCCCCGGAATGGCGGCAACGCCCTGGCACTGGTCGGGAATCCGCGTTTGCTGCAATCCGTGGGCTGGCACAAGCCGCCAGCGCTCAGGGCGGGCAGAGTGCGGAGGCGGTGGCGTGGGCCAGCCCCCCCTTGCCTGACGGTACCGAACAGGTCACGAAAGAGTTGCCAGAGAGAATCTACGGCGTGGTACCTAAAGACTATCAGTGGTATGTGCGCCCTCTCGTATACGCCGATACCCAGCCCGCCGGGCCGGAGGATGAATACGAGCATTTGCACAGAACCATTGAGCTGCTGGCCAAGAAGCTAATTAAGGCAGAAAGCGCGGTGCCGGAGGTTCCAACAGAACAAATGCTGGAAGAGGGCGTGACAGCGCTTACGCGAGGGCTCAAGACGTTTGGCGGCAACTACACGCAGATCGTGAACAACATCTGGGAAGACATGGCTGCGGCCCTACTATCCACCCCCCCTACCACGCCCCCCCAGGCTGATGGGTGTGAGTGGCATACCGATGGCAACGGCTGCTGGATGGGTGCTTGCGGTAAAGAGTTCTGGTTCGAAGACGGCGGGCCGTCAGATAACGGAATGAAATACTGCCTGAGTTGCGGCAAGCCTTGCGTTGAGGTTGGTGATCCCGACGAGCAAAGCGGAGGCCAAGATAATGCGCTTTGATGAATACCCACAACCACCAGCCGGACAGGAGGGCCTTGGCGATGAATAACCGAATCCTGAAAAAGCTCTCCAAGCGAGTAAAGGAGTTGATCGAGCAGAACCCGAACATCCAAGGGAAGTTTTGGCGGCTGAATGATCCCTGGTTTTGCGGTGATGACCCGATTTTCGACGAGTACGTAAGCAGCCGACACTCGGAACCAAACCGTGTGACAGGGCTGTGGGTTCTTGGTGGAGAGGCGGATTACTTTGGGGGGGAAGGAACCGAGATTCATCCGCTGTTCTTTGTTGCTCAAGATATTGTGCACTGGGAATTCGGAACTCCAACCTGGGGGGGAGATCTGAAGGACGACAACGGAAATGTCATTGACCGACTCCCAGACTGGCCGGTCTATCACAAGCGGCTCACTGGTGCGGAGGTTATTAGGCTGATAAAGCGTATGGCTGAGGCTCTTGCGATGAGTGATTACACAAAGCTCCCCCCCCGCGACATTGCAGAGTGCATGAGGCGTGCCGGATCGCCACTTAGTGAAGACCAGAAACTACTTTTGGCCGGATACCTGGCGCCGGTTCAGCAAAAGCTTGCAGAGTGTGAGGCGCGGGTGGCGGAGTTGGAGAAAGACCGCCTAAAGCTGCCCCCCCACGATGTCGTAATCAATGGAGGCATAACGTTTCGCAAAGGTGTAGCCATCAAAACCTTTATTGCAGCAGCAGAGCGCTGGTACAAGCAGGCCATGAGTCAGCATGACCACGTTGATAAAGAGGGATTGCGGCTTCTGTTTAGGGGGGGCGCCGAGCGGGCGGGAGGTGAAAAGTGAGCAGAATCCCACTGAGCGACTGGAAGGAAAAGAACTACCCGGGCAAATGCCCGAGCCTGCGCACCTGCCGGAATTGGGCCAATGATGGCTTGATCCCGGGCGCGGTTAAGGTGGGTGGTCTATGGTTCGTGGATGAGTCCATTGAGAAACAGGCCAATGGCAACAACCGGGTGGCAAGGATACTGGCAGCGTAATGGCACCACGTAAGCGGCTTCGCCGAAACACCGATCTCCCCCCGACAACCTGTACCCCCCCAACAAGGTGGGCGGGGGGGTGATCTATTACCGCTACAAGCGGCCAGATACCGGCACCTTCCACAGTCTGGGCACGGTCAAAGGCCAGGCAATTGCAGATGCCCGCCAGCTGAACGCCATCCTGATGAAGCCGGCCGATCGTGTCGGCCAGGTCCTGGGCACGGCCGAACAGACAATGTCGCACCTTATCGGCCGGTACCGGAAAGAGTTTCTGCCAGAGCAAGCGTTGGCGCCAAGTACCGTGAAGCTGATCGGTTACCGGCTCAACCGTTTTGAAAAGGATCTGGGCGACAAGCTGGTGGAATCGATCGATGTGAAGGCGCTGGCCGAGTACCTGGACGACAACTTCAAGCGCGACGCCTACATCAAGCACCGGACCACACTGATTGACCTGTTCCGGTTTGCCCAGATGAAAGGCCTGTATCCGTCCGATCTGGATAACCCGGCAGCAGTCACCTACCCCCCCAAGGCGAGCTACGAGAAACAGCGCCAGAGGATGACCCTGGAACAATTCAAAGCCATCCATGCCATCGCCCCCCCGGCGTGGATGCAGAACGCCATGGAGCTCGGTCTGGTGACATTGCAGGGGGGGCGAACCGAAGTCATCAACATGCAGTTCTCAGACTTCGACGAAAAGACCGGTGTGCTTCGCGTCGTGCGGCAGAAGGTGAAGAAGCACGAACATGCCTACCTTGAGATTGAAAGCCCATGGCTCAAGGGCATCATTGCCCGGGCGCGGAAATCCGATGTGGCCAGCCCGTACATCGTGCACCGGGTACCGGTCCGCAAGAACGAAGCACAGGACCGCCAGCACTGGACTCAGTTAACGGCCAACCATTTCTCTGCCGAGTTCCGGAAGTGGCGGGACAAGACCAAGCTGTTTGACGGTGTGCCGAAAGAGCAGCGCCCTACTTTCCACGAGATCCGGGCCCTGGGCTCATGGCTCTACAAGAAGCAAGGATTCGATACGGAGAGCTACGTTCAGCCGCTCATGGCCCACGCCACGGAGGCGATGACAGAGCATTACCAGAAGGGTCACGAACAGGAATGGGTGCGGGTTAAAGCAGAGCTGGACATCACCAAATTTCTGCCGAGGTGACTGGATTTATACAGTGCGTAATTCCCTGATTTCCTTGGTTTCCCCCCCTCTTGCCGTTATTGCCCACCGGGATTAAGGGTATTTCGCTTTAACATCATGGGCTTAGCGGCGTAATGTCGGCACCTTGACATGGTAGAGGTCCGCGGTTCGAATCCGCGTGGTCCTACCAATCCTGCAGAAGAAGTCGCTTACAGCTTTGCTGGGCGGCTTTTTTTTGTGCCTCGCATTTGCTGTTAGCAGTCGTAGAGGGCAGACCAGAGAAGCCTGCCCTCCTCCTGTCAGAAGTACACAACCACACCTATTTCGTGCCAATCCTCATAACTCTCGACAACCGCACCATCAATCCAGACAGCCGCTGCCTTAGCCGTTCCGCCGGCACTACTGCCGAACCGAACCTCAGCCTCACCGTTGCTGGACAATTTCACGATACCCGATATCGGACCGTCGACGTTTTCTGACATCTCCAACGGATCCAGCGTCTCCAGCTGCACATAACCACCAATCGCTGAACCAACAATGGTGCCCCCCCGAACCTCGTATTCCCAGTCCGCGTCCGTTCCCGAGTCCCGGTTCTGAGCATCGGCGATGGCAACGTATCGGTTACCCAGTTTCCTCTCATACGTTTTGACATCGCGGATATACCGCCAGCTCGTAACGCCCCCCCCACTCTCAGTCAGATAGTCACTCATGCGGATAACGCCACTGAATCTAAACAGCTCACCACTGAACTTAATCGATCCGGACAGGTCATCGGTGATGGAACTTTTCCAACTGGCTGATGTTGCCGTTTCACCAACCAGGGCGCTCTCATATCGTGTACTACCGCTTAAAACCACATCCCCCCCAAATGTCATAGTGTTAAAGCTACACTGGTTAAACGAGGTCGTTTTTTCCAGGGTTGTCTCGGTCTCTTGCCAGCGGAACTCAACGGTACCACCGCCCTCACAAGGGTACGTCCCGGCGTTCGTCACTGGCATGCTCTCTGAAAACGCGTTAATTTCGTACAGCAGATACTGCGTCAACTGAAGGTCTCCCCCCCTCAAGGCCTGAAAGCTTTCCATGCCACCTGAACTGGTTATCGCAACAGCCTTCGACGCAAGGTCGTTTCTGTCGTAGCTCAACTGAGGCCCAGCCTGCTCTTCAGGCTGATCATTACCTCCACCCCCCCCGCTTCCGCCACCGCAGGCAGATAATACAAGCACCATGGGCAACACGGACCCCCCCCATCCAATACGGCTCAACTGGATCATGTTCTTTCCTTTTTTTTCTTATGATTTCAGGCTTATTCTTCAGGCACGATCACTGCCATTCCCGAGGCGACACAGTCTGTGCGCTTCTGGTTGCGGCATTGATGAAAAAGACGGGATAACTCTTGCAGGAATTGCGCACTCTTAGCGGCGACATCCGGTGTCGTCTAGTCCATATCCGGGCAGTGATGTCTAATCATGCGACATATCGTTAGGTCGCGAAAGGTTCGGGCGGGGGGGGCAGACTCAAAAGTCGTGGACTGGTTCATGGTTCTGGCGCTACCAGCTATCCCCCCCCTCTTTTTTATCTTTCGCGTCCTGTTCTGCTTTGCGCTGACGAATCTTCTCAAGCTTTTCTTTGGGGGGGATTTTCATATTGGCCCCCCCATCTCTGAGTAGCAGCAGGCTTCCCACAATCATCGCGAATGCGGCGAGTATAAACAGCCAGCCAATCATTGGCATGTTGATATCTCCTTGAGGTGGCTTTTCACCAGTTTACACCCTCAGCGCTCACTGTCATCAATGTGCCCTGAGGTACAAGCGCCTTGTCGATACTTTCCCCCCCGCTCCGTATCATTGCCGGCAATCATCTTGGATCTTCACCTTCCGGATAAAAACGCCGATGCGCAAACAGTTTGATGTCACCGTAGACCAGAGCACGACGGCTGTGGATGCGCTTGCAGGCGCCTCGGGCCTGCCCAAGCAGCGCATCAAGGATGCCATGGCCAAGGGCGCGTGCTGGTGGACACAGAAGGGAAAGCAGGTGCGTTTACGCAAGGCCAAGCGGGAACTGAAACCCGGCACCCGTATTCAGCTGTTCTACGATGATCAGGTGTTGGCGCGTAAGCCAGAAACACCGACGCTGCTGGAGAACAAAGGTCGTTACAGTGTCTGGTTCAAGCCCCCCCACGGGCTGTTATCACAAGGGTCTCAATGGGGGGGCGACCACTGTAGCCTTCTGCGCCTGGCGGAAATTGAACTGAATGCACCCTGCTTTCTGGTACACCGCCTGGATGCTGACGCTGCAGGCCTGATGCTGATTGCCCATGATGGCAAGGCCGCGGCGGCACTTTCAGAATTGTTTGCCGGGCGCGCCATGACAAAGATCTACCGGGCGCGGGTCGCCGGCAACCTGATGGCGGATGATCTTCGCCTCAACACGCCACTGGATGGCAAGGACTCAATCAGCCGCGTGACGACACTGAGCCGGGATGAGGAATCAGACACAACGGACGTGCAGGTAAGAATCGAAACCGGCCGTAAACACCAGATCCGTCGACACCTGGCCGGCATTGGCCACCCGATTGTGGGAGACCGGCTGTATGGCGCGGCATCTGCGGATGGCCTGCAACTCACCGCCGTTGAATTGGCTTTCCAATGTCCTGTTACCCGGAAAGCACAGGTATTCAGGCTTCCGGAACAGCGACCATAAACAAATAAGGCCAGCGTCTCAGCTGGCCTTATTCATAAGCGATGATGGGCGCTCAGGCGTTGTAAAAATCCCGATACCAGTCCACGAAGTTGGCAATGCCCTCTTCCACCGTGGTAGACGGCTTGTACCCCCCCACATCGTTGATCAGGTCATCGACATTGGCGTAGGTGGCCGGCACGTCACCCGGTTGCAACGGCAGCAGATTCTTCTCAGCTTTCTTGCCCACCCGCTCCTCAATAATCTCGATAAAACGGGACAGCTCCACCGGGTTATTACTGCCGATATTGTAGATTCGGTAAGGCCCCCCCTTGCTGGTGCCCGGATCCGGCTGCGCACCGCTCCAGTCCTGGTTCGGCTGGGCTACGTTGTCCAGAGTGCGTATAACGCCTTCGACGATGTCGTCGATGTAGGTGAAGTCCCGCTTGTGATGCCCGTGGTTAAACACGTCGATGGGCTCACCGGCCAGGATCTTTTTGGTAAAGATAAACAGCGCCATATCCGGCCGGCCCCCCAGGGGGGCCGTAAACAGTAAAGAACCGCAGCCCGGTGGTGGGCAGGTTGTACAGATGGCTGTATGTATGGGCCATCAGCTCGTTGGCTTTCTTGGACGCCGCGTACAGGCTCAGCGGGTGATCCACGTTATCGTGCACGGAGAATGGCATGGTCTCATTGGCCCCCCCGTACACGGAGCTGCTGGAGGCATACACCAGGTGCTTGATCTCGTTATGACGGCAACCCTCAAGGATGTTCATGAAGCCGACCAGATTGGCATCCACATAGGCATGAGGGTTTTCCAGGGAATACCGGACTCCGGCCTGGGCTGCCAGGTGCACTACCCGCTCGGGCTTGTGTTCACGAAAAACCGCTTCCATGGCCTCGCGGTCGGCCACGTCCTGGCGTACTTCGGTGAAACCGGGCTTGTTCAGCAGCCGGGCCAGGCGTGCTTCCTTGAGATTGACGTCGTAATAGTCGTTGACGTTGTCCACGCCAATCACTTCATCGCCACGATCGAGCAAACGGTGAGCAAGATGCGAGCCGATAAAGCCGGCGGTTCCCGTAACGAGGATTTTCAAGATCTGTTCTCCATGAAAAATGGCGCCCGAAGGCGCCTTTTAGCGGTCCTGGTCAGAACGCCACGCCAACACTGGCGAAGGGTCCGGACATTTCGACATCCAGTTTGTCGTCATCGTCTTCATAGTCGATGGCCATCTGGCGATAGCCCGCCCGCAGCTGCAGCATGGCGAATTCGTACTGGCCATAAGCGTTGAAGTCGTGCAGAGAGTCGCCGCTGTAGCTGATGAAATTGCCCTCTGCACCTACGGACACGCCGGTTAACGGCAGGTCAAAACGGGCGGCGAGGTAGCCCATAGGAACGACGGCGTCGACAGAGGTTTTACTTACTTTTGTGGAAAGCGGAGTCTGATCGCGAAGCACAAGCTCACCATCAAATCGGCGTGCAGTCAGGCCCAGATCCAGATTCACCCAGTTATCAAGTACTTCGTAATACAGGGTCACATCCAATTGATCGATATCCAGATCGGACTTAACTTCCGCACCAACCGGTATGTCATCAAACGCTTCCAGCCCGATCTCACCACGCCCACTCTGGGAAATGCTGGTGTAATTCAACCTTACGTTCGGCAGCACCGGAATCGGATGCTCGAAAAACGCCGTGAAGTTCGCGTTGCTGTCGCTGTCGAGGTTGAGATCCTTTTCAATATCAACGGCCGAATCCTTGTTGACCACTTCGCCAGAGAAATCGGAATCCCAATAGCTAACGTTGCGCCAACGCCCAGTACATCAGCATTAGCCAGCGGCGCGGCCAAAGCCAGTGAGCCACCTACAACAATCATCAGTTTACGCATAACGCACCCGTTTTTTGTGGTTGTATTGCCCGGTCAGTCAAACTTTATGCCGAGACGACGACCGACTTCTTCATAGGTTTCGATCACTTCACCAAGGCCCTGGCGGAAGCGATCCTTGTCCATCTTCTTGCGGGTTTCCTTGTCCCAGATACGACAGCCATCGGGGGGGCTGAATTCGTCACCCAGAACGATCTGGCCACCACTGCGGCCGAATTCCAGCTTATAGTCCACCAGCAGCATGCCGGCGTCGTCAAACAGTTTTTTCAGTACGTCGTTGACTTATAGGTCAGCTCTTTCATCCGGGCCAGCTCATCGGCCTTGGCCCAGCCAAAGCTGACTGCCAGGGATTCGTTCACCATCGGATCGTGCAGCGCGTCGTTTTTCAGAAAGAGCTCAAAGGTGGGCGGGTTCAGCTCCAGACCCTCTTCCACGCCAAGGCGACGGCACAGACTGCCCGCAGACACGTTGCGCACCACACACTCAACCGGGATCATCTCGAGCTTCTTGACCAGGGACTCGGTATCAGACAGCAGCCCTTCGAAGTGGGTAGGTACGCCGGCCGCTTCCAGCTTTTCCATGATGAAGCATTGAACTTGTTGTTCACCATGCCCTTGCGGTTCAGCTGTTCTTTTTTTTCTCTCCGTCAAAAGCAGAGGTATCGTCGCGGAATACCAGAACAAACCGTTCGGGGGGGTCGTCCGTGCGGTAAACCGATTTTGCCTTGCCGGCATAAAGCTCTTCGCGCTTTTCCATTACTTTCTCCAAACGGCCGGTGGCCACGGCCACCCCCCCGTTAATCAATACAGATGTTCAAAGAGTTGGGTGAGCAGATCTGCTGAACTGCGTTCACCCTCGTAGCTGTCGTGCTGCTCGGCGGTAACGCTCATGGCGTCGGCACCCTGCTGAATCCGGATTGTGTGGGTGTGGACCGGCTTTTCAGCATCGCTGAACCACGAGAACCAGCCCGGACTGCGCTCGTCTTCCGTGCGGAAATCCACCTGCAACCAGCCTTCACTGCGATTCAGATCCAGTACCGGCAGCCCCCCCATTTCCTCCAGGGACCGATTGACCTCTGCCCAGGTGCGGCCGAAATCCAGTTCCACCCGAATGGCAACCGCTTCATCCTGTTCCGACTGCAGGCGCACCAGCGGCTCGGACACCATGCCTGAGGCCGCCCGCGAGAAGGATTTGTTGTCCTCACGCTGTTTGAGGAAATCCCCCCCCAGCTCGGCCAACAGCACCCGTTGTTGTTGCTCGAAGGTTGCATTGGTCACCGTGCTACTGTCCCAGGGCAGAAGCTCTTCCGGAGCTTGCTCCAGCTCCAGAATACGCACGCGGATTTCGGTGGTTTTACGCCGAATGCCAGGGGGGGCCAGGCGGGCCTGCATCACCACCTTGGGTTCTGTGGCGGTCGGATTATCGGCGAGCCCCCCCAGCAGCGTACGGCTGCGCTTGCTGAAGTTCGCCAGTTCACTCTGAATAATCCCAAGTTGAGGACTGTCATGGGCAATGCCCAGGCCGCTCTCATTCATCCAGGCACTGACCACGGGCCAGAGTCGTCCTGGCACCTCATTGACCAGCAGCCAGATACGGCCGTCCAACTCTTCAATCACATAGTTTTCGTCCAGAATCTCGGATGTCATATCCGGCGGACGGGGGGGAATCGACGACGGGTAAAGATTGCGGGAATCGGCGGTGTTGATTGACCGTATCGGCATGGTCTCGCTCAGCCGGGAGCTGTCGAGGCCTTCAGGCACCTGAATCGGCTCGCCTTCCGGTGCGTTGACATAGCCTTCGGAACGATCATCGATCAGGCTGCAACCGGCCAGGGCACTGGCAAGCACCAATGCCGAAACAGGTCGAGCGAACAAAACGGTTTTCTTACGGGCTCTTGCAGGAACCTGCATCGGGTTACTCCGGTTAACGGTAACGGTGGCCTCAGAGAACACCTGAGGCCTTGAGCGCGTCTTCCACCTCGCCGTGGAACTTTTCGCTGAGCGGCGTCAGAGGCAGACGAATGCCCTCACCGATCATGCCCATGCGGTAAAGCGCCCATTTTACCGGAATCGGGTTGGCCTCCAGAAACAGCTTGCGATTAAGCGGCATCAGCAGTTCGTTCAAGCGGCGTGTTTCGTCTTCGTTGCCCGCAATGGCGGCTTCACAGAGCTCAGCCATGGCTTTCGGAGCGACGTTGGCCGTTACCGAAACATTGCCTTTCGCGCCCGCCAGCATCAGATCTGCCGCCGTGGCGTCGTCACCGGAGTAAACCGCAAGGCGTCCATCCAGGGCTTCGATCAGCTCGGCGCCACGGGGGGGAATGTTCCCGGTCGCGTCTTTGATCCCAACGATATTGGGGGGGATATCGGCCAGGCGGACGACCGTCTCGTTGAGCATATCGCAGGCCGTGCGGCCCGGTACGTTGTAGAGAATCTGGTTCATGCCCGGTACCGCTTCCGCGATGGCCTTGAAGTGCTGATACAGGCCTTCCTGGGTCGGCTTGTTGTAGTAAGGCACTACGAGCAGACAGGCATCGGCACCGAGTTTGTGGGCTTCGGTGGTCAATTCGATGGCTTCGCGCGTACTGTTACCACCGGTACCTGCAATAACGGGAATCCGGCCGTTTACACGTTTTATGATGTGCCCGATCGTCCGGATATGTTCCTCCGGATCCAGGGTTGCGGATTCGCCAGTGGTGCCCACAGCAACAATGCCATGGGTGCCGTTTTCGATATGAAAGTCCACCAGCTTGTCCAGATCCTCCCAGTGAATATCACCGTTTGGATACATGGGCGTGACCAGTGCGACAAGGCTACCCGTAATCATAAAAGCTCCGTCCGAATAAAACCGATATGGTAATGTTGGGCTCGAACTGACACAAGGGAATTAAAGGAGATGTCATGTCATCCGTAGCATTGAATCAACCCGTGCCAGAATTTCAGGCTGAGGCCACTGGCGACCAGACCGTTCGCCTGAGCGACCTGAAAGGCCGGAACATCGTTATTTATTTCTACCCGAAAGACAATACACCGGGCTGCACCACCGAGGGCCAGGACTTCCGGGACAGAATGGAAGCCTTCGCTGCCGAGGACACCGAGATATTCGGCGTCTCGCGGGATGGCCTGAAAGCCCATGATAACTTCCGGGCGAAATACAGCTTTCCGTTCCACCTGATTTCCGACAAGGACGAATCCCTGTGCAAGCTGTTCGACGTCATCAAGCTCAAGAAGCTTTATGGCAAGGAGCACCTTGGCATTGAACGCAGCACCTTCCTGATCGACAAGGAAGGCGTGCTGCGCAGGGAATGGCGCGGCGTCAAGGTCAAAGGGCACGCCGACGAGGTGCTGGAAGCCGTCAAGGCCCTTTAACGCCCTATTCCGCAATGGCTGGTGGCGGAGGCGACTCCTTCACCGGCCAGGCCGCGAAAACCGCTTTCAGCATCGTCGCCAGTGGAATCGCAAAAAAAACACGCCCCCCCACAAGCCCCCCCAGATTCCGCCAAAGAACAACACGGCAACAATAATCGCCACCGGGTGCAGGTTGTTCACTTCCGAGAACAGAATCGGTACCAGGACATTGCCATCAAGCGCCTGAATAATGCCGTAGATGACCATGACCCAGATAAAATGGCTGCCCCCCCAGCCGAACGCAAACAAGCCGATCACGGCCACCGGAATGGTGACCACCGCAGCGCCAATGTAGGGAATCACCACGCTCAGCCCCCCCACCAACAGGGAAAGCAATGCCGCATAGGGCATGCCGAGAAACTTGAAGGCGACATAGGTGACGCCACCCACTATCAGGATCTCCACTGCCTTGCCACGGACATAGTTGGCACACTGCAGGTTAACCTCGTGCCAGATGCGAACCATCATTGGTCGCTGCGGAGGTAGCAGGCGGGCAAATGAGTTCACCAGGACCCGACGGTCTTTCAGAAAGAAGAAGACCAGGATAGGCACCAGAACCATGTAGATCAGCAAGGCCACAAGGTCCGGAATGCTGGAGAGCGAGAAAGACACCAGCCATTGAGTCAGGTGCCCTACTTCGGCCGAGATCTGCTGATACATGGTATTCACAGATTCAGCAGAAACCAGATGCGGATATTGTTGCGGCAGAACCTCAAGATAGGACTGCAGCTCGCGGATGATCCGTGGCGCTTCGCCGGCAAGGGTACTCAGTTGGGTCCAGATCAACGGCAACAAGCCGAAGATAAAACCCACCAGCACGCCCAGGAACACCACAAACACGCCAATCACGGCGATCAGCTCAGGCACACCCATCCGGTTCAGTTTTGACACCAGGCCCTGCAGAATGAACGCGACAATCAGGGAAGCGATGGCCGGCGCCAGCATGGCCCCCCCGAACCAGATGATAAAGACGGTGCCTGTCACCAGTAGCAAAAACAGGATGACGGCTTCTTCGTCTGAAAAATACTTGTGGGCTAGACCGCGCAGAATTCTGACCATGAATGACTCCGGAAATTAACCGCCGCACTTTATCACGAAACGGTATTCCCCCCCATTACTCTCCGATTGGCTGACAAGCGTATGGGCCGACAACGCCAGCCAGGCAGGTATGTCCCTCAGTGAGCCGGTATCCGTGGCGACAACCACCAATTCCTCCCCCCCGGGCGTCATGGAATTGAGTTCCAGCTTGGTTTTCAGCAGCGGCATGGGACAACGCAGGCCGCTGGCATCCAGGGTTCTGTCAGCCATAATCAGCATTTACCATTACGTTTCATACAGTAATCAGGCAGGCATTATGCCGCTGGTGTTACTCTATTGCATCACAAGAGTTGGTAATACTCCGGAGAACTTGCCGGCTGCCGCCTTGTCAAACCGGCAACACGAATTCGAGGCATCCTCAGACATATGAAGTACCAGAACGAAGGCCAACACCGCTCCCCCCCCTGGGCCCTGATCGTTTTTCTGGCCCTCAGCATGGCGGTCACCAGCCCGACCACACGCGCGCAGTCGTCAGACCTGCCAAGCATCGGCGGTAGCGGCGGCCTGATCTCCGGACAGATGGAAGCGATATTGGCCAACAGGTTATGGCCTCCATTCGCCGTTCAGCCCCCCCGCAACTTCAGGACCCACTGGTCTACGACTATCTGAGCGCGATCATTTATCGTCTGGTGCCGTCCGCACCGCTGGATAACCGCGACCTGAAACTGGTTCTGATTGACAGCCCGGCCATCAACGCTTTCGCCGTGCCCGGCGGCGTAGTAGGCGTAAATGGGGGGGGCCTGTTTCTGAACGCCGCCACCGAACAACAGTTTGCCTCGGTCCTGGCCCACGAACTGGCCCACCTCAGCCAGCGCCATTTTGCTCGCCGAATGCAGCAACAGGAGACCAGCGCTCCGTTAACCCTGGCCGGCATGATCGCCGGTATCGTGCTTTCTGCGGTTACCCAGTCAGACATTGGCATTGCCGCCATCGCCGGCACCCAGGCCATGGCTGTACAGAATATGCTGGCCTACAGCCGCTCCCACGAACAGGAAGCCGACCGGGTTGGCATGGACATCCTGGCCAGTGCTGGCATGGACCCGAGAGGTATGCCCGAGATGTTCGAAATCATGATGAGACAGAACCGCCTGCAGGGAAATCGCCTGCCGGAATACCTTTCCACTCACCCGCTGACCCAGAACCGGGTTGCCGACACCCGCAACCGGGCCGAACAATACCCTGATACCCGGGTGCAGGACGGACAGGAATATCACCTGGTTCGCAGCCGCCTGCAGGTGCATTACAGCGAATCGCCGGAAACGGCGATAGAAACGTTCGAGGCTTACCTGGCCCGGGAAGACGCCCAGCGCAACGATGCCATTCGCTACGGCCTGGCGGTGGCTTATCAGGAAAGCCGGCGCTATGAGAAGGCGGAGCAGCTAATGCGGGAATTATTGAAAGCCAACCCCCCCGGGCGCATCACGTTCCAGGTATCACTGGCGGAAGTTCTACTCAGCCAGAAACGGTATGCCGACGCCAGAGCGCTTATGCAGGAGGCCCTGGCGCGCAATCCCGGCAACTATCCAATAACATCCACGCTGGCGGCCATCGAGATTGCCGATGGTAACGGCGCCGCCGCTGCCGACTACCTGAGGGAGCTGACTCGCCGCCTGCCCAGCCAGGAGCAACTGTGCTGAGACTGGCCGAAGCCGAAGGTATGGCGCGGAATATTGTCGGCGTACACCGGGCAAGAGCGGAATACGATGTACTGATGGGCGATCTGAAATCAGCACAGCGGCAATTGCGCCAGGCCCAGGAGAAATTGCCGGCCGCTCCGCCGAACGCCAGGTGGTGAGTGAGCGCCTTGGTGAGCTGACTAACCGACTTCAGGCGCGCGAAGCCGGTTAGGAATAACCCGAAGCCTTCAGGCGTTGCCGGCAGCCTTGAGGTTCATGTTGGCGGTGAAGTCCAGCATCCGGCGCAGCGGGCGCAGCGCGTCTTCTCGCAGCTCGTCATCCACATGCACTTCCTGGTCGCCATGCTCAAGCACGTGCAGCAGATTCTCCAGACCGTTCATGGCCATCCAGGGACAATGGGCACAGCTTCGGCAGGTTGCGCCGTTGCCCGCGGTGGGCGCCTCAATCAACGTTTTGTTGGGCGCCAGCTGTTGCATCTTGTAGAAAATGCCGTTGTCGGTTGCAACGATAAACTCTTCGTTCGGAAGCGTTTGCACCGCATGAATCAGTTGCGAGGTTGAACCGACCACATCCGCCATCTGTACCACCGCATCGGGTGACTCCGGGTGCACCAGGATTGCTGCATCCGGGTACAGGGCCTTGAGGTCTTCCAGGCCACGGTACTTGAATTCCTCGTGCACGATGCAGGAGCCGTCCCACAGCAGAACGTCTGCGCCTGTGGTTTTCTGTACATAGCCGCCCAGGTGTTTGTCTGGCGCCCACAGGATTTTTTTCACCTTTGGCGTCCAGATGCTCAACAATGGCCTGGGCGCAACTGGAGGTGACCACCCAATCGGCCCGGGCTTTCACCGCAGCGAGGTGTTGGCATAAACCACGACGGTGCGATCCGGGTGCTGATCACAGAACTCGGAGAACTCGTCTGCCGGGCAACCAACATCAAGCGAGCAAGTTGCTCCAAAGTCGGCATCAGAACCTTTTTCTCCGGATTCAGAATCTTTGCCGTCTCTCCCATGAAACGAACGCCGGCAACGACAACGGTGGAGGCCGGGTGTTGGTTACCGAAGCGCGCCATTTCCAGGGAATCCGCCACACAACCACCGGTCTCTTCTGCCAGCCGCTGGATGTCCGGGTCGGTGTAATAATGCGCTACCAGAACGGCATCCTTCTCCTTCAGAGCCACCTTGATCCTGGCCTCGAGATCAGCTTTCTCTGAGGCGCTCAGGGGGGGCTTGGGCTCCGCCTGATGGGCGAGATGTTCCTGAACCAGAATGCGGTCTTGCGCTTTAGTCATCACTTATTCTCTGATTGACGTTAACGGCCAGAGTATATCACTTCTGCCTTTGGTTTCATGATCCTGCAATGTGGGTATGCCAGGCTGCAGGATAGCGTCCGTCCTGTGGGTATAGGTGGGTTCTTGCGGGCAAAAAAAAGAGCCTTTCGGCTCTTTTTTCCGCAAACCCCCCCGTGGTGACGGTTTGCCTTGTTGGTGGGTCGTGAAGGATTCGAACCTTCGACCAATTGGTTAAAAGCCAACTGCTCTACCAACTGAGCTAACGACCCCCCCTAACTGGCTGTGCTGGCTTTTCATCCAGCGAACGCGCGGCCAAAACCTCGCACTCTGAATTTGGTGGGTCGTGAAGGATTCGAACCTTCGACCAATTGGTTAAAAGCCAACTGCTCTACCAACTGAGCTAACGACCCAAACGAGGCGCACATATTACTGATATTTTTTTGGTGATCAACCCCCCCTTTTTTTCATGGTCGACCAACTTTTTTCAATGACCGATCAAGATCCGTGCAAGTTGACCAGATACCGATCAACCTTGGGCGGAATCAAGATACTTCTTCGCCAACTCTGCCGCCCCCCCTGAATTGGGGGGGTACTGCTCGACAACGGAGGTCATCCGACGCCGCGCCTCGTCTTTTTCGCCCAGGCGATCCAGAGTCACCCCCCCCAGCTTGTACACAGCGTCCGGCGCCTTGCGATGATCACCATAGCGCGTCGCAACGATGGTAAAAGCCTGACGGGCCTGCTCCAGCTGGGGGGGTTTCGCCAGATAGACTTCACCAAGCCAGTAATAGGCATTAACGGTGAGGTCGCCCTCGGGATAGGTATCCACAAACTCGTACAGGCGGGTTATCGCCGTGTCGTAGTCTTTCTTGTTGCGGATAAGGTCGATAATGTCGTTATAGGTTTTCTGCTCTTCCGGTTCCGGCGAACGATACACCCGGGTCGGCTTCAGTCTTCCACTGTCTGCTGAAGCTCCCGCTGCAGCCGGCTGCTGTGCAGCACTGGCCCCCCCGGACTCGACGGCCTTGGACAGCTCCAGTATCCGCTGATCCAGATCCACATAGCGGTCCCTGCCCTGCTGTTGCAGGCGACCAATCTGGTGCTGATGTTCTTCAACCTGGCCACGCAGGTCTCGCACTTCGCGCTGCAGTTGCTGAATCATGTAGAAAAGCTCTGCCGTGGCCTGGTTGTTGCCAGCCTTACGCTGGGCCTCGGAGCTGTTGTTCTGGAATGCGGGTGTGGACGACTGTGCATGGGCGACTCCCGCCAGGCCAAGGCCCAGCGGGATCAGCACGGCCGCCATGAGCTGTTTTCTCATGGATACGTCCGTCTAGGTCGGTTTTACTGGAATACCAGCTCTACGCGACGGTTCTGTGCCCAGGCACTTTCAGTGGAACCACGCACGGCCGGCTTTTCTTCACCATAGCTTACGGTTTCAATCTGGCCACGGGAAGCGCCGTTTACGATCAGGAAGCGCTGTACGGCATTCGCGCGGCGCTCACCCAGAGCCAGGTTGTATTCCTTGGTGCCACGCTCATCCGCATGACCTTCCAGGCGTACCTGCTGACGCGGGTTGTCCGCCAGGTAGCGAGCGTGGGCAACCAGCACGTCACGGGCGTCCGGCTTGATTTCGGACGTATCGAAATCGAAGTAGAAGGTGGTGATGTCACGCAGGGCTTCCTGCTCGGCTTGCTCCTGAGCGGCCCGGCGCTCGTCATCAGTCAGCTCGGAGGCGGAAACGCCGGAGCCATCCGCACCACCGTAAACGGTAGAACCGCCATCCTGATCAATCGCGGCCACGTCAGAACCGTAAGCACCCTCTTCCATGTTCTCACCGGTGGAGCTACAACCAGCAACCAGGCCGGCGGACAGGAGCATGGCAAACGCTTTTGTAGAGAAAGACATCTTCATCACGTTATTTCCTCTTTTCAGGTCTTCGTTGAATTAATTCAGTTCAGTACATTTTCAGCGGGTAACCGGCCCCCCCCAGGCCGGCTCCCGCACTTCGCCCTCGGAGGCCGGCAGGCTATACGCCGCACCTCCGTCTGCGGATACCACGGTCAGTACGCCTTCCCCCCCGTTCTGACGGGTTGCGTAGATCAGCAACCTGCCATTGGGAGCCACACTGGGTGATTCATCGGAGCCGGTGCGGGTAATAACCGTCTCTTCGCCGGTCTCCAGGTTCGTTCTGGCAATATGGAAGGCACTGTCGCGCTGATGAACGTAATAGACATAGTCACCCGTGGGGGGGCTCGGTCGCGGCCTTGCGTTGTAGCGACTGCCAAAGGTAATTCGACGCGGCTCAGCCCCCCCCGGGCGTTCCATGTGATAGAGCTGCGGCCCACCGGAGCGATCAGAGGTAAAGTAGATACCCCCCCGGTCGGCATGGTCCCATGCGGCTTCGGTATCAATCGCCCAATGGTCGGTCAAACGCGTCAGATTGCGGCTGGAAAGGTCCATTCGGTAAATCTCGGCGTTACCGTCACGGGAAAGCGTCATCAACAGGGAGCGGCCATCGGCCGACCAGGCCGGTGCCGAGTTCAGCCCCCCCGGGAAGTCTGCGACCTTCTGGCGCTCACCGGTAGCCAGTTCGTGGACAAAAATAACCGGTTTGCCCGTCTCAAAGGAAACATAGGCCAGTTTCTTTCCATCCGGCGACCAGGCCGGTGACAGAATCGGCTCCCGGCTTTCCAACCGGACTTTGGAGCGCTTACCATCCACATCGCTGACCTGAAGCCGGTAACGGGTCTGCTCGCCCTCACCAGACACGGTGATGTAAGCCAGCTTGGTGGAGAATACACCGGGAGCTCCGGTAATAGCCTCATACACCCGGTCACTGATGTGGTGGCCCAGCGATCGCAGGTTAGAGGCAGGAACTGCCGCCGTTTCACCAAGAATCCGCTTCTCCTGGTTAACATCAAACAACTCGTAGCGGGCCTGAATCCGATCACCATTGCGGGTCAGCTGCCCAACCAGCACATAGCGCTGCCCCCCCAGCATGCGCCAGTCCCGGAAATACACCTCGGAGCGTTCAGAGGGAAGGCTCAGCATTTTTGATGGTTCTAGCGGACGAAACTCACCACTCATGGTCAGATCTGCCTGCACGATACTGCCCACCTTGTCCCCCCCGGCGGGCATACTGCCACTTTCTGCGAACGGTACAACGGCAATCGGAATGGCCGACCCCCCCGCACCTTCGGTAATACGGATCAACAGTTCCGCCCGGGCACTCAGAGATGCCGTTAAAAACAGCACCAGGCAGGCAATAACCGGTGTCTTCAGAAAGCTACCAGAGCAACGGGATCTGCTTTTCATAAACATTATCAACCTCACCGCAGTCTTTGCGGGTTGAATTCAATCGTGAACTGGCGGAAATAACGCTCAAACGTGTCACGATTATCCGGAATGGGATAGCGGTTCAATGATCGGACCGCACTCAGGGCCGAGTTATCAAACGCAGTGTTGCCACTGCTACCGACCAATTTCACACTGGCCAGTTCACCGGTGGGCAACAGTGTGATCTGCAACCTCGCCGTCATGTTTTCAGTCGCTGAGGACGGCGGATACCACGCCTGGCTTAACCGCTCGCGAATCAACGCCTGGTATTTCTCACTCTCGCTCAGCATCTGTGCTTCTCTGGCACGTGCTGCCGCGGCTTCCTGCTGGCGGCGGGCTTCCGCTTCACGCTCTTGCCTGGCCTGATCCGCCAGCGCTTCCAGCTGCTGTTCACGCAGGCGCCTCTCAGCCTCAAGACGTTTCCGCTCCGCCTCTTTGCGAGCTTCCTCTTCGCGGCGCTGGCGTTCAGCCTCTTCTTTCTTTCGCTGCTCTTCCTGACGGCGCTTTTCTTCCTCGGCCCGGCGTTTAGCTTCTTCTTGCCGCTTGCGCTCTTCCTCAGCTTTCTGCCGTTCCCGCTCTTTGGCTTCGGCTTCCGCTTTCTGGCGCGCCGCTTCACGCTCT
>JDSH01000128.1_pt1 | contig 24678 bp, 36 predicted proteins | sample 199451 | NCBI WGS metagenome assembly JDSH01 (sample SAMN02584198, study PRJNA231836) | bioreactor metagenome | isolation source: continuous culture bioreactor electron acceptor NO2- transfer2 day 38 after... | place: Germany: Bremen | reverse complement strand
ACCGGGCTTCGGTTTCCACCTATCGAGCTGTTCAGAATACAACCAGAACGACCAAAAATCACCCGGATTTTCACCCCCCCTCACCATGGATTCAGGGATCAGGCTTTCAGAATTCGACCTTTATAGAGCTTGCTGCAGTACGAGCTTTCTCCCGGGCATCCTCTATGGAGCTACCCAACGCCAGCGCTACCCCCCCCATTCGCCTCCTGCCTTGTAATTCCGGTTTTCCGAACAGGCGTAGCTGGGTTCCCGGTTGTGCCAGGGCTTCTTCCAGGCCGGTATAGGAAACTTCTGTGGAGCTTCCCTCCGGCAGAATGACCGCCGACGCACTGGGACCATTCTGTCGAACAACAGGAACGGGAATACCCAGTATGGCCCTGGCGTGGATAGCAAACTCGGACAGGTCCTGGGATACAAGCGTGACCAGTCCCGTGTCATGAGGGCGAGGTGAGACCTCCGAGAACCAGACGTTCTCACCCTTCACAAACAGCTCAACACCATAGATGCCGTAACCGCCGAGATCTTCCACCACAGCACGGGCGATCTCTTTTGAACGCTGTAATGCCAGGTCATTCATCGGCTGCGGCTGCCAGGATTCGCGATAGTCACCATCTTCCTGCCTGTGACCAATGGGCTCGCAGAAGGTTACCCCCCCCTCTTTATGCCTCACCGTCAGCAAAGTAATCTCATAGTCGAAATCGACAAAGCCTTCGACGATTACCCTGCCCTTTCCTGCTCGGCCTCCGGTTTGTGCGTACTCCCAGGCTCTTTCAATATCGGCTTCGGTCTTTACTGTACTTTGCCCCCCCTTGCCAGACGAACTCATCACTGGTTTTACCACCAAGGGAAGCCCGACTTCCGCAACCGCCTGCAAATATTCTTCCCGCGTACCCGCAAACCGATACGGTGACGTTGGCAACCCGAGCTCTTCCGCAGCCAACCGACGAATACCCTCACGATTCATCGTCAGGCTCACCGCCCGCGCACTGGGTATCACCCGATAACCTTCCTGCTCGAGCTTGACCAACTCCGGGGGGGTGGCAATAGCTTCTATCTCCGGAACAATCAGGTTCGGGCGCTCTTTCTCGATGACGCTCCGCAAAGCCACAGGGTCCAGCATGTCGACAACATGGGAACGATGGGCCACCTGCATTGCCGGTGCATCGGCATATCGATCAATGGCGATCACTTCAACGCCGAAGCGCTGGAGCTCAATCACAACTTCCTTGCCCAATTCCCCCCCGGAACCACAAAAAAAAGCACCCGGAACGAGTTGCTTTTAAGAGGTGTACCCAATCTGACGCTGGTCTTGGTGTTATCGGTCATCTTATAGAGCTACCTTTTGTTCACGTATTGCCACCAGTTTCAAAACTTCTCGGCGTTCATCGTCTGTCATGCGAGTCCAGTGAAGAATCTCGTCACTGGTACGATGGCACCCTATGCAAACATCGTTCTCGTCTAAGGCGCACACGCTTACGCAGGGTGAGCGCACCCGATCGGCCCTGTTCATTTCTGCTCCGGATCACACGCTTTAAGTTTCTCCAGGTAACGCGTGGCATTCTGAACATAATGCGCCGCACTCATTTCCAACATTTTCTTCTGATTGTCGTTCAGTTCACGCTTGATCTTGCCAGGAGAGCCCACAACCATCGAACCATCCGGTATTTCCATACCTTCAGGAATCAGCGTATTGGCACCAATCAGGCAATGTTTGCCGATCTTTGCCCCCCCATTAAGCACCACCGCATTTATGCCAATCAGTGAATAATCGCCGATATCACATCCGTGCAGCATCACCTTATGACCGACAGTAACACCCCCCCGGCCGATGGTCAAAGGCAGCCCCCCCGGATCGGTGTGCAACACCGATCCATCCTGAACGTTGGATTCAGGACCAACCGTGATGCACTCGTTGTCGCCGCGAATAACCACGTTAAACCAGACGCTACTTTTCTCCAGCAACTGGACATTGCCAATGATAACGGCGTTTTCAGCAACAAACTGACCATCGCCAACTACCTGAGGGCGCTTGTCTTCGAGCTCGTAAAACATATCAGCCTCCTTGAGGGGGGGGTTCGAGCAGATCGATTCCGGCATCGTACACGGCGTTCATAAAGTCGACCAGAACAACCGCGGACAGCCCCCCCCAGATCTGGTAACGCTCCCAGCGATAACAGGGCACATAAAAGGTGTGGTTCAGAAAACTGAGGGCATCGGTGCGCTCCCTCCTGTCTTCCAGAAAGAAGGAAAGCGGTACCCGGAACACGCTTTCTATTTCATAGGGATTGGGCACCACCGGATGATCGCCTGGAACAACCCCCCCTACGTAGGGTGTTACAAGAATGCCGTAGCGTGACATGACCTGGCTTAATGGTGCGATGACGTCCACCTGGTCGGGAGGCAACCCGATTTCTTCATGGGTCTCTCTCAACGCAGTGGCCGCAAGCGACGAATCTTCGGGATCCCGCTTGCGCCCGGATAAGACACCTGGCCACGATGGTTTTCAGGTTGGCAGACCTCAGGGTGAAAATCATTTCCGGATTATTTTCATCATCCGTTACCGGCACCAGAATACCGGCTTCCGGATAATCCAGTGCCAGCTGTCGAGGGGGGGCATAATTGGATAATTTTTCAGTTAATAGGTCTCGCACTCGCTACTCCAGTGGCATCCCGATTTTGCATGAGACACAGACAGCCGGGATCGTTAAACTGATCATCATCAGACACTCAGTATACGGGGGGGAAACTAATGAAGTATTGCAGCACATGCGGCCATCCGGTCGAACAACGCATTCCGGAGGGTGACAACAGGCACCGCTACGTATGTGTCAGCTGCGAGACCATACATTATCAGAACCCGAGGATTGTGGCGGGTACAGTTCCGGTCTGGGAAGGCCAGATACTTTTATGCCGGCGCGCGATCGAGCCCCCCCGTTACGGCTATTGGACCCTTCCCGCCGGTTTCATGGAAAATGCCGAGACAACCATTGAGGCTGCAGCGAGGGAAACGCTGGAAGAGGCCCTTGCCGACGTCACCATCGAAGGCCTTTACTCCATCATCGATGTGCCGCATATCAACCAGGTTCACATGTTCTATCGCGCCAGCCTTAAAGACGGGCAATTCGGCGCCGGAGAAGAATCCCTGGAGTCCCGCCTTTTCTCCCCCCCCGGCGAGATCCCATGGGACGAGATATCATTTCCAACCGTACGCAAAACCCTTGAGCTTTTTCTTATCGATATGGAGACAGAGCGGTTTGGCGTTCACGTCAGTGATATCCGCCACCCAATGGGAAAAAAAGCCTGACCGGCCGTCAAAGATCAACCAGCCGAAAGATCTCATAAGCCGGCTCTTCATAAGGATGTGCTTGCTTCAATGCGGCTAGCGCATCTCTTATGAGGCTGTCGTCGCACACTAACTCCACCTTATATTCCCGCACCGTTTCTAATTGCCCCCCTGCTGCCCCCCCAGAAACGGATCGCTTCCCGCCAGCGGCCGGAACTGCCCCCCCTGGCCTTCACATTGCCAGGCACAACTGTCGTACTCTCCAATTTTTCCGGCACCAACATCGAACAGTGCCTGCTTGGTTTGTTCCAGATGACTCTCAGGTACGAAGTAGCAAAATTTATACACGGACACCTCCCTGACTGATCAAATATCACCCAGCATTAGAGAATTCAAACTTACTCACAGATTCTGTGGATAACTCTGGGGGGGAAAGTTTTTGGGAATCGTCCCCCCCAAAGCCCCCCCATGAATACTGGACTTCCCTTAAATTGCCGACATTTTCACCCATGATTTTATTTCCTTTAATATCAATAGGTTAAAGGTTTCGCACAAAAACTGAACTTAGTTCTCAATGTTTGCTCACAGAACGGCCAGGGCGGCACCGGAAATGTGCATAAAGTTGTCTAGTCAAGCCCCCCCGAGACAGCAAATTTACAGACTATTTTAGGGCATCAGGGGGGGTTGAATTTGGGGGGGTTGACATCAAAGGTACCGGCTTAACCAACCTACAATAAAAAAAGCCAGCCTCGACTCTCTTGGAAACAGAGACCGGAGGCTGGCTTTTCACTTCTCTTTTCAGCTGCGATTCAGCGAATCAACCAAACCACTTTCTGGCGTTGCGGAACATGCGCAACCAGGGACCATCTTCTTGCCAGGTATCCGGGCGCCAGGAGTGCTGAACGGCCCGGAACACCCGCTCTGGATGGGGGGGCATCATGATGGTCACGCGACCATCCCGTGTGGTAATACCGGTAATACCAGACTCTGAACCGTTGGGGGGGTTATAGGGGGGGTAACGGGTCGTTTCCCGGCCACGGTTGTCGACATATCGGAGAGCAACCAATTCGTTATCCGACAGCGCCTTGGCTGACGTGCCGGAAGCGAACTCAACCCTCCCCCCCTCACCGTGGGCAACCGCGATCGGCATACGGGAGCCAGTCATGCCATCCAGGAAGGCGGATGGTGAGGAAGCAACCTCAACCATCACCAAGCGCGCTTCGAACTGTTCTGACTGGTTTCGAACAAAGCGGGGGGGCCAGCCCTCACTGCCCGGAATCAGCTCGTGCAGATTGGATAGCATCTGGCAACCATTGCAGACACCAAGGGCAAGGGTATCCTGGCGATTAAAGAACGCAGCAAACTGATCACGCACCCGGTCGTTGAACAGGATGGACTTGGCCCAGCCTTCACCAGCACCCAGCACATCACCGTAGGAGAAACCGCCACAAGCCACCAGACTCTGGAACTTCTCCAGGCTGATGCGACCGGATAGCAGGTCACTCATGTGAACGTCCGTCGCTTCAAAGCCTGCGCGGTCGAAGGCTGCCGCCATCTCAACCTGCCCGTTTACGCCCTGCTCCCGCAACACCGCCACTTTCGGCCGTTTGCCGGTATTGATAAATGGCGCCGCGACGTCTTCATTCAGATCAAAGGTCAGATCAGCACTCAGCCCCCCGGATCCTCGGCATCGAGCAGGTTCTCGAATTCTTCCCGGGCACAGTCGGCATTGTCGCGAAGAGACTGAATGCGGTAGCTGGTTTCTGCCCAGAGGCGCTGCAGATCTGTGCGCGCCTCATCCAGAACCGGCTCTCCGGCAAACAACAACCGAACCCGATCCTTGTCATTCAGAGTACCAATGACACTGGTGTGATCTCCCAGCCCGGCACCGGAGAATTGCTGGAGAACGAAATCAGTGTCTTCACGGCGCACCTGGATCACCGCACCCAGTTCCTCATTGAAGAGTTCGCGGGCAAATTGGGATTCGTCTTCCGCGAGGCCATCCAGCTTGATATCGACACCGGTTCTGCCAGCAAAGCTCATTTCCGCAAGGGTGACGAACAGACCACCATCGGAACGGTCATGATAGGCCAGCAACTTGCCATCGGCGTTGAGGCCCTGAATAACCGCGAAAAATGCCTTGATATCCTCGGGGGGGTCGTCCAGATCCGGCGCCACAGCACCCACCTGACGATAAACCTGCGCCAGCGCAGATCCGCCAAGACGGTTCTGACCAGCGGCCAGGTCAACAAGAATAAGATCCGTTTCACCGGCATCCGTGCGCAGCTGAGGTGTCTGAGTGCGGGCAACGTCGGTCACCGGAGCAAAACCGCTGACGATCAGCGACAGCGGCGCAGTGACGCTCTTCTGCTCGCCATTATCTTCTTCCCAGGCGGTTTTCATGGACATGGAGTCCTTGCCCACTGGAATGGTAATACCCAGCGCCGGGCACAACTCCATACCCACAGCGCGAACGGTCTCGTAAAGGTTCTCGTCCTCGCCCGGATGACCTGCAGCAGCCATCCAGTTGGCGGAAAGCCGGATATCCGACAGCTTTGCGATCGGCGCCGCCGCGAGGTTGGTGATGGTTTCGCCCACAGCCATTCGGCCAGACGCCGGCGCATCAATCACCGCAAGCGGTGTGCGCTCACCCATCGCCATGCTTCACCGGTGCGCACATCAAAAGATGCTGCGGTTACCGCCACATCACTGACAGGAACCTGCCAGGGGGGGCCGACCATCTGGTCCCGGGCCACCAGCCCGGTGATAGTGCGGTCGCCAATAGTAATCAGGAAGCTCTTGGAGCCAACCGACGGCAGACGCAGAATCCGCCGAACGGCATCGTGAAGATCGATTTTCGTGGAATCGAAAATCGGCTTGGTAAAGGAGGAACGGCTGACACTGCGATGCATGCGCGGAGGCTTGCCGAAAAGCACTTCCATCGGCAGATCCACGGGCTTGTCGTTGAAGTAGGAATCACCCAGCTCCAGATGATGTTCCTCGGTCGCCTCACCAATCACTGCATACGGGCAGCGCTCGCGACGACACAGAGCATCGAAAAGATCCAGGTTTTCAGGCGCAACCGCCATAACGTAACGTTCCTGAGACTCGTTACACCAGATCTCCAGAGGCGACATGCCCGGTTCGTCACTGGGAATATCCCTGAGCTCAAACTTGCCGCCACGGCCACCGTCCTTGACCAGCTCCGGCATGGCATTGGACAAGCCGCCAGCCCCCCCGACATCGTGAATGAAGCAGATCGGGTTTTTGTCGCCCATCTGCCAGCAACGGTCGATAACTTCCTGGCAACGCGTTCCATTTCAGGGTTGTCGCGCTGTACCGAAGCGAAATCCAGATTCTCATTACTGGAACCAGAGTCCATGGAAGAGGCTGCGCCCCCCCCGCCAAGTCCAATCAGCATGGACGGACCACCCAGCACGATAAGCTTGGCGCCGACCGGAATATTGCCCTTCTCTACGTCCTGCTCGCGAATGTTGCCCAGACCACCGGCAATCATGATCGGCTTATGATACCCACGGACCTCTTCACCGGCGGCGCCAGGCACCTTCTCTTCAAAGGTCCGGAAGTAACCGGCCAGGTTAGGACGGCCGAATTCGTTGTTAAAGGCCGCCCCCCCACCAATGGGGGGGCCTTCAATCATGATATCCAGGGGGGGAGAGGCAATCCGGTCCGGCTTGCCATAGCCGATTTCCCAGGGTTGCTCGTCGCCGGGAATATTCAGGTTGGAAACGGTGAAACCGGTGAGACCGGCTTTCGGCTTGGAACCACGACCGGTCGCGCCTTCATCCCGGATTTCGCCACCAGAGCCTGTGGCCGCGCCGGAAAAGGGGGGGGCAATCGCAGTCGGGTGGTTGTGGGTTTCCACCTTCATCAGGATATGCACCGGCTCCCGGTTATAGCCGTAGACACCCGTGTCCGGATTCGGGAAGAAGCGACCGGCTTCGCTGCCGGCGATCACCGCGGCGTTGTCCTTGTAGGCCGACAGCACGCCCTCGCTGTTCATCTCGAAGGTATTGCGAATCATCGCGAACAGGGACTTTTCCTGGCCTTCCCCCCCATCGATATCCCAGGACGCGTTGAAAATCTTGTGGCGGCAGTGCTCAGAGTTGGCCTGAGCAAACATCATCAGCTCAACATCCGTCGGATCCCGCTCCAGGCCGACAAAGGATTTGACCAGGTAATCAATCTCATCGTCCGCCAGCGCCAGGCCCAACCGGCCATTTGCTTCCACCAGGCATCCCGGCCACCAGACAACACCGGTACCCGTCCCAGAGAGCGAGGCTCTTCGTGCTGAACAGAAGTTCTGCGCCGCCCATCTCGTGGAACACTTTCTGAGTCATACGGTCGTGGAGAAGTGCTGCGATCTGCTCGCGCTGCTCCAGGCCAAGTTTCTTGCTGGCCTTTACATAGTAGGCAATGCCGCGCTCAATTCGGCGAATCTGCCGGAGGCCACAATTACGGGCGATATCCGTCGCCTTGCTGGACCATGGCGATAACGTGCCCGGCCTCGGAACCACCAGGAATAAAATCCCATCCGGCTGCTCAACCTGGACACTGGACCATAGGTAAGCAGGCGATCCAGGATGGCCTGTTCCGAATCGGAAAGGTCGGCATCAAGATCCACAAAGTGCATGAACTCGGCATACACATGTTCTACACCCGGCACCATTTCCTGTATACGGGAATGCAGTTTGCGGGAACGAAAGGCGAGAGCGCTGGCGCGCCGCGAAGTTCAAGCATGATATCAACCTGTATCGCGCGAATCGGGGGGGGACGTCTGAAAGGCCGCAATGATACTTGAAACCGACTTCAGGTTACAGCGGAAGCTGGCCTCTTTCCGCGGTGTAAAATTGACATTCTTTTGCACAGTTATTAACCAGACCAATTGACCATTTCGCCCTCAGCAGTGATCATTGAGACTACGCATGGAAAGCAAGAAGCATCAAAAGCAGGAGCATGGGAGCACCTCCCGGACCATCCTGACCATTGAGCGTGTAGCGGAGACCAGGGATTTGTCACGATTTATCAGCACTTTCCGACGCAGTAGTGCGCAGTTGAGCATTGTATTGGCTGTTCTCCTTGCCACAGGCTGCTCGCAGCCCACAACGCTGCAGGAAATCCGGGAAGAAGGCGTTTTGCACGTCATCACCCGGGTTGCGCCTTCTATCTATTACCAGGATCGGGAACAGGACACCGGCTACGATTACGAGCTGGCCAGACTGTTTGCCGACGAACTCGGGGGGGTTGAACTGCGGGTTCGGGTTGCCGACGATAATTCTGAAATCCTCTCTGTCCTGTCCAGAAACTACGCACACATCGGTCTGGCTGGCCTGACACAACGGCCCGACTTTGGCGAGCAGTACCGCTCGGTGCCCATAGGTGTCGCCGCGCAATCGGTTATCGTCTATAACAAAGAAGTTCCTGCACCGGAATCACTGGAAGATCTCGCCTCCGAAACCATCCATATGCTGGCCGACAGCAACCATGAGCACCTTGTTGCTGATCCCGGGAACGAGGCTGGCCCCCCCATCATTCAGAAACATCCGGGGGGGCTGGATGCTGCCGGTCTTCTGGCCCGGGTGGAAAGCGGGGGGGAATTCGGCTATGCGGCGGTGGCTTCCAATGAGCTGGATCTGAACCACGTCTTCTTCCCAAAGGTTTACGAAGCGTTCGCACTGAACGAGCCCACTGATCTTGTCTGGCTGTTTCCAACCGCTCAGGACGATACCCTGGTGCAGGCCGCCGAAGCTTCATGGAAAGGATGAACAACAACGGCACCATGGCCCAGCTCGCGGAACGGTTCTACGGCCACCTGGACAGACTGAATTACGTCGGCGCCCGAACCTTCATGCACCATGTTGAGAACCGCCTGCCCCCCCGCTATCAGTCACTGTTCCAGGATTATGCCGAGGAATCCGGCATGGACTGGCGCCTGCTGGCCGCCATCGGGTACCAGGAATCCCACTGGCGCCCCCCCAACGCCGTCTCCCCCCCCACCGGAGTACGCGGTCTGATGATGCTCACCCGCACCACCGCCAATTATATCGGCATTAATAACCGACTGGATGCCGAGGAAAGTATTGAGGGCGGGGGGGCCCGCTATTTCCGGATGGTTCACGGGCGCATCCCGGAACGAATTCCGGAGCCGGATCGCACCTGGTTTGCGCTTGCGTCCTACAACGTCGGCTTTGGACATCTTGAAGATGCCCGACGCCTGGCGGAATCCGCCGGAAAGACCCGGACCGATGGATGGATGTGAAGGAATTTCTGCCGCTGCTGGCACAGAAAGAGTGGTACACCAAAACCCGGTTCGGGTACGCACGCGGGCACGAACCGGTGGTTTACGTGCAGAATATCCGACGGTATTACGACGTTCTGGTCCGAATTACCGAACCGGACGCACCTTCAGCGCCCGGGCTTGAAGATCAACTGGCCTGGCTTGGCGACAACGAAGCTGGCTCCGATGCCCCCCCGGCCAGCGAGTCTCAGCCGGATCTTCGCGCTGATCTGCCTCCGGAACTACGGTTGATACCGCCGACACTCTGAATCAGTCATCATCCGGTCCCGCGCTCAAGGCATGCTCGGATTGAGATGATGAAAATCCACGCCGGGCCAGAAATCGGGCCTGGCGGAGCTTTTCAGGCAGATCCCCCCCCTGCACATCAGCCAGTCCGAACCGTTTATCACGGGCCCGGACCGCTCTCCGGCACCACTCTTCTTCTGCGACGGACGACAGACACGCCGGAGTCTGATTCACTCCACGCTGCTGCAGTTCGGCCAGTATCGCAGCGGCCCGTAACCCGCTCGATGCGTTGGCGGGTATAGATCTCCGCGAACCGGTCGTCATCCAACCAGCCTTCACACTCATACTCATCCAGCACCGGATCAAAAACATCCGGTGGAATCCTGCGCTGCCGCAGCTTGAGCGCCAGTTCATACCGGCTGTGCTCCCGGCGGGCCAGCAGGCGCAGCGCTACCGAACGAGCCTGGTATTCCGGATCGTCATGTTTTTGATCTTTTGCCATACAGGCCCTTTCCGCGATGACTTGCAAAACGATAGACTTAGCGTCCCGGGGGGGCACCCCCCCCGCAAACACACTACCCGAAACAGACACCTGATCGGGCCGGAAGGCGGAGATACTCTGCCGCCACCGCAAACTGGTTGCAATCCCAAGGATACCGTTTATGGCTGCATTCATTCAGAAATTGTTCAAGAACCGCAAAACCCTCTCACCCGTAAGCGACAAGGCATCCGAAAAACAGCAAAGCAACCAACCAACCGAAGAAGACAACCGACAGCAGTTGCGCCAGCAGCAGGAACGCCAGCTTGACGCCAGCCCTGAACAATCGGAACTCGCGGCTCTGGCAGTAGAAGGTGTGACCTCCGCCATTCGATTGCAGGCAGCGAGCCAGATTAACCAGGAAGAGCACCTACAGGCGGTGCTGAAACAGGCAAAAGGCCGCGATAAAAGTGTTTACCAGACTGTCAAACAGTCACTTCAAACCCTGAAGGAACAACAGGCCAGCGAAGCGGCCATCCAGCATCGCATCACTGAACTGGTCAGCCAGGCACAGGAGCAGGCCAGAAGCGAAGACACCAAGCTCTACGAGGCCCGACTGAACGCTCTCCAGGACCACTGGCAAAGCGTTGAAAACAAGGCCAGCGCAGAGCAGACCCAACAATTCCTGCAAGCGGTCCACCAGATTCGTGAACGCCAGAAGCAACTGGATGAGACGCGCCAGGAAGAGCAGCGGCACCTTGATCAGAAGCAGCAACGGCAGGAAACGCTGGAACTGCTGCAGCAAACCCTGAACCAGCTTAAAGCCGCAGCGCCCTCTGGACTTCCCTCGGAATCTGCCCTCGATGCGTTGCAGAAAACCCAGGAAAACCGATGGCTGGAAGCCACGCGGGACACCCAGGTGGACAAACAGGAGCAGAAGCAATACGAACAGGCCATGCTGGCTCTGCGCAACTACCTTGGTGCGGTGCGGCGCCTGAATCTGGCACGACCACAAATCGGTGAGCTGGAAAGCAACGATGTCGACAGCCCTCAGGCTGTCGCAAAAGCACTGCTTCAGGAAGTGGCCTGGCCGCAGGATTTCCCGCTACCCCCCCAGGCCCTTGCAGAACTGCGGGCCCTGGCCGGCAAGCCGCGCGCCCAGCCCACGTCAGACGGAACCCGGGAACAGCAGCAAGCAAATGCGACCGCTCTCAATACCACACTGCCCAAACTGGAAGCCGCCCTGGAAGCAAAACAGTTCCGTGAATCCCGCCAGCTCCTGAAAACAGCCCAGAACCAGTTTCAGGCGCTTGATGATCGCCACCGCAAGAACGTCCAGGCCAAGATGCAGTTACTTGCCGGCCAGTTCCGGGAACTGAGCGATTGGCAGGGATTCGCCACCGAGCCCAAGCAGGTCTCTCTGTGCGAACAGATGGAATATCTGGCGGAACAACCGATGGAGCCGGAGGCCAAGGCAGAGCGAATCAAAGAACTGCAGAACGAATGGCGAGAACTCGGCGGCTCGTCCGACCGAACCCTCTGGAATCGTTTCAAAGCGGCGTCCGATCAGGCCTATGAGCCTGCAAAGCCTACTTCGAGGCAAAAGCCGATCTCAAACAGGCCAACCTGCAGAAACGGGAAGCCATCTGTGAGGAACTTGAACGCTTCCTCGCGCAGGCAGACTGGACCAGTATTGACTGGAAAGGTGCCGAACGGATTCATCAGACCGCCCGTCAGGAATGGAAAGCGGCCTGGCCGGTAGACTTCCGGGATAACCGCCAGGTACAGAAGCGGTTTGACGACCTGCTGAAGAACCTGGAGCGGCCCCCCCTGGACGAGGAGCGACAGAAAAACGAGGCCGCCAAACAGGCGATTGTCGAGCGGGCTCAGGCGTTGATTGACCATGAACCTCTTCAGGAGGCCATGGATCAGGCCAAAGCCCTGCAATCGGAATGGAAGCGTATCGGTATCACCCGCCACCGCGAAGATCGCAAGCTCTGGCAGGCGTTCCGCCAAGCCTGCGACCAGATCTTCGAGCGACGCGATGCCCAGCGGTCTGCACAGCAACAAGCGACCGAGAAGGCTGACGCCGACGCTCGCGCAGTGGTTGCCAAATACCGCGATCTCGGCACAGAGGCTGACGATGCGCTGATCAATGAAGCCAAAACCGAACTCAGGCCGTTAGCCGATATGCCGCTTTCACGACCGGTTCGGGGGGGCGAAGTACAAGACCTTCGTCAGCATCTGACAGAGCTGGGGGGGCAGCGCAAAAAGCTGAAAGCCAGACTGGATAACTGGAAGACTCTGATCAAAGAGCGTGTGAGTGGCGCCCTTGCCCCCCCGGAACAGGTTCCTTCAAACTGGCAGAATCTGGTTAACGGCGCGACCTCTCTTACAGGTAGAGACCTGGTGATCAGGGCGGAGATCGTTGCCGGCCAGGAGACTCCGGACTCAGACCAGGGACGGCGTATGGAAATCCAGGTTCAGCGTCTGGCCGAAGGTCTGGGTGGTGGCGATCAAACCACACCTGAGCAGGAACTGGAAAGGCTGATCGCACTCTGGTGCCTGCACCCGGAGATGAACGACCAGAGCACAGAACACGCTGGTCGACTGGTTCAGGCTTTGGAAAACCGCCTGCAGCACTAAAGCATCATTCTCTCTGATGCTGCCTTACAAAATCCCTGGCTTGCCTGACCGCAGCCAGGGATTTTTCTTTCATCTCCTTTAATTCCTCATCGGCAAGGTAGAACATCATATCGATGGTGTGCCGATAGTACCTGGCCGGCAAACGATTCAGAGCCACACACATCACGTCGGTCAGATAATCCGCTGTGTCCGACTCCTCCCGGGTTGCATCGATCGCATCCAGCACCAGCCTTTCGTAGAAATTATCGATAGCATCTCTCAGAGACATGGTTACACCTGCCTGCTTTATAGGATCAATCTTTATTCAAGATAGAAGTCACAAGCGTTTGTGTCATTGTCCCTGAGCAATTTCGCCAATTGGATTGGCAGCGGCTGTCATTACCGGGGGGGACTACACTGAACCGCTATGGTTATCACTCTTTGAAAACAAGCCCGGATAACAATCAGAGGAACAGATATGACCACCGAGGCGTACATTTTCGATGCCGTTCGCACCCCCCCCGCGGCCGCGGCAAGAAAGATGGCTCACTGCACAGTGTTAAGCCGATCACGCTGCTCACTACCGTGCTCAAGGCTCTGGAAGAGCGCAACCGGCTCGACACCTCTCAGGTAGATGATGTCGTCATGGGCTGCGTCACCGCCGTGGGTGACCAGGGCGCGGATATCGCCAAGACGGCGGCACTGGCCGCTGATTGGGATGAGAAGGTCGCCGGCGTGACCCTGAACCGCTTCTGCGCCTCCGGCCTGGAAGCCGTGAACCTGGCCGCCATGAAAGTGCGCTCCGGGTGGGAAGACATGGTGGTTGCCGGTGGTGTAGAGGCGATGTCGCGCGTACCCATGGGTTCCGATGGAGGCGCCTGGGCGACCGACCCGGAAACCAACCTGCATACAGGTTTCATGCCGCAAGGTATCGGCGCCGACCTGATCGCCACTCTGGAAGGCTTCACTCGCGAAGATGTCGACGGCTTTGCCGTGAAGTCCCAGCAAAAAGCTGCCAACGCCTGGGAAAAGGGTTATTTCGCCAAATCCATCGTGCCGGTTACTGATCAGAACGGCGTGGTCATACTGGACCGGGACGAGCACGTTCGCGGCAACACTACCGTGGAATCCCTGGCAGGCCTCAAGCCTCGTTCCAGATGATGGGCGAGATGGGCTTTGACGGCGTCGCCCGGGAAAAATACCACTACGTGGAGAAGATCAACCACGTGCACCACGCCGGCAACTCCTCCGGCATTGTCGACGGTGCCACCGCCATGCTGATTGGCAGCGAAGCCAAGGGCAAGGAGCTCGGCCTCAAGCCACGCGCCCGCATCGTTGCCACTGCGGTTACCAGCACAGACCCCCCCACCATTATGCTCACCGGCCCTGCCCCCCCGGCTGCCCGCAAGGCACTGGAGAAAGCCGGTATGACGGTGGACCAGATCGACCTGTTTGAAGTGAACGAAGCCTTCGCGTCAGTGGTGATGCGCTTCCAGAAAGAGTTGTCCGTTCCGGACGAGAAAGTGAATGTGAACGGCGGCGCCATCGCCATGGGCCACCCACTGGTGCCACCGGCGCATCATCCTCGGCACCCTGCTGGATGAACTGGAACGCCGTGAACTGCGCTACGGCCTGGCCACGTTGTGCGTGGGCGGCGGCATGGGCATTGCCACCATCATCGAGCGCGTCTGAACGCCACTTTCATATAAAAGGAACCGACCATGAGTGCCATCAAATACGACCTGGGTTCAGACCAGATTCTGACCCTGACCATCGACATGCCGGGCCAGTCCGCCAACACCATGAATGGCGAGTTTCGAACTGCACTGACCGAAGCCGTCAATAAGGTCAAAAGCGACCTGGATAATGTCAAAGGCATTATCATTGCCTCCGCCAAGAAAAGCTTCTTTGCCGGCGGCGACCTGAATGAGCTATACACAGTGACCCGCGAACAGGCCAAAGATTTTGAAGACATGGTCAACGGCCTGAAAGCCGACATGCGGGTGCTGGAAACCTGTGGCAAACCTGTCGTGGCGGCTATCAACGGCACCGCTCTGGGTGGTGGCCTGGAACTCGCCCTGGCCTGCCATCATCGCGTTGCCATTGATGATGACCGGACCCAACTGGGCTTACCGGAAGTCACCCTGGGCCTGCTGCCCGGCGGTGGCGGCACCCAGCGACTGCCCCCCGGATGATTGGCCTGGAAGCCGCCTTCCCATTCCTGATGGAGGGTAAGAAGGTAAATCCAAAAGCCGCTCTGAAGGCCGGTATCGTGGATGAGCTGGCCAGCTCACCGGAAGACATGATCGCCAAGGCCGGGGGGGCCTTCATCGAAGCCAATCCCAGGTGCCAGCAACCCTGGGATCAGAAAGGCTTCCGCTTCCCCCCCGGCGGAGCTCCGCATCATCCGGCCATGGCCCAGAAACTGGCCATTGCACCGGCCATGCTCAAACAGAAGACCAAAGGCTGCTATCCGGCACCGGAACGGATTCTGGCAGCAGCGGTGGAAGGCGCCCAGGTGGATTTCGACAATGGCAGCCTGATTGAAACCCGTTACTTTGCCGAGCTGGCCACCGGCCAGGTGGCCAAAAACATGACGGGCACTTTCTGGTTCCAGCTCAACGCCATCAAGGCCGGCGGCAGTCGCCCGGATGGCGTAGAAAAGGAAAGCTTCAAGAAAGTCGGCGTACTGGGTGCAGGCATGATGGGCGCTGGTATCGCCTACTCCACTGCCAGCCGCGGCATTGAGGTGGTGCTGAAGGATGTCTCGGTTGAAAACGCCGAGAAAGGCAAAAGCTATTCCGAAAATCTCCTGGCGAAGAAAGTCAGTCGCGGCCGCATGACCGAAGCCCAGAAAGACGAAGTGTTGGCCCGCATCAACGCCACCGCCTCTGCCGACGACCTGGAAGGTTGCGACCTGATCATCGAGCAGTCTTTGAAGACAGCGATCTGAAGGCAAAGGTTACCCAGGAATCCGAGCCGAAAATGGTCGCTAACGGCATCTTTGCCTCCAACACCTCCACCATCCCCCCCATCACCCAGTTGGCCCAGGCCTCGGCCAAGCCGGACAACTTTATCGGCCTGCACTTCTTCTCCCCCCGGTGGACAAGATGCAACTGGTGGAAATCATCGTCGGCGAGAAAACCTCCGATGACACCCTGGCCCGGGCGTTCGATTACGTGCAGCAGATAGGCAAGATTCCCATTGTGGTGAACGACAGCCGCGGCTTCTTTACCTCTCGGGTATTTGGCACCTTCGTGAACGAAGGTATCAGCATGCTGGCCGAGGGCATTCACCCCCCCTCAAGCATCGAGAATGCCGGACTGCTGGCCGGCATGCCGGTAGGACCGCTGGCCATCTCTGACGAAGTCAGCATGACCCTGATGCAGCACATCCGCGCCCAAAGCAAGAAAGACACGGAAGCCGCCGGCGGTACCTGGCAGCCGCATCCGGCCGAAGCCGTCATCGATGCCATGGTGGATACCCATGGACGTAAGGGTAAAGCCGCCGGTGCCGGTTTCTACGAGTATCCGGAAAAGGGCAAAAAAATACCTGTGGCCGGAACTGGAAAACCTGTTCGTGGACCAGGACAAGGCACGCCGTGTGAAGCTACAGGATCTGAAAGATCGCATCCTGTTCATGCAGGCCATCGAGACCATCCGCTGTCTTGAGGAGGGAGTGCTGAGAACCGTGGAAGACGCCAACATTGGCAGCATCTTCGGTATTGGCTACGCGCCCTGGACCGGCGGTGCCATCCAGTTCGTCAACCAGTATGGCGTTCGGGCCTTTGCGGAGCGGGCGCAGCAGCTGGCAGACCAGTACGGTGAGCGATTCACGCCGCCATCGCTGTTGCTTCAGAAAGCCGAACGCAACGAAACCTTTAGCTGACCCTGCCGGCCGGAGGGCCCAAACCCTCCGGCCACCTCTACCCTCACACTCCCGACAGTTTACTTCCGGTCACACGCCCCCCCCATAGTTAGCCTCAGGCTGAAACGTATATGGACATATTGTCACGAAGCTATACCCCCCCTGGCCTATGGCAACAGGTGTAGCGGTTGCCTACAATAAATTGAACAGTCACGGGTATTCACCCCCCCCATTGTCATTGGTGGCGATTCCCAGCAGCTTCAGGTATGCATTTATGACCATTGCGGAAAACTCCATGCAGCGCCCTTCCCTGACTTCCCTCACCCGGAAAGCAGGCGCGGTCACGGCTCTGGCCTGGGCCTCCTTGTCTCCGGCGCCTACGCAAAGATTGACGACTCCGCCAGGTATGAGCCGGTTGCGCCCACTATTGACCAGGCCCGCGCCAATATTCTGATTGCCCGGCAGCTGCAGTTCACGCATTTCCGCAATCTCGGCATCAGCGACGAACTGTCCGGCGATGTTTTCGATGCTACCTGAATTACCTGGACAGCCAGAGAATCTACCTGACCCAGGAAGACATTGATGCCCTCTCCCGGGTCAAGAAACACCTGGGGGGGTCAGCGCTCAAAACCGGCCAACTCCAGCCGGGCTTTGATATTTACAACCTGGTTCAACAGCGGGTTATCGAACGCCTGAAGTTCGCCCTGGGGGGGCTCATTGACAACGGTATTGAGCAACTGGACTTCGCTGCCGATGACAGGATTCGCGTCGACCGTTCCGAGGCGCCCTGGGAGGCAAACCAGGCCGCTCTGGACGAGCTCTGGACGAAGCGTATTAAAAACGCGGTTCTGGCCCAGAGACTGAACGGCGCAAACGATGAAGCGATCGAAGAGACGCTGCGCCGCCGCTATGAAGGGCAACTCAAACGCGCGTACCAGGCCCGCAGCGAAGATGCATTCCAGGCTTACATGAATGCCTTTACCGGTATGTGGGACCCTCACACATCCTACTTTTCGCCCCCCCGAACCTCCGAGAACTTCAATATCAACATGAGTCTCTCGCTGGAGGGCATCGGCGCGGTACTGCAATCCGATAACGAGTACACCAAGGTAGTGCGTCTGGTACCGGTGGCCCGGCCTCCAAGCAGGGTCAGCTGCAGCCTGCCGACCGCATCGTCTCGGTTGCCCAGGGCGAGGAAAAGCCTGTAAACGTGATCGGCTGGCGCCTGGACGAGGTGGTGGATCTGATCCGCGGCCCCCCCCGTAATTCCACGGTAACCCTGGAAGTAATACCGGCCAACGCCAGTGACGAGACCATCACACGCACCATGCCATCAAGCGCGACGAGGTGAAGCTGGAGGAGCAAAGCGCCAGCAAAGACGTGATTGAACTGGACCGAAACGGCGAGACCTATCGTATCGGGGGGGTCATCAATATCCCCCCCACCTTCTACGCCGATTTCCAGGCCATGCAGGCTGGCGATCCGAATTACAAAAGCACCACCCGCGATGTGCGTAAACTGATTGAGGAACTCAAGGCCAGCGGCGTGGATGGCGTGGTCATGGATCTTCGTAATAACGGCGGTGGCGCACTGCACGAAGCCAACGACCTGGTTGGCCTGTTTATCGACGAAGGCCCCCCCACGGTCCAGATCCGTAACGCCAACAACGATGTCCAGGTACTGGAAGACGAGGATCCGTCGGTGGTCTACGACGGCCCTCTGGTGGTACTGGTCAACCGGATGAGCGCCTCTGCCTCTGAAATTTTCGCCGGCGCTATCCAGGATTATGGTCGAGGCCTGGTGGTTGGCTCCCAAACCTTCGGCAAAGGCACGGTTCAGGCCGTTCGGCCACTGAACCACGGTCAATTGAAAATCACACAGTCCAAATTTTACCGGGTTTCCGGCGGTTCCACCCAGCACAAAGGGGGGGTGATTCCAGACATCGAAATCCCGTCGCGCATCGATAAAACCCGAATTGGTGAGGACGCTCTGGACCACGCCCTGCCGTGGGACCAGATTGAGGCCGTTCCCCCCCATGCCCGCTATTTCGACTTTACCGGCGTGATTGACGAACTGCGAAATCGCCACGAAGAGCGGTTCGCCACCAACCCGGAGTTCAAGCTGCTGCAGAAGGAAATTGAGTTCCTTAACCGCCAGCGGCAGATGGATTACGTCAGCCTTAACGTGGACGAGCGCAAGAACCAGCACAACCAGATCGAGCAGACCCGCCTGACCATCGCCAATGCCCGCAGGGAACTGAAGGGCGAAGAACCTTTTGAAGACCTGGAAGCTCTGGAAGACTGGCAGGATCAACAGGCGGCAGATCTGGACAACACCGACGAAGAACTGGATTTCGTCATCCAGGAAGGCGGGCACATCATGGCCGACCTGCTGGAGCTGGATCAACGTATGGCGTCCATTCTGATGCCCACCCAGTTTGCGGCCAAGACTGAGGCACCATAAATCATGGCTGGGCAGCGTCCGGGGGGGAAAGCGGTCAGAGTACCCAACAGCGTGCCCGGGTGTTCCGGGACATGCTACTGGACGCCCTGCACGCCATGTATTCCATGGACGAAGCTGAGGGCCTGGAATCCTCTGGCCCGAAAGATAAAACCCCCCCAGACGGTATGCTGGAACGTATAGCCGGGTTGACGGGTTCGGCACTTCGCCTGGGCGCCCGGGCAACCGACACCTCCCTGCGGGTCGGTCGGGCCCTGATTAACTCTCAGGATCAGTTGCGGGCCATGCTGACAGCCGGCCAATCTCTGAAAGACATACGGGAAGTTGCGGGCCTCACGCTCTCGGAAATGAGTGAAGCCCTGAACCTCAAAGACAAGTCTTTGCTGGAAGCCATTGAAAATGGCACCTCCACCCTCTCCTTCGAGCTGATCCTGAGACTCGCCGCCCTGGTGGCCCGCAACGATCCGATCCCGTTTATCATGCGCACCACCCCCGTAACTATAACCCCCCGAGGTGTGGCAGATACTCAACGATTGGGGGGGTATTGGCCGGATTCCGCTCCAGTTTGAGCGGGAACGGGAATTCATCAACATCTTCCGCCGGCACGACGATGCCAGAAACCTGTCGGATGAAGGCTTCCGCAAAGTGCTGGAATTTACCCGCCAGAGCTTTGAAATGTCACTGCATTTTATAGAACAGCAGGAAAAGGAAGTGGCAGAACTGAAAGCTGGCATGAAGACCACCGGGCCAGCGCGGACAAGCCGGCAACCCGCTCCGGGGGGGCAAAACGGAATATCAGGTAAACAGCGCCCGCATTCCGGTGATGTTGGGGGGGTTACGCACTGCGCCCTTCTCGGTCACGATGGCATCAATCAGGCTGGCCGGTGTCACGTCGAAGACCGGATTGAAGACCTGAACGCCGGCGGGCGCCAGGGGGGGAATCCCGCGGATTTCACGCACCTCGGTGCCCTCCCGCTCTTCGATCGGAATATCCTTGCCGGACTCCAGCGACATATCCACGGTGCTGGAGGGAGCCACCACCATAAACCCGATCTTGTGGTGCCGCGCCAGGACCGCCAGGTTATAGGTACCAATCTTGTTCGCCACATCACCGTTGGCGGTTATCCGGTCGGCGCCCACAACAATCCATTTAACCTTGCCGGAAGCCATAATGGCCGCTGCCGCGCCATCGGCATTGAGCGTAACGGGAATATGGTCACGAGTCAGCTCCCAGGCGGTTAACCGGCTGCCCTGAAGCCAGGGCCGGGTTTCGTCGGCATAGACCCTCTTCAACAGTTTTTCCTCGTGCAAACGGCGAATCACCCCCCCCAACGCGGTACCGTATCCTCCGGTGGCAAGTGCACCGGTGTTACAGTGGGTCAGCACTGCGACAGGCTTGTCGGGATTCATCACCTCCAGCGCATAATCCGCCATGGCCAGGTTGGCCGCCAGGTCATCCTCATGCAGACGAACAGCCTCTGCCGCCAGCCGATCAGTGGCTTCGTCCAGAGAATGGCAGGCGTGGAACACCTTTTCCATGCGCTCCAGCGCCCAGAACAGGTTTACCGCCGTAGGCCGGGATTTCGCCAACACTCGAATAGCCTGTTTGATCTCGGCCTGCCAATCGCCTCCGCCTGCGTGGCGGGCTGCCAGGGCCACCCCCCCGTACGCAGCACTGATGCCAATGGCTGGTGCCCCCCCGCGCACCACCATATCCGTTATGCACTGGGCCACCGCCGACGCGCCATCCGCAACAATCCAGTGCTCTTCCGCCGGGAGCAGGCGTTGATCCAGCAATTCAAGCCTGTCTCCGTGCCAGCGCATTGCTACCGTCCCGATGGAACGATTGGAAGATCGACCTGCCATAAACAACTCCCGAACCAAAGAAAAACAGCGAGTATAGCCCTATCAAACCAGATTGACTGCCCTGATTTGAAGAGGCTTGATGAATGTCTGGAAAATCGCAGCGCAGCGGCCGCCACCGGGGGGGTAGTTCTGCCTGACCGCGCTGGTTATACTTGCCCATTGAATTTCAAGGCGCCTCCGGTGCCCCCCCGAACCCGCAAGGCAGGTTAATGACGGCAGAAACCATCACCGCAGCCGATACCCGAATCAACGCCCGCTGGCTGATTCCCGTCGAACCCTTCGGGGGGGTTGTCCTTGAACACCAGGCCGTGATCCTTCAAGGCAGCCGAATTCTGGCGATCGTGCCGCAGGCTGAGGCAGACCAGAGTTATCGCACCCGGGAAACCCTCGATCTGAACCAGCATGTTGTCCTGCCCGGGCTGATCAACCTGCACGGCCACACCGCCATGTCCCTGTTCCGGGGGGGCCTGGCTGACGACCTGCCATTGATGACCTGGCTGAATGATCATATCTGCCTGCAGAGGGCAAGTTTGTCAGCGAGCAGTTCGTGGCAGACGGCACGCGCCTGGCCATGGCGGAGATGCTCCGCACCGGCACCACTACGTTTTCGGATATGTACTTCTTCCCGGAAGTGACTGCCCAGGCTGCCCACGACACCGGCATGCGTGCACAGATCTGCTTTCCTCTGATGGATATGCCAACGGTATGGGGGGGTTCAGGGCCAGAAGAATACCTGCGCAAAGGTGCGGACCTTATTGAACAATGGCAGCGGGATGACTACATCATGCCTGCCATTGGGCCCCCCCACGCCCCCCCTTACACCGTTTCCGACGGTCCTCTGGGTGCCGCCGTGGAATTAGCGCAGCAAACCGGTGCTGCCATTCAACTGCATTTGCACGAAACCGCCTTTGAAGTAGCGGAAGCGGTAAAAGCCAGCGGGCAGCGACCGCTGGCGCGTATGGCAGACCTGGGTGTTCTCGGAGCCAATACGCAGTGTGTACACATGACCCAGATCGACGAATCCGACCTGGCTCATCTGAAAATGACCGGCGCCAATGTTGTCCATTGCCCGGAGTCCAACCTGAAACTGGCGAGCGGGTTCTGTCCGGTACAGAAACTGCTGGATCACGATATCAATGTCACCATCGGGACCGATGGGGGGGCCGCCAGCAACAATGATCTGGATCTGTTCGGCGAACTGAAAACCGCCGCAATGGTAGCCAAGGCTGTGGCGGACGATGCGGCAGCCCTGTCGGCTCACAAAGCGCTGGAGATGGCGACCCTCAGTGGTGCCCGAGCTGGGGGGCGGGACCATGACATCGGCTCCCTGGTGGCGGGCAAACTGGCAGATCTGATCGCCGTCGACTTGAGCGACCCCCCCTATCTGCAGCCTGTCTACGATCCCGCTTCGCACCTGGTTTACAGCAACCACGGCCGGGCAGTAAGCCACAGCTGGATTCATGGCGTACCACAATTACAGGATGGCAGACTAACCCGCATCGACGTACCAGATCTGGTTCTGCGGGTGAACGAATGGCGCAAACAGATTCTCAGCTGATTATCCGGAGTAACCCCCCCGAACATGAACAACCAGAACGTAGACCAGAACGAGATTGCCAAATTCGAGGCGCTCGCCAGCCGCTGGTGGGACCCCCCCACCAGCGAGTTCAAGCCACTGCACGACATCAACCCGTTGCGGCTGAATTACATCGACGAGCGCGTCTCGCTGGCCGGCAAACGGCTCTGGACGTTGGCTGCGGCGGCGGTCTGCTGTCCGAAGGCATGGCACTTCGGGGGGGCGCCCATGTTACCGGTATCGACATGGGCGAAGCGCCATTGTCGGTGGCCAAGCTCCATGGCCTGGAGTCCGGCGTGAAGGTGGACTATCGACAGACCACCATTGAGGAACTGGCGCGGGATCCTGAACATGCCGGCCAGTATGACGTGGTTACCTGTCTGGAAATGCTCGAACATGTACCCGACCCGGCATCGGTTATTCGAGCCTGCGCCAGTATGCTGAAACCCGGCGGCCACCTGTTCGTGTCGACCATCAATCGCAACCCCCCCAAATCGTTCCTCTTTGCCATTGTCGGTGCCGAATACGTTCTGAACTTATTGCCCAAGGGCACCCATGAGTGGAAGAAGTTTATCCGCCCATCGGAAATGTCCGACCATCTTCGCCATGCCGGGCTGGAAGTCCGCGAGCTCACCGGAATGACCTACAACCCTATCACTAGGGTGTACAAGCTTGGACGGGATGTAGACGTCAATTACCTGATGCATGCCCGGGATACCCGTGAAGACTGAGCAGACACCGGCGGCGGTGCTCTTCGACCTGGACGGCACCCTGATTGACACCGCCCCCCCGGATTTCATCCGCTGCCTGAACCAGCTCCGACAGCAACACGGCATGCCGGCACTGCCCGCAGAACAGATCCGGCGCTCGGTTTCCAACGGCGCCCGGGCGATGATGCGGGTGGGATTCGGGCTGGAACCCGAACACGAGGGTTATCCTGAAAAACACACAGCCTTTCTCGATCTCTATGAAACCGGTGTGGCCGTTGAAACCAGCCTGTTCCCGGGCATGGACGAGTTGCTGAGCAGCTTCAGAGCCGGGGGGGCATTCCCTGGGGGGGGATTGTCACCAACAAGCCCGCACGCTTTGCGGTGCCCCCCCTGATCGAAGCCCTGGGCCTGGCGCAACGCTGTGCCGCCCTGATTTGCCCGGACCATGTGGCTGAACGCAAACCGCACCCGGAGTCACTGCTGCTGGCCTGCCGTCAGATTCAGGTGGAACCGATAAAATCTGTTTATGTCGGTGATCATGAACGGGACATTGAAGCGGGCCGGAACGCCGGAATGCACACCATCGCGGTGCGTTACGGCTACATAGAGCAACCGGAGACCGTTGACCTGTGGCAAGCCGACCGCATCGCCGATACCGTCAGCGACCTGACAAAGCTGTTACAATAGCGCCCAAATATTTTCGACCGACCCGGCCAAGGCCTGGTCTGGCCTGATTTACGGAGACAGGTTATGCAAGATTACCAGGCACCCGCCGATCTTCTGAAAGACCGCATTGTCATGGTAACCGGTGCCGGCAGTGGTATCGGACGCGCTGCCGCTAAAGCCTATGCTGCCCATGGCGCCACCGTCATCCTGGTTGGGCGCACGGTCTCGCGGCTGGAGGAAGTCTACGACGAGATTGAAGCCGCCGGCCACCCCCCCAAACCCGCGATCGTGCCTATGAACTTTGAAGGGGGGGCCGCAGTCAAGGATTATGAAGAACTGGCCATGACCCTGGAAGACAATTTCGGTCGCCTGGACGGTCTCCTGCACAATGCCGGGATTCTGGGTGCTCGCAGCCCGGTTGAGCTGTACGATCCGGAAACCTGGAACAAGGTCATGCACGTGAACGCCACAGCGCCATTCCTGCTGAGCCGGGCGATGATTCCGCTGCTGCGCAAATCCGATGACGCCTCCATGATCTTCACCTCGTCCGGCGTTGGCCGGCAGGCACGGGCATACTGGGGGGGCGCCTACGCCGTCTCCAAG
>JDSH01000127.1_pt1 | contig 24692 bp, 30 predicted proteins | sample 199451 | NCBI WGS metagenome assembly JDSH01 (sample SAMN02584198, study PRJNA231836) | bioreactor metagenome | isolation source: continuous culture bioreactor electron acceptor NO2- transfer2 day 38 after... | place: Germany: Bremen | reverse complement strand
GTTCCCTTGCCTTCTCACCATATCCTACCTATACTATGGACATTAGGAGGACATCCATGGACTTATTTGAAGTAGCAATCAAACTGGAACAAGAAGGTATTCAGTTCTATACTGACCTTGCAAAAAAAAGGCACCAGACGAAGGTTTTGCAAACATCTTCAAGATGCTCGCTGATGACGAAAAGAAACATGAAAGTTATTTCCGTGCCCTACAGAAGAAGAGTGCACCGGTAAGTGTGAACACCACAGTAATAGAAGCAGCAAAGAAAGTCTTCAAGGCATTCGACCCAGACTCCTTCCCCCCCCTTCTACTGATCAGATTCCTGCCTATGAAGAAGCACTGGCTGTTGAGAAAAAGAGCATAGAGTTCTACAAGGAACAACTTCCACTGGTAACTGATGAAGAGACGAAGAGAGCTCTCTCGCTCATTCTCGCAGAAGAAAAACGCCACTATGAGGTGCTCAAAGAAATGCTAAAACTCATTACCCGCCCACACCGTTGGGTAGAGGACGCTGAGTTTGGCGTACGTGAAGACTACTAAGTACGATTCTTTTGCTTGAGTAATGCCAACGCATCCGGAATGTCCAGGGGGGGTTTACTGAATAGGAACCCCCCCTGGATTTTATCGCATTGATATTTCTTCAAGTAGCTATGCTGATTCTCATGCTCAACTCCCTCGGCGATAACTGTATGCCCAAGCTTATGAGCCAATGAAATGATTTCTGCAGTAATTGCTTCCTTCTCTTGCAGCACTTCAAGCTTGTCTATAAACGCCTTATCTATCTTTAGACAATTTACATTCAGCTCCCGCTCTCGGGACAATGTTGAATAACCCGTGCCAAAATCATCGATTGCGATCGACATCCCTCGCTGTTGGAGAAGGAAGAACAAATCATTCACTTCTTGGAACTTTGAAATGAACACTGATTCAGTCACCTCCAAGGTGATATTCATAGTATTCACCTTAGTCTGTTCTACTGCTTCCATTAGTGACGGTAAGAAGTCCTCATTCAGCAACTGAATCGCAGAAATATTGATCGAAACACCAACACTAGAAAATCCCTCTTTTTCTACCAATGAAAGGAACTGCAATGCATTATTTATAATGATCTTGCCAAGCGGGACAATAAGCTTCGATTTCTCAGCAACCTCAATAAACTCAACAGGGGGGGAAACATTGCCTAAGAGAGGGCTCTTCAACCTTGCAAGCGCCTCAAATCCAGAAATCTTTTGTGTCTTCACATCCCATATCGGTTGGAACTGAAGAAAGAAGGCTGGAGATGATGGATTCTTGATCAATTCAGCAAGTTCTCTTTCTATGGTTGTGCGCCTTCTCATCGCTTCCTGCATCGCCCCCCCATCAAAGATACAAACCTCATGACCTGCATCGAAATCTGACAATCCTTGCTCAGAGGCGATCAAAAGATTGGTTAGGCTCTCCTCAACAGGAACATCAGAAAGCTCTATCAGACCGATACCCCCCCAGCCTACCCGTTCTTCGCGAAGCAAGGAAGCAACCTTCTTGGAGACCATTCTGCCAAAAGAGAGCAACGCAGAAGAATCAGCAGGCTTTTTGATGAAGAATATCAGCTGATACTCATAGGAGCTGAACAACATGTGCTCTGAATCACTGAGAGAACGCAGCACAGAGGCAACACGTTTCACCAGATTCCTACTGTAGTAAAACCCATGAGCTACACTCAGTGCATGTAATGCAGTCAAGTTGACTGCAAGCAAAGCATTCCCTCTCTTATTTGGCTCTTCCTCCAAGGAAGAAACCAAGAATCTTCTATTGGGAAGATCTGTCCACTCATCATGGTTATGGTAATAGTTGAGGACCAGCTCTTGTCTTTTTCTCTCAGAGATATCAAACAGCATCCCCCCCTCAATCGCAACAATAGTTCCCTTATCATCGAGAATTCCTCGCCCTGTATCCAATACCCATTTCTTATCTCCACCCTTAGTGATAATCTCATATTCCTGAATAAAGGGGGGGGTGTCGCCATTGACGATTGAGATCCACTCCTCTTTTACCTTCTGGCGATGGCTTGGGGGGGCAATTACCTCATTAAAGGCAATAACCTTGTTTCCTATCAGTTCTTCAGGCAAGTAGCCAGTAAGCCACTCGCAACCTGAAGAGATAAACTGCATGGTCCAGTATTCATCAAATGAACAACGATAGGCCATTCCCGGCAACTGGGAAAAATAGGAATGTATTATTCGCTCCCTTTCCCTCAGCGAAGCCTCAAGCTCTTTCTGTTCAGTAATATCCTTGATGATCCCCCCCAGATAGTCTTCTGATTCAGGTCGGTCGGCGTATAACCGTGACACAGTCAAATTCACCCAAACCAGTGACCCATCAGGCTTAATGAACCGCTTTTCAATCTCATATCCGGAGATCTCATGGTTGGAAAATTGGGCATACTTGACCAACTCCTTCTTCAGATCTTCTGGATGGGTAAGTAGTTTCCAATCGACAGTCATAAGCTCTTCTTTAGTACGGCCCATGATATCCAGAAGAATTGCATTGGCCTTGACCATTTCCACGTGAGCTGCATCAGAACCACTATATACGGCTATGCTACAGGAGCCTGCCAGAGCAAACTGTCAAACAAGAGATTTTCTTCTTCCTTCATGAGGCTATTGGCAAGCAGTCCCACTCGAATGTTCAACAGCTCAGGAGAGTATGGCCTTTGTAGCAGTCCGAAGCCCCCCCCAGGGCAAGCGCTTTACGCTCCTCTTCCATCGTATCGTTATTGGTGAGAACTATACTATGTATTGAGTAATGAGAAAGTTTTTGCAATAGAGAAAAACTAGTAGTGAAATCAAGAAGTGCAATTCGAATCGAGGGGGGGTGTTCTTGTATGCACACAATACCTTCTGCTTCACTCGAGACAAACCAAAGCTCAGCTGAGTTAAGACTTCTCTCTATTGTTGTAGTTTCTTCTTCAGAAACACCAACAACCAGCACACCAACCTGCACCATCACGCTCCTGTATCCAACATAAATAGCGATGTAAGCATTCCACTATTTTTGAATTAGTATACAGGAGCCATGATACTCACACAATGTGCAAAATAAAACAAATTCCGAGCAAACCAATCTTCTTTCCAAATATTATGTAGCCTGAACTGTTGCAACCTTTAAATCCTGCGTATTGAATGCATCGCGGTCGAACTCACCGAGCGAATTTGCAACAACCACAGAGGTCGTCAGGTCTCCGGTAACATTGGTCATAGTCCTGAACATATCCACCAGAAAATCGACACCAGCGACCAGGCCAACCGCCTCAACAGGAAGTCCCACAGTCGTGAGCGTGATAATGGTAAAAGCAGTTGCACCCATCGGGACAGCGGCACTACCCAGACTTGCAAATATGGAAACCACCACGATCAGAACATATTGGGAGAGAGCAAGTTCAATACCAAAGGCATTTGCTGCAAAAACTGCTACCATAGCAGGGAAAATACCACCACAGGCATCCATGTTCATCACAGCCCCCCCAAGCGGTCCTACAAAGTTAGCTACCCTGGAATTCACTTTCAGCCTATCGGTCATTGTATTGATGGTCATCGTCAGAGAACCCAGACTTGAGCGGCTGGAAAATGCAAGCAACATCGCTGGGCTTGCTGCCTTGAAAAACCTGAAGGGATTGATCTTAGCCGAGAACGTAAGCAAACCACCATATACCAGCCCAATCTGGAGCAAGCAAGCAATTACCACTGCCAGTACAAACAAACCAAGCTGAGCTACTGCTGCCAGTCCTGTATTAGAGAGCCAGTAGGAGGTAAGTGCAAGTACTCCATACGGGGGGGTCAAGCGAAGCACGATTTTGGTCAGTTCTATTACCACCTGAAGAAAGCTTTCCAACAATTGCTCAAAAGGCTTGATCACATCGCTCTTCTTTGTCTTTACGGCAATTGCGGCAACACCAAGGAAGACGGAGAACACAACCAGAGGAATCATTTGCATCTCAGCAGCAGAACGAACGGGATTGGAAGGGATGAAGGCCCTGAACTGTGCAAAGATATTGCCAAGAGTATTGGGAGTCCGCTCGGCGAGCTCACCTACCATCATCCCCCCCTGACCAACTGCAAACAGGCTACCCACCAAAAGTCCGATGATGCCGGCAAGAGTCGCTGTAAATAAGAAGAGAGAGATGGTTCTCACCCCCCCCATTCTTCTTAACTCTTGAGTGTTACCAAGCCTCAACAACCCGGCGATGATACTCGTAGGGACCAGAGGGATGATAAGCATGCGAAGCAGATCAACATACCCATTACCTACAAGAGCGACCCATCGGCGAACCTGGGAGGAGACCGACTCCTCACTAAAGAAAAACAGGGAAAGCCCAAAGAGAGCTCCAAGCAACAGGGATACAGATACCCGAACAGAGAATGAGAGATGCCACACCCTCTTCAGCATTACCAATGCTGCAAGCAGTACCACGAATAGTATCAACCAAAGAACCAGTCCCATAAGAACCCCCCCCTTTTACTAATCAACTATAAATTCTATAGATTTAGTATGATATATAAGTACCATATACCTGTCAAGCATCTCAGACATCCAAATACTTCTCTCTATGAGTATGTAATGAAGTATCAGTACGTCAATCTTGGTTTTACTCGACTTGAGGAGTTCTTTCGATTCTTGGGTCAGTAAAGATATCCTTCTCATCATAACTGGGGGGGGTGGAAAACTCAGAAACCACTGCACCTTCACATCCTGCCTCGAACCAATGCTTGGTATTGGGGGGGTTCAGGGTATATTGCTCACCTGGGCGTAGTACGATCTCATGGAAGACAGTATAGACCCCCCTGCTTTCTCTATGGCTTTTATGTTCTCGGTGGGCTTCCCGTCTACATAGAGATAGACCTCACCCCCCCATCGGCAGCGGAAGGTCTCTTCCTTGCCGATGTACGACCCAAATGCCGGATGGCGATGCTCTGGACACCTCTGGTGAGGAAACAGCACCAGCTCCTTTGCACATACACGATCTGTATTGAGGTAGGTAACCAACTCAAGACCGGTATGCTCCAGGTCGTTGAGGCCGAAATCTGCGACCTCAACATTCCCTTTCTCTTCATCGGTGAGGACGATCCCAGCCTTCTCAAAGAACATAAGCGTCCGCTTCACTGCCTCTTCATATATCTCTCTGCTGATCATTCCTCACCTCCTTGGTTCTATGCTTAGTATTTGAGGTCGGATGCCTCAAGCATCTTCTCAAACAACTCCCTAGCCTTATCCCTGCTCAGATTCATCAGTGGATCACTGAGGAAAGCAGAGAAGAGCAACTCATCATCCTTGTTCCAGATTGCCTCTAGGGTCATCTCCTGTACATCACTGACCTGCCTGACCAGATTCTGGATAGCAAGCGGGGGGGGATCACTGGCAACAATCGGGCGGATGGAATCTTCACCCAATACCCCCCCATTGCTCTCAACAATCCTGCCCTTGGGAAGATAACTGATCTGCCTTCATTGGGACGATTGATGTTGGTGACCATGGTCTTATCACCCATCAGGCAACGCATGATATCCACGCCTTCCTCATCAGTGAGCTCTGCCTTCAGGTCCTCATCCTTGAATACGCGCTCCCGCTTCTCTTTCGCTGTGCGCTCTCTCCAGGAATACGGAGTCCTGATCACCCCCCATAGGTATGCAGGTTCTCATCACTGGTAAGGAACCAGGGAACGAACTCGGCAAGGTGGCGATCCCCCCCAGCGGCCCCCCCAAGGGAACCAAAGTCACGCAAGAAACTGAGTGCAATCTTCTGGTCGCAGTCAAACCACTTCTCTTCCTGCAATCGCTTCTTGGCAACAGCAGTTCCATCACTGAAGGTAGCACTATCCTGAACAAGCTCAATGAGACGGGGGGGCATCAGGTCATGGGTCTTCCAATAAGCCTTGGTCACAAAGGTGAAATGATTCACCCCCCCGGTAAGATCAATCTTGATCTCCCTTCTATCGGGAACTGGTACATCAAACCACTCAGCCACCTTCTCAGCAAGGAAGTTCTGGGTATGGAATACCTCATGGCAACAGCCAGTGCCTTGATCTCGGGGGGGAATGCCTTATAGAGTGCTGCAGTGCAGAGCGTCATTGGATTGGTGTAGTTGATCACCCAGGCATCAGGACAGTATTGCTTGACTTGCTCGGCGATCTCAAAGAACAGGGGGGGAACGGCTCGGCGAGCGCGCATAATCCCACCAGGACCTGTGGTATCCCCCCCTACAGACTGGAGAATCCCATACTCCTCAGGGAGGACAAGGTCGCCATAGCGGCATTCGGTCTTCCCTGGTTCTATGGAGATGATTACCAGATCACAACCAGTAAGCGCTTTTCCAATCTCATCCTCTGCGATGACGCGGAAACGACCCTCACTGTTGTTTACCTTGAACACCTTCTCTGCAACTGCCACGTTGTTGTGTGCAGCTTCCTTATCGATATCGTACAAAACCAAGGTACCGTGAGTCATGGTGTTGTACGCAAGATCCTTCATGAATTGGATGGCCCAGAGGCGACCACCGCCTCCAATAATACAGATACGAGTCTCTTTCATTCGATTCCTCCTCTCAGTACTCCTATTCTCCCTATCATAGTAGCAGATAAACAGCCCATGTACCTTGACATTGGGTATCTTTTTTTGACATTTCTCCCCCCCAAATGGTGTACTACCTTAGAGCATGTATACCTTGGTAATCGTAGACGATGAAACAGAACTCCTGGAAGGGCTTACCCACTACTTCCCTTGGGAATCGATAGGTTCTCAGTCTCTGGATCCTTCACTGATGCAAGAAGCGCCCTTGCCTTCTGCAAGGACCATCACCCAGACGTGCTCCTTACCGATATACGGATGCCCTTCATGAGTGGGCTCCAGTTGATCAAGGAACTGAAGCAGTTCCCTTCCCCCCCACCCCCCCAGTTCTGCATCATGAGTGCATATGATGACTTTGGCTATGCGAAAGAAGCTATCGGGTACGGGGGGGTCCTGGAGTATCTGGTAAAACCATCCTCGTTTGAGGAGATCAAACAGACCTTTGAGAAAATCCGACACGTTTTGGACGGCTCTACACCGGCTATGGCTCCCTCCTCCTCATTTGTTCCGTCCAACCCCCCCTTGGTCACAAAAACACTGGTGATTATTGAGAAGAAACTCAGCAGCTGTACCCTACAGAATATTGCCTCGGAGCTTGGTGTGACTACGAGTTATCTGAGCAGACTGTTCAAGGAAGAGACTACCCAGAATTTCCAGGAGTATCTCTTGACCCATAAGATGGAAGTAGCAAAACAGATGCTCACCAGCAAAGTGGGCTATAAGAACAAGGAAATAGCGGAAGCCCTAGGTATCAAGATACCCAGAACTTCTGCAGGACATTCCGCAAGTACTGGGGGGGCACCAGTCCCCCCCAACAGCTGAAGAAGGAACAGGCTTATGAACAAACGTATCATCCGTATCTTCTTCCGGCACAGTCTCCCCCCCTTGGTCATTGTAGCGCTTCTCTTGGGAGGAGGAGCAACCTTGCTGACCCAGAACTTCATCAGGAGCAACTCCATCAGGCAGGCGAACCAGAAGCTTGCTGAGGTACAGGCTTACTATGATGTGATTCTTGATGAGATGGACAGCCTCTCCTTGATGTTCAGCACCAATCCCGAGATGATGAACCGCCTTCAGCGCGTTCTCAGCGGAGGAGAGGAGGTCAACTTGGACAACTATCGTGAATTCCGTCTCATCCGATCCTTCCTTGCAGCTCCTGCCAATGCAAGGCCCTATATCCATGACATCTACGTATACTTGGACAATGCTCGTGAGCTGGTACTCTCCAGTGACCTCGCGTTCACCGCGCTCCCATATATGGAGGACTCCTCCTGGTTCCAAACGTACAAGGAGCTTCCTTCTGAGAACCAGAGTTACTCACAGAGGGTTACCCTCAAGGAAGGAACCCCCCCGATAGAACAACCTATCATTCGCATCCTGAGACCGATCACAAACCCGGTCAATGAACGTATAGGAGTCATCGTCCTGGATATCAAGGAAAGGTCGCTTTCGGGGGGGGCCTACCAGTTCCAGGAGGGAGAAATACTCACGGTTCATAACCGCGATGGGCAGCTGCTCTTTTCCAATCCAAGCAATCATAGGGAGTATGCAGAAGAGGACATGTATTACTTTCAAGCCTTCTCTGGAAAGTATGGTTGGGAATACACGCTTGGCATCTATGAGCCAATGCTTTACCAGCTCTCCACCACCCTGCTCTACTACACCATCACCCTCACGGTCATAGCACTTCTGCTAGGACTTTATCTTACCCACCGAACCAATCGGCAAGAGAGAAAGTTCCTTGCCAATATCATGCAACAGCTCAGTCAGGTCGGAGATACCGACTTCACCGAAGAACATCCAGAGAAGTATCGAAACATCTTTGATTACCTGAACCACCATGTTATCAGAACCTTCCTCGAACAGGACTACCTCAGGTGGCAGACAGAGGCAATGGAGTACCGTGCCCTGCAGATGCAGATCAATCCCCCCCACTTTCTCTTCAACACCTTGGATACCATCAACTGGAAGGCAGTAAAACTTGCTTCCGGGGGGGAGAACGATGTCTCCACCATGATCCAGCTTCTTTCGAAACTGCTCAAATACTCACTGCAGGTAGATGACTTCTCCGGCGTTCCCCCCCTCTCCAAGGAACTCGAACAGACCGAGTACTATATTCAGCTGCAACATATCCGTTTCAAGCAGGCTTTCACCTGTGAGAAGGATATCGACCCTTCACTCCTTGATGTACGCGTTCCGGCAATGCTTCTGCAGCCCATTCTGGAGAATGCATTCAACCATGGATTCCGGGAGGGCGAGCCCCCTTCATATCACCATCAGTGCAACGCTGGTGGAAGACAGGATGCAGATTGTAGTTTCCAACGACGGGAAGTGCATGAGCCAGGAGGAGGTTGATGCAATCAACCAGAGCAAGGCAGATGTACTGAAGAAAAAAAAGTTCCCTTGGGCTTCTGAACATCAATAAGCGTCTGATGCTCTTCACCCAAGGGAAATCCCCCCCGATTGTCATTGCCAGTAAGGAGGATGCCGGGGGGGTTACGGTTACCCTGTATCTCCCACTCAGAAGAGAGGGATGATCAGGTCTTCATTCCAGTGGTAGCAATTCCCTCAACAAAGTACTTCTGTGCAGCGAAGAAGAGAATCACTGGAGGGAGGATGGAGATTAGGCTCATCGCCATAATCTGGTTCCAATCAAACTCAGTTGAGATGTCCATCGTCATTCGCAGCCCCCCCAACGCCACAGGATACTTGGCCACACTACTGATATAGATCAATACATTGAAAAAGTCATTCCACGTCCAGACAAACTGAAATACGATGACTGAGAAAATGGCTGACTTGCAGAGCGGCAACAGCAAATCCTTGAGAATGACAAAGCTGTTGCATCCGTCCAATTTGCCTGACTCATCAATCTCTATGGGCAAGCCTCTGAAGAACTGGACCATCATGAAATTGAAGAAAGGAAAGCTTCCGAGCATTGCAGGTACAATGAACGGGAGATAGGTATCGAGCCAGCCAAGCTTCTTGAAGAAGATATAGCGAGGGATAATGATAACCGTCGCCGGTAGCATCAGGGTGGCAATCATGATGAAGAACAAGAGCTTCTTCAACGGAAAGTTGAACCTGGCAAACCCATAACCAACCAAGGTTGCACTGATAACGGTGAAAATAACCGTAGGAATTACCATCAAGAAGGTATTATACAGGAATGTTGAGAACCCATACTGACCCGTGCCTGTCCATCCATCTGCAAATGCACCGAAGACAGGTTCTTGGGAAGCAATCCAATGGTTCCAAACATCTCCTCATTGGTCTTGAACGCTGCCCCCCCGATCATCCAGAGCAACGGTAGATCATGATATAGGCAAGGACGATCAAGAAGATATAGGAGATAATTTTTGCGGTAGGCGTTGTTTTCTTGATCATATTGAATCTCCGTAGTGTACCCAGCTTTCAGAACTGCGGAACGTCAAACTGGTAAAGAATAGGATAATGGCGAACAATATCCAGGAGAGTGCGGATGCATAGCCCATCTTGAAGAACTTGAAGCCTGATCGTAGAGCATCAATCCATAGAGGTAGGTAGACTTCAGTGGTCCACCCTGTGTGATGACAAATGCACCGGTAAAGTCCTGGAATGCATTGATCATCTGCATGATAAGGTTGAACAATATGATGGGTGAAAGAGAGGGCAAGGTGATCTGGAAGAAAATGCGTGGCCTTCCTGCCCCCCCGTCAATTTTTGCAGCCTCATAGAGGCTGAAAGGAATCTGCTTCAGTCCAGCCAGGAAGAGCAGCATGGAAGAGCCGAACTGCCAGACTGTGACCAAGCTGATGGTCCCTAGGGCAAGTTCAGGACTTCCGAGCCAATCGATGGCAGGAATTCCCAGTACACCGATGAGGTTGTTCACGACTCCCTGGTTCATGAACAGGTACTTCCACAGTACACTGATGGCCACACTTCCACCCAAGATGGAAGGAATATAGTACAGGGTACGAAACAAGTTGATACCCTTGATTTTCTGGTTCAATATGATTGCGATCAAGAGGGCGAACCCAATCTTGAGAGGGACGGCAATCATGACATAGTAAAACGTCACCTTCAAGGATTGTAGGAAGGTTGCGTCGGAGGTGAAGATTTTCTTGTAGTTGGCAAGACCTAGGAACTTTGGATCACCAAGCAACTGGAACTGTGTGAATGAGTACCAGAGAGAGTTGATCAAGGGAACAAGCTGAAGAAGCAGAAACCCAATGATCCAAGGCAGGATATAGAGATATCCTATATATGTGTAGTTCTTATATGAGCGTCTTAGCATCTCATTACCCTTTAAAACCTACCACCCGCCAAATGGCGGATGGTAGTATTGTAAGATTTACAGGGAAGCAAGTGTTGCTTCAAGATTCTTGATTAGCTTGGCAGAAGCTTCTTCAGGAGTAAGCCGTCCGAATCCAAACTCATCGATGACATCCTGCATCACCTGCATGACTTCGCTGTTCATCTGGTAGACACTCTGTGGGGGGCTCCAGCCTGAGCGATGCCTTCATTGGTTGCCTTCTCTACCATTTCGGAGATCATGCCTTTTTCAGCCAGAACACTTCTTCCGATTGCTGCAGAGGGAATACCACGTGCAAGTCCCAACTTCTCGATGGCTTCAGCATCGGTGAACAAGTAGTCAAGAAGCTTGATTGCCTCATCCTTGTTCTTGGAGTTGTTGTTGACCACAAAGATCTGGGAAGGGCGCATCAGAATACCGGTGTTTACAGCGCCATCCATGACGGGGGGGAACTGACGGGTTTCGAAGTTCTCTCTAGCCCCCCCAATGTCCTTGTCCATGGAACTTACCCAAGTCCAGGCACTTGCCATCTTGCCGTTGATCCAATCCGGATTTTCCTGGAACTTCTGATAGAAAAGGGAGGTCTGGCTGAACGGAGCAATGATGTCTTCATCAATCCAGCGCTGGAAGTAGCGGAATGCCTCAGCTCCCTGTTCCTGGGTAAATGCAACCTGCTTGTTGCTGTCTACAACACTTCCTGCAAGCTGTGCAATGTAGATCTCAAACCAGTAGCGAAGAATGTCAGGTGTAGCACCACTGAAATAGAGGGTAGAATCCTGATCGTTGATCTTCTTGCCTTCACTGATGATGTTTTCCCAGGTCCACTTGGTATTTGGATCAATTCCAAAATCAGAGAGCATTTTGGTGTCTACTACGAAAGTATTGACGTTGGTTCCGGTAGGAAGACCCATCAACTTACCATCATAGGAGCAGTAGTTCTCAAGGAACGCTGCATCAAACTCAGAGAGGTCAACCATGGAATCATCGATAACAGTAAATACGTCACCCTTCGAGGAGAGCTCAGCAAGCCAAGGTTGGTCAATCTGGATAATGTCAGCGGCAGTGCCACCAGCAATCTGGGTCACTATCTTCTGATAGTAGCCATCCCAGCCACCGTACTCGCCTTCCAACTTGACGTTGGGATTCTTTGCCATATAGGCATCCATTGCTGCAAGGGTCGGAGTATGACGAGAGTCACCACCCCCCCACCAGGAGAGACGCAGTGTCACAGGACCGTCTTCTTTTGCAGCTTCTTTTGAACCGGCTGCAAATACTGTTCCCACAGCCAATACGGCAATGAGCAGTAAAACAAGCATTCTTTTCATACATAAGCCTCCGTTTGTGTTTTAGGTAGCTCTAGTCTGCAGGGCTTTTCTCACGGTTGCCAGCAAGAGAGTTTTGACAATGTTGTATCATCTTTTGACATCCAGGGAAAAGTATTTCCACGTTGACGGGTGAGTCAAACCAAAGTAGGGTACAGGAAACAAGGAGAAATCACCATGCCCATCATTGATTCCCATGCACATATATTTACCGAGCTCTGCGGTTTTGGAGCCGACGGAGAACTCCGATCAATTGGCGGAGGAAAGGCTCGTTGGGCCACAGGGGGGAGGTGATCGATCTCATACCCCCCCAAAGCTATGGGGGGATACCACCTTCAGTGCTGAGCGATTTCTCACCTTGATGGATCAGAACAATGTTGAAAAGGCCGTTCTATTACAAGGAGGCTTCCTTGGTTTTGCCAATGACTATCTTTCTCAGGTGGTATCTACATACCCTACTCGCTTCGCTGCTTCGGCAACCTTCGATCCATTCTGCCGCAATGCACAGAAAATTCTGGATAATCTAATCCAGACGTATCGAATCTTCAAATTCGAGATGTCCACAGGGTGTGGCATCATGGAAGCCACCCCCCCGATTTTCCCCCCTCGATAATCCAAGTATGATGCAGTTTTATGAGCAGATAGCATCAAAGAAAGGCGTCCTGGTGTTTGACTTGGGAAGTCCTGGAGATGGGAGCAACCAACCACATGCTATCAGGAATATTGCTGAAGCATTTCCGCATATGCCCATTGTCATCTGCCACCTCATGAGTCCTAGGCGCAATCATAGAAGGGAGCTGGAAGAAGGCCTAAAAACAATGAACCGAGAGAATATTTACTTTGACCTTGCCGCCCTTCACCATAAGGTACGACCTGAATCCTATCCGTTTCCAACCGCACAGGAATTCATATCGCTCGCGAAAAACTTGGTTGGGCCAGACCACCTGATGTGGGGGGGCACCGATGTCCCTTCCACCTTGGTACAATACAGTTACAGGCAGCTACTGGACTACCAGTGGGAGTTGTTTACAGAGGAAGAGCGTAAGATGGTCTTTCACGATACAGCTGAAAGGATCTATTTCTCCAAGTAGCAAAAACAACCAACCTTTCATTTCTTGCTTCCATCTGTCTTTACGAATCCCTATACCCGCAGGTATACTTATTGCCTACTATTTTACTAGGTATAAGGAGATATTCATGCATATATTTCAATCTTATCTTGAAGAAATTGCAGATGAGCACCACCGCAAGAAGATGGATACGTTGCTTACTTGGGTACATGAGACATTTCCAACACTCGGAATGAGAATTGCCTGGAACCAACCAATGTTCACCGACCATGAGACCTTCATCATCGGCTTCAGCAGGGCAAAAGCACACATCAGTGTTGCACCTGAAAGCAAAACGATCGAGAAATTCTCAGATGATCTTTCTGAGGCAAAACTAACAGCCACAAAAGAACTGTTCAGGATCACTTGGGAGCAGGAAATTCCCTACTCCATTCTACAGAGAATCATCCTCTTTAATATTGAGGATAAGAAGGAGTGTTCAAGTTTTTGGAGGAAGTAGCTCCAGTGATTTGCTTTTCTGTACATGATTGTGGAGCTAGTTGCATTGTTATATCCTCTCTCTCATACAGATACCCACAGGTAACGGAAGTAATGGGAGCAACCAAAACTAGTGCGATACAGCCCACCATGGTATGGAGAATTTCTGCTGCAACGCTTGGAGAATTGAGAATACTCATAACCGGGGGGGTGCCCTGTGCCATGTACACCATCATGATGGTAAGATAACTTCCAATATACGCGAGCAAAAGGGTTGTTGTTTGGCTCCCTACCACGGATCTCCCGATATTCAATCCGCTCTGTATAAGCGCCGTGCGAGTAATGGCTGGGTGGTGCCTCTGCACCTCCTCCAGTGCGGAGCTGATATCGATCGCCAAATCCAGCACTGCCCCCCCTAAACAAGAGAGATAAATTGCCGCTTGGAAGACTTTGGTAAGGTGCATACTCTCGTACCCTGCAAACAACAAAGACTCCGACCATGGCATCACAGCACCATGCAATTTCAAATACCATGTCCCCCCCCACATCGAGAACAGTACCGTAAAGATAGAGCAAATAATGGTCCCGATAATTGCTGCATAGGCTTTCTTTGTCAGTCCGGCTACCAGCAGCAAGCAAGCCACGGCAAGAAAGGAGCCAACCAATAGGGAAACCAGCATGGGCTCATAGCCCTTGAGTGTAAGAGGAATAAGTACTTTCCAAATGAGTAAAAAGGCCAAGGCAAATGAGATGATCGTCCTAACTCCCGTCTTCCCTGAGAAGAGAATAAGTCCAAAGGCAAAAAGTGCAAGAAGAAGCAACTCTTTCGAGAAACGGTAATGGCTGACCATATTGGTGAATACGATCTCCCCCCCTTCCCTGTCCTGCTCTACCAATACCCAGGCAATATCACCTTCTTCATATACAGTATCAAATTCGAGCTTTCCATTGAGAAGATTTATAGCCTCGGTCTGCTTGCCTGTATGGGGGGGTCCTGAGAGCATCTCTATTGTGCAAATCTGTTCACCCATACGAACAACCCCCCCAGTCTGGTACATATTGGAATTATCCAAAGCGATTACCCTTGCCCTACTTCCTATTGCATTTATATATATCTCTCGCTCAAAACCGGTTGGGATCATTATCAGGAGGAGTACCACACCTAGCAGGACAGCCAACAATGACCACTCTCGATAGCTACGTTCCGCTTTCTTCATACCACTATTCCTTTTCAGACAGCTTCCCCCCCCTCATGGAGAGGGGGGGGAAGGTTTGATCTGATTATCTGTTATACAACTTCTACAAGTGATTTCAACTTGGCGAATATATCAGTGTTATCATAGGATCCAGCAAACATCTCTGAGCCAACCCCCCCATAGGCGAACACTCCTACAGGGGGGTTCCTGTATGGGAGTAACTCGTCCAACCTATACCTGCCTTGTTGTTCAGGATATGTGTCAGGGTGATGGAGAATGGATTGTAGCTTCCATAGAGTTGATAACTCAATTGGTCATTCGCACGACTGCCCTTTGGCAGCATTGCCTGGCGGAATGCCTCCTCCAGTCTTGAGTATTCAAGACTGGTCAATGTCAGCACCTCCGAGGAAGCTTTTCTTCCGGGAGGGACCAAGCCGAAATACTCTTCCACCAATACCAGTACTTCCTGAAAACTCAGATCTGGATTATTTGCAATGGCCTCCTGCATAATTCCATCGAATGCTACGTAGGAGACACTCTGGTTCTCAAGGATGTTGAATGCTGTATTGTACCCAGTAGATGCAAATCCGATGGTCATACCACCGGTTTCATGGTCACCGGTTACTACGATCAACGTCTCATCAGGATGAGCTTCAGCAAATGTGACTGCTTCCTGAATTGCCTCATCGAAGGCAAGCAAGTCCCTGATTTCCGAGGCAGCATCATTGGCATGACAGGCCCAGTCAATCTTCCCAGACTCGACCATCATAAAGAAACCCTTCTCATTATCAAGCACCTCAATTCCCTTCTTGACGAACTGAGCCAGCGTGATATCATCTGCATCCATATCGATTGCGTAGGGCATCGCCCCCCCACCATCCTGTAGTCGTGGGCTTTGAGCATAGACCTTTCCGCTCTTGCTTGAGAGTGAGAGTATTTCGCTCTTGTCATCTGTGACCAGATACCCTTCATCTTCCAACATGGTATAGATACTCTTCTTTCCCCCCCCATCTTCTGCCTTGTTGATCGAACCACCAGCAAAGTAGTCATAACCACTATTTGCCATCTGTATACCGATGTCATAGTAGTTATTCCTGGAAGGAACATGGGCGTAGTAGGCTCCAGGAGTAGCATGGTTGATGGTTACCGTCGAGACGATTCCCACTTTCCAGTCCTTCTGCTCCTTGAGCCGTTCAGCAATGTTCTTTCCCACATACTGTTTGTCTATTCCCAAACCGAGAACACCACTATGGGTTTTATACCCTGAGGACAAGCTGGTTGCTGTGGAAGCTGAATCAGGACAGAAGGAGGTTGCATCATAGGTTGTCTGTAACCCAGAGACCGGGAACTCTGTGAATGTGAGTTTCTCCAAGGAGACAGAACCCTTGGTGTTGTTTCCTTTCAATACCTGGGCAGCATTGATCTGTACGTGACTCATACCGTCACCGATGAACATAAAAATATACTTGGGTGCTTTTGCAGTCTGTTGCTCTGTGACTTCCCAAGTAGGTGCACTCTCTCCTGCAGGCTGAGCTGCAAGACCCAAAGTTACTGCTGCCAACAGCAATAATACCAGAATCAGTCTTTTCTTCATGACTTCCCCCCCCATAAGGAATATTGAGATGGCTCAACTATGGGGGGGAATGCTTGTAAGCAAACAATGCAGAAACCATGAAAAAGACTTAAGAAAAGTATTACTACCAAGACAAAGGAGGCGATGTGCTCAACAAGCATGGACTAAGAAATAGAAATACTCATTTCCCGATCAAGAGCATCAACAAATCCTTGACACCATCGACCACAGCAGAACCGGCGGTTTCCTTGAAAGAAGCATTTCTTGCCTTCCAATCGAGGCTTCGTATCTGGTCAGCCAAGACAACACCAGAGGTAAAGCCATCACTACTGGATAGAGATATTTCGAAAGGATACCCTTTTTGCTTACTAGTAATTGGACAAATTAACGCTAATCCTATCCTGTTGTATTTCTTGGGGGGGCTTACCACCAATCCAGGTCTTCTTCCGGCTTGCTCATGACCGGATTGAGGAGTGAAGTCCAACCACACAATATCGCCCTCCTCAGGGATATAGACATTACTTACCATGCTTCACCCCCCCCTACCTCGTCTCCAAAAAGTTCAGTGCCATGCATATTTTCTGGACTTATTCTTTCCAGCAGGAGATCTAATGTTTCTTCACGTGTTGGTCTTCTGGGATACATCATTATTCCGTCCCCCCCAACCCTCTCGAGTTCCACCTCAGTGCCATTATCCAGATGCAATTCCTGCAACAAGGGTTTCGGAAGGCGAATACCTGAACTGTTTCCCCCCCATTTCTGGATGGTTGTCTTCATATACTTCTCCATGTAAAAAAATGTCCCATTGATATTGCTGATTCAATGCCAAGTCCTCCTGTACAAGTATATACTCATGTATATACATCGTCAATGTAATTGGAACATAAAGAAATAGTTCAACAACATGGACTCAATATATACACCAATGCTCTCTAAGATTGGTTGCATGGCATTTCACTTCAGTGGAGGTATCAAGAAAGGCTAAGCGTTTACAGGATTTTCTTTAGCTCCTGCTGTACACGAGGAAGGAGATCAGGATTAAGATCAGCCAAACGCTCTAGCTGCCAGGAAAGCTCCTTCTCTGCATCCCTATTAAGCAGAACAAGCATCTTCCTTCCATACCATATCGGACCAAGTGCATGGTCTGCCATATGGGCGGTAGCGACTGCCTGGCCGACTGCCCGGCAGTAGAACTGAGAAGGCTTGTCTTCTACAGTACGAGCAAAAGCATGTACTGCTCTGCTGGCATTCATCGCCTCCCCCCCAGTCATTGCTTTCCCCCCCTCACTCCACCTATAGCCTATTTCCAATGCTGAGATGATTACTTCTTCCTGTGGTAATCCATGGTACTCCCCCCAAGATGCTCCGTGCAGAGAAGTGCCCACTTCATGAGGGAGCGATGATCCTCTGGGGGGACAGCAAGCCTCCCCCCCTGTGCTCAGCTACAAACAGCCTATTTCTCAATTGGTTTACCTCCAGTGAATGCGGTAGCGAGCACTGACAGAACACTGTTTGTAAAAGAGGTCTTCTCCCATATCTCCAGGTGATGCATAAACCAGTGTTCTTGTATCTTGGTCACCTCTTTCCAGGGTACTGTCTCATCATGATAAGGAAGAGGAATACTAAGCACCAAGGGTGCACTGATCTGCCTTTGAGATAGCGACTAGGAATCCAGAAATAAGCGAAGGTCGATTGTCCAATGAGAGAAATCTGGCTCTTACTGATCTTCAGCCGTATAGCCCCCCCCAAGTATGAGATCTTATACATAATCTCCTCAAAGAGGTTCTTGGCTTGAGGATATCCGCTAAAGAAATCATCTGCTTCCATGGTCCCAGCATACACCTTCAGGGGGGGGACACTTGTCGATTTTTGTTTCCCGACCTTGGAGCCGATGCTACAATGAAAACAAGAGAGGCCAACAATGGAACACACCCCCCCAATTATCCTGACTGAGAAGATTCCCATCGGAATAAGCTTGTGTGCGATGGGAGGTCCTGTACGCTATAACGGCAAGGGAATCGATGTACTCACTCCCCCCCTTGGGAGAGAAAAGAACGACTTCGTATTCACTCCCGTCTGTCCTGAGTGTCAGGCAGGCCTTGGTATTACCCGTGACCCTGTACACCTCTCTGGGGGGGGAACAGGGGGGGAGCAGGTCTGGAAAGGAGAAGCTGAGGTAAAGAACCGCTCCGGGAAGCTGGTTACTGCTGAGATGAAGCAGGGCTCCTTGGAGTCTCTTGAGGTCTTGAGGCGTAGTGGTGCCACTGCATACATATACATGGATGGAAGCCCTTCCTGTGGAGTCTATCGCACTACCCTGAAGAATACCCGGCGTGGCAATCCCCCCCCTGGTGTCTTTGGCTCTCTTTTGCTGGATGAAGGCTTTTTTCTTATCCCTTCCAGTGACCTCCAAAGCCCACTTAAGTGGTGGGACTGGAGAAGAAGACTCCTCGCATTCCACTGGTTCAGCACCTATGAGCTCTCGTCAATGCAAGAACTCTATGATGTGTGGTACCGTCTCAAGTTCATCTGCCAGGAGTTGGACAACACTTGGGCTCGGGAGATGGGAAGAACGCTCGCAGGACTGAAAAAGTCTGACTTTGCTGCATTTGAACCACGGTTCAGAAAGGAAGTTCTCGACCTCTTGAGGAAACCTTCAACGACGGCGAAGATGACCAACAGCCTCTGGAAGCATTACTCTCACTACAGAAAGAGCCGAGGAAAAACGGTCCAAGAGATAAACAGCCCGACCTTCCGAAGAAACGTCACCACCATAGCCAAGGAACTGGTAAAGATGGAACGCACTGCAGTTGAGGACTCCTTCCTCTTTGGTGCAAGTCCGGTCATCTACCGTGACATGCACCGCCTCAGGGCATTGGAAGAGAAACGTGCTAGCGAGGAAGAATCACAAGAGTAAAGATTGGGGGGGCTGGAATTTCTCCAGCCCCCCCGTCTACCGTTAAGCTCTTGCCCCCCGTAGGGATCATCCATATCAATTTCCTTGATCGAGATACCCATTGCCTTAGCAACGCCCTCCCCCCCATAGGCAGGATCAGCAAGATAGCAATGCCTGATATGCCGCTTTTTTTTACCAGGATGGTGGTTCCTTGCATGTTACGGGCGGTATTCTCAAACAACCGTTGTTTCTCGTCATCCTTCATGATGGAGAACAACTTTCCAACTTGCTCATAATAGTTATCATCATCTTCCCTGAAGTCATAATGATCGACAGGACCATCTCCGTCGTAAGGAGGTTCTGTGAGTTCATTCTGGTCCTTCCACATACCATATGAGTTGGGGGGGTTGTAGTGAACACTGCCACCAAAGTTGCCATCACTACGCATGAATCCATCACGGTGGAAGTGGTTGGTTTCAACCTTGCTCCTGTTTACCGGAATTTGATAATAATTCACCCCCCCAAGGCGATACCGCTGGGCATCCCCCCCGTAGCTGAACAGTCTGCCTTGCAGCATTCTATCTGGGGGGGAGTAACCAATACCAGGGACCTTGTTTGCTGGGTTGAATGCAGCCTGTTCAACATCCTGGAAGTAGTTGTCCGGGTTGCGATTCAGCTCAACCACTCCAACCTCATGCAAAGGATACTCATCATGGAACCAGACCTTGGTAAGATCAAAGGGATTATCTGGATGCTTCCTTGCCTGTTCCTCAGTCATGATCTGTACATACATCGTCCATTTGGGGGGGAAGTCTCCCTTCTCGATTGACTCAAACAAGTCTTTCTGGTGACTCTCTCGGTCGTTTGCTACAATTTCTGCTGCTTCTTGGTCGGTGAGGTTCTCAATTCCTTGCTGAGTCTTCAGCGTGAACTTGACCCACACTCTCTCATTCTCTGCATTGATAAATGAGTAGGTATGGGAACCATAACCGTTCATATGGCGGTAGCTCTTCGGAATTCCCCCCCTGTCTCCCATCGTAATCGTTACCTGATGAAGAGCCTCCGGAAGTGAAGCCCAGAAATCCCAGTTGTTCTGTGCTGAACGCATATTGGTTCTTGGGTCACGCTTCACCGCATGATTGAGATCGGGGGGGAACAACATGGGGGGGTCACGGAAGAAGAACACCGGTGTGTTATTGCCTACCAAATCCCAGTTTCCCTCATCAGTGTAGAACTTCATGGCAAATCCACGGATGTCACGTTCTGCATCCGCAGCGCCTCGTTCTCCTGCAACAGTGGAGAAGCGAATGAACATTTCGGTTTTCTTCCCTACCTCTGAGAAAATGCTTGCCTTGGTCCATTTGGTAATGTCCTTGGTGACCGTGAACGTACCAAAAGCACCACTTCCTTTTGCATGCATTCGGCGCTCTGGGATAACTTCCCTGTCAAAATGGGCCATTTTCTCCAGATACCAAGTATCTTGCAATGTAACCGGACCACGTTTTCCTGCAGTCTGAATGTTTTCATTCTGAGCTATCGGCCTTCCATTGATCGAAGTCAAAGGTTTTTTGGGAGTATTGTCCCTTCCATCTCGGTCTGCCATTGTTGGCCTCCTTTTTAAAAAGTCTACTCACTATCAGTATAGGGGGGCTGGTTAAGTTACATGCAAGTAAACAATTATATGCTCGATTTGTCTAAAAACAGCGAGATTCCGTAGCATACATAACATAAAAACAAATGCAATAAGCGATAATTCTCTACATCTTTTCACCTCCTCATGTGGTACAATTAGGGTAAGGAGCAATGCAGTGACAACACGGTATGAGCGGGCATTGGGATCCCTGCTTGGAAGTTTTATAGGGGGGGATGCCTGGGTGCACAGACAGAGTTCAAGCGTGAAAAAAACAGTTCGCCAATCTTTTCCTGACGGTATCAGGGATATGGGTGTGAGTTCCGATATGTTGGCCTTGCAGGACAGATTACCGACGATAGCGAAATGGCAATCATGATGATCCAGAGCATCTTGGAACATGGTCGCTACCAGAAGGAAGCAGTGAGAAAAGCATACATCCGTTGGCGGGATGCAGGCCCCCCCTTGGATATTGGGGGGGTTACCATCTATGGCGCTTTGGATGGCTCTTTCAATCCTCAGAGCCAGGCAAATGGAGCCCTAATGCGTATCACACCCATAGGGATTCTGGGAAGCAATTATTCAACATCAGCCCTCATGCATCTTGCGGATGATGACTGCTCCATCACCCATACCCATACAGTCTGTAGGATTGTAATCGCATCTACGCATTCGCTCTCTCGCTTGCCATCAGCAAGGGGGGGTGGGATGCCCAGGAAATTTATACATATCTCTTGAAGTCAGCCCCCCCTTCAATGACGAAGGAACCATCGGTACTGGAAGCACTCTCTAAGGCTGCACATGAACCACCCCCCCAGGGTATCGATGGACCGTATAAGGGTTGGGTATTGGTTGCTTTCCAGCTTGCCTTCTATACCCTGCTGCACCAGGATTCATTCGAGCAAGGAATGGTAGACCTCATTATGCGTGCTGGTGATGCTGACACCAATGCTGTTATCTATGGACCTTGGCTGGAGCTATTGCCACCAGGGAACATATGCCTGAGCGTTGGATTTCTGCGCTGAAGATATCGAATTGCCTGCAAGGTTGATCGACTATCCTCATAAAAGACTGGAACGGCTTGCAGAGGAGTGGGTTGAGGAATTAATCAACCTTCCAGTGGTGCAGAAACTTTCTTGAGTATGGCATTGATCCAATGCTCCTCAGCCCTTCCCGGGCGGAGGTCCCGGGTCTCGACCAGCTCGTCTAGGTAGAACCATGGCAGCTCATCAACAAACTGCCTAAATGCATCTGTAGTAAAACAGGTGAAGTGTCTTCCTTCTCTCTGAAAGTCTTCTGCTTGCAACTTAAAAGAACAGTAGAGTACACCCTGTTCTTTCAGTGCAACGGCCATTCTTTCAAAGACAAGAGGCAGTTCTTCCATTGGTACATGCAGCAGTGAAGCGCAGGCCCAAATCCCATCGAATGCGTTCTTGTAATCCATTTGCTGGAAAGAGAGTTGCCGTACTGGCAGCCCTGTGAGTTCACAGGCAGCCTTTACCATTGACTCGCTCAGATCAAAGGCCTCCACCTGGTTTCCACAGTCAAGGAAGTATCGTGAATCACGCCCACTACCACACCCTGCATCAAGGATACGACCACCAGAAGGGATAGACGGGAGGAACAAGGCATAGTGGAGGTCATATCGACATCTCGGGTTGTAGATAGATACTGCTTGGCATGCAGGTCATAGTATTTTGATGAATCAATCATGAGCCAATCCTCCCATATCCTGATAGTACTCCTCTAGATGGGAGTACAGCAGTTCTACGATATCGTGTAATTCCTGTTCAGACAACTGGGTAAACAAGAGCGGATTGACGCCTATGGGAGAAACTTTGATCAAGAATCCCAAATGAATTCGCATGATGGGTACTTCGAAGAGTATAAAACTCGGCATTCATAGGTTTATAAAAATCAGCTAAGTGTAGCCGATGCAATACGATTACTACCGTTCTTGTTACTCTGTATACCAACTGGGTTCTTATAAAAACCTGATTCAGTAGAGTTTGGGCATAAGGAACAGGCGACGAATCCGCTACAGTACCACTATGGCTATTTCCTTCAAATCATTCCATACTGTGCACCCGTATTGACTTAGGCACGAAGGTGGATGGAAGATGTTATTATCTAGGTTTATATCTTTGATGATGGGTACAGAGTAGAATTCAAAAAGGGCTACCTGTTTTAACGAATAATACGGGAAAAGCATCATATCATTCTGAGGAGAAGTACTATATGGATTTAGAACAGTATCGATTGATTGTCGAATCTTCACCAAACATGATATGGAGATCAAATCTCAGCACTGAATGTGACTATTTCAATAGAACGTGGCTCGAATTCACTGGGCATACTATGGAAGAAGAATATGGCTTTGGATGGGCATCAGGGGGGGTTCACCCTGATGATTTTGATAGATGCGTAAAGATCTATCTTGATAATTTCAAACTGCAGAAACCATTTGAGATGGACTACCGCCTCAAGCATACGACGGTCAGTATAGATGGATTAATGACCGCGGGGGGGTTCCTTTCTATAATGAGGATAATGTCTTTATTGGCTTCATAGGAAGCTGCATGGATGTTACAGAAAAAAATTGAAGGCCAGCGACTGAAGGAAATGGCACAAAACGATGCGTTATGCCAGACCTATAACCGACAGTATTCACACCAATTATTGTTGGAGGTTTTCAATCAAGCGGGTAAAGAAGGTCTGCCTCTAAGCATTTTGATGATGGATATTGATAGCTTCAAGACTGTTAATGATAGATATGGTCACGGGGGGGCTGGAGATATCGTACTGACAAACGTTGCAGCTGCAGCAAAGAAGGAACTACGTAAAGACGATATTTTAGGACGTTACGGTGGTGATGAGTTTTTAATCGGCCTAAAATGTACAAGTCATGAGTCGGCGCTTGTGATTGCTAAGCATATCAGGACTGCCATTGAAAAGACCGAGATTAAGGTATCCGCAACAACAACACTCAAGGTTTCTGTGAGCATCGGAGTGAAATGCTTACAAGGTGAATCTACACTTGATGAACTCATTAATAATGCTGATAAGAAATTGTATGAGGCAAATCAGAGGGAAAGAACAGAGTAACAGGTTGATGCACGGCAGAGCAACTATACTGCCACGATAGGACTTTTTCTGCAGGAAAGAACGAATCTATAAGGGAAGAATATACTTTACGTCCAACAACCAAGCGAGAGAACAGCAAACTTGGCAACCTATTGTAAGGCTAGCAATACGCTCTGGGACAACACTGCCCGCCTCCTCTCAGGAAGCGGGCAGTATAATTGTTATGCTTTTATAATAGCTTAGAGCAGTTCCTTGGCAGCCTCGTAGACTGCTTCAGTAGTGATGCCGAAGAGCTTGTACAGCTCACCAGCAGGTGCTGATTCACCAAAGGAACGCATGCCGATGATCTTTCCGTTCAGTCCAACGTACTTGTACCAGTAGTCAGCCCAAGCGGCTTCAACAGCGACTCTAGCGGTAACTGCAGAGGGAAGTACAGCTTCCTTGTATGCAGCATCCTGCTTGTCGAATACCTCTGGAGAAGGCATCGAAACTACACGGACGGCGACCTTTTCCTCAGCAAGCTTCTTCGCAGCACTGGCAGCAAGCTCAAC
>JDSH01000126.1_pt1 | contig 25080 bp, 37 predicted proteins | sample 199451 | NCBI WGS metagenome assembly JDSH01 (sample SAMN02584198, study PRJNA231836) | bioreactor metagenome | isolation source: continuous culture bioreactor electron acceptor NO2- transfer2 day 38 after... | place: Germany: Bremen | reverse complement strand
CCTAATCAAGGATATTAAACAGCCTACACAAGGAGGTACCACATGATTGCCTACCTTCCCATCATCCTGGTATTCATCCTGTACTTCTCAAGCATTCCCATCGCCTATGCACTGTTTGGGTCCTCACTCTTCTACTTTGCGGTAATCGATACCAGCAGTCCCGTTGACTTGATCCTCCAGAAGTTTGTCACCAGCACCCAATCCTTCCCGCTCCTTGCCATCCCTTTCTTTGTAATGGCAGGATCGATCATGAACTATGCTGGCATCAGCAAGAAATTGATGCAGTTCGCTGATGTCCTCACCGGTCATATGGCAGGAGGCATGGCGCAGGTCAATGTACTGTTAAGCTACTTATGGGAGGTGTCTCCGGTTCAGCCAATGCTGATGCAGCGATGCAGAGCAAGATGTTGGTCCCTGAAATGGAAAAAGAGGGTATGACCGAGCATTCTCCACAGCAATTACCGCTGCATCTTCTGCCGTCACTCCGGTCATTCCCCCCCCTGGAATCAACCTGATCATCTATGCCTTGATTGCTAATGCATCAGTCGGAAGGATGTTCGCGGCAGGATACGTTCCTGGGTTGCTTATGACCATAAGCTTGATGGTGACCGTCTCCATCATCTCAAAGCGTCGCGGCTACCAGCCGGTGAGAGAGACCAAAGCCGGGACAAAGGAAGTTGTTCATCAGCTTCGCGATTCCATATGGGCCCTACTCTTCCCTTTCGGTATCATTGCAGGGCTTCGAATCGGCATGTTTACCCCCCCTTCCGAAGCTGGCGCCGTAGCAGTGCTTTATTGCATTATCGTAGGAAAGTTCATTTACAAGGAGCTTGGCAAGGAACACATCATCAGTGCTTAGGGAAACCATCTTTGGCACCAGTGGTGTTGTTCTGATCATCGTTTCTGCCTCCGTTTTTGGATACTACCTGAACTGGGAGCGTATCCCTCAGGCAATGGCTAGTGGACTGCTTACCATTACCCAGAATAAGTACCTGATGCTGATGATCATCAACGTCCTCTTCCTTGTAATGGGAATGTTCCTGGAGGGAGGAGCAGCCATGATTATCCTCGCTCCCTTGCTTGTACCAGTGGTTACCCAGCTTGGTATTGATGTCATCCATTTTGGTTTGATCTGCATCGTGAACATTATGATTGGAGGACTCACTCCCCCCCCATTCGGTTCAATGATGTTTACCTGCTGCAGCATCACCAGATGTAGTTTGCAGGATTTCGTGAAAGAGGTCATTCCTTTCATTGTTGCCCTGCTGATTTCATTGATTCTTGTAACATATATTCCCATTATCACCCTCATTGTGCCTAACTTGCTCTATGGGGGGGTTGCCTAATTACTAACGGAGGTACCTATTGTGAAGATTTACGCTCACCGAGGATATAGTGGATTCTACCCAGAGAACACCATGCTTGCTTTCCAGAAAGCCTGGGAAGCAGGTAGTGATGGTATTGAGCTTGATGTACAACTGACCAAGGACGGTGAGTTGGTGGTGATTCATGACGAGACGCTCGAGAGAACCACCGACCATACTGGACGCGTGTGTGACTATACATTGGAAGAATTGAAAACGTGTAATGCAGCTGCTAAAAGCTCATTTGCAAACACATTCATGACTATTCCCACCTTTGAAGAGTACTGCACTTGGGCAGCAACCACAAATCTGGTTACAAATATTGAGATCAAGAGCAGCGTTATCTACTACCCTGAGATTGAAGAGAAGACCTTGGAGATGGTAAAGCGCTATCAACTGGAAAATAGAACCCTGATATCCTCTTTCAACCATCTCAGTCTTTGTGCAGTGAAAGCCAACGACCCTTCCATTTCATGCGGTGCCCTGGTTCCAGAAACCGGATTGGTCAATGCAGGCTATGCTGCCCAGAAGTTTGGGTTTGAGTTTTTTCATCCACCATATTGCGCCATGAACAATGAAGCAGTGCAGGAGTGCCACGAACACCAGATACAGGTAAATGTCTGGACAGTGAATACTATGCACCAGCTCATTGACTGTTACTCCTGGGGGGGATGTGATGGGGGGGTTTTCACCAACTATCCTGATGTTTGCAGGGCATTTGTTGATGCACAGAAAAAAAACTGATCGTGCTACATGGATAGAGAGAAGAGGCGCATGCAAATGTGCCTTTTTTATGTAGTAGCCTAAGTACATTGAGGATATTTCACATACTGGAAATTGACCTGAAACTTCACCCTATCCCTGATAATACCGCTTCAGTACACGTTGAGCGCGCAGTGTCACCCACTCGCTGCTCATGCCCTTCTTACCAATTGGGAGCAACAACCTATCACTACCATACATGTTCTCAGCTTTCCATCGCCCCCCCTTCTCATCCTGTTTGGATTCCACCAATTCAATAGCCTCCTCCATCCTCTCATCCTGCACCCCCCCGAGTGAAGTGAGAATATCAAGAATTTCAAGTACATCGCTCTGGTACATCATTGGGAACCCAAATGAACGCCAACCAGGCTTTGCAACTCGGTGCAAGTCGTGGCTTCGTTTATACAGGTGATGAATCAACAGGAATTCAACCAACTGGTCATATTTTGCATGCATCGCAGCACTCCAACTCTCTTTTGAAAATGCACTGTAGGCCTTTAAGGATTTTACAACCCCCCCCATGAAGCAAGTATGACTTCCCCCCCAACACTCCTCATAGCGGTCGTATGGAGGTCTCTGCTTCTCCACTTCAATTCCATCATTAGTGACCATCGTATCTACAAGGAACGAAAGTGCTTTCAGTACCCTGGGATCATCACGATACCCCCCCAGTTTGGCAAGACTCCACACCATATTACCAGTCAGACACGGAATAACCTCAGAGGCTCTGCCCCCCCCACCACTTTTAGAGGAGTGCATGGAAAAACCTCCATCAGTCCACTCCTGTGCATGTTCGATTACATACTCACAATATGTTTCAATCGCAGGATTTCGTGTAGCTCCCAACTCAGCCAATACAATAAGGGACCAAACCAAACCTTTGTATTTATATGTATAGAATTTGGGAAATGATTCTCTATAGGCAGGTTCACTCATCACTTGGAGAAGCTCTGGGACATAGCCTTGCTGCATGATCAGAGCCTTCTCCTTCTCTACCCAGTTGTCCTCAAGGGGGGGAGTACCCAGAAGATCCACAAGTGTAAAATAACGCACAGAAGGACTGCTAGAAGACAACAACCATGGTATTGTTGAGTTTTGAGTGGTTCTCTTTTCAGATTTTTCCATTGCTACTGCCCCCCCCTTGCTCCTGTGTTTGCTACATATCCAGTTCACATTCGAATATTGTGTACAAGTATATACCTACAAACACATACGTAAAGGGATCGATAGCAGATAACAAGTGAACCCTGATGCTAATCTTGCGTTATGGGGGGGTTAACAGAAGGAGGCATTATCTTCTTTAATCACTTTACATAGACATGCGTCACCGGGAAGAAATACCGTATCCAAGAACCCTGTCAGAAGTTTTACCTGCTCCCTGTTGATTCCGTAATACATCCACTTACCCTTTCTCGATGCAGTTATGATTCCTACATTCTTGAGTATTGCTAGATGGTGGGAAAGCGTTGGTTGGCTTACGTTGAAATACTTCTGGATCTCACAGACACACAATTCCCCCCCACAACTGAGAATATGTACAATGCAGATTCTCGTTGGGTCCGCGATTGCCTTCAACAACAAAGAACCTTTCTCAAAATCAATATTCATGGATACCTCTATAAAAATCATTGATAATAAATAGATATTTGTCAATATATAGAGCTTACAAATTTCCTGTGAACCACATTTTCATATTTTCTTATTTTATATTATATAGACAATTATAAATCCATCTCCTCAATCTCCAAATCTGCTTTCACAGCATTATATTGACACACTTCTATATATAATCCTATAGTTTTCCTAGACTTTGCTGCATAGGGAGGTGCTTTGTGAGTAACAAGGACAATAAAACAGGAATCAGTTTCTTTGAACGATATCTAACACTATGGGTTCTTCTTTGCATGGCCGGCGGGGGGGTAATAATCGGTGTTTACCTCCCACAGATTCCGCATTTTCTCTCCAGATTTGAATACGCCAATGTTTCAATTCCAGTTGCTATCCTGATCTGGCTTATGATTTATCCCATGATGCTCAAAGTTGATTTTCATAGCATCAAGCAAGTCGGACAAAATCCGAAGGGCCTGATGATTACCTGGATAACCAACTGGCTTATCAAGCCATTCAGCATGTATGCCATCGCATTCTTCTTTTTCTTTGTAGTTTACAAAGCCATCATTCCCCCCCAGGACCTTGCCCGGGAATACCTTGCAGGAGCCGTCCTGCTTGGAGCTGCTCCCTGTACCGCCATGGTATTTGTATGGAGTCATCTCACCAGAGGCAATCCAGCGTACACCTTGGTACAGGTTGCAACAAACGATCTCATCATTCTGGCAGCATTCGTACCCATCGGGGGGGGACTGCTACTCGGAATAAGCGGGATCAGCATCCCCCCCTGGATGACACTCTTCCTCTCGGTAGTACTGTTTGTCGTCATACCTCTGGGTGCAGGATGGGCAAGCCGCGTGCTGATAACTCGCAGTCATGGACTCGAATACTTTGAGAAGACTTTCATTCCCAAATTCAGCAATGTGACCATTACCGGCCTGCTTCTTACCCTGATCATCATCTTCTCCTTCCAGGGTCAGACGATCATAGAGAACCCACTCAATATCGTGTTGATAGCAATACCGCTTATCATCCAGACATTCCTCATCTTCTTCATTGCCTATCTTTGGGCAAAAGCCTGGAAACTGCCTCATGATGTAGCAGCACCAGCAGGAATGATCGGGGGGGCCTCGAACTTCTTTGAATTGGCAGTAGCTGTAGCCATTTCGGTCTTTGGATTGCAATCAGGGGGGGCTACCATTGCTACCGTAGTAGGTGTTTTGGTAGAGGTTCCCGTAATGTTGACCTTGGTGGGAATTGCAAACCGTACCAAAAGATGGTTCCCTGTCTCTCAATCCTGAAAACCAGGACTCCACTGGTAAGTTTCCATTGCAATAGTACCACCAGGAAGGAAGGTTATACCCTCCGACTCAAGCATGACTCGCTGTAGCTCATAGAAATCTTTGTTTGCAAGGCTTCCGTCCGACCTGACTACCCGAAACCAAGGCAGATCAGGGGGGGGCACTGCTTCATGGACCACCCCCCCACAACCCTTGCATTACGAGGATTGTCCAGTATGCAGGCAATCTGCCCATATGAGACTACCTTTCCCTCTGGAATACGGCTTACGAGTTCATATACTTGGGCGAAGAAGGAGTGTTTCACTTCGCCTTCTCCCAGATAGCATCAAGCTGGGAAAGAGCAAGTGCATCTACCCGCCCCCCCTTCACATACCCGGTAATCGTACCATCTGAGCTGACTACTACCAATGTCGGCTCCCCCCCATCGATGGGGGGGATTTCTGCCTGCTTGGCAAATTTTTCTGCCTTGGAGAGAAACAACACTCCACCTCGCTCCAGGTCGATCAGATTCTCAAAACTCTCAGCAAGCCCTCTGCGTATGGCTCCACGAACAAAGAACGGTGCCCCCCCTTCAATAACAGAGATGTGGTAAAACGGGGGGGCAAAGCGAGTCAGAGAAGTGCTAGTCTCAATTGCATCCTGCCAAGCGATTAGGGCTTCTTGCTGCACTTCCCCCCCATTTGACCTGGAGGTACCAATATTCAAGGCGATAAGCACAGGTGTATCCTGAATAAGATCAGTAGGAAATACAAATTCGGTATCAGCAAAAGTTTTTGCTTTCTCTTCAGGAAAGGTTCCTGAGAACAGAGCCTGGTTGCAACACAGCAAAATAAAGAGCAAAATAATGGGAAATATCATAGTTCTTTTCATGGTGGTTTCTAGTATAGTGCCAATATGCTGATTCCTGTAAAGCTTTTTTTCTGGCAATCACAAGGCATTGCAGATCCATGATATAACGGAGGACAACATGTGGTACTACATCATTAAAATTGGAATTTCAGCGCTCACTGTCACTCTGGTTAGCGAGATAGCAAAGCGTAGCTCAGTATTCGGTGCCTTGATCGCTTCTCTCCCCCCCCTAACTTCGCTACTAGCAATCCTCTGGATGCACTTTGAGAAGACCCAAGATACCGCCATAGCGCAACTTTCCCAGTCTATCTTCTTTTTGGTACTTCCCTCCCTTGCCTTCTTTGCAATCTTTCCCTTCTTGCTTCATCGAGGCATGGCCTTCTGGGGGGGAAGTTTCTTACTTGCTAGTGCAGCAACAATAGTTCTTTATTTCCTACTCATCGCCATCCTCAAACACTACAACATAGCTGCTCTCTAAATTTCATCTTTTCTCTTGTGTTCCTAATAAAGCTGCTCGATACTACAGAAGGGCTTTATGATGCAGAGACTTGTCGAAACGAAAAAGGCAGTTCCTCTCTTTCAAGGATGGCATGACACCCTCTTACGCTCATGTATGCAAGGTATCATGGGAGAAATCTATGTAGATGACCGGGAGAAGCCTCGCTCTGCTTTCGCCCTATTGGGAGACCTTTGCCTGCTTGCCGGAGTTCCATCAAGCGAGCTCTTGCATTTCCAGAATAGCCTTGGGAACTGGCAAACCCGTTATATTGTTCCTAAAAGCATGGAATGGGAACAGCTAATTATTGAAATGTACGGAAACAAAGCAAAACAATTCACCCGTTATGCACTCAAGAACGAAGCTTCGTTTGATACGGCTCATTTGAGCACTCTGGTAAAGTCCTTGTCCCCCCCTGCATACCAGATAGTTGAAATCGATGAAATTCTCTACCACTATATCCTCTCTGAGCCTTGGTGCCGTGACCTCGTCAGTCAATTCCCCCCCACCTACGAACGTTTTCGCGACTTGGGACTGGGCTTTGTCATACTGAAGGATGCAGAGGTCGTTTCAGGTGCATCTTCATACTGTAGGTATCATAACGGAATAGAAGTTGAAGTGGATACAAAACCACCTTACCGAAGGAAAGGCCTGGCATTGGCCTGTAGTGCAAAACTGATTCTCTCCTGTCTGGAGCGGGACCTCTTTCCCTCTTGGGATGCCCATACAGAACTATCACTCCATTTGGCAGAGAAGCTTGGTTATGTTCTGGACTACCCCCCCTATCAGACTTTTGAGCTTACTAAACTCGACAAAGTATAAAAGAGTCCTATTTGCATCTGTCATGAATACTTGCATCGATTCGTCCCAACAAATCCTTAAAACATACTTACAGTACGTTAACGCAAATTCTTGTTATCAATCCCTTTGTTGCACATAGGTACCCATAATCTGTAAGCATTACTTATTTATAACTAGTATTAGTACTTAATTGCAGTTCTACAAGAATTGTAAATAATTTTCTTGACTTATGTACAAAATGATTGAACAATAATTAGTGTAATGCGTTAACGTAAACGCATAAAAGCATTAAGGAGGCTACATATGAAAAAGATGCTCGTTATGGCAATGGTTCTACTGATTGCTATGAACATGGTTTTTGCAGGGGGGGGCTGCTGAAACCTCGTCAAAAGGAATGGTCGGAGTGGTCATGCCTACCAGATCTGAGGAACGCTGGAATAAGGATGGAGCAGCTGTCAAGTCCGGTTTGGAAGAGCTCGGTTACAAGGTTGACCTGCAATTCTCAGACGATGACATTCCTACCCAGGTTCGTCAGATTGAAGACATGATCACCAAGAGAGCCCAAGTACTCGTCATTGCTTCCATCGATGGATCGGCTTTGACTGATGTTCTGGCTAAAGCTGCGGATGAAGGAATCCCCCCCGTAATTGCCTATGACCGCTTGATCATGAAATCGCCACATGTTGACTACTATCTGTCATTTGACAACTATGCAGTCGGTCAGCAGATGGGTGATATCCTCATCAAGGGTATGAAACTTGACAATCCCCCCCCGAAAAAGCCGTTGCTGATTGAGTTGTTCGGTGGATCACCTGACGACAACAACGCTTATTTCTTCTACAACGGTGCCATGGATAAGCTTAAACCCTACTTTGACAACGGTACCCTCAAGATTGGTTCTGGCCAGCAGGGCATGGACACGGTAGGAACACTTCGCTGGAGTAACGAATTGGCAATGTCCAGAATGGAGAATCTCCTCTCTGCTCATTACACAAATCAGACCCTTGACGGAATTCTTTCCCCCCCATACGATCCAATCAGTCTTTCCACGCTTGAGGCTTGTAAGGCCGTCGGATATGGGACTCCTGGAAAGCCGTTGCCGGTTGTCGGTGGCCAGGACTGTATTGTAGCTTCCTGTAAGTCAATTCTCGCAGGCGAGCAGTATGCGACTGTCCTCAAGGATACCCGCGTACTTGGTATGGCTACTGTAGAGCTCGTTGACACCATCATGCGCGGTGAAGTCCCAGAGGGTCTCAATACCACCACGTACGACAACGACTCCATCAAGAACGGCAAACCATATATCGTTCCTTCCGTTTTGTTGGAATCTATGATTGTCACCAAAGATAACCTCATAGCTGAAGTAGTCGATACCGGCTACCATTCAGCCGATGAGCTTGGACTGTAAATGCATTTGTCCGGCCTCACTATTGAGGCCGGAATTGTATCGTAAGATCTCGAACCCGGTGCCATCTGCCTAGGGGGGGTAATTTGGAATCGGGTTCCAGTCTATATAGTGGGGGGGAGCCATGTATGCCAAACAATTCTATTCTGCTGTCGATGAAGCATATCACCAAGACTTTTCCGGGGGGGGTGAAAGCGCTTGATGACGTCAGCCTAGATGTAAAACCATCTGAAATTCATGCCTTGGTTGGTGAGAATGGAGCTGGAAAATCGACATTGATGAAAGTTCTATCAGGTGTATATCCTTATGGGACTTACGATGGAGACATTTTTTTTCGAGGGCAAGCACTGCAAGTTCTCCAGTATCAGGCAGAGTGAACACGCAGGAATCGTTATCATTCATCAGGAATTGGCGTTGAGCCCGTATCTTTCCATTGCTGAAAATATGTTCATTGGTGATGAACGGGCAAAATTCAATATCATCAACTGGGATAAAACTCGAGAAGACGCAGTTAAGTACATGAAGAGAATCGGACTTCATGAAAATCCAAATACTCCTGTGAACAAGCTTGGAGTGGGCAAGCAACAGATGGTTGAGATTGCCAAGGCCTTGGCTAAACACGCTAAGCTACTTATTCTTGACGAACCTACTTCAGCACTCAATGAAAGAGATAGCCAGCATTTACTTGATATCCTCAAGGAACTGCGTGACAAGGAAAATATCTCCTCTGTGTTAATTTCTCATAAGCTCAATGAAGTTGCTTCTGTAGCCGATTCAATTACGATTCTACGAGATGGCAAAACAATCGAGACCCTTGATGTGGAGCGCAAAAAAGATATCCCTGTCTCTATCAGTGAAGAGCGAATCATCAAAGGAATGGTTGGACGAGAAATAACTGACATGTTTCCCAAGAGGAATAATCCAATCGGTGACATTCTGTTTGAGATCAAGGATTGGACAGTCCAAAACCTGATAATCCCGAACGAAACAAACTCGAAGATGTAAATATTCAAGTTCGTGCTGGAGAAGTTGTCGGTCTGGCCGGGCTGGTTGGTGCCGGGCGTACTGAACTTGCCATGAGTGTGTTCGGTCGCGCATATGGGGGGGAGAACATCACAGGAAAGACGTTTCTTGAAGGAAAAGAAGTGGACATCAGCACGATTCCAAAGGCAATTGCAAACGGGGGGGTTGCCTATGTGCCTGAAGACCGAAAAGAACTCGGCCTGGTGTTGATTCAAAACGTGAAGGAAAATACAACAATTGCAAAACTGAAGAAAATTGCCAATGCTTCGGTAATCAACGAACATGAAGAGAATGTTGTAGCCGAGGATTACTGCAAGCGACTCAATACAAAGACACCGACAATTCTCCAGAAGACAGGAAATCTTTCTGGAGGTAATCAGCAAAAAGTCGTGTTGTCGAAATGGTTGTTCACTGATCCAAAGGTGTTGATTCTTGATGAGCCTACCCGTGGTATTGATGTTGGAACAAAACATGAGATCTATACGATCATCAACTCGCTTGCCGAGCAAGGGTATGCGTGTATCCTGATTTCCAGTGAAATGCCGGAGATAATCGGGATGAGTGATAGAATCTATGTAATGAGCGAGGGAAAGATTACCGCAGAACTATCGGGAGAGACTGCAACTCAAGAGGATATTATGCGCAATATCCTAAACAATTAAGACAACGCTGTTCACCCGGCGATGTCGTAACCTAGGAACCGATATACATTTTACTGAGTACATACGATAAGGAGTATGGGATGAGTGTCTTGATTGAAATTTTGAAAAAGAATGTGAGGCAGTACATGATGGTCATCGCCTTGGCTGTGGCGATGGTTGCGTTTGGTCTCTTAACGGACGGCATCTTTTTCAGACCAGTGAATCTGACGAATTTGGTACTTCAAAACAGTTATGTTTTGATTCTTGCCGTTGGTATGTTGCTGTGTACGCTGACAGGAAACATCGATCTATCTGTCGGATCCATGGTCGCTTTCATCGGCGCCTTGTGCGGAGTCATGATGGTTGACCTTCAATGGAACCCGTACCTAGCCATGATTATTGCGTTGGCATGTGGAGCATTGATTGGGATGTGGCAAGGATTCTGGATAGCATTCGTGAATGTCCCTCCATTCATTGCCACACTGGCTGGTATGTTGGTCTTCAGAGGTTTGGGACAAGTCATCATGAAAGGACAGACCAAGGCCCCCCCGTTCCCAGAGGAATTCCAATTGATCTCATCCGGTTACATTCCTGACCCATTCGGGGGGGGATAACAATCGGAGCACTAAACTTCCATGTTTTCACCTTATTGATCGGGTTCCTTATTGTCGTACTGATTGTTTTTGGGGGGGAAATCCAAAAGCGGAAGAAGCAGAAGCAATATGCCTTTGATTTGCTACCGCCGGGAATCTGGCTCGCAAAAGTGATTTTCATTGCTGCTGTACTGATAGCTTTCACCGTCGTATTCGCTATCTACAAAGGATTCCCTAACGTCTTGATACTGCTTGGGGGGGTCCTTGTTATAGGATACCAATTTGTTGCATCCAAGACCGTTCAAGGGCGCCATATTTACGCCCTCGGAGGTAACAGGAAAGCTGCGGAGCTATCAGGCATCAAAGTTAAATGGGTGATGTTCTGGATCTATACCAATATGGCAGTTCTGGCTACGGTAGCCGCAATGGTATTTACAGCACGTCTCAACTCAGCCACCCCCCCAAAGGCTGGACAGAACTTTGAGATGGATGCCATCGCCGCTTGTTATGTAGGTGGATCGCTGTCTCAGGTGGAGTTGGAACAGTAATCGGTGCTGTAGTTGGAGGGCTCTTCATCGGAGTACTGAACAACGGTATGTCAATTATTGGTGTCAGCACGGACTGGCAGCAAGCAATCAAGGGCTTTGTCCTCCTTGCGGCTGTCGCTTTCGACTTGTATTCGAAATCAAGGTCCACAAAGGTGGCTTGATCATTCATCGTTCCTGTTTCTGGGAAACCCCCCCTGTGGCCTGTTTGGGTCTCAGGGGGGGTTTTTAGTCTTCCAAGAGGATATCTGCCAAGGCAAGCCTCTCTATCGTAAGCCCATCACTGATTCTGCTGATACCCCCCCCAAACCAAGACTCAGTACAGATTTTGACAAACTCAGGGTCGTGGATTGGAAACCCAGAAGCACTCCCCCCCAACAAACAATCAATGCCGCACATCGGGCATTGCAAAGTTTTCTCTCTCGGAGCACTCTCGGTAATCCAGTGCAGTTTCTCTTCTATCTGTGGATTGAATGTATGACCGCAATAGAAACATGTACAGCTATCACTTTCCAGAATCTGACTCTCATTGGCGAAAGTAGCCTTGTGTGCCTGTTCCACATACGTAGGGGGGGGTACTTCTCAGAAACAAAGGGAATATATGGTGGTTGTTTTCTCTTCATGTACTTACCTTCCATCCGTCCTCAATCAATGCATCGAGGGTATCATACTCGCCTTCAAGAGCGTCGCTCTCATAATTGAATACTCTATAGCGATATGCCAGGGCATCTTTCATAGTGATGTATCCAAACCTTCCATCCAGGTGGTCAAGATAACAACCCTTGTTTGTCCCGATAAGGGAAAAGGTAAAAGCAATAACGTCCACATTCTCGATGATTTCCCTTGTAAGCGCTATCTGGTCATCTCCCCCCCAAGTTTTCATAGGAGCCTCCTCACACCTTTAGTATAAGACCCCCCCTCGAGTGACATATACTGTCACAGTGAACACAATTTGGATTTCTTTATAGTAGGCTGGCTCTTTCCCCCCCCGTTCTTTTTCATTGTATGATGGGTACTTGGAACACTAGGAGGCACCCGATGGAAACACCCCCCCACACCCTTATTACCTGTATTGTGAACAAAGGTATGGCGGAAACAGTTATGGATGCCGCCCGTAAAGCAGGAGCCACAGGCGGTACCATTCTCCCCCCCGCACGGGAACCGGAAAGGAAGAAGATGTAATGTTCTTTGGTCACCCGTTGGTTCCAGAGAAAGACATGTTGCTCATTCTTGTCGGATCGGGTTTGACTGGAGAGGTGTTGGAAACAATCAAGAACCTTCCGCTCCTAAGCGAACCAGGCTCAGGTATTGCATTCTGCAACGATGTAGAACGGTTTATTGCCTTCGGGGGGGCTTCTCCTGAGTAGGCAATCTCAACACCAGACCTAACAGCAGACAGATCCCTGAAACCACTAGGATTCCAAGCCCTACTCCGAGCAAGGTGCTCATCCAACCCAACAGAAGAGCGATACCTGCAGCAAAAAGAGACTCAGCTTGGGACTCTACCGACAGCGCACTTGCCAGGGAAGCTTGATCCATCTGGTCACTGACATAGTGGATGCTCATGGGTTTTCTCAAATTCTCAAGGATGTAGATTCCCAAGTACAAAACCACGGCCAGGGTGGCATAGGTTAGATGCAACAACAGACCACTTACCAACCAAGGGAAATACCTACCACCAAGGTGATATTCAAGGGAGATGCAAGTTGGTTGAACCGCTCTGAGAACTTACCAGAATTACTGGAGGCAATAGCGGTGGTCGCATATAGAATTGAGTATACGACTCCCACGATTAGGGCAGTCCGCTCTTGATCTTCATACGCCAAGAGTATTGGAAGGCTTAGTGCAAAAGTCTGCAATATAGGCTGCAAATAATCCTTGAATGCCTTGTAGTACCCACTGAAAAGCGCTTGACTGGAGATGGTACGTACCATGGACCAACTCTTCATGGTCTTCGCCAAGGAGCGCAAAACTACAGCAAACTCATCCCTGATCCGCTTATCACTCGTATGCCTTGGCCCATCCAAATCCTTCGGGTAGCTCATGATTAAAAATAAGTTAAAGACATAGGGAATAATGGTAAAAAGGAAAATTGGCGCGTAGGAACCATTGTAAAAGACCAGGAAAGCTGCAATCAATGCAGAAAGCGCTGCCCCCCCACGTTGCGACCAAGCCCTGGTTCTGCCATAGTAGTGGGTTTTCTGATCTTCCCACCCTCTCATCCTAAGATAGTCGAAGATCATCGCCTTATGGGTGCCCGTTCTAAAAGCATCACCAAAGGCATAGAGGACCATGGCTAGAAGCAGGATACCAAACTCTTCGGCCACAAAAAAAAGACGATAAAACTGAAGATATATGCCAGGAAAGAGAATACCATCGTAAGTCGTCTACCCAAGCTATCAGCAAACACTCCAGAGGGAATCTCAGTGATGTTGATCAACACCTCTCTCACTGCATATAGGGTACCGATCTCCAGGTAGGACAGGCCTTTGTCCAAGAAAACCAGCATCATGAATGGTTCATAGAATCGTAGATTCTTTAAAAACCCATATGCACTAAACTTGGCATACTGCAAGTTTCGTTCAAACCCTGTCTTTGCCATCTTCTTCCTCTCCCTGGAGAGATGTACCACTGAACGTGATGCCTGTCAAACCAGTATACTACTCAGATTTAGGGGGGGCACCGGTGGATGAGCGTACGATCAATCGATTATGGTACTCTATTCTGGTGACTCCACTGCCCTCAAACACTCTGGAGGCTTCTTGCTCATCTTTTCACAGACCAATCGTACTGCACTACGCCCCCCCCTTGGACGATAAAATGCTCGACACTGGTCAACCCCCCCACCCCCCGCCAAAGGAGGATGGATAGATGTTGTCAAACCCACAGACGCTGTAATCCCCCCCTGGAATCGAGAAACTTCCATCCTTCACTGCATCCATGACGCCATAGGCGACCATGTCGTTGATTGCCACCATCGCAGTTACCTCTGGAGCTTCAGCAATACAACGCTTGGCAAGTACATACCCAGTTTCATGCTCAATATCGATGGTATTCAATTCTGTGAGAGACGGAATTTCACGTGTGAACAGTGTAAGTTCTGCACCCCCCCCTGCTTGTTTGATCTGAGCTTTCAACCCTTCATAGCGCCGAACACGAGCACTGTGCTCACTGTTAAGACTGGTACAAAGATAGGCGATTTTTTTATGCCCCCCCAAATCCAGGAGATGGCGGGCAACCAGAACCCCCCCTGCATTGTAGTTATTCACATCAACCGTATCCAAACCAAGCTCATTCTGTTTATCTCCAACTGCTACCACAGGGACGGTAGTGCTTAACTCCCGTACCAATTCCGGTTGCTGGGGGGGAATCATGGCAAAAACAACTCCTCCCACGGTAGGTTCCTTGGCAAATTCACATACTCGTTTTTCTTTCTCTGTATCCCAGTACGTGGTACAGAGCATGGTCGCCAGGCCTTGTACGTGAGCCTCTTGCTCCATTCCTTGGATGAGTGTAGCAAAATAAGGATTTATTACCGAGGGACATACAATAAGAAGAATGCGTCGATCCTTCTTTGAGCGCTTGCTTACATATCCGAGCTCCTTGCTCACACTATAGACAGCATCGATCGTCTCATCTGGGAAGCGAGAGAGACTTTTTCCAGCAAGGATCATGGAAACACTTGCTGTCGATAGTCCTACTTTTTCAGCGATGTCCTGCAATGTCACGGTTTTTCTTCTCATGTATCTGCCTCTCTTACCGGTAGTTCAATATTAAACAGTATTAAGCATACATTGCAAGAAAAACCGTTGCTTTATCATATACTTTTCATAAGCAGCGATGAAATAATCCCTCAATTGTTTGGGACCTAAGGGACTTCGTATTTTCTTCATACATTCTAGGTGGACAAGGGCACCTCTGGTAGGGTACTCTTTTACAGAGAGGAAGCAAGTGTCGAAAAAAACCACTTTTTGTCCGCTTGGCCCAACCAACATATGGGGGGCCATGGCCTTAAAACGTAATAATATCCAAGTCGTTGGAATGGAATATTTGTCAGAGCTTAAACCTCCTTTTTTTGGTCATGGCAAATCATGCTCATACCTTCGATCCAATTTTTATCTCTTCAGCCTCTCCTGTTCATATACGGTGGGTTGCTGGTGCATATCTCTTCAAGATGAAGGGAATGAGAAGCATGATGGAACGTTGGATTGGCGCCATCTCGAAGCAGCAAGGCAGGAGTGACCTATTCACCATTAGGGCAATCTCAGAATCTCTGAAACAGGGAGACATTGTCGGTGTCTTTCCTGAAGGAACACGTACGTGGGATGGAGAGCCGGCTGGATTTGATGAAGCCATTGCCAAACTGGTCAAAATTTTCAAGGTCCCCCCCATCGTGCTCATCAACTTGGAAGGGGGTATATGGATTGAAACCCCCCCGATGGGCGGAGAAGAAAAGAAAAGGAACTGCTATTCTCAGGGTTCTTCCCCCCCCTATCCATGCTGATGTGATCGATCAACTCTCGGTGAAAGAACTCTACGAATTTCTCAAAGAGAAACTGTACTTTAGTTATCGTACTTGGCAGGATAAAGAGCAGTTTGAATATATCTCCAAGAGATCTGCAGAGGGAGTTGAGAAGATCCTCTACCTCTGCCCGGACTGTCATGCAACAAGCACCATTTATTCCAAAGGAAACCAGATAACGTGTACTCATTGTTCGCTCACCATGGAGCTGGACAATCATGACAAGCTCCATACGGTACAGGGAAAAACCAACTTCGAGGATGTCGCTGCCTGGCACTCATGGAGAGAGAGTACAGTGCCTCGATTGAAGGAAATGAATTGGTATTCCCTCCCGACAAGGGCGTCTTGTTCCAGACCGCTGACGAGAGACATCTTAAGCTGATCTCTAAGGATTTCACCCTCTCACTCGAACTGGACGGAATGCGTCTCAAGGAAAGGAATGGCAAAGAATACTTGATGGCCTTTTCTGATGTCCAATCCATGATTATCAATGCAAAGAACACGGTGGAGCTCTATCATCATCATACTTTGTACAGGATACGAATTCACAAACGAGGTTGCATCCTCAAATATGTGGAGGCGTACCAGCGCAACAAACTGACCCAGAAGGGGGGGGCAACCTCATGAACTGGAACTTCTTCTTCCACATCGGAATCATCTCAGTCGCACTCCTGTTAGCTGCACTCATTCGTGCCCGGATACGGTTCTTTCAACGGTTCCTTATCCCAGTACCGATTCTCTCTGGTATCATGCTCCTGATTTTCTACAACTTCATCGCACCTAGGTGGGGGGGTCTGAAGAATGATTTTCTCGGAGAAATTGTTTACCACTTACTGAACATCAGCTTTATTTCCATGTTGCTTAGGGTCACCCCCCCGAAAGCTCACACGGAGGGAAGGGGGGGAAAACGAACCCTTGCAGCCAATGTGACTGCAGTCTTGGGGGGGCAATATGGCCTTCAATGCTTCTTTGGTCTCATTGCAACTGCCTTGATCATCGCTACATTCAAGCCAGACCTATTTCCTGCCTTTGGATTTACCCTACCCCCCCTCGGATTCGAGCTAGGACCAGGGCAGGCCTATTCGATCGGAGTTGGTTGGGAGTCGATGGGATTCAGGGGGGGAGGCTCTTCAGTAGGGCTCACCATGGCAGCCATCGGATTCTTGATGGGAAGTTTTGGCGGCGTGATTTTAATCAACCAAGGGCTCAAGCGTGGTTGGATTGGGAAAGAACAGGCAAAAAAATATTAATGACCATAGTGTAAGAACCGGATTTTTCAGCAGAGCAGAGCATGAACGTCCTGTGGGTTCCTACCTCTCCACTGATGGAGAGTCACTGGACTCCATGACCTACCACATTGCACTGATCATGATGACCTACCTAGTCAGCTGGTCTTTCCTTACTGGGCTATCCGCCCTTCTTGGGCTTATCGGCCCCCCCTTGGGCACTGAACTTGCAAACAGCCTATGGGGGGGTATCAACTTTGTATTCAGCTCCTTCAGCGCCCTTGGCGTTAAAATGCTCATGAAGCTGTTCAAAGTGGAGACCACTATCGACAATGCAACCTGTAACCGCCTAAGCGGTCTATCAGTAGACCTGACTGTTGCATCCTCTCTTGGTGCTATCAGTCTTGTAGCCATACAAGGATATTGGATTCCCATCCTCATCCTCACGCTGGTAGGTCTCTTTATTACTATCGTGATTCTACCTGGTATTGTTCCCGTCTCTATGATGACCATCAGTTCTTCAGGATGTTGATCATCTACGGTTCGGCTACAGGGACACTCCCCCCCACCGGCCTAGCACTACTACGTGTGGTCGACAAGGAGTTTGAGACACCGGTTGCCACTGATTACCTCTATTCGGTAGGAATAGTCTTTATTCTGGCCATTCCCATCATATTGAGTATCAATCTCCCGGCATTCAGTGTCACCAAGAACAACCCTGCACTATTTGGGTGGGCAATTGTGATCAGTGGAGTCTACTTGCTCGCTTCGATCATCTCCTATCTAATCATTGCCAAGAAACGTGCGTTCATCAAACCAAAGACCTATTTCTACACCGAGAATTAACCAATCGGGGGGGAGATAATTAATTTCAAGAAGGATGAGGCTTGTACCGTGTACAGGCCTCTCTTTCTAGCTCTGCACAATTTCTCAGAGAGAGGTACACCAGAATCATATCTATGCTTTTCTTTTTACCACCCATGTTCTACAGTAGAGGAAGAACAGAACGGAAGGTGTGATTCATGAAATGTCGTGTTGCAGTACTGATGATTCTTGTATGCATAGGAGTATTTCCTCTGGCAGCTGTATCCCCCCCTGCCAGATTCCTCTCTCCTCCCCCCCCATCTATGAGGAAATTGATTTACTCTACCAGCTTACAGGCCGTGCCCTCCCCCCTCTACGAGCCGCCCCCCCTGGAACACCTATGAGGCACTAGCAATCCTAGATGCAATCGAGGAAGATACCCCCCCCTATCAAGACTTATGGGACACAGCGTACCAGAGAATTGAGGGGGCAGCCATTCCACCAGGTAGATGAGACCTTCTCTTACCGCATTTCCCCCCCTACCATCACCCTTGAATCGTACGTTCATACCAATGACCAGGATTTCACTTCCTATGATGACTGGATCTACAACTATGATGAAAGGAAACCCTTCCTCGACCTTACCTTCTCCATGCAGTTCTCCTCCTCCTTCCTCTTTGAGACCTCCCTACAGGCAGGAGTTGGAGCATATATTGAGGGTGTAGACCCTGTTAACAATAATCTACCTGACTGGGGGGGAATTGGTGCCATCCTCGATAAAGGTGATGCTTTTCTTGTTCTCGATGCAACCCTCTACAGAAGAACACTCACCAGCAACCTTCCATTCTTTGGGTCCCCCCCTCTTGAGCCAGACTTCCCCCCCCGTCACTCCCAGATGACCTACGCAGGTCCTTGGTGGGCTATCAGCTTGGGTCGCGGGGGGGCCTACTCCTGGGGGGGAGCAGGAGAGAGCGGCAACCTGATTGTGGGAGACCATATATCCAACCATACCGGACTCACCGCGTCCTTCTTCAACCAGAAATTCAAGGCACAGCTACTCTACCTCTTCTTTCCTGATGTGAGCCAGACGGGAAAAAGCCCTCGCATCTTCCTCGCCCATCGCTTTGAATTCAATCCAGCACCGTGGGCAAGAATCTCCATCAGTGAGAATGTAATGGCAAACCAGGATGGACTCAGCCTGCAATATGTCGACCCAACCTATATCTACCATAACCTCTTTGACGTTGACCAGGTGAACTCAATTGCCAGTCTCGAAGCTGACATCACTCCCCCCCTTCCAGGTATCACCTTCCATGGCCAGTTTGCATTGGACCAGCTTCAACTATCCAGCGAGGGAGCTAATACTGCAAACGCTATAGCATACCTGGTTTCTGGGTCATATTCATGGGGGGGTGTGAAAAAGGGATATTTAACATTCGGTTTTGAAGCAGCATCTACCGACCCAGCGATGTATCGAAGACAATCCGTCGACTTCTTGGTTGCACGGGATCTGATAAAGAACCAGGCACACCTGCGTCCAGTCATCATAGACTACTTGGGTTACAGCTGGGGGGGTTCAGACAGCAAGGTCTACCAAGCAAGATTGAACTACCTTCTCCCTGGGAATGTGAACATTGCAACCTCAGTAACCATTCACCGTCAGGGGGGGGAGCTGGACTATCTTGCTGCCCACCGTGAAGATACTGATGGTGATGATACCAATAATAATGATGACGAACCGAATATTTCAGGTCCCTCGCCCTCAGGGGGGGATACCATCACCGAGCGCTTGATCATTGGCCTTGGCGGCACCTACTACACAGGTATTCCCAACCTGGAGTTGTTTGGTCAGGTCAATTGGATTGGGATAAGAGCGTACGACCGCCCAAGTGAGAGTGCAAGTGGGTATGCTGATGACTTCCAAATAATCTTTGGCATCACCAAACGATTCTAGCAGATTCCTTTTCTCCTCTCTTTCTCTCATCCTAATTCATTGCTGTCTTACCACTGAAGAAACTTAACCGAGTGAATTTGTGCGTTAAGTATTGCATGCAAAAACTTGACGCACCGATCCTCAACGTAAACTATTTCTTTCTAAATACAGTATTTACGCCTTCCTCAACCTTGCCCCCCCGCCCTACAAAAAGGAGGTAGTATCGTCAGAGGAACGTACACTCATGAACAGACGATGGACACAAAAGGCTCGGCCTTACTTTCTCATACTCCCAGCTTTGATCTTGGCGATGGTTTTCAGCTATCGTCCTTTTCTTGTAACCATCATCAACAGCTTTCATACCGTTTCAATCATGGGCGAGAGACTCAACTTTGTTGGGTTTGAAAACTATTCCAGACTCTTTGCCAGTCAATCCTTTCAAGACAGCTTGTCCAATACATTACGTTTCACTCTTTTTTTTGTTCCAGCAAATATGTTCCTCTGTCTCTCAGCTGCCCTGCTTGCAAACAGAAAGGGCAGACTTGCTACCTTGAACCAAGTCTTTTTCTTCCTTCCCCCCCTTGCAGTGGGACTCTCCTCCTCCATGATGATTTTCAAGATGATCTTCAATCCATCCCTCGGTATCGTGAATCATTTGCTTGGAGCCGGTATCCAATGGTTCAATAACCCCCCCAAAGCTGCAATGGCTCTCTTGGTCATCGCAGGGGGGGTGTATCTTGATTTTGGATTCAACTTCTTGTTGTTCCATGCTGCTCTTCGCAATGTCCCCCCCAAGGATTTGATCGAGGTAGCACAGATTGAAGGTGCTTCACCCTTTCAAACCTTCCGCTATCTTATTTTCCCTCTGATCGGCCCAACCGTGGTATTCGTTTTGATCACCAATATCAAGGACGCCATGCTGATCTCTTCCCCCCCTGTTCTCATCCTCACCGAGGGGGGGGCCCTTCCGTTCCACACAGACGCTGGTCTACCAGATGTATCTTGAGGGCTTCAAGAGTGGCAACTATGCAGTTGGGTCCACTATAGCTACGGTGGTATTCCTACTAACTTTCAGTATCTTGCTTATCCTGATGCGATTGCAGCGAAGGAGGGTCTACTACCAATGAGATTCTTCAAAGCAAGCATAGCAACCTTATTCTCACTGGTAGTGGTATTCCCCCCCATTATTTACACCATCAGTGCATCATTCTTCACCTACGCTGACTTCACCTCCATTCCAGCAAAACTGCTGCCTTCCAGCTTTTACTTGGAGAACTATGTCCGTGCATTTGCTGAGACCAGCTTGGCACGCTTTTTGGCAAACTCCTTTGTAACAGCAACAGGGGGGGGTATGTTGCTTAGGATGGGGGGGATCAGCATAGGGGGGGCTGCATATGCATTCACGTTCTTCACGTTCAAAGGAAGAGATCTTCTCTTCTTTGTCGTTATTGCAACCATGCTACTCCCCCCCTCTGATGCCTTGATCCTGGCCAACTACTCAACCATCAGGACCTTGGGTTTGACTGATACGTATTTGGGAATTATCAGCACCAAATTACTCAGCCCAACGCACATATTCATGTTGCGCCAGTACTTCAAAACTATGAGCCGTGAGTACCGTGAGGCAGCCCTTATCGAGGGATGCAGCGATGCTCGGTTCATTTCTACCCTTCTATTGCCGATCAGCAAGGCCGTGGTTATAACGCTGGGAATCCACAGCTTCAGCAACATCTTCAACGACTACCTCTGGCCTCTCCTGGTTACAAACAAGGAAGGAATGAGGACTGTGCAAGTTGGCCTTACAATGCTTGGTTTCAGTGAGAACCTCGACTATGGCCCTCAATTTGCAGCCATTGCCCTTCTTATGATTCCGATTGTTATTGCATTCATCGTAATGCATACACCAATACAAAACAGCGTGAGTTCACGCTTTGCAGGGAGATAAAACCATGAAACGATTACTTGCTTTGTTGCTGCTTGTTATGTTGGCTACCCAGGGGGGGCTTTTCGCTCTTGGGCAGGAAGAGGCCCCCCCAGAGGCCGGAGTGACCACCATTACCTGGTGGCATTATGGAAGCGGACTTGCTGGAAAAGCCGTTGATTCCATTGTCCAGGAATTCAATGAAACTGTTGGAAAAGAGAAACAAATCCAGGTCAATGCAGTCTTCCAGGGGGGGAAGGCCAACGATGTTCTGACGAAGACCAAGGCCATCCTACAGTCAGGAAGCACAAAGGACCTGCCCGACCTTGCGCAGTTTGATGGGTCTGCGGTGCTGGATATCCGTGATGTTCCTTCTCTAATTCCCATGGAGGATCTGGCAAAGCAGGACGGGTATGATCTCTCTCAACTTCTCGAGGCTGCACGTTTATCGGTAACCTATAAGAATAAGATGATCGCCATGCCGTTCAACAGCTCAACCATCCTGCTCTACTACAACAAGACCGCCTTCGAGGAAGCCGGTATTACTACCCCCCCTCCCAGTACACTCGCTGAGCTTGGAAATGTTGCCAAGGCACTGGTACAGAAAGACGCAAAAGGAAACATCACCCGCTATGGGTTTGCAAATGTCCCAACCACCTATGAGTTGATCGTGTGGCTCGGACAACAGAATGGATTAAGTTATATCACCGACAATGAAAATGGACACCTTGGCAATCCTACAAAGGTTCTCTTTGATGAGAATGGGACCATGGTGAACTTCCTCACCCGATGGAAAGAGCTCTATGCCACAGGAGCAGTAGAGAATCTTACCAGCGATGTGAACGGTGCCTTCGCTAGTGGTCGTGTTGCCATGATCGTCGCATCCACCAGCAAGCTTACCACCATCCATTCCATGGTTGCTGACCGGTTTGAGGTTGGTGTGGCTCATTTCCCGGCCGTTGATGAGAAGGCAACAGGAGGAGTGAATGTAGGAGGTGGTGCCATCTATGCTTTTGACAATCAGTCAGGCAACGGAGATGCTGCGTGGGAATTCGTTAAGTTTGCCACCAGTCCCGATCAACAGTTCAATTGGCACATTGCAACCGGCTACTTCCCGGTTCACCATGACACGTTCTCCATGGAAGCATTCCAGAAGCATATTGAGGAGAACCCTCACTACAGGGTTGCCATCGAACAACTGATGGAGAGCAATCCCAAGATGCAGGGCATCTGGGTCCCCCCAGTGCCTACCAGATATACTATGCATTCCAGAGTGGAATACTCAGGATGTTGGAAGAGGACCGCTCTCCCGGGGGGGAGACCAGCAAGGCTCTCGCAAAAGAGATCAATGGGTATTTTGAAGAGTATCTGAGGATGCAGGGAGAATAACAAAAAAGTAGGCTGTTTCCTGTTATGGGAAGCAGCCTTTTCTTATTTACGATAATTCCTTGAACCGGCACCGCTCACGGAAGGTGCAATTCTTGCACATCAAGCCGGGGGGGCACTGTTGGAAGTCATCATTGGTTTCCAGCTGCTGTACATGCCAGGTTAGATCAGAGACACGTTTTTCCAGGGCAGCTTGCCTCTCCAGGGCTTCACTTAGTTTGCTGCGGTATTGTTTGAGCAACTCATTGCGACGTTTCTCTCCAGTCACGTCATCACTGCCCATCAGGATGATGGTACGTATCTCACTCAGGGTAAAGTCCAATTCCTTCAACTCTGCAATACGATTGAGATAGACAACATCAGCATCGGTATAGTAGCGCTGACCACCTTCAGAACGGGAATTGGTTTTCAGCAAACCCAGGGACTCATAGTATCTGATGGTCCGGGCCGTGACATTGCATTTCCTAGCCAATTCTCCGATGCGATATGTATTTTCCTGCATGTCTTAGTTGTACCACAGCTCTACTACAGAGCTCAAGCAAACAACCAGCCTTTGTATCTTAGCTGGGTATGAAATATCAAATAAACCAACCAACAGAACGACGAATCAAAGAGATGGCGGTCTGCGACCGTCCAAGAGAGCGGCTGATCTTACGCGGGGGGGCTGAGGCACTCAGTGACCAGGAACTTCTCTCCATCCTCATCGGGAGCGGAAATCGAGACCGCCCAGTAAACGCAATTGCGAAGGATCTTCTGGAGCTTCTGGACCGAAAGCCAATGGCCACCAACGAAGACCTGATGGCTATTGGAGGTCTTGGTATGGCGAAGGCCACACTCATCGGAGCTTCCCTTGAGCTTGGAAGGAGAAGGCTGCCTGCCAAACGAAGGCAGATTTCCACTCCGGCGGACATCTATCCCCCCCTGATCAGGCACTATGCGGGGGGGCGGATGCAGGAACACTTTCTCAGTATCTGTTTGAACGGAGCCCATGAGGTACTCTCGGTGAATGTGTGCTCCATCGGCTTGGTCAACAGGACGCTTGTCCATCCGCGTGAGGTATTTGGGGGGGAAGCCGTACGTCAGCGTGCCACAGCCATCCTGGTAGCCCACAACCACCCTAGTGGCAATCTTGAACCAAGTATGGAGGACAAGGATGTTACAAGGAGGCTGAAGCAAGCAGGGGGGGATATTCTGGGTATCAAGGTACTGGACCACCTGATCTTCAGTGAGGAGGGGGGGTATTTATCCATGCTGGAGGGGGGGAATGTGTTCTAGTAACTACGTTTTACGGACCAGGTACATTCTCAATGGCTGTAAGAGCATCCTTTTCATTCGCATTACAACTCAAGAGATTGTATTTGGTTTATATACGCTCAATCAGGGTATGAAGAAGAATGTCCACAACCAGTGTGATGAACCCACCTGAAGTGTACGTATTATGCAATAGAATACCTCCCACTCGTACTGTTACCGATCAGAAGAGAGAGAGTATTAGCCACAGTTCAAATAGTGCAACCTTTTATGATAAGAGACTTGACACAAGCCGTCGGACACATGTAACTTACCTAGAACTGTTGCGTATGCAATAGTTGTATATACAACTATAAAACTAGGAGAAAACCCGATGTTTATGAAAGACATCTCTGCAATGACGCGTTACTGGTATGCCTACACACATCAGAGCCTTAAGGAAATTCATCTTGCAGGTTCTGAACATTCTGTCATCATGTATCTTTCGCAACAGGAAAGCGTGAATCAAGATGCTATTTCGGAACATCTTGCTTTGGATAAAGGAACGATTGCAAGGACATTGAGGAAACTTGAGGAAAAGAACCTGGTTACCAGGGTAGTGAATAACAATAACCGCAGGGAGAATCTAGTCTCGCTCACCCCCCCATAT
>JDSH01000125.1_pt1 | contig 25097 bp, 33 predicted proteins | sample 199451 | NCBI WGS metagenome assembly JDSH01 (sample SAMN02584198, study PRJNA231836) | bioreactor metagenome | isolation source: continuous culture bioreactor electron acceptor NO2- transfer2 day 38 after... | place: Germany: Bremen | reverse complement strand
CACCGACAGGACCTGCGGGGTCGGCAAGGGCTGCCAAGGGCAGGAGGGTCACGAGGAAAATCAGAGCGCGCAGCATGGGGGGGTCAATTCCGTGGATCAATCGCGGGAAGGGTAGCGTGGATTGATTGGGCGGGGGGGAAGGGGGGGGCAGTCCTTATCGAGCAAATGCGAAGATGTGTCTGACGTGGGGGGGCGCAGCCACACGGCGCCCGACCTCCCCCCCACGGGAGGGCGCTACTCCAACGTTGCAAACCCCCCCACAAGCCTTTTGGATTGGGCACCTTTGGCACTTCCCATTCAAGATGCGCCACGCCCACCCAGGGTCGGGCGCCGTGTGGCTGCTTGCGTCGGAAGCCTCAAAAACAAAACGCCCCCCCGGCGCGGGGGGGCCGGGGGGGCGTTTCAGAATTCAGATCGTAGGCGGTTCAGCCGATGGCAATCGCGCGCACGTCGTCGTCGATATAGGCGTCGTACTGGGCGAAGTTATTGGCGAACATATCAACCAGCTTCTGCGCCTGGGCGTCATAGGCCGCCTGATCACCCCCCCAGGTGCGGCGCGGGTCCAGCAGCAGGTCGGGAACCCCCCCTTCGACTGTCACCGGCACGTCGAAGCCGAAGTTCTTGTCCTTGCGGAACTCGGCCTCGGCCAGCGATCCGTCCAGTGCGGCCTTCAGCAGCGCGCGGGTGGCGCGGATCGGCATGCGCGAGCCGGTGCCGTAAGCCCCCCCACCGGTCCAGCCAGTGTTGACCAGCCAGCAGGTCGCCCCCCCATGCGAGGCCATCTTGTCACGCAAGAGGTTGCCATAGGCTTCCGGGCGACGCGGCATGAAGGGCGCGCCGAAACAGGTCGAGAAGGTGGGCTCGGGCTCGGTAATGCCCTTCTCGGTCCCGGCAACCTTGGAGGTGAAGCCGGACAGGAAGTGATACATCGCCTGCGCAGGCGTCAGCCGCGCGATCGGAGGCAGAACGCCGAAGGCATCACAGGTCAGCATGATGATGTTCTTCGGGTGGCCGCCCAGGGCGGTGGACGACGCGTTCGAGATGTACTCCAGCGGATAGGCGCAGCGCATGTTCGCGGTGAGGCTATCGTTGTGGAAGTCCAGCTCCTTGGTCTCTTCGTCCCAGACCATGTTCTCAATCACGGTCGCGAATTTCGACGTGGTTGCGTAGATCTCGGGCTCGGCCTTGGCGGACAGGTCGATGGTCTTGGCATAGCAGCCGCCTTCGAAGTTGAAGGTGCCGCGTTCGGACCAGCCGTGTTCGTCGTCGCCGATCAGCACGCGCGAGGGGGGGTCGGCCGACAGGGTGGTCTTGCCGGTGCCCGACAGGCCGAAGAAGATCGCGGTGTCGACCGGGTTGCCCGGTGCATGGTTGGCCGAGCAGTGCATCGGCATGATGCCCTTGCCGGGTAGCAGGTAGTTCAGAACCGAGAAGACCGATTTCTTGTTCTCGCCAGCATATTCCGTGCCGCCGATCAGGATCAGCTTCTGTTCGAAGTTCAGCGCGATGATGGTTTCGGACCGGCAGCCGTGTTTCTTTGCATCCGCCTTGAAGGACGGGCAGTTGATCACGGTGAACTCGGGCGCGAAGTCGTCCAGCTCGTCACGGTCGGGGGGGCGGCGCAGCAGGTGGCGGATGAACAGGTTGTGCCAGGCCAGTTCGGTGACCATGCGCACGTCCAGGCGATGAGCCGGGTCGGCACCGCCGTACAGGTCCTGGACGAAGTAATCCTTGCCCTTCATGTGCTCCAGCATGTCGGCATGCAGCACGTCGAACTTGGCCGGATCCATCGGCGGGTTGTTTTCCCACCAGATCGTATCTTCGACGCAGGGCGTCTTGACCACGAACTTGTCCTTGGGCGAGCGACCGGTGTGCTTGCCGGTCTCGACCAGGAAAGCGCCCCCCCCATTGCCCAGATGCCCTTCGCCGCGCCGCAGAGCCTCTTCGACAAGCGCCGGCTCCATGTAGTTGTAATAGACATTGCCGAGCCCCCCCGTGATGCCTTGATCTTCCAGGCGACAAGCCGGGTTCACGCGTCCATTGGTCATCTGATTTAACTCCTGTCGCCGGCTCTGGTCCTGTCTGCCAGCGTATGGTTTCCACATGAGAGCACGGAGGGCCATATCCGTGCGCCGGGCCTCATGTGAACGAGGGCCGGTGGCGTGGCTATAACACGACGCTAGGACGGTGGAACAGGTCGCAAACGCATAGTTAGCGATACCAGAACCCTGTTTGCGCAATCAATCGGAACGGAAAGTGAGGCATATTAGCCATTATTTTCCTATTTCGGGGGGGGTTCAATACCCATGGTCGGGCCTTGATTCGCACTATTTTGTTGATTCCCAAGGCCGAAATCGGAAAAATGGGAAAAAACAAATGAAAACGAGCAGTACAAGGAACCCTCTCATGTCGAGGATTGCGTTGGTTGACGACGACAGGAATATCCTGACGTCCGTCTCGATGACTCTGGAAGCCGAGGGCTTCGAAGTGGAAACCTACAATGACGGGCAAAGCGCGTTGGACGCGTTCAACACCCGCCTGCCGGACATGGCCGTCTTGGACATCAAGATGCCGCGCATGGATGGGATGGACCTGTTGCAACGGCTCCGGCAGAAGACGTCGACCCTGCCGGTGATCTTCCTGACCTCCAAGGATGACGAAATTGACGAGGTGCTGGGGGGGCTGCGCATGGGCGCGGATGATTACGTCAAGAAACCCTTCAGTCAGCGTCTGCTGGTCGAACGCATCCGCGCGCTGTTGCGCCGCCAGGAAGTGATCGCCAATGACGACATCGGCCAGGTCGAGGAAAGTAAGACCATGGTGCGCGGTGATCTGTCGATGGACCCGCTGCGTCACGCGGTGACCTGGAAAGGGCGGGACGTGTCGCTGACCGTGACCGAGTTCCTGCTGCTGCAGGCGCTGGCCACGCGCCCCCCCGGTTTCGTCAAAAGCCGCGACCAGCTGATGGATGTGGCCTATGACGACGACATCTATGTCGATGACCGCACCATCGACAGCCACATCAAACGCCTGCGCAAGAAGATGCGCGGTGCCGACAGCGAGTTCTCGGCGATTGAGACGCTCTATGGGATCGGCTACAGGTATAATGAGGAATAACCCGTAACATACGGGGGGGGCAAATCTGGACGACAGAGTGCGAGATACGGTGCGAGACACGAAAGCCTCCCCCCCTGGGTCGGGTGTGGTTCTGGGCGAAGACTGGGTCTCGCCGCAGGGCACGGTCGACAGCGAGCTGCGCGCGCGGCGCGAACGACGCGGAATGATCTCGGTCAACCGTTCGCCGTTGGCGCGCAAGATCATTACCTTCAACCTTCTTGGCATCCTGGTCATGGTGGCGGGGGGGGTTCTTTACCTGAACCCGTTCCGCGACAGCCTGGTGTTTCAGCGTGAAACCGGCCTGGTGGCCGAAGCGCAGCTGGTCGCCGACGTGTTCGAGGCCACCGATGCGCTGGGCCCCCCCGTGGCGGCGGAACCCGCCACACCCGGTTCACTGGTGTCCACGGACAGGGCTGCGCTGGACCCGGCCGCCCTGCTGGCCAGCCTGAACCTGTCTGCGGGGGGGGTCGAGGCCTTTGTCTTTGATGGGTCCGAACAGCTGGTCGGCACCACAGTGGGCCAGACCCGTGCGACACCTGCGCCGGTCGAGGGGGGGTTGGAACATGACGCCCGGTCGACCATCATTACGGACCTGTTGAACCGGGTTTGGGAAGGGGGGGTGTCGTCCCTGGTGGCAAATGGCGGTCCCGCCGTGCCCCCCAGGTCGATGCCGAAGGCCAGGCGCGCGCCTTGGTCGCCGCCGCGCTGACCGGCACCACCCAGGTGTCGACCGGCAAGGATGAAGTGGGCGGCACCGTCTTCTCGGTCGCCACGCCGATCCTGGTGGACGGCAGCCCGGTGGGTGTGGTTGCGCTGACGTCAGCCTCGGGCGAGTTGGATGCGCTGGTGCGCAGCGAGCGTGAGCAGGTGTTGCAGATGTTCGTCATCGCCATTCTGGTGTCGATCGGGTTGAGCCTGGTGTTGGCGTCCACGATTGCCAATCCGTTGTCGGACCTGGCTGCCGCCGCCGAACTGGGACGCGACAAGAACGCCAAGAAGGTCAATCCGGGGGGGCGCGTTCGCATCCCGGATCTGGCGGGCCGCCTGATGAGATTGGCCGCCTGTCCACCGCCCTGCGCGGCATGGTCGCCGCGCTTTACGACCGGATCGACGCCAACGAACAGTTCGCCGCCGACGTGGCCCATGAGATCAAGAACCCGCTGGCGTCCCTGCGGTCTGCCATCGGCACGCTGCGTTTCGCCAAACGCGACGACCAGCGCGACAAGCTTCTGGATGTGATCGACCACGATGTGCGCAGGCTGGACCGTCTGGTCAGCGACATTTCGAACGCGTCGCGGCTGGACAGCGAGCTGGTAAAGGAAGAAGAAGAGGCCTTCGATCTTCTCAAGATGCTGCGCAACCTGACCGAATACCTGGGCAATGAAGCGGGCGAAAAGGGGGGGGTGGATTTCATCACCGACCTGCCGCCCGATCCGATTGTCATTCAGGGGGGGCTGGAGGCGCGGCTGGCGCAGGTCTTCGTCAATCTCATCACCAATGCGCTGAGCTTCTGTGACGATGGCGACGCGATCCGCGTCTGGGCCCGTCACCGCGAAAACCGCGTGCTGGTGGTGGTCGAGGATACCGGGCCGGGTATTCCCGAAGAGGCGCTGGCGAAGATCTTCAACCGGTTCTATTCGGAACGGCCCGAAGGCCAGTTCGGCAATAACTCCGGCCTTGGGCTGGCGATCTCCAAACAGATTGTCGAGGCCCATGGTGCGTGATCTGGGCAGAGAATATCCGCCCGACCGATGCCGATATTACCTCGGAACCGCTGGGTGCCCGCTTCGTGGTGGGCCTGCCGCTGTGACGACGCTTCCGGGCGAGGTTTTTCACGCAACTACCGTTTCGATCAACGGCAAGGGGGGGGTCCTGATCCTGGGCCCCCCCTCCGGCAGCGGTAAAAGCGCGCTGGCGCTGGAGCTGATGGCGCTGGGCGCGGTTCTGGTCGCCGATGACCGCAGCCGCGTGACCGCCCAGGACGGCCAGCTGATCGCCCATGCCCCCCCGCCCCCCCGACTGCAGGGCGTGATCGAAGCCCGCCATGTCGGACTGATCCGCGTGCCGCATGTCGAAACCGTGCCCCCCCTGCGCCTGGCGGTGGACATGGGGGGGCAGCTGGAACCGGACCGCCTGCCGCAACCCAAAAGCCTCACGATATCGGGAACGGCGCTGGACTTGCTCTGGCGGGTTGACGCCCCCCCACATTTTCCAAGTGCCATATGGCAATTGGTGAATGGGGGGGAAGCGGTTCGGTGACGGACAGGAAAGACAAGGATAATGACGCGGCGGCGCAACGCATCGTGCTGGTGACCGGGGGGGCCTCCGGTGCCGGACGCACGACCGCCATCCGCGCGCTCGAGGATGCGGGGGGGTATGAGGCGATCGACAACCTGCCCCCCCTGCGCATGATCGAACGCCTTCTGGACGCGACCCCCCCGCTGGACCATCCGCTGGCGCTGGGCATCGACGTGCGCAACCGTGATTTCTCGGTCGAAGGGGGGGTGCTGCAGGTGATCGACAACCTTTCGGCGGACCCACGATGCGAGGTTGAGCTGCTCTATCTGGACTGTTCGCGCGAGGTGCTGATCCGGCGCTATTCGGAAACCCGCCGCCGCCACCCGCTGGCCCCCCCGTCAGAATCGCCCGCGGATGGCATCCTGCGCGAGCTGGAGCTGCTGGCCCCCCCGGTGCGTGCGCAGGCCTCTGTGCTGATCGACACGTCGGATCTGTCGGTGCATGACCTCAAGGACGAGGTGCTGCGTTGGATCGGACAACCGGGGGGGGCCGAGATGCTGGCCGTGTCGGTACAGAGCTTCAGTTATAAACGCGGTATGGCGCGCGGCCTGGATCTGGTGTTTGATGCGCGCTTCCTGCGCAACCCGCATTGGGAACCCAGCCTGCGCGCGCTGGACGGCGCGCGCCCGAGGTTGCCACCTATGTGGCCGAGGATGCGCGGTTCGATGAGTTTTTCGACCGGGTGCATGGCATGGTGGAATTCCTGCTGCCGCCTATGGCGAAGAGGGCAAGAGCCACCTGTCGATCGGCTTTGGCTGCACCGGTGGCAAGCACCGCTCGGTCGCGCTGGCGGAAAAGCTGGCAAATGCGCTTGCACAGGCAGGCTGGCAGGTGTCAATTAGGCATCGGGAACTGGAGCGCCGGGCCGAGGGACAGGCCGGGGGGGGCACGCAATGAACGGGGGGGTAATGAACGCGTGATCGGGATCGTCATCGTCGCGCATGGTGGCTTGGCCGGGGGGGAATACCTGGCCGCGGTCGAACATGTGGTCGGCAAGCAGGACGGCATGCGGGCCATATCGACCGATGCCGACTGCGATCGGACCGACAAACGGTCGGAAATCCAGACGGCGGCAGATGCGGTCGATACGGGTGCCGGCGTGGTCGTGGTGGTGGACATGTTCGGTGGCAGCCCGTCGAACCTGTCCTTGCCCGCCTGCTGCAAGAGCGACCGCAAGATCCTTTACGGTGCCAACCTGCCCATGCTGCTGAAACTGGCGAAGTCCCGCCACCTGTCCGTGCCCCCCCGCGCCACCGAGGCTGCGTTGAAGGCCGGGCGTAAATATATTGACTGCATTGACGGCCCCCCCCAGGAGTAACCCATGTCGGACCAGATGACGCGTACCCTTGAGATCTTGAACGAAAAGGGCCTGCACGCGCGGGCCTCGGCCAAGTTCGTCGATGTGGTCGAGAGCCATGACGCGACGGCAAGGGTGGAAAAGGATGGGCTGGATGCCGAGGGTGACAGCATCATGGGGGGGCTTTTGATGTTGGCAGCGTCCAAGGGAACGACTATTGACGTGCAGACGTCCGGACCTCAGGCTCAACAGCTGATGGAGGCATTGGACGCCCTGGTGGCCGACAAGTTCGGCGAAGGCATGTGAAAGACACTCGGGAAGGCGCAGAATTGGTCGACAGCACGCAGACATCGGAAACGGGTGCCGACACCCAGGACCGGCAGGCGCAGCACTATGATCGCCGCTCGCTGACCTATGCGGACAGTTTTGGCAACCCGTTCCAGGCCACCCTGGTGCGCACCATCGAATGGCTGACCGGCAAGATCACCATCATCCGCATGGTGCGCAAACTGGAACGGCGTGGTGCCCCCCCGGTGGGCCAGCCCTTCTGGCGCGCCTGTCTGGACGTGATGGGCATCCCGCTGCTGACCCCCCCGGAAGACCAGCTGAACAACATCCCTGCCGAAGGCCCCCCCGTCGTGGTGGTGGCAAACCATCCGCACGGCATGGTCGATGGCATGATCCTGGCCGATTTGATCGGACGGCGGCGTGATGATTACCGCATCCTGACCCGGGCGGTTCTGGACGGGATCGACGAGGTCGCGTCCAGCTACATGATCCCGGTGCCCTTTCCCGATGACAAGGACGCGCAGAAGAAGATGGTCGAGATGCGCGCCCAGGCCATGGCCCATCTGAAGGCCGGTGGTCTGGTGACCCTGTTTCCGTCCGGTGTGGTGGCCAGTTCGGACACGTTCTTCGGCCCGGCGATTGAACGGGAATGGAATGTCTTTACCGGCCAGCTGATCCGCCGTTCTGGCGCGCGGGTGGTGCCGATCTTCTTTCCCGGGTCGAACAGCCGCTGGTATCAGATCGCCAACCGTGTTTCGGCGACCCTGCGCCAGGCGCTGCTGCTGCATGAAATCGTGCATGCCTGCAATAAGCCCCCCCAGGCCCCCCCGGTCGTGGGCAAGGAACTGACCGCTGAGCAGATGGAACGCCTGCACAGCGATCCGCGCGGTTTCATGTCCTGGCTGCGGGAGCACACCCTGAAACTCGGCCGCTCCTGAAAGATTCTCTGCTGCACTGCGGCGCCGTTAAGGGGGGGCCGGTAAACTCGTCTTGCTAAACCGATGGAAAGTCGGCGGATCAGCGGGGGGGAATGAGCCATGAGAATCAACTTTAAAATCAAGGATATAAAGGTCTCGTCCGCTATCCTGATTGTTCCGTTGATTCCTTTTGTCGTGGCCGGGATGCTTGCCACCTTCCTGATCTTGCAACAGAACCGCACCGTGTCGGAGCTGGATGCGCTCGATCGTATGATCCAGCCGGTTGCCCTGGTCTCGAACGCCGTACATGAACAGCAGAAGGAACGTGGTGCCACGGCGGTCTATCTGGGCAGTGATGGGGGGGAGGTGTTTTCGGCAGAACTGGCGGCCCAGCGGCGTGAGACGGATGCCCGCCATGATGCGTTCCGGACCTATCTGGAAAGCGTGGGGGGGCTGCAGACCTTGATCCGAGGCTTGCGACACGGATCGAGGCCGTGATGGCCACGTTAGAGCGCCTGCCGGAGATCCGTGCGCAGGTGGACGGGTTGTCAATCGAGGTGGCGGAGGTGCTCAGATTCTATACCGGGCTGAACGCACAGATGTTGGACCTGGTGCAGCTGGTGGCTGAGCTGAGCGTCCAGCGGGAGGTGTCGAATGCGACGCTGGCGATGTTCAACTTCCTCCAGGGCAAGGAGAGGGCCGGGATCGAACGGGCGGTGGGCAGCCTTGGCTATACGCGTGGGTATTTCGACCTGCGTGAGATCCTGCGCTTTCAGGGTCTGATCTCCGCTCAGGACAGTTATTATTCTAATTTCAACGGTTTGGCGACCGAGGGGGGGCAGAAGGCGGAGTTCGCCGAGATCATGCAATCCGAGGCGGCCTCGAAAGTGGATATCATGCGTGCACAGGCGCTTACTCGGGGGGGGACCGCCGGCAATCTGGGCGGGTTCACGGGCGAGGAATTCTTTGCCACGCAAACCCAGAAGATCAATCTTCTCAAGGGGGGGCTTGAGGATCGCCTGGCCGGGGGGGACCTGCGGACCATGATGGCGGCGGCCCGCGCAGATGCGCTGCGACTGCGCAATGTTCAAATCGGTCTTGTCGCTGTTGCGGGCCTGCTGGCGCTGGGCGTGTCCATGGTGATTGCGCGGTCGATCCGCAAAGGGTTCGCATCGGTGGTCATGGGCGCGCGGGAGCTGTCTTCCGGCAATCTGGACGTGGCCTTGCCTGCACCCGCGCGGAACGAGTTCGGGGGGGAGGTGACAACGGCCCTGGAAGTCTTTCGCCAGAACAGTTTGGACAATCGCGAGATGGCGGCGCGGGAGCAGGCGGATGCAGAAGCCCGCAAACAGGCCGAGGAGGCGGAGCGTCAGCGTCAGACCGAAGCCACGCAACGCGAGGCGGCGGCGCAGCGCGCGGCAGCCGAACAGGCCAGAGAGGCTCAGCTGCGGGATCAGGCCGTGGCGGAAGAGATCTCTGCCATAGTCGCGGCCTGTGCGCGGGGGGGCGAGTTCGACCAGCGCCTGTCGCTTGAGGGCAAGGAGGGGGGGGTTCTGGGCGATATCTGCATCGGTATCAACCAGGTCTGCGAGATTGTTGATGAGGCCCTGGGTCAGATCCATATCGCGATGGAAACCATTGCTCACGGCAATCTGACCTATCGTATGGAGGCGGAGTTCCAGGGGGGGGCCTTTGCGCAGATCCAGGGCCAGATCAACGATTCGGTCCGCTCGCTTGCGGCCAGCTTTGGCCGGGTGGGCCGGTCGAGCGAGACGATCAATGGCACCGCGCAGGAAATTGCGGCGGCGGCGCAGGATCTGGCGATTCGCACTGAACGCTCTGCTGCGACGCTTGAACAAACCACCGCCGCTTTGAAGAGCCTGTCGCAAACCGTAAGCTCGACCTCCGACGTGGCCGATCAGGCCAATCGCGATGCCACGGCGGTTTGCAAGGAGGTGTCGACCAGCAATGACCTTGTGGATACGACCATCGCGGCCATTCGCGAGATCCAGCAAAGCTCGACCGCGATTGGCGCGGCGATCCGGCTGATCGACGATATTACCTTCCAGACCAACCTTCTGGCGCTGAATGCCGGGGGGGTCGAGGCAGCCCGCGCGGGCGAGGCCGGGCGCGGCTTTGCGGTCGTAGCCTCGGAGGTGCGTGACCTGGCGGCGCGTTCGGCGGATGCGGCGCATGAGATAACCGATCTGGTGCGCAATAGCGAAGAACAGGTGGAACGCGGCGTCGAACTGGCGGATCAGACCGGTGTCGCATTGAAGTCGATCAATGGTGCGGTCTCCGAGATCGCCGCGCGCATCGGCGAAATTGCCCAGACTGCGGCAGAACAGTCCAACGGCGTGCGTGAGCTTAGTGCGGCGGCCGTGGAACTGGATCAGGTGACGCAGCAGAACGCCGCCATGTTCGAGGAAGCCAGCGCCTCCAGCGCCGCGCTGCGTGGCGAGACCGAAAGCCTGGCAACGGTGATCGCAGGCTTCAAGCTGTGCGAAGATGCAGACGGCTGGAACGCCGCAGGGCAGGTGGCCTGACCTGCGGCGACGTGTTCAGCGGGTCGGTACCGGGGGGGTGTCGCCGCGATAGTCGTAAAAGCCGCGACCGGTCTTGCGCCCCCCCAGCCAGCCGGCTTCGACATATTTGGTCAGCAGCGGGCAGGGCCGGTACTTGGTATCGGCCAGCCCGTCATGCAGCACGTTCATGATCGCCAGGCAAGTGTCGAGCCCGATGAAATCGGCCAGCTCGAGCGGACCCATCGGGTGGTTTGCGCCCAGCTTCATCGACTGGTCGATCGAGTTCACGTTGCCCACCCCCCCTTCATAGAGCGTATAGACCGCCTCGTTGATCATCGGCATCAGAATGCGGTTGACGATGAAGGCGGGGGGGAAATCTTCGGCCGAAGCCGCGGTCTTGTTCAGGTTTTCGACCACGGCAAGGCAGGCCTTGTAGGTCGGCTCGTCCGTGGCGATGCCGCGGATCAGTTCGACCAGCTGCATCACCGGGACCGGGTTCATGAAGTGGAATCCCATGAACTTTTCGGGCCGGTCGGTGCGCGAAGCAAGCCGTGTAATCGAAATCGACGAGGTGTTCGACGTCAGGATCGTGTCCGGTTTCAGATGCGGGATCAGATCTTCGAAGATTGCCTGTTTTACCGTTTCGCGCTCGGTCGCAGCCTCGATCACCAGGTCGGTCGGCCCCCCCAGGTCGGTCAGGGTCAGCGTGGTGCGGATACGGCCCAGGGCGGCGTCGCGGTCTGCTGCGCTGATCTTGTCGCGCGAGACCTGGCGATCCAGGTTCTTTGCGATACGCGCCACGGCGGCGTCCAGGCTGTCCTGGCTGATGTCGTTCAGCAGCACCTGATACCCTGCAACCGCCAGCACATGGGCAATGCCGTTGCCCATCTGTCCTGCGCCGACAACTCCAACCGTTTCGATAGCCATGAATTTCCCTTTCGTCATCTGCCCACACCCTATGCGGCAGTGCGGCATGGGCGCAAGAGTTAAGCAGGGGGGGTTAGGAAAGCAGAACGAATTGTAAATTTAGCTATTTCTCAAGCTTTCGCTGCGAATCTCATCCTTGGGTGAAATTGAAGGAGTGGGTGGTTATGGCCTATGAAAACCTGGGCGAAGGGGGGGCCCTTGATTATTATCCGTGCCGATACGGAAAATCCAAACTGCTGTTCCGGGGGGGACCGAAGCGCAAGCTTGATGAGCCTATGTCGCGATGCTGGGGGGGGCACCGAGACCTATGGCAAGTTCATCGAACGGCCCTTTGCACAGCTTTCCGAAGATGCGCTGGACCACACGGTGGTGAACTTCGGCTGCGTGAATGCCGGGATCGACGTTTTTGTAAACGACCAGACGATCCTGGATGCGGCCAGCAAGGCGGCCGTGACAGTGGTGCAGCTGACCGGGGGGGCACAGAACATGTCGAACCGGTTCTACGCGGTGCATCCGCGGCGCAATGACCGGTTCCTGCGGGCGTCGAACCTGCTCAAGACGATCTATCGCGAGGTGGATTTTACCGAGTTCAACTTCACGCGCCATCTGCTGACCAGCCTGCATGCGGCCAGCCCGGACAAGTTCGCGATGGTCGAACAGGAGCTGAAAGAAGCCTGGGTCGCGCGCATGAAGACGCTGATCTCGAAGGTGGATGGCAAGATCGTGCTGTTGTGGATGGCGGATCATGCGCCGGAAAGCTGCGCGAGCTGCACCATTGACGGTTCCGACCCGCTATTTGTTGGCGAGGAGATGATCAACGAGCTGCGCCCCCCCTTCGTCACCGGCGTGGTCGAGGTTGAGGTCAACCAGGCTGAAATCGAGGCAGGGCGCGACGGCATGGTCTATACCGACCTGGAAGAACCCGCCGCGCGTGGCATGCTGGGCGCTGTTGCCCATGCGCGGGTGGCCGAAGCGCTGGAGGTGGCGCTGCGCCCGCATCTGTGAGCGCGCGGGCTGCCGGTTAGCGCGTGATGTTGCGTGAAGAGTAACGAGTTGGGGGGGCTGTTACTGCCCCCCCGTCCGAGACAGAAAAGGCCCGCCATTTGGCGGGCCTTTCGCGTTCTGTGTGACCGGCGGCTTACAGCGCGTCGGTCAAGGCGGGCACGGCGTCGAACAGGTCGGCGACCAGGCCGAAGTCGGCCACCTGGAAGATCGGGGGGGCTTCTTCGTCCTTGTTGATTGCGACGATGACCTTGGAGTCCTTCATCCCGGCGAGGTGCTGGATCGCACCCGAGATGCCGACGGCGATGTAGAGCTCGGGCGCGACGACCTTGCCGGTCTGACCCACCTGCCAGTCGTTGGGCGCATAGCCCGAGTCGACGGCGGCGCGCGAGGCGCCAACGGCGGCACCCAGCTTGTCGGCCAGTTTCTCGATCAGCGCGAAGTCCTCTTCCGACCCCCCCACGCCACGACCGCCGGACACGACCACACCGGCCGAGGTCAGCTCGGGGGGGCGGTCCGATTCGGCGACCTTGTCCTCGACCCAGCTCGACAGGCCCGGATCCGCGGCGGCCGAGATGGTTTCAACAGCGGCGGAGCCACCTTCGCCCGCGGCGTCGAAGGTCGAGGTGCGGAAGGTGATGACCTTGGTCGCATCCGACGATTTGACGGTCTGGATCGCGTTACCGGCGTAAATCGGGCGTTCGAACGTGTCGGCATCGACCACGCCCGAGGCGTCCGAGATCACCATCACATCCAGCAGGGCGGCCACGCGCGGCATGACGTTCTTGGCGTCGGTCGTGGCCGGGGGGGCCACGATGTGCGAATAATCCCCCCCGGCCAGCGACACGATCAGCGCGGCGGTCGGTTCCGCCAAACGGTGACCCAGCGACGCGTCCTCGGCGACCAGAACCTTGGCGACACCGTCGATCTTGGCGGCGGCTTCACCGGCGGCAGCGGCGGAGGCACCAGCAGCCAGAACGGTCACGTCACCCAGCGCCTTGGCGGCGGTGACGGCCTTGGCGGTGGCGTCCAGCGCCAGTTCGCCATTGTTGACTTCGGCGAGAAGAAGAACAGCCATTACACAGCCCCCCCCGCTTCTTTGAGTTTCGAGACCAGCTCGTCAACCGAACCAACGATGATGCCGGCGGCACGCGCTTCCGGCTCGGAGGTCGAAACGATCTCCAGGCGCGGGGGGGTGACGTCGACGCCGTAATCGGCGGCGGTCTTTTCATCCAGCGGCTTTTTCTTCGCTTTCATGATGTTGGGCAGCGAGGCGTAGCGCGGCTCGTTCAGGCGCAGGTCCACGGTGACGATGGCGGGCATCGAAACTTGATGGTCTGCAACCCGCCGTCGACTTCGCGGGTCACGATGGCCTTGTCGCCGTCGATGTCCAGTTCCGAGGCGAAGGTGCCCTGGGACCAGCCCAACAGCGCCGACAGCATCTGGCCGGTGGCGTTCATATCGTTGTCGATCGCCTGCTTGCCGGCCAGAACCAGGCCGGGGGGGGCCTCTTCCTCGACGACTTTCGCCAGGATCTTGGCGACGGCCAGCGGCTCGATGTCAGTGTGCACGTCATCGGCGGCGTTGACCAGGATGGCGCGGTCGGCGCCCATGGCCAGCGCGGTGCGCAGGGTTTCCTGGGCCTGCTTCACGCCGATCGAGACAACGACGATCTCGTCGGCCTTGCCGGCTTCCTTCAGGCGGATGGCCTCTTCGACGGCAATCTCGTCAAAGGGGGGGTTCATCGACATTTTAACGTTGGCAAGATCGACGCCGCTTCCGTCCGCTTTCACGCGAACCTTCACGTTGTAGTCGATCACGCGCTTGACAGGCACAAGTACCTTCATTTGCGGATCTCTCCCAGTTTTGCCCCCCCGAGGGGGGCGGTCATGCTCTCCCGTTTCGTTTAGCGTTTCATCCCGTCGGAAAACAGGGCAAAATCGACAGGAAATTGCGCCGCGACGTCGCGTTTCGCGTGTTGGGCGGGATTTGGTAGCGCGAACAAGGAGAGTGTGCATGCAAAAGGTGCAGGGATTCGGCGGTTTTTTTCTTCCGCGCGGCAAACCCCCCCGGGCTGCTGGCGGCCTGGTACGAGAAACATCTGGGCATCAACCCGGTGCCGACCAGTGTCGAGGAAACGCCCTGGCAGGCGGGTGGCGGGGGGGCGACGGTTTTTGCGCCCTTCCCGGAGGACACGGATTACTTCGGCGATCCGAACAAGCAGTTCATGCTGAATTTCCGCGTGGCCGACCTGGTGGCGATGGTGGCGCAGCTGCGCGACCAGGGCGTGCAGGTCGAGGATGAGGTTGAAATGGACGGCATCGGTGCCTTCGCCCGCATTCACGACCCCCCCGAGGGCAATCCGATCGAGCTGTGGCAACCTGAGGGGGGGGCGCATGATGGTCACCCTGCCCAATCCTGCGTTCGTCGAGGCCCCCCCCGCGCGCTGTTTCGTCGGCCTGTCGGATCGGTTCACCAAGGAGACGCTGAACAAGATTCCGGCGCTGTATGAACGGTTCTTCCAGGCGCAGTTCTGCCCCCCCGAACACGGGCTCTGCGGTGCGCTGTTTGGCATCTCCTACAATTCGTCGCCCGAGGGGGGGTTCGATTACGCGGTGGCGGTCGAGGTGACGGGCAATGGCACGGTGCCGGATGGGGGGGCCTGTCGCATAGGCACCGTGGCCGGGCGGTATGCGGTGTTTCGCCATCGCGGCCCGGTGATGGAGATCCCGCAAATGTTCGATGCAATCTTCAACCAGTGGATGCCGGGGGGGGCGGGTGTGGAGCTGGCCGAGGGGGGGCCGGTGTTCGAATGCTATCCCGAAGACCCGGATAGCGATGCCACCGAGGAAGATGGCATGGTCATGCGCTATGAGATCTGGGTGCCGTTGAAAGGGTAGCGCGAAGGGCCACGCACGACCCTGGGTGGGCGTTTCGGAACGGTTTTGTCGTGCAAGCCGCGGCAAGAAGCTCGGAAGTCAGTGTTCGTTGAAACGTTGAAAAACGCCCTCCCGTGGGGGGGAGGGTCGGGCGTGGCCCGGCCTGCGGCCGGACCCGACACTCAACTTCGCTGACGCTCGTTCAGACCGCCGCTTTCAGCGGTTCGCGCCCGCCCCCCCAAGGGGGGGCCGGGGGGGCTCCGCCCTTCCGGTCGCCGATCTGTCCACCGGACAGATCGCCGCTTTCAGCGGTTCGCGCCCGGAACCCACAAGACGTCCGCTTCGCCGTTGTTGTTGGCAACGCGCGAGGCACAGAAGGCCCAGTCGGAGAGGCGGTTCAGGTATTTCACCGCCTCGGGGGGGTTTACGTCGCCCGGTTCGGCCTCGGCCAGTTGGGTGGCGGTGCGTTCAGCCCGGCGCGACACGGTGCGCACCAGATGAAGATGGGCCGCCAGCGGGGGGGTGCCGCCGGGAAGGGTAAAGCTGGTCAGCGGCGTGAGTTGCTCGTTCATCTCGTCAATCTCGGCTCCAGCCGTTCGACCTGGCTGGCAAAGGTGCGCAGGGGGGGGTGAACTTGGCCTCACCGTCCTTGTCGATGTTGGGCCGCGACAGATCCGCGCCCACGTCGAACAGGTCATTCTGGATACGCCCCCCCAGGGCCGCGTCCATTGCCTCCTGCCCCCCCTCGGGACCGCAATGCAGGCGCGCCAGGCCGATGGTTGCGTTGGTCTCATCGACATTGCCGTAGGCCTCGACCCGCAGCGAATGTTTCGCCACGCGCGAGCCATCGGACAGAGAGGTTTCGCCCTTGTCTCCCTTGCGGGTGTAGATCCGGTTCAGAACGACCATGTCAGGAGCCTCCACGCATGTAGATGAACAGAAGGATGACGGCGATGGCGATGGCCTGGGCAATCAGGCGATACCGCATCATCCGGTTGGAATGTTTGCGCGCAAGTTCGCCTCCGGCACCGAATGTGCCGATGCCCAGCATGAGAATCACCAAAACCGCCAGGACGGCGATGATGACGAGAATGAAGAGGGGGGGGTCCTGGAACATGTCCGGTCCTTTCGCGCATGTCGTGATGGCCGTGATAGCGCGGGCCAGCGGATTTGCAAAGCTCAGCTTCGGTCGATCAGTGCATCCATCGCCCAGGTCGGCAGGAACCGTTTGCCCATGGCGGCAATCCAGGTGGCCTTGGTGACGAAGTATTTCGCGCGCGGGCGTGGGCTTTCCAGCGCGTGGATCAGTTTCTCGGTCACCGCCGAGGGGGGGGCAGTTCAAACGGGTCGGGGGGCCGGTCTTTTCATCATAGAGCCGTTTCAGCAGCGTGTCCTTGTACTGCGCGCGCCGGGCCGAGTTTTCCCAGTCGATCCAGCGTTCGAAATGAGGGCGCGAGTTCTCGCGAATGCGGGTGGGGGGGATCGGGCCGGGCTGGATCAGCACCACCTTGATCGGCGTGTCGCGCATTTCGATGCGCAGCGTATCCGTCAGCCCTTCCAGCGCGTATTTCGTGGCGACATAGGCCGACCGCCACTTGTAGGTGGTAAAGCCCAGCACCGACGAGTTCTGCACGATCCGCCCGTGGCCCTGCGCGCGCATCACGGGAATCACCCGGCGGGTCAATTCATGCACGCCGAAGACGTTGGTCTCGAAGATCGACCGCAGGCCTTCTGTCGGCAGGTCCTCGGCCGCGCCCGGCAGGCCGAAGGCACCGTTGTTGAACAGCGCGTCCAGCGTGCCGCCGGTACGGGTCAGCACCTCGTCCAGCGCGGTTCCGATACTGTCGTGGTCGGTGTAATCAAGCGCAGCGCCTCCAGCCCCCCCTCTTCGCCCAGCCGGTCCACATCCGCCTGTTTGCGCGCGGTGGCAAAGACCCGCCAGCCGCGTTTTGCCATGCCGTGGGCGGCGTCATATCCGATGCCGACGAGCATCCGGTGATCAAAAGACTGCGCTGTGTCATGGGGGGGCTGACCTAAGCAGCATGGGCCGGTGAGCAAGCCCGGCGGGCAAGCCTTACGGGCGGTCGGTCAGAGGAAAGGCCTCGCCGCTTCCCGGCAGGGGGGGCTCCATCACCGACAGGCGGGTCAGCACGCGGGCGGGCGGAATGCGCAGGTGGCCGCGCTCTGCCGACACCCGCCGGGCGGGTTCGGCGGTGGGGGGGGCAGGGTCGGGCAGGACGGTGGTCGCCACCGGTTCAGGTTCACGGCCCAGACGGTCCGCGCTCAGCCCGTCATCCCGGCCAAAAAACATCATGGCGGCGGCCAGGCCCGCCACGGTCAAAACAGTCAGTTGAATGATACGCATGAATACTCCCTCGCTGGTCTGAACCTACCTGTGATGCAGGGCGATTTTGCGGGGGGGAAAAAGCCGCGATGTTTTCCCGCGCCGCCTTGTTCGGCCTCGCGCGGCCCGGTAAAACGCATCCATGAGTGAGAGCAGCGATAACAACGACCACATCCGCGAAACCGCCGAGCCCCCCCTGCGCCGTGCGATTGGCGATAGATACCTGACCTATGCCCTGTCGACGATCATGCACCGGGCCTTGCCGGATGCGCGCGACGGGTTGAAACCGGTGCACCGGCGCATCCTTTACGCGATGAACCGGCTGAAACTGGCCTCGAACGGCAAGTTCCTGAAATCGGCGAAGATTTCCGGCGACACGATGGGGGGGGATTTCCACCCCCCCCACGGCGATGCCGCGATCTATGACGCCATGGCCCGCCTGGCGCAGGATTTCGCGGTGCGTTACCCGCTGGTCGACGGCCAGGGTAACTTCGGCAATATCGACGGCGACAACCCGGCGGCCTCGCGTTACACCGAAGCCCGCATGACCTTCATCGCCGAAGCGATGTTGCAGGGTCTGGACGAGAACGCGGTCGATTTCCGCGACAACTATGACGGCCGCCTGACCGAGCCGGTGGTGCTGCCGACCGAATTTCCGACCTTCTGGCCAATGGCGCTGCGGGCATTGCGGTGGGCATGGCAACCAATATTCCGCCGCATAATATTGTCGAGCTGATCGACGCCTGCCTGCATCTGATCAAGACGCCGGATGCGCGCGATGATACGCTTTTGAACTACGTGCCCGGCCCCCCCGATTTCCCCCCCACCGGCGGCATCATTGTCGAGCCTAGGGAAAACATCGCCAAGGCCTATGCGACTGGGCGCGGCAGCTTCCGCCTGCGCTGCAAATGGGAGGTCGAGGATCTGGCCGCGGCCAATGGCAGATCGTGGTCACGGAAATCCCCCCCTATCAGGTGCAGAAGTCGAAGCTGATCGAAAAGATCGCCGAGGTGATCCAGCTCAAGAAAATCCCGATCCTGGGCGATGTGCGCGACGAATCGGCGGATGACATCCGCCTGGTGCTGGAGCCGAAATCCAAGAACGTCGACCCCCCCGAGCTGTTGATGAACATGATGTTCCGCAACTCGGATCTTGAGACGCGGTTCAGCCTGAACATGAACGTGCTGATCGACGGGGGGGTCACGCCCAAGGTCTGTTCGATGAAGGAGGTGCTGCGCGCCTTCCTCGATTTCCGCCGCGATGTGTTGGGGGGGCGGCGCTCGCGTCACCGTCTGGGCAAGATCGACAAGCGTCTGGAAGTGCTGGAAGGCTTCATCATCGCCTTCCTGAACCTGGACCGCGTGATCGACATCATTCGCTATGACGATGATCCCAAGGCGGCGCTTATGCGCGAGAATTGGGGGGGCATCGACCATGCGCGTGCCACCTCCGAGGCGGATTACCGCAGCCCGGCCCTAGGCGAGGGCGAACTGACCGAGGTTCAGGCCGAAGCATCCTCAACATGCGCCTGCGCAGCCTGCGCCGGTTGAGGAAATGGAGCTGAAGCGCGAGCAGGAAGAGCTGATGCGCGAACGGGCCGAGATCGAAGATCTGCTGGCCAGTGAAGACCAGCAATGGACCCGCATTGCAGATCAGCTGAAAGAGGCCAAGAAGAAGTTCGGCAAGGATTGGGAAGGCGGCGCACGCCGCACGCAATTCGCCGAGGCCGCCGAGGTCGAAGAGGTGCCGCTGGAAGCGATGATCGAACGTGAACCGATCACCGTGGTATGCAGCCAGATGGGCTGGATTCGCGCCATGTCCGGCCATATCGACCTGACCCGCGAGCTGAAGTTCAAGGACGGCGACGGCCCGCGTTTCATCTTCCACGCCGAAACCACCGACAAGCTGTTGGTGTTTGCTTCGACCGGTCGATTCTACACCTTGTCGGCGGCAAACCTGCCCGGCGGGCGCGGCATGGGTGAACCGCTGCGCCTGATGGTGGACCTGCCCAACGAGGCGGAAATCATAGATCTGTTCATCCACACGCCCGATCAGAAACGTCTGGTCGCCTCGAATGCGGGCAACGGGTTCGTGGTGTCGGAAAATGACCTTCTGGCGCAGACCCGTACCGGCAAACAGGTGCTGAATGTCGGTGATGATGCCGCCAAGCTCTGCATCCCGATTACCGGCGACCATGTCGCGATCATGTCCGAGAACCGCAAGATGCTGGTCTTCCCGGTGTCGGAACTGCCCGAAATGGGGGGGCGCGGCAAGGGTGTGCGGTTGCAGAAATACAACTCTGCGCGTGGCAAACAGGGTGTGCTGGAACTGGACGGCGGCCTGGCCGACGCGCGGACCTTCGATCTGGACGAGGGGGGGCTGAGCTGGCCCGCTGCCGGTGACCGCACCCGGACCGAGGTGGACATGTCGCCCTGGATCGGAAAACGTGCAGGCGTGGGCAAAGCGCCACCTTACGGATTTCCGCGCAATAACAAGTTCGAATAAGTCATGACGCCCCCCCTCGCAACGGAATATGTCGGTGAAAAGGGGGGGGCCTTGTTTCGACTGGCCCTGAAGACAAGCGTGCTGACCGTCCTCACGCTCGGCTTCTACCGGTTCTGGATGAAGACCCGGTTGAGGCGCTATTACTGGAGCGCAATCCGCCCCCCCGGCGGTGCGCCCTTGGAATACACCGGGCAACCGCTGGAGAAACTGCTGGGTTTTCTGGTCGCCGTGGTGGTCATGGCCTTTTATATTGGGGGGGTCGTGAACCTGATCCTGATGTTCATCAGCTTCTCGCTGTTCCAGGGCAATATCGCGGCCTATGCGCTGAGCTTCGTCGGCGTGCTGCCGATCATCTTCTTCGCGCAATACCGCGCACGTCGCTACATCCTGGCGCGCACCCGATGGCGCGGCATCCGCTTCGGGCTGGAGCCGGGAGCCTGGGGGGGCTACGCCTGGCGGGCCATGCTGTATTGGGCGCTGGCGATCGCAACACTTGGTCTGCTCTATCCGCTCAAGGCTTTCCGGTTGGAAAAGTATCTGGTTGACCGCACGCATTTCGGCTCGATGACCTTTCAGCAGGGCGGGCGCTGGACGATGCTTTATGGCCCGATGAAACACGCGTTTCTTGCGGGCTGGCTGCTGGTTCTGACCATTGTCCTGGCGGCAGTGACCGAGAACGAGGCCTGGTTCGCCTTCTCGGGCCTGGCGGCCATCTGGGCCGGGTTTGCAGGCGCTTATTGGCAGGCGAACAGCTGGCGCGTGCTGACCGCGCACAAGACCTTGGGCACGGTGCAGTTTCGATCCACCCCCCCGCGCTCAGGGCGCGTCCTGGGCATCTGGATGCTGGGGGGGGATTGCTGATTTACCTGTGCATTCTGGCGCTTGTCTTCGCGGTGGTTTTTGCCCTGGTCGCCCTGTTGGCGGCAGGCAGCTCCAGCGGAATTGACGATCTTTTTCTGAACCTTGAGGAGCATTTAAGCACTCTTCCCGCCTGGATCTTCACCCTTGTTGGCATCGGTATCTATTTCAGCTTCTTCCTGCTGGGCAGCGCGCTCAGCCATACGTTCATCACCCTGCCGATGGCGGCGCATTTCGCCGAGGAAACGATGATTCTGAACCCTGAGGCGCTGGCAGAGGTCACTCAGCGCGCGCGGGATGAATTTGCTGAGGCCGAGGGTTTTGCCGACGCATTGGACGTGGGGGGGGCCGCCCTATGAGCGAGATCATTCTGCCCGAACCGCCACCCCCCCCACCGCCGTCGGAACCACCCAAGCCGGATACGCCCGACCGCGCGCGGCTGTTTGCCTGGTACGTGGACGGCACCGATGCGCGCTGGCAGCGGGTTGAGGTCGGGCTGGTCACCCCCCCCAGGGGGGGCAGCACCCGCCCGGACCGGCTGCGCCTGACCCTGCCCGACGGCACACGCAAAGACTGGCGGCTTGAGGACCTGCGTGTGCTGCGTGACCAGGCAGGGGGGGCGAAAAGCTCCATCGTGTTGCGCCTGTCCGAACATCAGCCGGGCCACAGCACCGAACGCCTGATGCTGCGCGGGGGGGCCGAGATTGTGGCCCATATCCGCCGCATTGCCCCCCCCAACCTGGATCGCCGCCCGCCGGTCGAGAACCTGGGCCGATTGGTAAAATGGTCGCTGGCTGCGGTGGGATCGGTCGCGCTGATCATCTTCGCGCTGGTGCCGGTTCTGGCCGCGCAACTGGCCATGCTTTTGCCGCCGGACGGGGGGGAAAAGGCGTTGGGCGACGCGACGCTGAACCAGATCCGCGTGGCGTTGAACGAAGTCGGCACGACCCCCCCACTACCCGCCTGTTCCACCCCCCCGGAAGGGGGGATGCGGCCTTGCAGGCGATGCGCACGCGGCTGAATGCGGAAGGGGGGGACCTGCCCTATCCCTTGCAGCTTCATGTGCTGGACCACGAGTTGATCAATGCCTTCGCCCTGCCGGGCGGTCATGTGGTTCTGTTTCGCGGGTTGATCGAGGCGGCCGAAAGCCCCCCCGATGAGGTTGCCGCCGTTCTGGCGCATGAGATCGGCCACGTTGCCCATCGCGACCCCCCCACCCGCGGCGCGTTGCGCACGGCGGGGGGGTCAATTGGGGGGGTGCTGGGGGGGCTGTTGTTCGGCGACTTTGCCGGCGGGACTGTGGTGCTGATGATGGCGCAAAGCCTGATCAACGCGAACTATTCTCAGGCCGCCGAAGCCCGCGCGGATGTGTTCGCCCATGCGGTCTTGACCAGGGCAGAGGTCAACCCGGCGGCCCTGGGCCATATGTTCGAACGGCTGCGCGCGGAATACGGCGATTCGGAAGGCATCGTCGCGCATTTCGCCTCCCACCCGACGCATGAGGAACGTATTCAGGCCGCGCTGGACGCCGAAGCGGCGGCAGGGATCACCGCGACCCCCCCGGTGATTTCCGATACGGATTGGCAGGCGCTGCGCAAGATTTGCGGCGAGGGGGGGAGTGTGTTGGGGGGGTTTGATCCGGACTCGCTTGTGGGCGGCATTCTTGGGGGGGGCTGGAGGATGAAACGCCCTCGTCGCCCGAGGCGGATCCGGCAGAAGCGCCTGCAAAGGGTGGTAAGGGCACGGCTGAAGAAGAGGTTCCCGCCGACAGCGGGATGCAGAATGGCAATGGCGCGGAAGGTGGCTCGAAGAAATGAACAAAGGGGGGGCGATCAGGCCGGGCTGACCTTCAGCCAGACGCCCCCCCCGCCGGGCGCAGGCTCAACACCATCTCAGGGCGTGGATCGCGGCCGGGGGGGATCGCTTCGAACCGATGCCGTGCCAATAGCGTCGACAGGATGATGACCGCCTCCTGCAAGGCGAAGCTCATGCCGATGCAGACCCGTGGCCCGGTGCCGAAGGGCAGGTATTGGAACGGTGGCACGCTGCGCGGGTCTTCGAACCGGTCAGGGTTGAACTGGTCCGGGTCGTCCCACAGCGCGCGGTTCCTGTGCAGCGCATAGATCGGCAGCATCACCGTGTCGCCCACCTGCACCTCTCGGTCGCGCAGCTGGTCGGGGGGGGCCAGTGCGGTGCGGGTCAGCAGGGCGGCGGGCGGATAGAGCCGCATCGCCTCGTCAATGATCTGACGAATATAGGGCAGGGCCGGCACGTCTTCGATCGTTGCTGTCCGGTCGCCAGCACGTCGCGTGCCTGGGCGCGCGCGCGGCCTGAATGGCAGGGTCAAAGGCCAGCAGATAAAGCGACCAGGACAGGGCCAGCGCCGTGGTCTCATGCCCCCCCGCCACCAGGAAGGTCAGCACATTGTCGCGCAGCTCTTCGGTGGTCATGCGGCGGCCGGTGTCGGGGGGGTCCTGGCTGGCCATCAGCATGTCCAGCAGGTCCGGGCTGTCCACCTGCATGTTGCGGCGTGCTTCGATGGCCGTGACGGCGGCGGTTTTCAGGCGCTTCAGATCGCGTCCCACCACCATCCGCGCTGGACGCGGCACCCATTCCGGCAGGCCCAGGAAATCGAACAGCGACACGCGTCCGGCCCCCCCCGCCAGATACCGTTCAATGGCCCGGCGGGCGAGGTCATGGGGGGGAATGCCGTCGTTATGGGAGAAGCAGACCTGCCCGATCACGTCAAAGGCGGTCAGCAGCATCTGGTCGGCCATGTCGATTTCGGCATCGGGGGGGGTGCCGTCCAGCGCGGCATCGAGCCGCGCAGATACGGCTTGGGCCGCGCGTGTCATCACGGGCCCGAGTGTCTCGACGTTGCGACGCGAAAAGACCGGGGGGGCGGCGGCGCGCCTCTGCCAGCGCCAGTGGTCCCCCCCGTCCGAGGTGAACAGCCCGTGCCCGATGGCCGGGCGCAGGATTGCGCCGACCTCGGGCGATTTCGGGTATTGGTCCACCCGGTCGCGCAGGATCATCCGCAGGCTTTCCGGGTCCTGCACCATGTGAAACCGCCTAACCACCTTGCCCGAGACGATGGGCTGTTTCAGGCATAAGGCCGGGATGATCGCCAGCGCGTTGCGGCGTGCCTCGGCCAGCACGCGCAGGAAGCCGCGCTCGCGGGTCGACAGGGTCACGCGGACAGGCAGGCTGGCGTCCATGAAGGCTCCTCCTGCCTGCAGTCTATGCGCGTGGGCGCGCCCAGAGCAATGATCGCGCAAATCGCCTATTTGCGCTTGGCCCGTCCACACGCTATTCCTGCCCTGACCGATGAGGGGGGGAGTTTTGCATGTTTCGTATTCTGGCCGCGCTGGCGCTGCTGATCAGCCTGAGCGCCTGTGGAGATTTCAAGGACTTGCAGGAACCGCCTGAACCGATGGGGGGGGATTTCCTGTTGGGCCACAATATCGTTGTGGCACCGGATCCGGTGCCCGGCCCGCTGACCCGCCCGGCCACGGAAGAAGAATGGCAGGAAAGCATTACCGCCGCGATCGACGAACGCTTCGGGCGCTATGATGGCGATCACTATTACCACATCGCCGTGAAGGTCGAAGGCTTCGTGCTGGCCTTGCCCGGCGTGCCGCTGGTGGCCAACCCGAAATCCGTTCTGATCGCCGGTGTGACCATCTGGGATGACGAAACCCAGAGCAAGATCAACGAGGAACCCAAACGCTTTACCGTCTTCGAACGGGCCTCGCCGGAAACGGTCCTGTCCTCGGGCCTGACCCAGAACCGCCACACCCAGCGACGCAATCTTGCGCGCAATCTGGCCAAGAAGATCCATGCCTGGATGCTGAAACATCCCGAATGGTTCGGTGGCGAACCCCCCCTGGAAGCGTCGAGGAAGAGGAAGACCCCCCCGAGATCGACCTGTCGACCGTGAATGTGCCGGTTGACCCGGAAACCGGTCAGCCGATCACGGTTCCGGGCGAAACCGCCCCCCCGCAAACGCCGTCCGCGGGCGGTTAGGGACGCTCTGACGGCAAGTCCCGCTTGATTTTCTCTGCGCAAAGAAGTAACGAGCGCGCGATGATGAACTGGGCTCCACCGGGCCCCCCCCAACAGACAAGGCTTACAAGGCGT
>JDSH01000124.1_pt1 | contig 25146 bp, 36 predicted proteins | sample 199451 | NCBI WGS metagenome assembly JDSH01 (sample SAMN02584198, study PRJNA231836) | bioreactor metagenome | isolation source: continuous culture bioreactor electron acceptor NO2- transfer2 day 38 after... | place: Germany: Bremen | reverse complement strand
TTATTATCGTTTTCAGCCAGATGCGGGAAAAAGCGAGGATCGAACGCGTTCGCAAAATGACGCTCAGGAAGATGCCTACAACAAGGCCTACCGCCTGCTTACCGATATTCCCGGCCAATACCTCACGCCAGACCTTAAACTGCTGCTGCTCAAGCGCATGGACGACGCCTGCCAGGAACTGACCGCGCTGAAGAGTGATCAGCCGGTAAAACAGTGGCTGGAGAACATTGCGCAAACCAAAAAGCAGATTCTGGAAAAGAACGACCAGCGCCCACCCGTAAAAGTCGACTCTCCGGAAAAGTCCACCTACATCAAAGAACTGCTCCAGGCCTTGTTCAAGCTGATTGAGCTATGCATAAAGCCGGCCGGATAGACTCTGCCACCGCCAAGAAGAATCTGAAGTATGTTCTGTTTCTGGTGCACAAAACCCACGCCGACCTGCACGTTTTCCAGGCCCGGGATTTCATTCGCCAGAACCAGATCCGCAAGGCCATTCACGCTTATCACCTTGCCAGTACTGAGATGGGCAAATCCCGGGACAACCCTCTGGCCATGAAAGCGGTGAAGAGTTTCCGTACCCGCATCAAGGAACTTGAGGAAATGAGCACAGAGGGCAAGATGAATGAGGAAAGCCATTCCAAGCTGGACAAGGAATGGGACAACTTTCTGCAGGACGACGGCACCTGGAAGAAAAAAAAGCGGATTACGACGACTGAACGCAGCTTCGTAAACGCCCATATCTCAAGGATGACGCAACATCGTGTTTAACAGAATCAGGCAACGGCTCTCCTATCGCCTCACCCGGGACACGGTCCTGGTCGCCATGGTGCTGGGCCTGGTACTGAACCTGATCCAGATTACCCTGGACTACTTCACCGCCCGGGAATCGATGGATCGCGAAGTTCGCGCCCTGATTGAAATCAGCCAGAGCCCGGCATCCCAGATTGCCTACAACATTGATGTCCGGCTCGCGGAGGAGCTGCTCGACGGCCTCTTGCAACACCCTGCCACCATAGACGCCCGAATTATTGACAGCGATGGCCAGACCATGGCTGCGGCCAGCCAGAGCAGCCCGGTTTCCCGCTATCGCTGGATCAGCGATCTGCTGTTTGGCGCCAGCCGCGTGTTCAATGAGGAACTGCAGGTGCCGCAATTGGCGGATCTGCCTCTGGGCCAGCTTGTTGTAACCATCGACACCTATCATTACGGCATACAGTTTCTCACCCGGGCGACCAATACCCTGATTATCGGGCTGCTGAAAAGCCTTGCGCTCTCCGGTGTACTGCTCGCCATTTTCTATTTTGTGTTGACCCGGCCCATGATGAACGTCATCAACGCCTCAGTCAGGTGCGGGCAAGTTCTCCGGAGAAAGTCCGGCTTCCGATTCCGGAAAACCACAAAGGTGATGAAATCGGCACCATGGTGGGCATCATCAACCAGCACCTGGAAAACATGGAAGTGAGCGTAGCCAAGCTGCGATCCGCCGAAAGCGCCATGAAAAACTATTCCAGCCAGCTGGAACGGGAAGTGGAGGACCGCACCCGGGAGATTTCGGAAAAAAAATGAAGCTTTGCTGCGCGGTAACCGGGCGCTGGTCCGCGCCAAGGAAGACGCTGTTCGCAGAGCTCGCGCCCGGGCCAACTTTCTGGCAAGCATGAGCCACGAAATCCGCACACCACTCAACGGTGTTCTGGGCATGTTGGGTCTGGCACTGGAAAGCGAGAAAGACGCAGGTCAACGCAATCGCCTGGAAATCGCTCTGAATGCCGGTGAGAGCTTACTCGGCCTGCTCAACGACATTCTCGACATCTCCAAGGTAGAGGCTGGCAAACTCTCCCTGGAAAGCATTCCTTTCAGCATGAGAAAACTGATTGAAGAATGCGCAACCCTGCACGCTCAACAAGCCCGGCGCAAAGGCATTAACCTGGTTAACGAGACCGCGCCGGATTTGCCAGAGCATTTTCTGGGGGGGGACCCACCCGTACCCGTCAGATTCTGAACAATCTGCTCAGCAATGCCATCAAATTCACCGATGCAGGCACCGTAAAGATTCGCACCAGCTGGTCCGGGGGGGGCAGCTTGCGACTGGAAGTCATCGACACCGGGATCGGTATGTCGAGAGAAGGCCTGCACCGGATATTCTCACCGTTTTCCCAGGCCGATACTGACACCACCCGCCTCTACGGCGGAACCGGGCTTGGGCTGACACTCTGCAGACAACTGGTGGAGCGAATGCATGGCCAGATTCTGGTGGATTCCAAGGAAGGCGCCGGAACCCACTTTACCGTGACCCTGCCGCTTCCGGTACATCAGGGCGATGAACCGGAGATCGCAGAAGGCGTGCTACGACGCCTGAGCGATATTGGTATTGCCATGGCCCTTCCCCCCCAGAGCAACCCTCACAGACTGGCCATCGAGTCCCAGTTGCGCTCCTGGAACATACCGGTGCGCAGTGCCAGTCGACATCCGGAAGGAATCCTGCTGATTGATGCCGCAAATTCGCCCCCCCGGGAAAGCCTTGCCTTTGCCAATGACTGGCGAGGAGACGGGGGTGATTCTGGCCGATCAGTCCGGAACCGCAACCAGCAATCACCCCCCCAGACACTGCGTCGTGGCACTGCCGCTGCGAAGGGACGACCTGTTCCGATGCCTCTGCGCACCGGCGGACTGGATTCGGGCGGGCAATCAACACGCCCGGATCGATCCCTTGGCACAGGCCAGCAACCGATACCGGCTCTAAACATTCTGTTGGTGGAAGACAATCAGGTCAACCAGTTGGTGGCCAGCAGCCTGTTGAAGAAACTGGGGGGCACCGGTAGATCACGCGGAGAACGGGCGCAGAGCCCTTGAGGCACTGCAAAACAAAACTTACGACCTGGTACTGATGGACTGCCAGATGCCGGTTATGGACGGTTACGAAGCAACCCGTGCTATCCGCCAGAACCCCCCCCAATGGCAGACGCTACCCGTCATTGCGGTAACCGCCAATGTGATGCAGGGCGATCGGGAAGATTGCCTGGCATCGGGCATGAATGACTACATCACCAAGCCCTACAATCGTGACGAACTCAGGGCGGTTATCGCTCGCTGGGCTCCGCTGTCTCCAGAACCTCCAACAGACTCCTGAGTTCCTGTCGCAGCGACAGCAATCGCTTCGGTTCAATTTCCAGCCCACACATAAGGCGGCCGGGCACGTTCGCTGCCTTGGCCCGCAGCGCCCGTCCGGCATTGGTTAGCCTCAGCTCAACCACCCGTTCATCCTCGGCGAGCCGAGCCCGTTGCAACAGATCCCGCTGCTCCAGGCGTTTAAGCAGCGGCGTCAAAGTGCCCGAGTCCAGTCTTAATCTGGCCCCCCCCAGGTCGCTGACCCGCGGCTTGATTCCCTCACGGTCCGCTTCCCACATCACCAGCATGACCAGGTACTGGGGGGGATAGGTCAGCCCCCCCAGCTCCTCCAGTAACGGCCGGTACCTGGCAGTCACCGCCCGGTTCGCTGCATACAGTGCAAAACAGATCTGGTTATCAAGCGCCAGTATCTGATCGTTATCTGTCATGGTCAGAGCAATTTCTCGATATCGGCGCGGATGTCGGCCGGCTTCGCCGTTGGCGCATAGCGCCGCACAACCTGACCTTCCCGGTTGACCAGAAACTTGGTGAAATTCCACTTCACTTTCTCAGAACCCATCAGGCCTTTGGCCTCACGTTTCAGGAACCGAAACAGCGGATGCGTGCCGTCACCGTTCACCTCAATCTTGGCGAACATGGGGGGGAAACTGACACCGTAATTCAGGGAACAGAACTGGCTGATGGCATCGTCGTTACCAGGATCCTGATTCATGAACTGGTTACATGGGAAACCCAGCACCTCAAACCCACGCTCCCCCCCCAATTCGTCATGGAGCGACTGCAGCCCCCCCTCAAATTGGGGGGGCGTAAAACCACATTTTGAGGCCGTATTTACGATAAGCAGAACCTTGCCCCCCCGATAATCGTCCATGGAAACTTCATGCCCTTTGATATCTTTGGCACTGAAGCTGTAAATGGTTTCGCTCGCCATGAAATATCTCTCCTGTATTGGCCGGCTTCGGCCGATTTGTATGAACGACTGATTTACATTGTGCACAATATAATTTCCCACAACAACACCGCAAATTGTCAGTTCGGGTCAGCCTGATGACACATCACTTCAAAGACGGTCCGTAAACTATCCTGATTTGGCCACAATTCCACACAATTGCCCCCCCTGTTACCCCCCCGAGGCGTCCCTCCGCTAGAATAAGGCTTTCGTTCAGAACCTTAGCGAAGGACCCAGGCTCCCATGCAGAACTTTTTCAAATCCGCCAAGCTCGACAATGTCTGTTATGAAATTCGTGGCGTGGTTCTGCGTGAGGCCCGCAGGCTTGAAGAAGAAGGGCACCGCGTTCTGAAGCTGAATATCGGCAATCCGGCAGCCTTCGAGCTCGACGTGCCGGAAGAAATCCAGCAAGACGTCATCTACAACATGCACCAGGCCCAGGGCTACGTGGAATCCAAAGGCCTGTTTTCGGCCCGAAAGGCCGTGATGCACTATTGCCAGCAGCGGGGGGGCATCGCCAAAGTCGATATTGATGACATCTACCTGGGCAATGGCGTCAGCGAGCTGATTGTGATGTCCATGCAGGCATTGCTGAACACCGGCGACGAAGTACTCATTCCGGCCCCCCCGGACTACCCGCTCTGGACCGCCGCCGTCACGCTGTCCAGCGGCAAGCCGGTGCATTACCGCTGCGACGAACAACAGGACTGGTTCCCGGACATTGACGATATTCGCAAAAAGATTACCAGTCGGACCCGGGCTATTGTGCTGATCAACCCGAATAACCCGACCGGTGCCGTGTATTCAGAGGAACTGCTAGAGCAGGTTCTGGAACTGGCCAGGGAACACAATCTGATCATCCTGTCGGACGAGATCTACGACAAGATTCTCTACGATGGTACCCAGCACACATCCATTGCCTCGATGGCGGACGATGTGCTGTTTTTCACCTACAACGGTCTGTCCAAGAACTACCGGGCGGCCGGTTACCGTTCTGGTTGGATGATCATCAGCGGAGCCAAACACAAGGCCCGGGATCTGATCGAAGGCATCGACATGCTGTCGAACATGCGCCTTTGCGCCAACGTACCGGCCCAACTGGCAATCCAGACCTCTCTGGGCGGCTATCAGTCCATCAACGATCTGGTGGCACCGGGCGGGCGTCTGTACGAGCAGCGCGAGACCGCCTGGCGCATGCTGAACGACATTCCCGGGGGGGTGAGCTGCGTCAAGCCCAAAGGGGGGGCGCTGTACCTGTTCCCAAGGCTGGACCCCCCCAAGCACTTCCCGGTGGTGAATGACGAGAAGCTGGTTCTGGATCTGCTGCTTCAGGAGAAAATTCTTCTGGTTCAGGGCTCGGCCTTCAACATTGATGACAAGCAGCATCTCCGGGTTGTTTTCCTGCCCAGAGCGGACACGCTGTCGGATGCCATGGGCCGTCTGGGCAATTTCCTTGAACACTATCGCCAGTAAACCGGAGTCAGTATGGCAGACATTCATGTCGAGGAATTCTACAAGGACGTTGCAATTGCTCTGGTTCAGCTCTACATGTCGTTTCCCCCCCGGCGGGTAAACCTGTTCGTGGAGGATATCGCCGGGCCAGACGAGCCCGACGAATTCGGCCTGCACAGCAAGCGCCATATGGCCTGTTTCGGTGCCCTGCTCTGGCTGTCCGAAGAAGGCCTGCTCCGTTACGTGGATACCATTCGCCAGGAAGCTCTGGATCAGGCGGTGCTGACCCGGGAGGCATTTGTTCGGCTCAGCGCCCCCCCGGCCCCCCCGCAGGCGCTTCTGAGGGAACTGTCGGCGGTTTCAAACGAGCCCGAATTGCCGCCTTCTGTTCAGAAAGACTTGTCCACCTATATTCATCTGCTGCGCTCCGCCCTGAAAAGCGGCAGCTCCAGCCGCATCAGTCTGGCGGTGCAATCAACCTTCTTCAACGATTCAGGCCTGCAACCCGTTCATTAAATGGCGTTAAGGTTCTTGAACCGCTGAACCGGATCCACATATATCGGTCAGAAAGGCAATACGTTTCCCGGTAAGCTGATACAGGAAAAAAAACCATGCGTATTCTGTTGTTTCTGGCCACCAACCTGGCCGTTATTCTGGTTGCCAGTTTTACCCTGCGACTGCTGGGGGGGGTCGATAGTTATCTGGCACAACAAGGCATCGACTACGGCTCGCTACTGGCGTTTGCGGCGGTGTTCGGCTTCGCTGGTGCGTTTATCTCGCTGTTTCTCTCCAAGCCCATGGCGAAGTGGAGCACCAAAGCCCGGGTGATCGACTCGCCTCGCACGCCGGCGGAGCGCTGGCTGGTTGAAACCGTCGCGGAGCTGGCAAAGAAAGCCGGCATCGGCATGCCCGAAGTGGCGATCTTCCCTGCTCAGCAATCCAATGCCTTTGCCACCGGATGGAATAAAAACGACTCTCTGGTGGCGGTCAGCGAGGGGGGGCTGTTAAGCCGCTTCGACAAGGACCAGATCCGGGCCGTACTGGGCCATGAGATTGGCCATGTGGCCAATGGCGACATGGTGACTCTGACGCTGATCCAGGGCGTGGTAAACACCTTTGTTATCTTCGCATCGCGGGTGATCGGCTCGTTCGTGGACCGGGTCATCTTCAAGAATGAGAACGGCCATGGTATCGGCTTTTTTTGTCGTGAGCATCGTGGCAGAAATCGTGCTCGGCATCCTGGCCAGCACCATCGTATTCTGGTTCTCCCGTCGCCGGGAATACCGTGCCGACATTGCCGGTGCCCAACTGGCAGGGCGAGGCGCATGATCAGCGCCCTGTCGCACCTGAAAAAGGAAAGCGAGGTTCCGGATCAGATGCCGGACACCCTGCAGGCATTCGGTATCAACCGGGGGGGCGCCCGCGAAGGTCTGGCAGCAATGTTCATGACCCACCCGCCGCTGGAGGACCGAATTGCAGCGCTACAGAACGCCAAACTGTAATCACATGAAAAAGGGCGCCACACAGGCGCCCTTCTCTTTTGACGAGCAAGACATCCAGGGTGTCAGATCTTCAGTTTGAACCCGATGGCCCTGAAGCTATCCTGAATCGACTTGCTGCTACCCTTCAACTGCACTTTCAGACTCGAGCATTCCCTGCGCACCGGGTAGTCCCTGCGTAGCCTGTCGAAGGCCTGCGCCCGCTCTTCAGGATTACCGCGCATGGTCAGCCGCAGGCGGGCATCGTCCCGGCGGGGGGATCGTAACAGGCGCGCAAAGCAACCTGAACGGCCTCATCCTCATCAGCACTGCTGGTAAAGGACACTTTACTGAGGGCCGGCTCCGGCAGAAACTGTCCGGCTTTCTTGCGCACAGGCAGCCCCCCCAGGTAACGGCACAGGGCCTGGTAGATCATCTCCGTGCCCTGCATCTTGCCTTCCAGGCTGTAGCCGGCAATGTGAGGCGTCGCCAGCCACACCCGGTCTAGCAGATCCGGGTTGATTCTGGGCTCATGCTCCCAGACATCCAGCACCACCGTGGGCGCGTCTGCCTGCTGAAGCCGGGCAAGCAATGCCTCTCCGTCTATCACCTCGCCCCCCCGGCCGGCGTTGATCAACAACTGATCCTGCCCAAGCGCCGCGAGCTCGCTGCCCGCGATCATTCGGTTGGTGGGATGGGCGCCAGTTCGCGTCAACGGCGTGTGCAAGGTTACAACGTCACACTCCAGAGCCTCGGCCAGCGGCACAAACTCCTCTGCGCGCTCTTCTTCAGCTTCCTGCCTGGGCGGATCACAGAGCTTTACCGTGAAATCCAGCCGCTCCAGCATTCGGGCCAACTCACCACCGACATTGCCCACCCCCCCGACAATCCCTACCGTCAGGGATGACCAGTCTTCAATACCCCCCCGCTTTTCTGCGTACAGCGACAATACCGAGAGCACATACTCTGCCACACTGACGGCATTGCAGCCTGGCGCAGCGGCGAAACCGATGCCTTGTTCCTGGAGCCAGGCCTGGTCTATGTGGTCCGTTCCAATCGTGGCCGTACCAACGAACCGCACCCGGGCACCCTCCAGCAACTGCCGGTCTACCCGGGTTACCGAACGGACCAGAAGTATATCGGCATCCCTTACCTGGTCCGGAGCCAGCGTCCGGCCATTCACCCGGCGAATCTCTCCGATGTCGCCAAAAAAAGGAATCCAGTAAGGTATATTCTCGTCCGCAACGATCAGCATAACAGTGGTCTCACCAGTGACTCTCAATGACGACGTGGTCTGGGCCCGCGACCGCTGTTGCCCTGCGGCCGGCGACCACCCCCCCGCTTGCGGGTAATCGGCGGGTTATCCATGGCGGCTGTCAGATTCTCATCAGGCACCGCCGTCTTCAGCTTCTGGCTGATGTATTTTTCAATCTCCGGCAGGGCAAACGCGTCCTCTTCACCAGCGAAGCTCACCGATACTCCGGTTTTACCGGCACGGCCAGTACGACCAATGCGGTGAACGTAATCTTCGGCATTGTCTGGCAAATTGTAGTTGAATACATGGGTCACGCCGTTTACGTGGATGCCACGGCCCGCCACATCGGTAGCAACCAGCACCTGGATCTGCCCCCCCTTCTTGAACTGGTCAAGCGTTTTCAGCCGCTTGTTCTGGGCAATCTCGCCAGACATCAACGCCACTTTCACACCCTGGTTTTTAAGATCCTCTTCAAGATCACGGCACTGGTCACGACGGTTGGCAAAAACAATCGCTTTCTCTACTTCCGGCCGCTTCAGGTAATTCACCAGTACCGGCAGCTTTTCGTTATCGGACACCAGGAAAACGGTCTGTTCAACTCGTTCTGCAGTCTTCTGTTCCGGCTCGATTTCGACAAACTCGGCATTGCGGGTCCACATGGATGCCAGGTTGAGGACATCCTGGTTGAAGGTGGCACTGAACAGCAGGGTCTGGCGCTCATCCTTGGGGGGGGTACACTTGCGGATGATGCGCTTGACGTCCGGGATAAAGCCCATATCGAGCATCCGGTCCGCCTCATCCAGAATCAGGATGTCGAGCTGATCCAGAAAAACATCCTGTGAGCCCAGGAAATCGATCAATCGGCCCGGGGGGGTAGCCACCAGGATGTCGACAATTTCGTTCTGCAACTGCTCCCGCTGCTTGTCGTAGTTCATCCCGCCAACCACAGTAACCACATTGTGGCCAGTGTAATGACACAGCTGTTCGGCGTCCTTGGCAATCTGCATGGCCAGTTCGCGGGTGGCGCCAGCGCCAGAACACGAGGCTCGGAGGCAAAACGCTCTTTCTCGTCGATCGGAGTTTCCAGCAAAGACTGAATCGCGGTAATCAGAAAGGCTGCAGTCTTGCCGGTGCCCGTCTGAGCCTGGCCAATGAGGTCTTCACAGGCCAGGGTCCAGGGCAGCGTTTCTGCCTGAATGGGCGTGCAATACTCGAAGCCAATTTTGGAAATGGCATCCAGCAGTCGCTTGTCCAGATTGAGGTCGCTGAAGCGTAAATCGCCGGTATGCTTTGGTTCTGATGTCATAGGGGGGGTTCAGGTATCCTTGATTGATCGTATTCCTGCTCTGCAGTTAACAGACGGGTCTTCACTCGAGCCCAGGTTTCATCTATCCGGGCACCAGTGCTGTAAAACTGCAAGAGCGAATCGTAGAACTGCTGTGCACGGCGGGGGGGTAATCCACAGGCAAGGTAATCGCTCGCCTGGTTGAGCACATTCAGGCGGAATGCATCTCCATCGGCAGCGCCTCCGCCGGCGAGGTTGTCGACACTGATGTGAAAGCGGAAGCCGGCCGCCAGGGAAAACAGACACTCTATGGCCTGAGGTTTCACCTCCACCTGCTCAAACGCTTGCTGCTGTTCAGGTGTTCGTCCATCCGGACAGTACCAGTATCCGTAATCGTACATTGTGCGCCGATGCTCACCGGCAATGCACCAGTGGGCAATCTCGTGCAGGGCACTGGCAAAAAAAACATGGGCAAAGACTACCCTGGCAAGACCCTCGGGCTCGCTCACAGGGAGATATTCCGGTTCTTCGCTGCCCCCCCTGACCAGAATCGTCCGGTATGATTCCCGGAACAGGTCATTGAACAGCATGATAAGATCGTCTGGATTGTGATTCATCGGTTGGCTATTGTGCGACTTTAACGCGGCCAATACCAGTGGGAACTTTCGCCACAGCATGGTGTCCACTGGCTTCGAACCGACTTCATGCATACCAGAATCAGGAAATGACCGTATCCATGTCAGCAGTCCAGGCCTTCAGTGCTCCTACGCGAAATCAGTTCTACCATCTTTTGCTTGTGTTGGCAGTGGTTCTGTCGCTGGCGTCTCCCGGCGCCAAGGCTCTGGGGGGGTCCGGCAATGGCAGCCTGTTTGGTAACAGCGAATTTCTGCCGGTAGATGAAGCACTGCCCTTTGATTACACCACTGATAACGGGGGGGCTGTGGTGCTGGCCTGGAATATCACCCCCCCCGGCCATTACCTCTATAAAAGCCGCATACAGATCAATGCCGTAACTGATGGTGTACAGGTTGGCGAACCCGGCTTTTCTTTGCCGGGCACGCTGACTGAAGACGAATTCTTTGGTGAGATCACCGTTTTTTTTGATCCGGTCCAGGCCAGGGTACCCATCACCCTGCCCGACGGTGTCCGGGAAGCGGAGCTTCAGGTGACGTACCAGGGCTGTGCAGAGGCCGGGCTTTGTTATCCCCCCCCGCAGACCCGGGACATCTTCTATTACCCTGGTGGCGACGCTGCCGAGACCGCAGCCAACAGCGTGACCTCCGATACCGGTAATGCGGCGCCCGCAGATACCTCCACCGCGACCGGCCTCGCCGGCTTTCTGTCCAGCCAGTCGATCTGGATGATCGCCGGTGTATTCTTTTTGCTCGGTCTGGGGGGGCTGACCTTTACGCCCTGCGTTCTGCCCATGGTACCCATCATCTCCTCCATGGTCTCCGGGCGTAATACAAGAACCACCAGCCACGCATTATTGCTGTCTGGCAGCTATGTGCTGGGCATGGCATTGACCTACGCCGCGGCGGGTGTCATTACCGGCCTGCTGGGCGCCAGCTTCAATCTCCAGGCGCAGCTACAGTCGCCCTGGGTGCTGAGTGTTTTCGCTGGCCTGTTCGTGGTCTTTGCGCTGTCGATGTTCGACCTGTTCGAAATCCAGTTACCACGTTTTATTCGGGAACCCCCCCTCAACGATGCCAGCCATCGCCTGACTGGTAGCCGTGTCGCCAGCATCTTCGGCATTGGTGCCCTTTCAGCACTTATTGTCTCGCCCTGCGTGTCTGCGCCACTGGCCGGCAGCTTGCTGTACATTTCCACCACTCAGGATGCCGTGATCGGCGGTGTGGCGCTGCTGGCACTGGGCCTGGGCATGGGAGTTCCCCCCCTGATTCTGGTTGCCGTTGGCGGCCGGAAACTGCTGCCAAGCTCAGGGCACTGGATGACCACGGTGAAGCACTTCTACGGTGTCATGCTGCTGGCCGTGGCTATCTGGCTGGTTGAGCGCCTGGTACCGGTCTGGTTCAGCCTGACCATGTGGGGGGGGCTGCTGATTGCTATTACTGGCGTACAGCTGGCGCATTCGATGCCGCCAAGGCTGGCTGGCAGCGCACCCGTAAGGGGGGGCTGGGGGGGCTGGTTATGTTTGCCTATGGCCTGGCCTTGCTGGCCGGTGCCGTCAGCGGCGCCAACGACCCGCTCAAGCCGCTGGCGCCCTTTGTCGCCTCCGCGGCGCCGGGACCAGTGGCGGGCGAGCTATCACATGCCAGCTTCCAGCGTGTTGAGGATCCGAACCAGATCCGCACATTGCTGGCCAATGCCAGTGACCAGGGGGGGCAGCCCGTCATGCTGGACTTCTATGCGGACTGGTGTATTTCCTGCAAAGTCATGGAACGCAATGTGTTCAGCGATCCCCCCCAGGTCATCCAGCACTGTCACCCTACACCCTACTGCAGATCGACATGACGGACAACACGCCCGCCCAGCAGGCCCTGCTGGATGATCTCGGCCTGTTTGGCCCCCCCCGGCAATACTGTTCTATCAGGCGAGCGGGTCAGAGCTCAGCAACGCCCGCGTACTGGGCGAGATGGATCGGGATCAGTTTCTGGAGCACGTGGCCAACATTGGTCAGAAACTCTGAGTCAGGCGTCCTGACAGCGGCGGATCAGAAACAGGAATTCGCCGCCCGCTTCCTGCTGACTGAGAAGTTCGTGCCCGAGGAACTGGCAGAACCTCGGATATCCGAGTGGTTGAAGGATCGGTGGCCACCACCCGCAGCACCTGCCCAACCTCAACATCGAGGATGCGATTGTGCAGCATCATGACCGGCTCGGGACAGAACAGTCCCCCCCGTGCGTCCAGTTCTGCGTGATAATCATGATCGGACAAGCGTGACCTCCTGCAAGTAGCGTGATTTTTCTGAATCCAGTGCTAAATTATTGTTTATAGCAGCGAAAATAAAGGGAGATTGTCATGATTCGGGTACTTATTGAACGCCATATTGCCGAAACTCTGGAGTCGGCCTACGAAGACCGGGCCAGAAAAGTGTTACAGCAGGCCGTCAGTGCCCCCCCGGGCTTTATCTCCGGTGAGACCCTGGTCGACTGCCGCGACCCCCCCAACCATCGCATGACACTGGCAAACTGGCGCTCAGAGGCAGACTGGGATCGCTGGTACCGCTCTCCTGAACGCCGGGAATTAATGGCGGAACTCACCCCCCCCATGATGGACCGGGATGAAGCCATTACCGTGCTCCAGCACAGCGATATGCCGTGAGCCCGGCGATCAGTCCAGGCGCTCGATGAAGCAGGTTATTTCTTCCCGGTCATGGTAGAGGTGCCGGGCCCGGAGCCGGCAATTGAGCTCGGCCTCTGCCAGCCCCCCCTGCAGCAGTATGTCCCGGCAGATCAGCCACTCCTCATAACGTTTCTTCATGGGTAGCTTGAGATTGAACACGGTGTAGCGACACAGCTTGCCGCCTACCCAGTCCAGCGCCAGGCGCGCAGTTTTTCGGGGGGGCTTGTCGACGATATCGCAGACCATCCAGTCCACGGCCCGCTTCGGCGCCAGGCGTAGCATCAGCCCGGACATGCTCAACATGCCCCCCCGTGGCCATCAACTCTGGATTCATGGGGGGGCCATTATCGACCGCCGTCACCATCATGCCCTGCTGTACCAGTTGCCAGGTCCATCCGCCGGGAGCGGCGCCCAGATCCACCGCTTTCCGCCCCCCCCACCCAGGTAGTCCAGATAACGATCTTCAGGAATGAAGACTTTCCACGCCTCTTCGAGTTTGAGCGCAGACCGGCTGGGCGCGGAGGCAGGCAAACGCAAACGGGGGGGTATGCCCTGCGGAAAAGGGGGGGATCGATTATCGGCCAGGCTTAACCCGACAACGGCCGTTTCAAAATCCAGCAACAGCAACTCCAGACGGTCACCTTTGGCACTGTCCGAGTCCTGCGCCAGCAAGCCCGCCTCCCTGAGTCCGCGGGACAGGGGGGGTGCCACCCATTTTCGGGCAAAGTTGCCCAGATCGCGGTCTTCATTGGTTTCCGTAAGCCGGGTTTCCAGTCGTGATGCCAGGCTGCCCTGCCAATCGGCGCCCCCCCGGAGGAACTCGATAACGGCTCCAACCCGGTCCCTGGCCGGCAGCGGGCAATCGCCAATCACCAGAAACCAGTCCCGCACAAAGACCAGCTCGCCCAGCGGTATTCTCTGCATCAATTCAAAGGCGATTCGGGCCCGCCAAGGGTAAACCGCACGAGCCTGCGTTCCTGATCGGCTGAAAGTAACCGAACAGGCCACAAGCGGCCGCCGAATCCATCAACTCCTGGCCCGCCTCGGTTTCAAACCCCCCCGGGCGACACATCAGCATTATCTGTTGCATTCCATAACCTTGTTGGTGACCACTGTCAGGATTCTGACGCACTGACAGCGATAAAACTTGAACGTGTTTAACGGCAGCACTTGTTCACGCTGGCTACACTTTCCGCCTCTCAACGTACCGCCTGGTGGAAGATGCTCCGACTCTGGAACCTGCTTACGGCCTGTTTTCTGGCCACGGCTGGCCTACTGTTCAGCGGCCAGCTTGCGGCTATGGAACCGTGTCCCGCTCTTGATGCCGCCAGCCCGGACGCCCGAAGTGCGATCAACCACCACATCTGTTTCTACTCGGCCCGCCCGGGTGAACCCGCCCATTCAGCAACCGCACCGGAGGACCTGCCGGCTGAACTGGCCTGGAAATCAGCCCGGGGGGGCCATGATCTGGTATTCAGTCACACGGATTCCGTGTACTGGATTCAGCTCAATGTCCGCAACAGCAGCACAGAATCCGGTCTCTGGTACCTGAAGCTTCATTACCCACTGCTGGATGAGGTGACGTTCTGGCAAAAAAAGCCGCTACCAAAGCGGCTACAGCCTGAAGACGTCCGACCGCCACTGGCGACCGGCGACTTGTTCCCGTTTGCCACAAGAGGCATAGATTACCGTTATTACCTGCTCCCCCCCGTCACACTGAATGCCGGGGGGGAAAGCCGCGCCATCCTCATCCGGGTGCATAGCAGTGGCGCACTTAATGTGCCCCCCCTGGGACTGATGACACCGGGTGAGGTTGTCGCCGAAAGCAATCACCTGACCCTGGTGCACGGCCTTTTTTTATGGCGCCATGCTGGTGCTGGCAGCATTCAACCTTCTGCTGTTCTTCAGTTCCGGCACCCGTTACTACTTTTACAACGCCTTCTACATTACCTCTCTGGGTATGTTCCTGTTCGCGATGGGCGGCTTTGCCAACCAGTACTTCTGGCCCAACAGTACGGCGCTGGCGAATCCCTCCATTCCACTGACCCTCGCGGTCTGTGCACTGGCAATGGCCCTGTTTGGCAGTTCCTTTCTGGAGGTCGGCCCGGGAACTCTTTCGGCCAAAGCACTGAAATCACTGGCCACAATCGCCGCGGGCGCTGTGACACTGACACTCATCATTCCCTATACAAAATCCATTCTGATCAACACCGCGTTGGCGCTTATGGTTATTGTGGCTCTGCAGGTCATCGCCTACGTCCGCTGGCGACAGGGCTACAAACCCGCCTTCTGGTACTTGGCAGCATGGATGGTGATGGTTATCGGCGCACTGATCTATGCCATGGCCGCGTTTGGCTATCTGGGCGATTACCCGGCCCGGGAAGTGATGATGCAGGCGATCGTCGGCGGCCAGGTGATCCTGCTGAACTATGCCTGGTGCAACGCTGGCGCCTGCTTAACCAGAAATTGCTGGATGTCGAACACCAGGCCCGGACGGAACTGGAACTAAAGGTTCATGAGCGCACGGCCCAGCTCCGCAACACCATGCGGGAACTGGAGCAGGCAAACCGGAAACTGGCCTCTATAAGCTCAATGATGCGCTCACCGGCCTGTACAACCGGCGTCACATGGATAACCTTTTACCTGAACTCTGCAGGGAGGCCCGTCGAACCGGAAATCCATTATCCCTGGCCCTGATTGATGCCGATCACTTCAAGCGAATTAACGATACCTGGGGGGGCCATGACTTTGGCGATAAGTGCCTGAAACAGATCGCGGGTATTCTGGGTGAGCATGTCAAACGCCCCCCCAGGGATGTGGCCATCCGGTTTGGCGGTGAGGAATTTGCCCTGCTGCTCCCGGGCACTGACCTGGACGGTGCACGCACGCTCTGTCTCGGCATACTCAAAGCCATGCGGAAAACCCCCCCGCTTATCGCTCCGGGCAATGAGACTTTTCATCTGACACTCAGCGCCGGGATTGCCGAACTGGCTACGGGACAGGAGCCGACCGACCTGTTCCGGAAAGCCGATGAAGCACTCTATCAGGCCAAAGGCGCAGGGCGGGATCAGATCGTACTCGCCAATCGTGTTTCAACGCCTGATCACAGTACGGCATCTTCGGCAAACTGACGCGTCAGAAGAGCAGCCTGCGCAATCAGGTCGGACTGTTGCTCTGGCTGCCGCGCCAGAGGCTGAAAATCGTGATTTCCGCCGTCCAGCCAGCACAGCCGGGTGAGGCCCGGGATCTGCCCCCCCTGTGCCTTCAGCTCATCCGGTTTGCCGAATGGGTCCCGGGTACCCTGCACCACCAGTAGAGGAACCGCGACCTTATCCAGATGGTCAGTCCGCCAACGATCCAGCTTCCCCCCCGGCGGGTGAAACGGATAGCCATAACAGGCAACGCCATCAATATCCCTGCACTTCCCGGCAGCCAGAAGCGTGGCCATCCGCCCTCCCATTGATTTCCCCCCCCACCAGTAGTGGTACCTGACTTCCGAGCTCCTCTCTGGCCAGCGACACCTGATCTTCAAATGCCGCCAGCAAAGCCGGCTGCCGATCGGGCGGTCGTTTTCTGCCATCCTCCCGACGCTTCACCATATAGGGAAACTCAAACCGCACACTTTCGATGCCTTGCCCTGCGAGAGCCTCAGCTAACAACTTCATGAACAATGAGTCCATGGGCGCGCCTGCGCCGTGGGCCAGTATCATTACGGCTTTGGCATCTTTTCCGTAGCCTTTGGTCTTAATTCTTTTCACCAATTTTCTCTCTCTCGCTCCTGTTGCGGATCAAACCCGATGACAGAATGGATCTGGCAAGCCATTAAAGCGTCAATAAAAACATATTGAATAGACTTGCAACTTACTGGCCAGCCTACTGATTCCGGCGGATTTGACGGATGTCATAACTTGATCTTGATCATTGCAAAGGAATAATCGTTTCTCCATACTTGCCCCCCCCGCATAATTCCCCCCCATCCTGAACCCATTGGTAAGGCTATGAGCACAGTAAATGCAAACCTGACATACAACTATAAGGTGGTGAGACAATTCGCCATCATGACAGTGGTATGGGGGGGTATTGTAGGTATGGCTCTGGGTGTGCTGATTGCAGCACAGCTGGTTTGGCCATCCCTCAACCTCGACCTGCCCTTTACTCACTTCGGTCGCTTGCGGCCGCTGCATACCAACGCCGTAATCTTCGGCTTTGGCGGAAGTGCCCTTTTTGCAACGTCCTACTACGTCGTTCAGCGAACCTGCCAGGCTCGCCTGATGTCTGACGGATTGGCGGCGTTCACCTTCTGGGGGGGCTGGCAAGCGATCATCGTGCTGCTGCCATCACCCTGCCGATGGGCCTGACAACGTCCAAGGAATACGCCGAGCTGGAATGGCCGATTGACATCGCGATTGCGGTTGTCTGGGTCAGCTACGCCCTGGTGTTCTTCGGAACCGTGATGAAGCGTAGCACTCCGCACATCTACGTTGCCAACTGGTTCTACGGTGCGTTCATCATTACCGTTGCTGTACTGCATATCGGTAATAACATGGCGCTGCCGGCCACCGCCTTCAAGTCGTACTCCGCCTATGCGGGTGTTACCGATGCGATGATGCAGTGGTGGTACGGTCACAACGCGGTGGGCTTCTTCCTGACTGCCGGCTTCCTGGGCATGATGTACTACTTCGTTCCCAAGCAGGCCAACCGTCCGGTTTACTCCTATCGCCTGTCTATCGTGCACTTCTGGGCACTGATCGCCACATACGTCTGGGCCGGTGGTCACCACCTGCATTACTCCGCTCTGCCTGACTGGGCACAGACCGCAGGCATGGTAATGTCCCTGATTCTGCTGGCGCCGTCCTGGGGGGGCGGTATGATCAACGGCATGATGACCCTGTCCGGCGCCTGGCACAAACTGCGCACTGACCCTATCCTGCGCTTCCTGGTGGTTTCTCTGTCCTTCTACGGTATGTCTACCTTCGAAGGCCCGATGATGTCTATCAAGACCGTCAACGCTCTGTCCCACAACACTGACTGGACCATCGGCCACGTGCACTCCGGCGCCCTGGGCTGGGTTGCATGATCAGTATCGGTGCGGTTTACCACCTGATCCCGAAACTTTGGGGGGGCATCCAGGCCATGTACAGCACTGCCCTGATCAACACTCACTTCTGGCTGGCTACCGTAGGCACCGTGCTTTACATCGCCGCCATGTGGGTGAATGGCATCATGCAAGGTCTGATGTGGCGTGCAGTGAACGAAGACGGCACCCTGACCTACAGCTTCGTGGAAGCGCTTGAAGCCTCCTACCCGGGCTACTTTGTACGCTTCATCGGTGGCGCGATCTTCCTGACCGGCATGCTGATCATGGCCTACAACGTGTACATGACCGTACGCCAGAAAGACGCCGTTGCAGAAGATAATGCTGCGGTTCAGGCGGCGTAAGGGAGAGAGACCAGATGAGACACGAAATAGTCGAAAAGAACCTTGGTCTGATGATCGTGCTGATCGTGCTGACCATCAGTGGCGGTTTCCTTGCGGAAGTGGTGCCCCCCCTGTTCTTCCACAAAGAGGTGAACGAGCCGGTCGAAAGCCTGGAGCCTCTGTCCGCTCTGGAACTGGAAGGCCGGGACATTTACATCCGTGAAGGCTGCCACGTGTGCCATACCCAGCAGATCCGTCCGTTCCGGGCTGAGACTGAGCGTTATGGTCACTACTCCGTTGCGGGCGAGTTCGTTTATGACCGTCCGTTCCTGTGGGGGGGTTCCAAGCGTACCGGGCCGGACCTGGCTCGTGTAGGTGGTCGTTACTCGGATGCCTGGCAGCGCCAGCACCTGTACGATCCGCGCAGCGTGGTACCCGAATCCAACATGCCTGCCTTCCCGTGGCTGTTCGAGAATCGTGTTGATCACGGTTCCATTGAGTCCCGGATGAAGACGCTGCAAACGCTCGGCGTGCCATACAGCGACGAACAGATTGCCAACGCAGCGAATGAGATCGAAGGCAAATTTGAAATCGAAGCGCTGGTCGCATACCTGCAGCAGCTGGGTACTGTGATTTCAGAGAAGCGGTGATCCCATGGATATTAATGAGTTACGCGGCATTCACACGCTGCTGGTAATGGCAGCGTTCTTCGGAATCGTCTGGTGGGCGTACAGCGCCCACCGCAAGAAGGCCAACGACGAGGCAGCACACCTCCCCCCCTTCGATGACGACGAAGTCGAAAAGCGTACTCTCGAACAGGAAAAAACGGAGAAGAAACAATGAGTACCTTCTGGAGCATCTGGGTCAGTGTGATCGTGCTCGGTACCGTTTTCGGCTGCTGGTGGCTCCTCTGGGCCACCCGCAAGAGCCAGACAACCGATACTGAAACCGACCGGACAATGGGCCATTCCTTTGATGGCATTGAGGAATACGATAACCCTCTGCCGAAATGGTGGTTCTACCTGTTCGTAGCAACCTGCATCTTCGCCCTTGGCTACCTGGCTCTGTACCGGGCCTGGGCAACTTCAAGGGTCTGCTGGGATGGACATCCACCAACCAGTGGGAAGCGGAAGTGGCAGCTGCCGAAGAGAAATATGGCGAAATCTATGCCCAGTTCGGCGACACTGCCATTCCTGAACTGGCGCAGAACGATGACGATGAAGATCGGCCAGCGCCTGTTTGCCAACAACTGTTCGGTCTGTCACGGCACCGCCGCTCGCGGCCAGGTGGGCTTCCCCCCCAACCTGACCGACGAAGACTGGCTGTGGGGGGGTGGTCAACCAGACCAGATCCTGCACAGCATTGCCCAGGGTCGTAACGGCAATATGCCCGCAAAGGGCGTCATGCCGAATATGACCAATGAGCAGGTCGACCAGGTGGTTAACTACGTGCTGAGCTTCAGTGGACGCGAAGAAGATGCCGAAGCGGCCAAAGCTGGCGCCAGGTGTTCGCTCAGGCCTGCGTTGCCTGCCACGGTCCGGAAGGCAAAGGTATGGAAGCCATGGGTGCGCCCAACCTGACCGACAATGTCTGGCTCTACGGTTCCACCTATGAGTGGATCAAGGAGACCGTGATGAACGGTCGCCAGAACCAGATGCCTGCACAAGGCGGTCGCCTGACCGACGACCAGATTCAGATCCTGGCGGCATACGTTTACAGCCTGTCTAACTGAATCCGACCCGGCCAGGCTCGCCCTGGCCTGGTCTTCTCAACCCTGTATCTGCGCCCGCGGGTACAGGCTTGAGAAGATCAGCTGACCCTCCGAGGCCCGCTCCCAGCTTTACCACTCACCGGGAGGTACCCATGAGCAACGAGATTCCGGTCAAACAGGTTGACCCGAACGGCGATTCCTCCAATAACAAGAAAAAGCCAGAAACCGTCGACCTGTACGCCAGTCGACAGAAAATCTACGTCAAGGAAGTCAAAGGCTTTTTCCAGCGAATCCGGAATGTCAGCTTGACCCTGCTGATGGGCATGTACTTTCTCTTCGTTTGGCTTACCCTGGACGGGCAGCCCCCCCTGATCCACTTCGACTTGCCTGCACGAGAATTTCACCTGTACGGCGTGACCTTCTTCCCGAAAGATTTCTTCCTGCTATCGGGCATGCTGATCATTTCAGCGTTTGGACTCTTTTTCATCACCACTCTGTTCGGTCGGGTCTGGTGTGGCTATACCTGCCCCCCCCAGACTGTCTGGACCTTTATTTTCATGTGGATCGAGGAAAAGGTTGAGGGCAGCCGCAACAAGCGGATGAAACTGGATAAATCTCCGAACTCCAGGGAGAAACTTGCCAAAAAAATCGATCAAGCACGCGCTCTGGCTGTTTGTTGCGCTGGCGACTGGCGTCACCTTCGTTGGCTATTTCTACCCTATCCGCGAACTGATCGTTGACCTCTTCACTTTACAGGCCAACGGCTGGGCCTATTTCTGGGTAGCCTTCTTTACCGTCGCCACCTATCTGAACGCCGGCTGGATGCGGGAGCAGGTGTGCCTGTATATGTGCCCGTACGCCCGATTCCAATCCGTGATGTTTGACCCCCCCAACACCCGGGTTGTTTCCTACGACCCCCCCAACCGGGGGGGCGAGCCACGCGGCAGCCGCAAGAAAGGCGTCGAACCCGCCGAAGTTGGCCTGGGTGACTGTATTGATTGCGGCCAGTGTGTTCAGGTCTGCCCACCGGCATCGATATCCGTGACGGCCTCCAGTACGAGTGTATCGCTGCGCCCTGTGTATCGACGCCTGCGATGAAGTTATGGAGAAAATGAACTATCCCAAGGGGGGGCTGATTCGCTACACCACTGAGAACGAACTGGAGGGTAAAACTTCCAAACTGCTACGGCCGCGTACCTTTGGCTACGGCGCCGTGCTCATACTGATGATCAGCGCGGTGATCTTTACCATTGCCACCCGGGTTCCGGCCAAGATGGATGTACTGCGGGATCGCGGCGCCCTGTTCAGTTTTAACGGCGAAGGGCGGGTGGAAAACTCGTATACCGTCAAGATCCAGAACATGTCAGAAGTACCGCAAACCTTCAGCCTGTCTGTGGACGGCCTTGAAGACATGCGTATTCTGACAGACACCACGGTAACGGTGAGCAGTGGCGAGAATCTCTCATTGCCCACGGTTGTTGATGTGCCACCGGAAGCGCTGGTGGATACCAATAACGACATTCGTTTCTACGCCGAGTCCCAACCGGATTCATTGATTAAACTTGAAACTGAAAGCCGGTTTGTTGGTCCAAGGCCCCCCCGCTAACAAGAGGGCCCGACAACCGGCTCTGAAGCCATAAACCGAGACAAGACCGTAATGACTGATAACGCAACACCTGCCCCCCCCTGGTATCGCCAGCCGTGGTTCTGGTTCCTGACCATTTTTCCGCTGGCGTCGATCATGTGGGGGGGAATCACTGCCCTGACAGTATCGTCCAGCATGGACAACTCGCTGGTAACCGACGACTACTCCAAACAGGGCCGTGGCATCAATATGTCCATTGCCCGTGATGAAAAGGCGGCCGATCTCCAGATGCAAGGCTCACTGAGCCTGAATGGTCGTTCTGCAACACTGGATCTCAGTACCGTAAATGGTGCTGCGGATTACCCCCCCTATCTGGTGTTCAACCTGTATCACCCGACATTGTCTGGTCAGGATAAAACCATCCAGTTTACCCAGGTTGCTCCTGGTCAATACCGGGGGGGCCAGCTCCTTGAGGATGTCAGTGGTCGCTGGTACTACGACCTTCAGGGGGGGCCAGACAACGACTGGCGGGTAAAGGGTGAGGTAAGGCTTCCTTCCTCCACCCCCCCTATACGCATTAACGCAGAAGGCGACGCCCAAGGGTGACCACCCTGAACTGCTTCCATTGCGGAGAACCAGCGGATGGCGAACCCCCCCCGATCACCCTGGAACTGCAGGGACAGCAAAGGCATTTTTGTTGCCAGGGTTGCAAGGCTGTGTGTCAGACCATCCACCAGGAGGGTCTGACCGGTTTCTATGAGTTTCGCACCGAACCCGCCGTTACGCCAAGAGAGCTGACCCGGTCAGAACTCGATCGTATCCGGGAACTGGATCACCCCCCCCTGGTTCAGCAAGCCTTTGTGGCACCAGTCAAGGCTGGCCAGGAGGCACAGCTGCTGATCGGCGGTATTACCTGCGCCGCCTGCATCTGGCTGCTTGAGAATCACATGAAGCAGCAGCCAGGCGTGCAGAGCTTTACCGTAAACCACACCACACAGCGGGCTCGCCTGGTCTGGGCATCGGACAAGGCACGTCTCAGCGACCTTCTGATTGCCATCCACGAACTTGGCTACACCGCCCGCCCCCCCTATCAGGCAGACGAAGCCGAACAGGCGCTCAAGGCAGAGCACCGCTCGATGCTCATTCGTCTGGCGGTGGCGGGATCGGTTCCTTCCAGAGCATGATGCTGGCCTTTCCCCCCCTGTACTTTGAGCTGGTCAGTGATCTTTCCACAGATTTTGTGGATTTTTTTTCCGCTGGTTCAGTCTGCTGGTTGCCACGCCGGTGGTGTTCTACAGTGCTCGCCCATTCTTTACCAATGCCCGCCGGGACCTGCTCTCCCGTCATCTGACCATGGACGTACCGGTGGCCATCGCCATCGGGCTTGCCTATGGCGCAAGCGCCTGGATAACGTTGATCGGCGGCGAGGAAGTGTATTTTGAATCCGTATGTATGTTCACCTTCTTCCTGCTGCTGGGCAGATACATTGAAGTTCAGGCTCGCTATCGCGCCGGGCTGAGCGGTAATGCCCTTGCGGGCTTCCAGCCTTCTGTCGCGGCGCGGGTCCTGAACGGTGAGGCAGAAATCATCGCCATTCACCAGGTACAACCGGATGATGTGATCCGGGTTCGACCAGGGGGGGAAACGCTACCTGTGGATGGCGAAATCGTCTCGGGGGGGGAGTCTACCCTGAACGAAGCCGCTCTCACCGGTGAATACCTTCCAGAAACCCGCAAGCCGGGCGACACCGTTCATGCCGGCAGCGTAAATGGGGGGGAAAATCCGCTCGACATCCGCGTCACCCATGCCGGGGGGGCCCAGACCCGGCTGTCCGGCATCTTGCGAGTTCTGGATCGCGTACAGTCCGAAAAGCCGCCGGTGGCCCGAATGGCCGATCGCATTGCGGGCAAGTTCGTTGGCCGCGTGCTGATACTGGCACCAATGGTCTGGGCAGCTGGTGCTGGCCGGCGCCGACAACGCCTTCGATATCACGCTTTCCGTACTGGTGGTTACCTGCCCTGCGCCCTGTCGCTGGCTACGCCAACGGCGATCACATCTGCACGGTGCGCCTGAGAAAGCTTGGTTTCCTGCCTACTCGCGGTCACACCCTGGAATCCATGAACACCATCGATACCGTGGTGTTTGATAAAACCGGGACTCTGACCCGGGGGGGAGAACTCAGCCTGACCGATCAATCGGTGTTCGGCAGTCTGGATCAGGACACCTGCATCCGGATCGCCGCAGGGCTGGAGAAGCATTCAGAACATCCGATTGCCAGGGTATTCCACGAGCAGCCCTCGCTAACCGTCAGCCAGGTGAGTAACCACCTGGGCGGTGGCTTGTCCGGGCTTTACCATGGCCGGGCGGTCTACATCGGGCACAAAGCCTTTGTCGCCGAGCACACGTCGGCAATTGCGCCAGAAGGTGAAGACGCCCAAGGCATGGAAATCTGGCTCGCGACAGACAAGGAATGGCTGGCACGCTTCCGGCTGGATGACAAGATCCGGGACGATGCGTCACAAGCCTTGCAGGCGTTACGGAAATCCGGAATCGAGACCTTGCTGCTTAGTGGGGGGGATCGCTCCGGCCACGTGCAGCAGGTGGCTCATGCACTGGGCATTGACCGAGCCATTGGTGAAGCCTCACCGGAGCAGAAACTGGAAGTACTGGAACAGCTTCGCGCGGACGGGCACCGGGTGATGATGGTGGGTGACGGACTGAATGACCTGCCCTCCATGGCCGGAGCCGGGATCTCAGTGGCCATGGGTACAGCGGCAGACCTGACTCAACTGAAAGCCGACGCGGTGCTGCTGAACGGCCAACTGAACTCCCTGGTCGCGGCGATTGAAACCAGCAAACAAACCCGGAAAATCATCCGCCAGAATATGATCTGGGCGTTTGGCTACAATGTCTGCGCCCTGCCCCCCCTGGCCGCAGCCGGCCTGGTTCCGCCCTGGCTTGCTGCCATCGGCATGTCCCTGAGTTCACTGATCGTGGTGCTGAACGCCTTGCGACTGAGCCGGGCCAACAGGAGTCACCCGTCTCCGGAGGCACCCCCCCTTGGCGCACCCGAAACAGCCTGATACTTTGGGTAATACACTTATGAACAGGAGGTTATCGTGCAGATTGTCATGATACTGGTTCCGCTTATGCTTATCCTGGTGGCGCTGGGTGTCCTTCTGTTTTCCTGGGCCGTGAAAAACGGCCAGTACGATGACATGGACGGCCCCCCCGCTCATCGCATTCTTTACGACGATGATAAAGATATGATTCCCAAAGAAGCTCGCCGAACCGAGTCGAAACCTGACGGTCAGAAAGACCGATCGGAGCAAACCGATACCGACAAGGGCTGACAGGATAGCCAATGCAGCCTGAACTTTATCTGAGCTACCCCCCCAGCGCCTTCCTGATCGGGCTGCTCGGCAGTACCCATTGTCTGGGCATGTGCGGTGGCATCAGTGCATCGCTGTCCATGGCGTTGCCCGTCGGCCAGGGCTTCCGTTTTCGGCAAACCCTGTTATTGCTGGCATTCAATTTTGGCAGGATTGCCAGCTACGCACTGATCGCAACCTTGATTGCCC